>Ga0078894_10001579_pt1 | contig 17075 bp, 15 predicted proteins | sample LauGreSu1BDMLBSD_2_FD_67506 | JGI IMG/M metagenome (GOLD analysis project Ga0078894, IMG submission 67506) | Freshwater lake microbial communities from Lake Michigan, USA - Su13.BD.MLB.SD (version 4) (version 4) | ecosystem: Environmental > Aquatic > Freshwater > Lake | place: Lake Michigan... | reverse complement strand
CGCACCTCACGGGTCCGATCGCTACCGGCGACCCGAAGGTCGGCGGCGACGAGGACCGCTGGCCGATCCTCGATTTCGCGGCCTGGCCGCCACAGAAAGCTCGACAGGGCAACCCGGGCATTCCGCCAGGGCAGGTCATGCAGCACCGCGCCGAAGTCCGCGGCGAGTGCATCGCCCGTGCGCTGGTCGGCCCGGCCGGAGCGCCAACGTACCGCGGTACCCGCCGTCACATGCGGCACGACTTCGCGGGCGACCCCGAGGCTGACGAGCATGGTGTGGTACGGGATCGTCCCCACCGATTGCGGGTCCGAATCCGTGCGGACGAGCCCACCGACGGCGGCTCTCGCCACCGACAGGCCGACCGTGGTCCCACTGGCGCGGCGCATCGCACCAGAGAGCAACTGGCCATCGGCCCCCTGCGAGGTTCCCGCGGCGAGCGAGGCGACACCGATTCGGTATCGTTCGCCTATGGGGAGCGCGAGCGTCGCGGGGTTCCATAGACCGGCACCGGGCTCGCCCGCCAGCGCGGGGGGCTCAAAGATGGCCCCCAACGGGAATTCCAGAAGATCGCGGGCGGGCACCGGCTGCGCCCCGAGCTCGGAGGCCCAGCCCAACGCGGCAAGCCCGCAAATGAGCATGCGGCGCATATGGGAGACTAAACGTCGCCGTGACGTGAGGTCAAGCGAAACCGAGGGGAGAAATCGCTACCCCGGAACTCGTAAGGCATTTACTTTTCAACGTTTGCGCTGTCTGATCCGCCATGGCGCCGTTCGACCGACGGATGCGCCGCCGTGCCTCGTTTCTTTCTGGAGTTTTGGCCCTGATGTCGTCTTCCCCAGACAAGTCCGTGCTGTCCACCACCCTGCGCACTGATACCTGCGGCCTGCTGCGACGCAGTGACGTGGGGCGCGTCGTCCGCCTCGGCGGGTGGGTGCACCGCAGCCGCGATCTCGGGGGACTGGTCTTCATCGATCTGCGAGACCGCGCCGGATTGGTGCAACTCGCGTTCGGGCCGGCGTGGAGTTCCCCCGACGTGCAGGCTCTGGCGGCGGCGGTCGGGGTGGAGTCGGTCGTGTTGTGCGAAGGTGAGGTCGTGGCGCGCGAGACCGACCGCGTGAACCCAGACATGGGCACGGGTGAGGTGGAAGTGCGGGTGACCGCGCTCACGGTCGTCGGGCCGGCAGTCACGCCGGCGTTGCCGGTGGCTCGCGGACGTGGCGACAAGATGCCGGCCGAGGAACTCCGGTTGCGTCACCGGTACCTCGATCTTCGGCGCCCCGAGCTCCAGGACAACCTGGTGCTGCGCCATCGGCTCCTGCAGGTGTCACGGCGGTTCCTCAGCGACCATGGGTATCTCGAGCTCGAGACGCCCATCCTCACCAAGCCCACTCCCGAGGGGGCACGGGATTATCTCGTGCCCAGCCGGGTGCATCCGGGGGAGTTCTACGCGCTTCCGCAGTCGCCGCAGATTTACAAGCAGCTGTTCATGTGCTGCGGCTTTGACCGCTATTTCCAGATCGCCCGCTGCTTCCGCGACGAGGATCTTCGCGCGGATCGGCAGCCGGAGTTCACGCAGATCGACATCGAGGCCTCGTTCATTGAGCGCGAGGATATTCTGGTCCTCGCGGAGGGGCTGATCGGCACCATGTGGCGTGAAGCGGGACGCCCGGATGTGCCGGCGCACTTCGAGCGGATGAGCTACGCGGATGCCATGGAGTTCTACGGCTGCGATCGCCCGGATCTTCGGTACGACCTCAAGCTGCGTGACTTCAGTGGCGTATTCGCTGGGCTGGATTTCGCGGTGACGAGCAATGCTCTGGCGGGTGGTGGTCGCGTGCGCGGCCTTGTGGTCCCCGGGGGCGCCGCGTGGAGCCGCAAGCACGTCGATGAACTCGAGGCGGTGGCCAAGAGCGCCGGTGCGAATGGACTGCTACGTCTGCGCCGAGCCGACGGTGTGTACGATGGCCCCGTGGCCAAGTTCCTCAGCGCCGAGGCCACGGCGGCCATGGCGTTGAACGACGGCGATCTTGCCTTGATGGTTGCAGGCCCTGATCGCATCAGCAGTCCCGCGCTCGATCGCGTGCGTCAGGAGTGCGCGCGCCGCCTCGATCTCGTGGATGACCGGATCCAGCGCTTTTTGTGGGTCGTGGATTTCCCCATGTTCGAGCAGGATCCCGTTACAGGTACGCTCGCCGCCGTCCACCATCCGTTTACCGCACCGCATCCGGACGACATGGCGGCGTTTCCCAACGACCCCGCCCGCTGGCGTGCCCTCGCATACGATGCCGTGCTTAACGGCACCGAACTCGGTGGCGGCAGCATCCGCACGAGTGACCCGGCCATGCAGTCGCGGATGTTTTCGCTCTTGGGCATTGGCGATGAGGCGGAGCAGGAGCGCCGCTTTGGCTTCCTGCTGGAGGGGCTTCGGGCCGGCGCTCCGCCGCACGGTGGGATTGCGTTCGGATTCGACCGGATCGCCATGCTGCTCTCCGGCGCCCCGTCGCTCCGGGATGTCATCGCGTTTCCCAAGACGACCGCGGCGCGCTCGCTCTACGAGGGGGCGCCCGTGGCGGTCCCGGCCGACGACCTCGAGGAGTTGCACATCGCAGTCCGTGGCACGGTCGCGGATGGAGCCACCTCGTGAGTGATCCCCGCACCGTGCGTGGCGACGGCGTGATTGCACGGGTAACGGTCGAGGGGGCCGATCAGCAGATGCTGGCGGGCGTCAATGATGGCAACCTCAGGGAAATTGAGCGCGCTACCGGTGCGCGCGTCGCGTTACGTGGCGATCATCTCTCGCTCTCTGGTGACGCCGACGCGGTGAGCCGCGCTGAGAGCGTGGCGCAGGCGGTCGTGACCATGGTCCGCGATGGGAAGACGGTATCGGCTGATGATGTCCTTCGCCTCTCGCTGACGGAACGACCGTCCGATACCCCGGGAGCCACCAGCGGTTCGCTCGTGCTCCCCGGCGCGCGGCGCGGCGTACAGGCAAAAACACCGGGACAAGGCGAATACCTCAAGAAGATTGCCGAGCACGACATCGTGGTGGGCATTGGTCCGGCAGGTACGGGCAAGACATATCTGGCCGTGGCGGCTGCGGTCGATGCGCTCATGCGGAAGCGCGTACGTCGCATCGTTCTGGCTCGGCCCGCCGTCGAGGCGGGCGAAAGCCTTGGGTTCTTGCCGGGTGACATGCAGGCGAAGGTCGATCCGTATCTGCGCCCGCTGTATGATGCCCTCGACGATCTCATTCCCTTCGAACGCATTCAGAAACTCATCGAGACGCGCACCATTGAAGTCGCGCCGCTTGCGTTCATGCGCGGACGTACCCTTGGCGATTCATTTGTGATCCTGGACGAGGCGCAGAACGCCACCGGCGCGCAGATGAAGATGTTCCTTACGCGCCTTGGCGTGAACTCCAAGATCGTGATCACCGGCGACAAGACGCAGGTAGACCTGCCGCGCCGTGAAGATTCGGGACTCATGCAGATCGAGCGCATCTTGCACGGCATCGAGGGGATTGCCTTCCATTACTTCAGCGAAGCCGACGTCGTGCGTCATCGACTGGTACGCGACATCATTCGCGCGTACAACGAAGACGCCGCAGGTGGCGGATGAGCCTCCCCCGATTGCCCAGGCCGGAACCGCGCGCGGTTGCCGTCGAGTGTGATGGCGTGCGAGTTCCGGTGGCCTCCTCGCGTCTTGCCGATCTCTCGCGTCAAGTGTTGCGTGCCCTCCGGGTACCGCGGGCCATGCTCTCCATCACGTTTGTGTCCCCGCGCGTGATGGCCTCGCTCAACCGACAGCATTTGGGACACCGCGGCCCCACGGATGTGATTACCTTCGCGCTCGGTGCAGATCCGGCGGGCGGAATCATTGGCGACGTCTACATCTGCCCGGACGTGGCGCGCCGGCAGGCCGTCGCGCATGGTGTGGGCGTGCGCGAAGAGATCGCGCGCCTCGTCGTGCATGGAACGCTCCATGCGTGTGGCTGGGAGCATCCGGAAGATGATGCACGCACGACGTCGCCCATGTGGCGACGCCAGGAGCAGCTGCTCAAGCGCTTCTGGCCGACTTCCACCCCTCGCGCATGAGCGCAGTCGCCTGGGGGCTCGCGGTCGCCGGCGCGACCGTGGCGGCTCTGGCCGCTGTCGCCGATGGCGCCCTGCTATCCGAAGCACCCGTTGCTGCCGCACCGGATCGAGGTGGATTTGGAGTGCCGGCCCCCATTGTGCCACGTGCCGTTCCAGCACGGGAACGGACCCATCGCGCGCTTGCCTTCGCGCGCGTGGCCGGACACCTCGCGGCTGGGTGTGGGCTCGCGGTCGCACTGAACCTCGCCAGTCGTGCCACCCTCCCCATGGTGGGGCTGCTGGTCCTGCTCGGCCTCGCAACCGTCCTTGTCGCCGAGAGTGCGGCGCGAGTAGTCGGCGATACTCTGGCGGAGCATGCTGCGGAGCGGCTGCGGGGCTTCACGGCAGTGGTCGTGCGGGTGCTGTCGCCCGTCGTGTGGCTGGGAAACTGGGTAGACGGACTTTTCGCCGAGGTGGTGTCTGACAGTGACGCCACGCAGGAACGTCGGGAAGAAGCGGCCCAGCAGTTCCGCGATGTCGTAACCAGCGAGACGGACGTCACCGGTGACGAACGTGCGCTGCTCCTCGGCGTCTTCGAGTTCGGCGAGACCACCGTGGCGGAGGTCATGGTGCCGCGCGTGGACATGCTGGGTGTCGAGCGCGAGACACCGTGGTCGGAAATGGTCGATCGTGTGCGCAGCATCCAGCACTCACGCGTGCCAGTGTACGACGAATCGATCGATGAAATCGTTGGCATTCTCTACGTGAAGGATCTCCTTCCGGCTGTGCTCGATGACGAGGAGCCAGAGGGGGGATGGACCTCGCTGATGCGATCGCCGGTTTTCATTCCGGCATCCAAGCGCATTGCGGATCTTCTCAAGGAGTTTCGCCAGACGCGCCGGCATATCGCCATCGTGGCGGACGAGTACGGCGGTACTGCCGGCCTCGTCACAATTGAAGATGTGCTGGAGGAATTGGTCGGCGAGATCCGTGACGAGTACGACGATGAAGAACGGCTCGTGGAAAGTGAAGACGATGCGCGCTACTGGGTTTCTGGCCGTCTCACGCTCGACGATCTGTCCGCTGCGCTCGGCTTCGATTTCAGCCGCGACGATGTGTCGACGGTTGGCGGACTGATTTTTGAACTGCTCGGCCGCGTGCCTCGCGCCGGCGAGTCGTTGACCGTGGGGCCGTTTCGCGTCATCGTGGAGCGCGTGATCCGCCGGAAGATTGAGCGGGTCTTCCTCGAACGTATTCGTGGAGAAACACTCGCGATGCCCGGCGAGGGTGAGCGATGACCGGTTTCGCGATGTTTGTCGCCGTCGTGACCGTGGCCTTTCTGACAATGGCTGCCACGTCGGTGCGTGCGGTTAGCCGGCTATGGCTCCGCCACTGGATCGAGCATCGGGCCGGTGGCGTGGGCGCCATGACTCGCTACCTCGAACGGCCCATGCGTCTGGTGCACGCCGCGGGGACTGCCAGCATGCTCGTGGTGTTTGCGACCGGGGCCCTGATCGCCATGGCAGACGGCCTGCGCGCCTGGGCGTTCGTCTTCGACGTCACCATGCTTCTTGTGCTGCTGCTTGTGTTCGGGCAGTTGCTCCCGCGTGCGATCGCGCGACGCGTGGCGCCAACGCTGATTCCGATCGTGGTGCCGATGCTGCGCGTCGTGGACCTCATCCTCGCGCCGTTTCATGGGATCGCTCATTCCGTACGCCGCGTCGTGTCGCCGCCGGCCGAAGCGGACAGCGACGATGAGTTGCGCGACGGACTGGAAGAGCTGTTGCGAGACGGCACATTCCGCGACATCGGAGCCACCGAAGAGATGGCCATTATCTCCGGCGTGGTCCAGTTCGGAGACAAGTCCGTGCGGGATGTCATGACACCACACGCTGACATATTCTCGCTGCGTGAGGGGTTGCCCCCCGCTGAGCTGGCCCGGCAGGTGGCCACTGCCGGTTACAGTCGAATACCCGTGTATCGGGACTTGCCGGAACAGATTGTCGGGATGGTTCATGTGTTTGACGTCTTTCGTCGACCAGCCGAGTCGTGGCCGGCGATTCGACCGGTGAGCGTGACGAGCGCGGACAAGCGCGCCAAGGAGCTGCTGTTCGAGTTGCTCCGTTCGCGGCGGCAGCTGGCCATCGTCCGGGATGCAGACGCGATCGTGGGACTCGTCACGCTCGAAGACCTTCTGGAAGAACTGGTAGGGGACATCAGAGATGAGCATGACGACAGTACCGACTGACGTCGCGTTGGCGCGCCTGCTCGAACAGTTTCGGGCGGGCAAGCCAGCAGCGTTGGCGCGCGCCGTCAGCATCGTTGAAAACCACCGGGCCGGGTTCGAACAGCTACTCGCCGCCCAGCATGCCGTACTCGGCCGTGCCCGGCGCATCGGCATTACGGGCCCGCCAGGGGCGGGCAAAAGCACACTCACCACGCGTCTGGCGAAGTACTACCGCGCACTTGGCCTTCGGGTTGGGATCGTGGCCGTGGATCCTACGTCGCCGTTCACGGGCGGTGCGTTGCTGGGTGACCGAATCCGGATGGAAGAGATTGCCTTGGATCCAGGCGTCTTCATTCGCTCGATGGCTACCCGTGGGTCACTTGGCGGACTGGCCACGGCCACTCGTGAAGTGTGCGACATCCTCGACGGGTTTGGCATGGACGTGATCATCATCGAGACTGTTGGGGTTGGGCAGAGCGAGCTTGATGTGGCGCGTGCGGCCGACTCCACGCTCGTCGTGTTGGTGCCCGAGTCCGGCGATTCCATCCAGACGCTGAAGGCAGGGGTGATGGAAATCGCGGATGTTTACACCGTCAACAAGGCGGACCGTCCAGGGGCGGACCGGCTGCGCAACGACATCGAATTGATGCTCGGGCTGCGTGCCGGTGCCGCCCTCCAGAACGTCCCGGCGCACCACGGCGTAGATCTGAGGGCGGCCCCTGACCGGGATGCGCTGCGTGATGCCATGAACCCGGCCCGTGCCGCCCGTGCGGCGGCTCGAGCTGAGACGCCGGAACAGTGGACGCCTCCGGTGCTCCGTTCGGTCGCCGCGCAAGACGAGGGCATCCCGGAGATCGTGGAATCGCTCGACCGTCATTTCCGTTATCTTGAACGCTCAGGCGAGCTGCGCGCTCGGCGTCGCGCCCGCCTGAAGGAACGCGTCATGGAAGTCGTGGAACAGCAGGTGCGGCAGCGGCTGTGGCGGGATGCGGCCACACTTGCATGGCTCGAGGATCAGCTCGATGGATTGGAACGCGGGACGCTGGTGCCGTTCGCCGTGGCGGACGCACTCAGAGCTCGCAGTACCGCTTTGCTCACCGGCGCTTCGTTTGCGCCGTTGCCGTCTACCTCAGGGATCAGCGCATGACCTCGATACGTGACCTCGAAGACGTTGTCCGTCAGCAACAGGAAGAGCTGGAGTCGCTGCGGCACGAAGTGGCGCGCTGGCGGGACGGGTACGACAGCGGCCGCAAGCGCGATATCGCCTTTACCAATTCGGCCGCAGAAGTCCCTGCGCTCTTTACGGCGCTCGATCTCGAGGATTCGTCAGGGACGGCCTTCGAAACGCCGGGCAGTTGGCCCTTCACCCGCGGCATTCACCCCACGGGCTATCGCGGGAAACTCTGGACCATGCGACAGTTCGCCGGGTTCGGCACGGCGAAGGAGACGAACCAGCGGTACAAGTTCCTGCTGTCGCAGGGGCAGACCGGGCTGTCGGTGGCGTTCGATTTCCCCACGCTCATGGGCTATGACTCCGACCATCCGCGTTCGGAAGGGGAGGTCGGTAAGTGCGGCGTGGCCATCTCGTCGCTCGCGGACATGGAGGCGCTCTTCGAGGGAATCCCCCTCGACAAGGTCTCCACGAGCATGACGATCAATGGACCGGCGATCATCCTCCTGTGTTTCTACATCGCCGCCGCGGAAAAGCAGGGCGTCAGCGCGGAGAAGCTGCAGGGGACGGTGCAGAATGACATCCTCAAGGAGTACATGGCGCAGCACGCGTGGTGCTTCCCCATCGAACCGGCGCTGCGCTTGATCGTGGACGGCTTCGAGTGGTGTGCCACGCATGCGCCCAATTGGAACACGATCTCCATCTCCGGCTATCACATCCGCGAAGCCGGTGCCACGGCCGCGCAGGAGTTGGCGTTCACGCTCGCCGACGGCTTTACGTATGTGGAGCGGGGCATCGCGCGCGGTCTCGATGTCGATGAGTTCGCCCCCCGCCTGTCATTCTTCTGGGACATCCACAACGACTTCTTCGAAGAGATCGCCAAGCTGCGCGCTGCCCGCCGCATCTGGGCGCGCCATCTCAAGCAACGGTACGGCGCGAAGAATCCGCGGTCGTGGATGATGCGCTTCCACTCGCAGACCGCCGGCGTCACGCTGACGGCGCAGCAACCGATGAACAATGTCGTGCGCGTTGCGTACCAGGCACTCGCTGCGGTGCTCGGCGGCACCCAGTCGCTGCACACCAACTCGATGGACGAGACGCTGTCGCTGCCCACCGAACCGGCCGTGCAGGTGGCGCTTCGCACGCAGCAGATTCTCGCCTATGAGACCGGGGTGCCCAACGTGATGGATCCGCTGGGTGGTTCCTACTACGTGGAAGCGCTGACCGATCAAATGGAGCGGGAAGCCGAAGCCCTCTTCGCGGATATCGATGGGGTCGGCGGCGTGGTGAAGGGACTCGAAGAGGGATGGTTCCAGAAGCGGATTGCCGAAAGCGCGGCACGTCAGCAATGGGAGATCGAGCAGCGTCGCAAGCTGGTGGTTGGCGTGAACGAGTTCGTCACGGAGGAACCGGAACTCAACATCCCAACGCTCAAGATCGGCGCAGAAGCTGAACAGGCCCAGCGGGAGAAGATGGCAGCGCTCAGGGCGTCACGCGACGGCGATCTGTGCGCGCGGAATCTCGAAGCGTTGCGCACGGCGGCTCGAGGCACGGAAAACGTGGTCCCACGCATCCTGGACTGTGCGCGCTCGTACTGCACGCTCTACGAAATTCGCGCGGCTCTCGAGGAGGTATTCGGGTCGTATCGCGAGCCTGTGTTCTTCTGAGGCACGCGTGCCCACAGAAAGCGCCACCGACCACGAGGTCGGTGGCGCTTTCCTATTGCGGTCAGTCCCCAGCCAGATCGCGCTCGAGGTCCGCCAGATGGCGGAGGAAGGTCCCCGCCTGCGCCGCGCTCATGGTGAGCGGACTAAACGTGCTCGACCCAGTGTCCGCCTCGAGCATGGCCCGCCGTCGGGCGCTATCGCCGTCTTCCCAGTTCACCACCTTCATCGACCATTCGGGGAAGCCCCGCGCGGAGATCTCCTCGACCGAAATCAGCTGGCACTGCGCATGCCGGGCATCGGCCGCGATGCGATGATAGAGGCTGGTGACCGCGGCGCGCTCCCCTTCGAGCGCCTGCAGGAACTGACCCGATCCATAGCAGAGCATCCCAGTAATCTGCCGCTCGGGATTGCGCTGTTGCGCATGGGACATGATGTCGACCAGCGCGCCGTAGGGCATGCCGACGGCGGCAGCACTGGCGTAGAGCAGGCGGATGGCAGGCACGGGTTCCGGCGGGGCGGAGGGGGCCGCCCGGGAGGCCGCCCCTCATGGAAAGGAGCGGTGCCGGGCACATGCGGCTTGTGCGGCTTCGTCCCTGTATCTAGCGTCTCCGCATGACGACGAACAGCCCTTGGTGGGCCACCCAGTTCGACCAACAGTACCTCCACGAGTACGAGCCCCTCTTCGACCTCGTCCAGGATCGGAAGGAGGTGGCGCGCCTGATCGATGTGCTGGAGCTCCCCGCCGGTGCCCGGGTGCTCGACTGTCCCTGCGGGCAGGGACGCCACGCCCATCTCTTGGCTGAGGCCGGCTTCGATGTGGACGGACTCGATTATTCGAGCGACCTCCTCGCGGTGGCCAAAAAGCGCGGCACCGGCAAGACGCTCCGCTACACGCAGGGGGACATGCGCAAGCTGCCTGCCAAGTGGAGTGGGCGGTTCGACGCGGTGGTCAACCTGTTCACCTCGTTCGGCTTTTTTGACGACCCGAACGACGATCTTCGCGTGCTGGCCCAGTTCGCCCGGGTGCTCAAGCCTGGTGGGGTGCTGGTCTGGCACGGAGGCGCGCGCGACGGGGTGATGGCGAAGTTTCTTTCCCGTGACTGGTGGAGCAGTGGGGACGGCACGATGTTCGGCCAGGAGCGCCACTTCGATCCGCTCTCCGGGTTTCTCGACATCACGTCCACGTGGCGTGGTCCGAAGGGCCACGGCGAACGCGCGCATCGTATCCGGCTGTATTCGGCATCGGAGTTGGCGCAGCGAATGCGCGACGTCGGACTCATCGTGGAACAGGCATTCGATTCGTGGAGCCCGCGGCCACTCGGCCGCACCTCCAGCGAAATGATGCTGGTGGCCCGTAAGGACGGCTGAGTAAGTTTCTCCCCGGCGCCGTGTGCGGACCCACGGAGCGGCGCCTTGGTAGCACCCTCCCCGATTTCCCAACAGATGACCCGACCCATTCGCGTGCTGGTGGCCAAGCCGGGCCTCGACGGCCACGATCGCGGCGCCAAGGTGGTGGCAGCGGCCCTGCGTGACGCCGGCATGGAAGTGATCTACACCGGCCTGCACCAGACGCCCGAGATGATCGCCACCGCTGCCGTGCAGGAAGACGTCGACGTCGTGGGTTTGTCGATCCTCTCCGGGGCGCACATGACGCTCTTCCCGCGCGTCCGCGACCTGCTCATTGCGGCAGGGCGTGACGACATCCTTCTCACCGGCGGTGGCATCATCCCGAAGGAGGACATGGATCAGTTGCAGGCGCAGGGCGTGGCGCGCCTCTTTGGTCCGGGCACCAGCACGCAGGACCTCGTGGACTACATCCGCGAATGGTTTGCGGCACAACAGCAGCAGGACGCGTGAGCGGGCGCCTGCGCCAGCTCGCCGCCGACGTCCGCGCGCTGGAAGCCCGCCTCCGCCTCGGGGGTGGTCCGGACAAGATCGAGAAACAACATGCGCAGGGTAAGCTCACCGCGCGCGAACGTGTTGCGCGTCTGGCTGACCCGGGCACGCCGTTCCTCGAAGTGGGCTTGCTCGTGGCGCACGATCGCTACGACGGACAGGCGCCAGGCGCCGGAGTGGTGACCGGCGTGGCGATGGTCGAGGGGCGCGAGATCGTCGTGGTAGCCAACGATGCCACCGTGAAGGCTGGCTCGTGGTGGCCGGAGACGATCACGAAGATCCTGCGTGCGCAAGAGATCGCGATGCGCTGCCGCATCCCGATCGTCTACCTCGTCGATTCGGCCGGGGTAAATCTCCCCTACCAAGGCGGCGTGTTCCCGGGGCAGTACGGCGCGGCACGCATCTTCTACTACAACTCGATCATGCGCCGCTATCTGCGCATCCCGCAGTTCGCGGCGGTGATGGGGCAATGTGTGGCCGGCGGGGCGTATTTGCCCGCGCTGAGCGACGTGATCTTGATGGTGAAGGGCACGTCCTTCATGGGCCTCGGTGGCCCCAACCTCGTGAAGGGCGCCACCGGACAAACGGTCGACGGCGAAACCCTCGGCGGTGCAACCACGCACACGGAAGTGTCCGGCGTGGCGCATTACGCGCTCGACGACGACGCCGCGTGCCTCGACAAGATCCGCGAGCTCGTCGCGCGACTCCCGCGCCCGGCGGCTCAACAGGAAGCCGCGTGGCGCCCCCCGGCAGATCCCCCCTCCGCATTGTACGATCTGCTCCCAGGCGATCACCGGCTGTCGTACGACATGCACGCGCTCCTGCGTGCCGTGCTCGATGAGGGCAAGCTCGACGAGTTTCAGCCCAATCGTGCGCGCGAGATGATCTGCGGTGATGCGAAGATCGCCGGCATTCCCGTGGGCGTTATCGCCAACGCGCGCGGCCTCATCAAGGGTCGGGCGGGAGAACGCCCTCGGTTCGGTGGCATCATCTATGCCGAGAGTGCGGAGAAGGTCGCGTACTTCATCGAGCGTTGCGACAAGCAGGGTATACCGCTGCTCTTTGTGCAGGACGTGTCGGGATTCATGGTCGGGCCTGACGCCGAGCACGAGGGCATCATCCGCGCCGGAGCGCACTTCGTTGAGGCGATGGCGTGTGCGCGTGTGGCGAAGATCGTGCTCACGGTCAATCATGCAAGCGGCGCGGGCTATTATGCGATGGCGGGGCAGGGATTCGATCCTGACTTCATCTTCTCTTGGCCCACTGGTCGGATGGCGGTGATGGAAGGAGAGGCGGCCATTCAGGCCGTCCACGGCCCCGCGCTCGACGCGGCGAAGAAGGCTGGAACGGAGCCCTCGCGCGAGGTACTCGATTCCGTTGCCGCGATGCGCGCGGACTACGACACGCAACTCGACGCCCGCTATGCCGCCGCGCGCGGCTTTGTCGATACCATCGTGTACCCCGAAGACACGCGAGACCTGCTCGCCATGGCATTTCGGGCGGCCAACCAGAATCGCGGACCGCATCTCGGCGCCTTCGTGCTGCCGCCGATGCCGCCCGTTGGAGGCGAATGATGTCGGGGTCGTCGAAGGACAAAGTGGTGCGCGTCGCCAGCGGTCAGGGCTTCTGGGGGGACTGGCTGGAGGCGCCGCGCCGTCAGGTGGAAGGCGGGCCGGTCGACTATCTCATGCTCGACTATCTCGCCGAAGTCACGATGTCCATTCTGCAGAAGCAGAAGGAACGTGATCCCCGCATGGGGTACGCGCGCGATTTCATCGGCGCGATGGAGAGCGTGTTCCCTGCCGTGGCCGAACGCGGCGTGAAGGTGATCGCCAACGCCGGTGGTGTGAATCCCACCGCCTGTGCCGACGCCGTCCTCGAGGCAGCCACCAGGCACGGGGTGCGTGGCAGGATCCGTATCGGTGTTGTCACCGGTGACGACATCCTCTCGCGCCTCGATGACCTGTTGGCTGCCGGTCACGAGTTGAAGAACATGGACACCGGTGAGCCCCTGGCCACCGTACGGGATCGCGTGCTGTCCGCCAATGCCTATATCGGCTCAACGCCGATCGTGGAGGCGCTGCAGCAGGGGGCGAACGTGGTGGTGACCGGCCGTAGCACGGACACCTCGCTCACGATGGCTCCACTCCGTCATGAATTCGGATGGGCTGCAGACGACTGGAACGCGCTTGCGGCCGGTATTGTGGCCGGGCACATCCTCGAGTGCGGCGCGCAGTGCAGCGGCGGCAACTGTTTGCACGAGTGGCGCAGCATCCCTGACCTGGCCAACATCGGGTATCCGATCGCCGAGGCGCGAGCTGACGGGAGCTTCGTCATCACCAAGCACCCCGGCACCGGCGGTCGCGTGAGTGTACCGAGCGTGACCGAGCAGCTCGTCTATGAGATGGGCGACCCGCATGCGTACATCACGCCGGACGTGGTGGCCGACTTCACCAGCATCCGTGTCGCCGGCGATGGCGAGAATCGGGTGCGGGTGCATGGCATCACCGGCACGCACCCCACACCGTTTCTCAAGGTGTCGATCGCCTATCGCTCCGGGTTCAAGGCGGTCGGATCCCTCGTGTACTCGTGGCCGGATGCGATGGAGAAGGCGCAGCTCGCCGACCGGGTGCTGCGTGAGCGTCTCGATCGGCTCGGGCTGCGCTTCGACCAAGTGCTCAGCGAGTTCGTGGGGGCCACGGCAACGCACGGCTCACTGGCCGGCGACGGTCGAGACGCTCCTGAGGTGCAGTATCGGATCGGGGTCCGGGGGGGCGATCGTGCGGCCGTCGAACGCTTCACGCGGGAGATCGCACCGCTCGTGCTCAACGGGCCGCCGAGTGTCACAGGGTTCGCCGGCGGTCGCCCGAAGGTCGAAGAAATCGTGGCCTACTGGCCCGCGCTGCTGGACAAGCGCGCCGTGTCCACCGCCGTCACCATCGTGGAGTAACCCATGCAGGTACGTTTGCTCGACATTGCGCACGCGCGCAGCGGTGACAAGGGCGACACGGCCAACGTGGGCGTGATTGCGCTCCGTCCCGAGTGGTACCCACTGCTCGAGCGGTATGTGACGCGGGACGCGGTCGCCGCCCACTTCACCGAGCAGCTCACCGGGGGCGTGGTGCGTTTTGAGTTGCCCAACTTGGGCGCGCTCAATTTCCTCTTGCATGGCGCGTTGGATGGCGGCGGCACGCTGTCGCTCAAGACCGACGCGCAGGGCAAGGTCTACTCGACGGCACTGCTGCGCATGGTGATCGACGTGTCCGAGGCGGACGCCCGTGCCGCGGGACTCGCGGGAACGTCGTGATCCCGCGGGCGAGGATCGCGCTGATCGCGCTGGGAGTGATCGCCTTCACGATCGCCCAGCAAACCGGCCGGGAGTGGCTGCGCGTCGTCGGCATTGGGCTGGTTGCCGTGGCGCTGCTGCTGCGGTTCGTGCGCCGGTAGGTTGCCGGAAGGTTGCCGGAAGGTTGCCGGAAGGCTGCCGGTAGTCCGCCCGTTCCGGGGGCTGTTAGCTTCCGGGGATGTCCCGCACCGCGAACGTCCCTGAATTGCTGGCCCCGGCCGGCACCCTCGATGCCGTCAGAGCAGCCGTCGCTAACGGCGCCAATGCCGTGTATCTGGGGGCGTCGATGTACAACGCCCGCGATGAGGGCGCGCAGCTCAGCCTCGACGAGTTGGGGCAGGCCTGCGCCATCGCGCACGCCCGCGGCGTTCGGGTGTACCTCACGTTCAACGTGTTGATCAAGCCGCACGAGCTGCCCGAGGCCCTGACGTACCTCGGCGAGTGCATCGATCGCGGCATCGACGCGGCCATTGTGCAGGACCTTGGCGTGGTGCGGCTTATCCAGCAGGTCTATCCGCAGCTGGAAGTGCACGGGTCCACGCAGATGACGGTGCATGATGTGGCCGGCGCACGCGTGATGCAGCACCTCGGCGTGGAACGGGTGGTGCTCGCGCGCGAGAATACGCTCGAAGACATCCGGATGATCCGTGAGGAAGTGCCGGATCTCAGCCTCGAGACCTTTGTGCACGGGGCCCTGTGCATTTCGTATTCGGGCCAGTGCTTCATGTCGGGGATGATCAGCGAGCGTTCGGCGAATCGTGGCTCCTGCGCGCAGTCGTGCCGCAAGGATTACACACTCAACGACGACGTGACCGGAGCGACGCTCGACACCGGCTACCTGATCTCCACCAAGGATCTGGCGGCGTACGACCACCTCGAGGAGCTGGCGCGGCTCGGAATCGGCTGCCTCAAGGTGGAGGGGCGTAAGAAGAAGCCAGAGTATGTGGCGACCGTGACGCGCGCCTATCGTGGCTGGCTGGATGCGATCGGGCGTGGGGAAACGGGACGGGCACCGTCGCCCGACGAGGTGGAGCCGCTCGTGCAGATCTTCAGCCGCGGCAACACCGGCGGTATGTACGGTGGCCGCCAGGGTCGAGACTACATCACGCGCACGCAGCCCGACAATCGTGGCCTGCCGATCGGCCTGGTGGTGGGTGCTGAGGGAAACGCACTGGTGGTCGAGGTCTCGCGTCCACTCTCGGTGGGTGACGGTCTTGGCTTCGAGGCCCCAGACGCGGCGGTGGGCGCCTCACTCGGTGGGACGGTGCAGGATGTGCGCACCGTTGCGACCCGCGCCGGGGTCCACCGTCAGGTCGTCACGGTGAAGAGCGGGCCGCGCGTGACGCGGGTGCCGGAGGGATGGCAGGTGGTACGCACCAGCGACGCCACCTTGCTCGCCACGGCGCAGCGCTCCTTCGCCAACGTGCCCGTGCCGGATCGGGTGGGGCTGACGCGGCTCGACGTACGCTGCTTCGGCCATGCGGGGGGGCCCCTCAAGAGCGTCTGGACCTGCGGCGGCATCGAGATCACGGTGCGGGGTGAGACACCGCTCGCACCGGCGAGCAAGCGGGCGCTCGACATGACCCAGCTGCGTGAGCAGTTTGGTCGTCTGGGCGGTACCCCGTTCAAGCTCGGGGCCATCGACATCAGTGGGCTCGCGCCCGGACTGTTCATCCCCGTGAGTGAGCTCAACCGCGTCCGCCAGGAAGCGACCGAGCAGCTGGAGGAGCAGCTCGGGTGGGCCCGAATGAGCGACACCGCTGTTCGTGCTGCACACATCGCGGAGACCCTGTCGCAGATTCCCGCGGCGGCACGAACGCCCGGGGAACTTGCCGGCTTCGCGCTGCGGGCGATCGTGTACGACATCGCGAGCGCACGCGACGCCGCAGCGGGCGGTGCCACCGACATCGTGCTCGATCCGTTTCTTCGCCATCCCACGCCGCCGCTGGCGCGCGTCACGGCACTGCGGGATGAGCTTACGGCGCAGGGCGTGACGCTGCGGCTGCGTACACCCACGATCGTACGTCCGGAGGAACGACGCCGTCTCGAGAAGTGGTTGGCGCTCGGCCTCCCGCTACTCACCGGCCATCTTGGCTTGGCCGCCGAGTTTGGCGGCGCCGGCCACGACGTGATCGCCGACTACGCCACCAATGTCTTCAATCAGCACACCGCGGCACTGCTTTTTGAACTGGGTGTGCCGCGCGTCGTCGCATCGATCGAATTGACGACCGACGAGCTCGGACAGCTGGTAGGCCCGTGGGAAGGGCGCGGTTTCGACGTGCTCATCTATGGGCGCACGGAAGGGATGACGATCGAACACTGCGTGCTGAGCGCCGCCTTCGATCGAGAGCCGACGACGTGTCGTGACCTCTGTGTGCAGAAGCACACCAACGTGTCACTCACCGATCCGGCTGGCTACACCTTTGCCGTCGCGACCGACAGCGCGTGCCGCAATCGATTGTTGCACTCGCGCCCGATCGATGGATCGGAGTACATGCCGGCACTCTGGGCGCAGGGCATCCGTGGCTTTCAGGTCGTCTTCAACGTGCCCGGCGACCCTGTTCAGGAACTCGTGCGGGCGTATCGCGAGATACTCGACCGTTTGTCCCGTGGCGAGTCACTGGACGCATTCGGCTCGCGGCAGCTTTTGGACGGCAAGTTCACGCGCGGACATTTCTCGAGGGCGGTGTAGATG
>Ga0078894_10001577_pt1 | contig 17088 bp, 13 predicted proteins | sample LauGreSu1BDMLBSD_2_FD_67506 | JGI IMG/M metagenome (GOLD analysis project Ga0078894, IMG submission 67506) | Freshwater lake microbial communities from Lake Michigan, USA - Su13.BD.MLB.SD (version 4) (version 4) | ecosystem: Environmental > Aquatic > Freshwater > Lake | place: Lake Michigan... | reverse complement strand
ACACGGTGGCCGAGGCACGCGTGCTGATCGAGCGCTGGCGCGAGCACTACAACCGGGTGCGCCCACACAGCGCCCTCGGCTACCGCCCGCCGGCACCGGAGGCGATCGCTGCTGGACCGCTCTCCGCTTCGCTCCGGGCCGTCCAGCAGCGACTTCCGATTCGGATGAGTACTGCGTAAACGGTGGATTCAACAGGATGATACCGGCAACGGCTAGGCTTCCGTTATAGAGTGACGCTCGCTCTGAGGGATGATTCCAAAGCCGTCTCGCCGCTTCGCCAGTCCACAACCGATACGAGTGCAGATCCAAGTGCTACGTGAGAGCCCTATGTGAGCACCTCGGCGACAAACCACAAACATGGTGCAACATGTCGCCAGCGGCCCATCAGCGGATCGTTCAACCATATGGCGGGCATGGGCCTCGATCTCTCGCTAGCGTTCGTGGGCTTGCTTCTGAACGTTCTCGCATATCAGTCGCTGTTCCCCGCCGCCGCTGCATTGTTGATCTTCGGTCTGTCCGGGTGTGTCGTCGCTGTCGTCACACGCGCCGGGTCTTGGGAGTTCCGGATATTCCGGCGGCTGTGTGCCACAGGGTGGGTATCTTGCGGACTCGCGGGGATTTTCGCCGAGCACCTGAGTGATCCATCGCAGTTGACTCTCGACGCTGCTTCATTCTTCGAGTTCGCGAGCCGAGACGCGTCTGGACTAAACTTAGACCAGATCCGTGAGCGAAGCGAGGGTTCGCTTGTGGTGTATGTATGGCGTGCGGCCTACGACGCCTTTGCTGCTCTTGAATTCCCGAGGGAGCGCTACTTAGGTGTCCTAGTCAATGTCCTCTTTGTAGCCCTGACCGGGGTGATCGCAGTTCAGATGGTACGGCAGATGTACGGTGCCGACTCTACTCGGGCGAGTCGAATGACACTCCTCATGCCGTGTAGCGGAGCGGTCTGGTTGTTCGCCGGATTGCACCTAAGGGACAGCGCGGCTTTGCTGCTCGTGACCGGTCTCGCGAAGATCTGGCTTTGGTACATGAAGAATCCACGGTTCAGTCTGCGCCTAGGAATGGTTGCAGGGCTGTCAGTGCTTATGGCGCCAACGCTCGTGCTAGTCCGGACAGAATATCTGTTCATGCCATTCGCTTTTGGTCTCGCAGCTCTCGGCTCAATGCTCTTGGTTAACGCGCTCTCGCCAGCACGAATCGCAGCAGTCGTGGCTGGTGTGTTGCTGGTCTCGGCCGTATTCCTCGGGATAAAAGAAGACTTGGGCGCAGCCCTTGCCACAAACACTCGCGGTTATGTCGCACAGGCGGAAGCCGAAGCTTCTAGCGTATCACTTGGAATGAAGTTAGTGGTGAAGCAGCCGATGCCCATACGGGCACTGGTTGGAACGCTGTACCTCTACGTGTCCCCATTTCCGATGTGGTCTGGCTTGTTGACAAACAGTGCTTATCATTGGTTTAAGTCTGCTAACGCTCTCTTTTCAATCTGTATCCTGCCACTATTGATAATCGCGAGTTCCGCGCTTTTCCGGTCAGACGGAAGTTCAAGAAAGCTGCAGTTAGTGTTCCTGTTGCTAGTCGTACTCGGAACGTCGGCAGCCGTAGCACTGACGAGCCTCGAAACGCGGCATTTGGGCACTTTCCTAGTACCAACGTTGTTGATCGCGCTTGAGCCCGACCTGAACAATGCCGGTGTTCGGAAGAAGTATCTCAAGTTGCTCAGCTTCACCCTGATTGGCGCAGTCTTCGCTCACCTCGTCTGGCTGATGGTGAAACTCTGAAGATTTGTGAACGGGTCGCTTTGAATGGTCCACCCTGGCTTCCCCCTGCGCCCTGCGCCGAAACGGCCGGTCGGATGACGCGCTGAAGCGGCTCTGGTAGCTGATGTCCACGCACGGGGTGCCGGACCACGTGCGCAGCGACAACGGGAGCGAATTCACTGCGAAGGCGGTGCAGGCATGGCTCGGAAGGTTGGTGTAAAGACGCTCTCCATCGCCGGGGAGCCCTTGGGGAGAACGGCTACGTGGAGAGCCTCAACGGCAAGCTGCGTGACGAGCTGCTGAACGGCGATATCTTCTACACGTTGGCCGAGGCACGAGTGCTGATCGAGCGCTGGCGCGCGCACTACAACCAGGTGCGCCCATACAGCGCCCTCGGCTACCGTCCGCCGGCACCGGAAGCAATCGCTGCTGGAACGCCCTCCGCTTCGCTCCGGGCCGTCTAGCAGGAACTTCCGAATCGGATGAATACTGCGTAAACTGTGGAGCCATCGGCGGGGAAGGTCACCCCGCATCAGTCTGAAAGGGCGGCACTCATGCTTCTCGAAGTTGTACTGAGGAACGGTCTCGATGCCTGAAGCAACCCGTGTAGTGCCGGAACGAGGTGCCCAGTCGATTGACCTGCGCTCCCGACCGCGGATCCTCGTCTACACTACTCAAGTTCGATTTCCAGGTGGGTTCGAGAATCTAGCCTTTAGCCTCGCCGTGCAGCTGCGGGAACTCGGGCAATCGGTGGTACTGCTAACGCATTACTCAGACGATCAGCCACTAGATGGTTTTGACTGCCCGCACCGCGCCATGCCGGCCCAGTTAGCGGTGCAGTCGCTGGGTATGCCCGTGCGGCCGAGTTTCGCGTGGTGCATCCGTGGAGCCCTAAGACTGAGACGGCTTGTGAAAGACCTTGCAATCGACGTTATCGAAGTCTCTGGCCGCGGCCCTTCTCTACTCGCAAGCTATGCGACCATCGGCCTCGGTGTGAAGATTGTGGTGGGCGTCCATGAGGTAAAGGCTCAGCGGCAACTTGCCAACCTCTCGTGGTGGGCATGGGTTGGCGCCCGCACGCTCTGCCGTCACACCATCTTCTACGGTGTCTCTCGAAGCGCTGCTGATGCTTGGGGCCGCTACACGTTCACTTCCTCCACTCCCGTTGCGGTCGTACCCAACAGTATCGACACTGCGTTCTTTGCGCCGCCCAATGCGGATCGCATCGCACAGATTCGACAAAGTCTCGATTGTGCCGACGAAGATAGGCTTATTCTTTGTGCGGGCCGACTCATGAGGCTCAAGGCCCAAGACATCGTTCTTGACGCAGTTTGGCCTCTACTAGCCCGGCACAAGATCCGGCTCGTCTTTGTCGGCCGGCTAGACACGGAACCGGGTGATGATGGATCGGAGATGTCGGAGTTGCGAGATCGGGTTGCCACCAGCGAAATCAAGGATCGGGTTCACTTCCTGGGTGCACGACAGGACATGCCAGATCTGATGGCTGCTGCCGACGTGCTTGTGCATGTTCCTCGAAGAGAGGCCTTTGGACTCGTCCTCGCTGAAGCAATGGCAATTGGGCTACCCATTATCGCAAGCAATGTTGGGGGCATTCCTGAGGTAGTCGCCGGCACACAGACCGTGTTGGTTCCTCCCGGCGACCCCGCTGCGCTTCGGATCGCGCTTGAGGACTATCTCATCTGGGAGCCCGAGAAGCGGAACGACTGTATCCGCGTTGGGCGGGAGCGCGCGCAAGACTTTCACCCGACGGTACGAGCTAAGGCCATGCTTGGGCTGATCAGCTCTACCGAGCACTCCCGCGGATAGGAGTCCTTTCGGTCCAAATGTGCGGTATCTGCGGAATCCTCCTCTGTTCAGACGCCACTTCTGACGCCCGTCGCGAGGTGGCTGTTCGGTTGCCCAGAATGAGCGGCGCTCTCGCCCGTCGGGGGCCAGACGCACAAGGGCACCTGATTACGGACCGCGTAGGCCTTGGCCATCGGCGACTGAGCATCCTTGAGTTGTCAGACGCGGGTGCACAGCCCATGACGCTTCGTGATGGCGGACTCGTGATTTCATACAACGGTGAGGTCTATAACCATGGCGAACTGCGAAGACAACTCGAGTCTTCTGGCGATAGCCAATGGCGAGGTCACTCGGATACCGAAGTCGTGCTTCGTTTGTATGCCCGCTGGGGACTCGAAGGGCTAAAGCGCATTGAAGGGATCTTCGCGTTGGCCATATGGGACCCCGTCCCCCGACGCCTCGTCCTGATGCGCGATCGCTTAGGGGTAAAGCCGCTCTATTACGGCAACTGCGGATTAGGGCTCGCGTTTGCCTCAGAGATCAATGCGGTGCTCGCGGCGGGCGGGGTCAACACTTCGATGGACGACCAGGCGTTCCGCGAGTACCTCTGGTTTGGGAACACACATGCGGATCGGACCTTCTATCGGGGCGTCCGACAGCTGCTGCCCGGACACTGGCTCATCGCAGAAGCCGGGGCGGTACGAACCGAGCCCTGGTTTCGCATCGAGGAGTGGGTTGAGCAACCCCATAGCGCCGGAAGCTTCACTGACGCAGTACGGCTCGTTAAGGATGCCATCGATGGCGCCGTCAGACGCCAACTGGTAGCCGATGTTCCGGTAGGCCTGTTCCTCAGTGGCGGATTGGACTCCGCTGCTATCGCGTCAGCTTCACGAGCAGCCGGCGCCGTGCCATCCGCATTCACTGCCACGTTTGAATTTGATTCCACGGTGAACGAACTTTCAAACGCCACAACCGTCGCCGCCCACCTCAAGCTGCCCCACGCGCATCTCGAGGTGGGCAGCTCTGGGCTGTGGCATGTCATGGAGACGCTCGCTGCGGCTCATGGAGAGCCCTTCGCCGATGCTGCGAACATACCTCTGTACCTCATGGCCAGAGCGCTATCAGGAAGTGTGAAGGTTGTTCTTCAGGGCGACGGTGGCGACGAGATGTTTGCGGGATACCGTCGCTACGCGGTTCTGCGCCATTCGCATTGGTGGCGGCTATGGCCGAGTGCACTCACGCCGACCGCTCGAATCATGGGTGAATTGGGTCGACGCTTCGCACGGATGGCTAGTTCCGTGGGCGCCTCAGATCCCGCCCTGCGTATGGGCCGGCTACTCACGGTCAACACCCCCGATTGCCCGCCAGAGTCGCTTCTGCTGGGCGACCGACGCCGTGAACTGGAGAGTAACACTGATCCTTTTTTGGCCTACCGGCATGCCGCAACCAGATTTGCTGGGCATGATGCCGTGCAACAGATGCTCCTCACAGATCTAACGGTACAACTCCCCTCACAGTTCCTGGCCAAGGTCGATCGGGCAACAATGGCTGTTGGTATCGAGGCTCGTGTCCCTTTGCTGGATGAGCAGGTCGCTCGGCTCGTCATAGGAATGCCAACGCAGTGGAAGGTGCGCGGTCTAGAGAAAAAAGCGCTCCTTCGCGCTGCGCTAAGAGGCAGGATCCCAGACCAGATCATTGATGGACCCAAGACTGGCTTCGGGGTTCCCTACGAGCAGTGGCTCCGTACGAACCTGTTCGATGGGACGCGGGAGCGCCTATTAGACCGATCATTCGCGACTCGACTTGGGCTGTGTACCGAGGCGATCGAGTCAGAACTGCAGAAACACCGAGATCGACCAGCTGGGACGGGGTTTCTGCTATGGTCTCTTCTTCAGGCGTGCCTGTGGGATACCCAACGACCGTCGCCGAGCGTCTAGCGGAAGAACTTATGTGGAATGCTGTTGCATCTGGGGAGCGCGTGAATCCAAATTCCAACTTTTCTCAGAAACTGGATGCGGTCCAGCCCCACCACGCACGGCCGCGACTGCTGATGATTGGAGCGTTCCCTTCACCATCGTCGACCGCGGTTGGGGGGCAGATCACGGCATGCGGATTGCTTCGCAAGGGCCACTTCGCTGACAACTTTGAGATCCGAGTCATCGACTCGACCCAATCATCCAATCCGCCTGCTGCCCTGCCATTTCGTGCATGTCGTGCGATCGGAAGAGTCCTTGCCTGCGTTTGGGAGTTGAGCTTCCGCAGACCCGATGTAGTGCTCATCTTCGCGACAGTCGGCGCGAGCTACGTGGAAAAGGGGTGCATGTCGTTGCTTTGTGAGGCGTTGCGGGTACGCCGAGCGCTGTTTCTTCGCGGCGGGGAGCTGATTGATGTCTTTCAGCGCTCTTGGCTCCAACGAGGGTTGATGCGGGCCCTACTGCGTAGGGCCAGTCTATTCCTTTGTCAGGGACCATCGTGGCAGAAGTTCGCGGTAGATAAGCTCAACTACCCTATCGATCGCTGTCCGATCATCCCCAACTGGACAGCCACCGAAGATCTATTGCTCATTGGTAGAGGCCGATCTGAGAGGCGCCATACGTCTCAGCCACGTTTTCTATTCACCGGCTGGCTAGAACGAGAAAAGGGAATCGAGGAGTTGCTGCTGGCTACGCGTACGCTTCGAGACGAGGGCTTGGACTTCAGGCTAACTCTCGTTGGAGATGGGCACTGCATGCCATGGGTGACGCAGTTCGTGCAAGCCAACTCACTGCAGCAGACGTCGTGATCTCAGGTTGGCAATCGCCGAAAGAAATCCGCCGGACCCTAAGCGATCATGACATCTTTGTACTTCCATCGTGGGCTGAAGGGATGTCAAACTCGCTAATAGAGGCTATGGCCGCGCGCTTGGCATGCATCTGCTCCCGCGTGGGGATCATTCCCGACTTCCTGAAGCACGGCGAGCAGGCGTTGCTGATTACACCACGCCAACCAGCCTGCCTTGTCGAGGCCATGCGAACGCTGATACTGAACCCAGCACTTAGGTTTCAACTGGCCGATCGTGCGTTTGAGCACGCCGCAACCGTCTTCGCGCCGGATCACGTACTTCCAAAGCTGGCGGCAGTTCTTTGTAGGGCGGTGGCACGCAAAGACACACGCAACTGAGTGCCTAGCTCCTGCCAAGCGCAGCAATCGTGGCCGCTGACGGCCCAAGGATGCCTCTGCGATTGTAACCCCATGTCCTGCTAAACTCTTGCCGAGGTGAACTGATGTGCGGAATCATGGGGCGATTAAGTGTCGTTCCGGAAGAGCAAGAGGTGCTCTCTAGAGTCGCTAGAGCTGCGAGTCTGGCTGTCGCGCATCGCGGCCCTGACGATCAGAGCATCTGGATTGACGAGTCGTCTCGCCTGGTGCTCGCCCATACGCGCCTTTCGATACTCGACCTCTCGCCGCTAGGACGCCAGCCCATGGTCTCCGATGACGGGTCCGCCGCACTTATCTACAACGGCGAGACCTACAACTTCCTAGACATCAGGATCGAACTCGAGCGAGATGGGGTGAAGTTCCGCGGCCATTCTGATACTGAAGTGATCCTGCGCCTGTACGAGCGCCTGCGTCCGACAACCGATGATGAGGTAAGCGACTTCCTACGCCGCCTAAGCGGCATTTTCGCTCTTGCCATTTGGAATGCACGGGCGGGCGAGCTCCTTCTTGCACGCGACGGCTTTGGCGTGAAGCCGCTGTACTGGACCCAGTCTGGCGCAGGATTGGCCTTCGCAAGCGAGTTAAAGGCACTCAGGCATCTTGTGGCGGGCACCCCCACCGTCGACTTGGCCGCGGTCGATCAGTACCTGAGTTTCCTGTGGGCGCCAGGTACGCGGACTATCTGGGCAGGAGTGCAGAAACTGGCGCCGGGGAGCTGCCTGAGAGTGACCCGGTCGCGCGGCCCGCACATCTTCGACTGGTATCGGCCGCCTTACGGCGGGTCTGGCGTAGAGTCGTCCGCGTCTACCTCGGACACGGTGAAGGCGACCGAAAACATCTTGCGGCGGGCCGTGCACCGGCAGATGGTGGCCGATGTACCGGTGGGGGCATTCCTCTCCGGTGGCATCGACTCTAGCGCCGTCGTGTGCTTTGCGCGGGAGGTCAACCCGCAGATCCAGTGCTTCTCGATCGCCATGGACGGTGCGCAGGATGCGGGCTTCGTGGATGACCTTCCGTACGCCCGCCGCACCGCGAGCGCCCTAGGGGTGGATCTGCACGTGGTGGAGGTCAAGGCAAGCCAGTTCGCCGCCGACCTCGAACAGATGGTCTGGCACATGGACGAGCCGGTGGCCGATCCGGCAGCCCTCAACGTGCTCTACATCAGCCGCCTCGCGCGGTCACGGGGCATCAAGGTGCTTCTCTCGGGCTCAGGCGGGGACGACCTGTTCGCGGGCTACCGCCGGCACGTGGCAATCAAGCACCAGAGGTACTGGTCATGGCTACCGGTCGGCGCGCGCGGCGCGGTGCGAAATCTTGTGCGCCGAGTCGTAGGCGCGCACGGCGCCCTCGGTCGGCGAACTCGCAAGCTGATGGCTGGGATCCACCTGACTGGCGACGATGCGCTCGTGAACTACTTCCGCTGGGCCGACAGCGAGGACCTTCAGCCGCTGTACTCGGCGGAGTTGCTCAACGCGATCGGTCGCCAGCGGCCCGAGCAGCCGATGCTCAACTTCCTCCGCACCTTGCCGCCGGGTGGGGGTGCGCTCGATCGGATGCTGGCGCTCGAGCAGCGCTTCTTTCTCGGTGACCACAATCTTCCGTACACCGACAAGATGTCAATGGCCGAAGGGGTGGAGGTGCGGGTGCCATTCCTCGACCTCGATCTCGTCGAGTTCGCGGCGCAGGTGCCGGCGGAACTCAAGCAGCGCGGGTCCGGAGGCAAGTGGATCCTGCGCGAGGCGATGAAGCGGCACCTGCCCCACGAGATCGTCTATAGACCAAAAACAGGCTTTGGAGCGCCGCTTGGCCGCTGGCTTCGGGAAGACCTGCGCGAATGGATCCGGGATGTGCTATCCGAGAGCGCCCTGCGGCGGCGCGGGCTCTTCGAGCCTGCGGCCGTAGTGCGCCTCATCGAGGCCAACGAAGCAGGCCAGGTTCACGCGCCCTACACGATCCTGTCGCTTGCCTGCATCGAGTTGTGGTGCAATCAATTCATAGATTCGATGAGGTCCGACCCATGACTGATCAGGGCAAGTCGGCCGTTCATGACTTCTGGAATGAGGCGTCTTGTGGAGAGCGCCTCTACCTCGATACGACGGACCGCGCTGGTTACACGCAGCAGGCTAGGCAACGGTACGAACTCGAGCCGTTCATCCCTTCATTCGCCGAATTCGAGGCTTGGTGCGGCAAGAGAGTCTTGGAGATTGGCGTCGGCCTTGGCGCCGACCACCAGCGCTTTGCGGAGGCCGGCGCCCTGCTCACGGGTATCGACCTCACTCCCAGGGCCGTCGAGCACACCCGCCGCCGCCTCGCGACGTGTGGCCTGACATCGCAACTCAGTGGTGGCGACGCCGAGTCGCTACAGTTTCCCGACAGTAGCTTCGATCTCGTGTACTCCTGGGGCGTCATCCACCACTCACCCGATACCCCGGAAGTAGTTCGGGAGATTCATAGAGTGCTCAGATCAGGCGGCACTGCAAAAATCATGGTGTATCACACATGGAGCATGGTGGGATTCATGCTCTGGGCAAGGTACGCCTTGCTGGCGGGTCGCCCATGGCGGACCCTCTCCGATATCTACAGCGCGCATCTCGAAAGCCCTGGCACCAAGGCCTACTCGAGGCGAGAGGCGACACGATTGTTCAGCGACTTTTCATCGGTCTCCATTCAGACCGTGCTCAGCCATGGAGACCTGCTGTCATCCGAGGCGGGCCAGCGACATCACGGCGCTGCACTATCGATCGCACGGAAGCTGTGGCCACGATCGCTGATCAAGGTGTTCCTGCCGCGCTGCGGCCTCTTCATGCTGATCACCGCCGTCAAGTAGCGGCAAGATCTACAGTCCAGCGTCCCACCTCAATCAGTTCCGCCGTCGGGATAATCGCACCCACCGTCTCCCGTGACCTGGCTCCCCCGCTGATTGCCCCCGTGAACGCAGCCGCGCACGCGCGCTGTCCCTTGTCCTGGCGCCATAAGCGCATGGACTTGAAGCCGGGCCAACCGAAGCCGCGCAGCACGCGGTAGTTATCGAGCTGCAGCACGCGGCCTGAGGCGAACACTTCTAGTCGTTCCTTGGAGAGCGACTTGGGGCCATTCGCAAAGTAGTGCACCGCGCCGATCGATCCATCAGTAAAGCGCAGGCTGATGGTGGCCGTGTCGCCACAGGCGCTCTGCATGCGGTCGATCGCGGCGTGCTCGATCTCGCTGCCAGCAAGATGGCGGAGTAGGTCAATGAAGTGGCACGCCTCACCGATGATCCTTCCGCCACCCACCTGAGGGTCCTGAGTCCAGTGCGATGCTGGAATCGCGCCGGCGTTCACGGTCATCACCATCGACTTCGGGCCAGTCACTCCAGCCAGCAGCGCCTTCATCCGCACCACATGCGGCGCAAAGCGGCGGTTGAAGCCCACCATCAGGATCGGCGACTTGCCTGCGGCGCGCATCTCAGCGAGCGTGCTCTCGATTTCATCGATCTCCGACAGCGTCAGCGCGAGCGGCTTCTCCACAAAGACATGCTTGCCTGCTCGCAGCGCGCGGCACGCGAGCCCAGCGTGGCTGTCGTGGCGGGTCGTGATCACGACCGCATCGATCTCCGGGTCGCTGATGACCGACTCCGTGTCGGTAGTCGCCCGGCCAATGCCGAACTTCTTCGCGGCATGCACGCCGCTGACGCCGCCCGAGCATGCCACAGCCACCATCTGTGCGCCGGCATCGCGGAATGCCGGCATCAGGATTGCGGTTGCGTAGTTGCCTGCACCGATGAAGCCAAGGCGCACTCGGCCCTGCGCGCGCGGCGCACCTATAGCCACCTGTACTGTGCGCATGGGTAGAAGTTCACTCGCCGGGCGCGCGTATTCGAGCACCACGCCAAGCGTGGGCTCGTCGCCGGTGATGCAGTCGTAGGCTTGCGCGGCCGCGTCCACGGGGAACCGGTGCGAAATCAGGCCCGACACCACAAGCGTGCCGGCGGCCATCGTATCGAGCACAGCCTCGAAGTTGCGCTGCTGTGTCCAGCGCACGAATCCGATGGGGTAGTCGTTGCCGCGCTCCTCGTACGAAGGGTCGTAGCGGCCTGGGCCATACGAGCACGACACTTGGAACGACAGCTCCTTCTCGTAGAAGTCTGCACGGGAGAGGTTCAGGCCAGCCACACCAACGAGCACGATCCTGCCGCGCTTTCGGCACATTCGGGCGGCAGATCGCACGGGTTCGTCGCTGTCGGTCGCGGCCGTGATGATCACCGCATCGACTCCCCGGCATGCGGTCATGGCTTCTGCGGCCGACACAGGGTCCTGCCCAGAGCCCACATGCACCACCGCAGCACCCATCTCGCGCGCAGCGCCGCACTTGGCAGCATCGAGATCGATGCCGATCACCTTGCATCCGTTGGCGCGCAGAAGCTGCACGGTGACTAGGCCGATGAGCCCGAGACCAATGACCGCCACGGTCTCTCCTAGCGTGGGCTGGGCCAGCCGGATTCCCTGCAGCGCAATCCCGGAAATCACTGTGAACGCGGCCTCGTCATCGGTCACGCCATCAGGCACCTTCGCGCACAGCAGCGCGGGCACGCAGACCACCTCGGCATGCTTGCCGTTGGAGGCCACACGGTCCCCCACCTTGAACCCGGTCACCCCAGCGCCCACCTGCTCTACCACGCCCACGTTGCAGTATCCAAGCGGCAGCGGCTGGTCGAGCTTGTTGAGCACGCTCTCGAGCGTGGCCAAGTAGCCGTCGGTGTTGGCCTTCTGCCACACCAGCTTCACCTTGTCGCGCTGCTGCATGGCCTTGCCGATCCAGCCGGCCTTGCCGAACTCCACCAGCATGCGCTCGGTACCCGCCGAGATCAGCGTGCGCGTGGTGCGCACAAGCAGGTGGCCGGGGCGCACCGCAGGGCACGGGACATCCTCGACGCGGGTCGTGCCGTCCCGGAGACTCTGGAGTACCTGTTTCACGGGCACCAATCTACAGTTAACACTGCAGGCCGACGGGTCCTCGCGCTACACCTGATCACCAAGTGAACCGTGCTTGCATCTGCGACCCTTCGGCCAGCACCGCCACGCACCGGGACGCCACGGACGTACCGAACTCAGGGTGCCACTCGAAGGGTTCGATACGCGCTCCCTGCCCGAATGAGCCAGACATACTGCCATCCAATAGCGGTAACCCTGGTCCCTGAAGTTCACCCGCGACTCCAGGAGCCAAGTGGAATCTCGCTTCGGCGCGCGCTGTGGGCAGCCCGTTGTCCTGGACCGTCAAGGACGAATCGGTGAGCCGCCAGCGCCTGCGGTGCGTTGGTGCTCCCGGCAGCCGACGGTAGCCGCTGTGCGCACCATGCACTTCGAGCGAACCATCGCTTTCGTTCGCGGATACATCGATCACGTGCGCTCGAGTGGCCACACGGAAGCTGCTCCATACGTCCGAGGAGTTCCGGCCATCGATGACCACAGTGTTGTGTGCGGCAGTTCCGCGCTGGCGGTCTCGCGCCGCGCCATCGCCGTACTGCGACACCCCGGAGTTCACGAGTACACGCTGCCCATGCACGGACATCTCGAACGATAGGGTGTCTGCGTGCGCATGCGCCGGGCATACAGGCGCACAGACCTCCCCCACATCCGCGATCACGATGGCTGGACCACGCTGCATGCGAACGAATCCGGAGTCGCGCAGATGCGTGAGTCCGGGGGCCGGGGACACATCCTCCGTAAAGCCAAGCCGAGCCGCGTAGCCCGACAGTTCCGACGGGGTCGGCGCCACCCCGAAGGCAGCATCGTTGAAGAAGGAGATCTCACCATCAGGGTGGCACATCGCCGCCAGCCAGCGCCGCATCGGGTTCACTGATGCGCGAATTGCCGCGGGGAACTCGCTCGCCAGCGCCGGGACCGAAGCCATCAGGTTCACTAGATCAAGAAGGTCCTCGAGCATCAGCGACTGGTACATCGGGCTCAGCTCGTAGTGGCCTCCGTCGGGCAGGATCTGCTCAGGCAGCTGCTGTGCGTAGATACGAAGGCCGGTGCGCCGCCATTCGTCGGCCTCGTTTCCGCCGAAGAAGCACCCCGCGAACACCAGTGCCTTCGCGTTTGCAAGGAGGTGGTTCCCGAGATAGTGATACTCAATGCGCTGGCGCTGCCACCGAGCCTGTGTCGCAAGGCTCTGTACGCAGTCGGCAGGAAGCCCGCCCCCCGCGAGGGCCCACTTGACCCAGTTCACGATGCGCAGCGAGTTTGGGTAAGGCCGCCACCCTGTTCCCACACCAGGCGGATTCTCGCGCACCCAACGCTGCATGAGCGGGATGTGCCAGCGCGCGCGGTCTGCCGCACCCTCGGCGTTCAAGTCATCGAAGTAGTGCTGGTTGAAGCGCCAGAGAAGATCGATATCACCGCCATCCCAACCAGTAGTCTCAAGACTGTGCTCGACATTGAGCAGGCGGAAAGTGTTTGGCCCGATCAGCGAGGGGCGTCTTAGAGCGCACGGCTGCCACCAACCAGTAGCCGGTTGCAGGGGTGGCGCTGGGCGCACATGAGGCTTGGGAAACCGCCAATCAAATAGGATGCGGCCGTACACCTGATGCGCACGCAGGTGCCGGAGCGAGTGCCAGTACCTGCCGATTGTCCGGAGCGAGCCCATGCGTAGATAAGAATTGGAGGCGAAGTCGCCCAGACGATCCATTCTCCCTTACCTCTCTTCATGATAACCGCCGCCCGCTCGACCCGCCATGAACAGCGTTCGGTGTGAGACACTACGATCATCACTCTGCTAGGAAACGCAAGTCTGTTAGCGGTGCAAAGCAAAGTCTGTCAGTTACCTACTCACGTAGGGGATATGTAAGCGAGCTTGTTCCTACGTGCGGAGAGAACATGAACGCGCCCTGTCCGGTATATGCCCTCTCATATTGACATCATCGGTGGCGCCCGCCCCAACTTCATGAAGATTGCCCCGATCATCAGGGCGATAGATGCTCGGCGCTCGGGGGGTTCGCCGCTCAGGTACCGCCTCGTCCACACCGGTCAGCACTACGACGCGAAGATGTCCGGCGACTTCTTCGAACAGTTGGGGATTCCGGCTCCCGATGTCAACCTTGAGGCGGGCGGTGGGACCCAGACTGAACAAACAGCAAAAATCATGGTTCGCTATGAGCGACTCCTCTCCTCTACGCGACCTTGGATGTGCATGGTCGTTGGTGATGTGACGAGCACCATGGCCTGCGCGATTGCGGCCCAGAAGATGTGGGTTCCCGTGGCGCACGTTGAAGCAGGCATTCGTTCGGGCGACTGGGGTATGCCTGAGGAGATCAACCGAATCGTCACCGATTCCATCACGAACCACTTCTTCACGACGACCGAAGCCGCCGGAGCGACTCTTCGCAAATCGGGCGTCGCTGACGATCGAATCCACTTCGTCGGCAACACGATGATTGACTCGCTGCTTTCGAACCGCAACCGCTTTCAGGCACCCGACTTTTGGGAAAGGTCGGGCCTGGTCGCCGGGGACTACTTGGTCGCCACCCTGCACCGACCCTCGAACGTTGACGACCCGGAGAAACTGAAAGCCCTCCTCCACGCGATTGCAGGCGGCGCTCGGGGCCGCAGTGTGGTGTTTCCAGTGCACCCCCGGACAGCCAAGGCCCTCGCCGCCATCGGGCCGCTGCCAAACGGCATCCTGGCTGTGGAACCGCAACCCTATCTTGAATTCAATTACCTGGTCGCTCATGCGCTCGGCGTCATTACGGACTCAGGTGGGGTAACGGAAGAAACCACTGTGCTTGGGATTCCGTGCATGACGCTCCGTACGACCACGGAACGCCCCGAGACCGTGACGATGGGAACGAACGAGCTGCTTGGCGTTGATCCAGCGGCTATCCAGCCAGCTCTCTCACGCCTGCTTGATGGGCGGTGGAAGAAGGGAACCGTCCCGCCTCTCTGGGATGGACACGCGGCTGAGCGGATCGTGGCCACGCTTGAGCGTTTGCATCCAGCGCTCTGATCGGCAGTCCTGTGCGAATCCACTTCTTCACGGATTACTTTCGCCCCGAACCGCCCCCGCCCGCCCACCACATCGCGGAACGCGCGCGCATCTGGGCTTCCCTCGGGCACGATGTCACGGTGATCACGAACCATCCGAACTATCCGGAGGGACTGATCTACCCGGGACACAGGAACTTGATGCGATCACTGGAGTCGGTCGACGGCTACCGCGTGCTTCGCGTCTGGACCTACGTCGCACATCACACCGCCCGCTTGGGCAAACTCGCCGACCACGCCTCGTATTGTGCATCTGCAGTTGCACAGGCCCTCCGGCTCGAGCAGCCCGACGCAGTCGTGGCCACCTCGCCGCACCTTTTCTGCGGCGTAGCCGGAGCGCTCTACGCCCGCATCCGTGGTCGCCCGCTCCTGCTTGAGGTGCGCGACCTCTGGCCGGACTCAGTGCTACCACGCGGAAGCGCTTCGTATCGGACATTCAAGATCCTCGAGCGGTTCATCTACCGCGAAGCAGCGGCGGTCTCGGTGCTCACTCCAGCCTTCGAGGATCACGTCCTTGGGGAAGGCGCGCGACGCGCAGTCACCATCGTTGGGGGCGCTGATACCGCGCGATTTAGGCCTGGAGACGCGCCACCCGGCGTACGTGAGGGGCTAGGACTTGAAGGCAAGTTCGTGATCGGCTACCCAGGAACGCTTGGAACCGCCCACGACATCGAATTCCTGATCAACGTGGCAAGCCGACTCGCGCAGACCCAGCTGCGGTTCCTCCTGATCGGCGGTGGACCATTCATGGAGCGCGCGCAGGCAGCCGCCTCCAACCAGTGTCCGGGCATGATCAGCTTCCTGCCGACGCAACCACCCGAGCGGATGCCGGACTGGTGGCGCGCAATGGACGCAGGATTGGTACTGCTACGAAAGACGGAAGCCATGCGTACGGTCATCCCTTCGAAGATCTTCGAGTGCATGGCGACGGGCTTGCCCACGATCTTCATCGGGCCGCGGGGAGCTGGCTCACGTGTCGTCGAGGACCACTGCGCTGGCATCGTGTTGGACGACCCGGACCCGGCGCGCGTCGCCGAACAACTGGCGGCACTTGTCTCGGATCGAGAACGCGTGCGTGCGCTGTCGGCGGGGGCGCTGGCCGCGAGCCCGCGATTCACACGTGAGCGTCAGGCCGAGGCAACCATCGCGGTACTGCGCGAGCTGACTTCGGAGATGCAGCGATGAAGCTCGTTGTAACGGGTGGCACAGGGTTTACCGGGGAGCGCGTCGTACGACTGCTCGCGGCGCAAGGAACGACTCCGACGGTCGTGGTGCGGCCTGCATCAGAGCGATCCTGGCTGGCTGCAACCGGTGCGACCGAGGCGATCGGCGATCTGAATGACGCCGCAAGCCTGGAGCGCGCCTTCTACGGCCATGACACGCTGATCCACGTGGCCTCCATGGGCTTCGGGCAGATTCCCGGTGTGGTTCAGGCGGCGATCGCAGCTGGGATTCGGCGCGCGGTGTTCGTCAGCACGACCGCGGTTCTCACTCGGCTGCCCGTGCGCTCCAAACCGGTGCGTGCGGCGGCGGAGGATTGCGTACGGCGGTCGGGCATTGACTGGACGATCGTGCGACCGACGATGATCTACGGTTCCGACCGAGACAGGAATATGTGTCGGCTCCTGAAGCACCTGCATCGTTGGCGTATGGTTCCGATTCCTGGACGCGGCGATGCGCTTCAACAGCCCGTCCATGTCGATGACGTAGCGGCAACAATCGTCGCAGCCGCGAGTTCGCCGACCGCCATCGGAGGCGAATACAACATCAGCGGCGCAGCGCCGCTCACCCTGCGTCAGTTGCTCACTGAGGCGGCGGCCGCGGTCGGTGTCCGCCCAATTCTCGTGCCGATCCCGAGCCGAGCCACCGCACGGTTGCTCGCTGCATTCGAACGTCTTGGAGTGCCTTTCCCGCTGCGTTCGGAGCAGATTGCGCGCCTGAGCGAAGACAAGGCGTTTGACCATCACTTGGTGCGGAAGCATCTCGGTGTACATCCGCGCAGTTTCGCCGACGGTATTCGCGAAGAGGCGGCCGCCATCGGGCTTGGAGAGCCGTCACCTTGAAGCGCGCGACCGACATCCTCGGTGGATGCTGGAGCATCTTCGTGCTCATCCTGCCGGCAATCGTGTGCTCGACAGCCGTTGCCACAACCTCCCCCGGCCCAGTCCTGTACTGGTCCCCCCGGGTCGGCCGGCATGGGCGCATCTTCCAGATGCCCAAGTTCCGCACGATGAAGGTGGGCACGCCGCAGGTGGCCACCGACAAACTTGCGGATCCGGCCAGCCGGCTCACGCCGATCGGCGGCTTCC
>Ga0078894_10001574_pt1 | contig 17098 bp, 13 predicted proteins | sample LauGreSu1BDMLBSD_2_FD_67506 | JGI IMG/M metagenome (GOLD analysis project Ga0078894, IMG submission 67506) | Freshwater lake microbial communities from Lake Michigan, USA - Su13.BD.MLB.SD (version 4) (version 4) | ecosystem: Environmental > Aquatic > Freshwater > Lake | place: Lake Michigan... | reverse complement strand
GCCTGGCGCAGTCGCAGGATTCCGCGCGCGACATCGTCGTGTCGGTCTTCATGCGCGGCGGCGCCGACGGGCTCACGCTCGTGGCGCCTTACGGCGATCCCACCTACTACGCGGTGCGTCCCACGATTGCCGTCCCGCGCCCCGACTCCACGTCGCCGAATCGCGGCACCGCACTCGACGACTTCTTCATGCTCCCTCCGGGCATGGTGGCGCTGCTGCCGGCGTACCGTGCCGGCCAGCTCGCGATCGTGCACGCGGCGGGGCAGCGTTACAGCACCTCGCGCTCGCACTTCGAGGCGGAGCGATATCTCGAGCAGGGGAAGCCCGACGATTATTCGCTCGAAAGCGGCTGGCTTGCGCGCCATCTGGCCAGCTCGCGCCCCCTCGACCCCTCGGCGTCGATGCGCGCCGTGTCGCTCACCGGCGGCATGCCGCGCACGCTGCAGGGCGGCCCGAAGACGCTGCCCGTACCCAATCCCGCCAACTTCTCGCTCAACACACCGCACGAACTGGCCCTGCAGCGCCTCTTCGCCAGTGCATGGGCGCCCCTGCGCAGCGCAGCGCTCGACGGGCTCGCCACCATCAACGTGATGCGTGGGCTCAACTTCCCCGGGTATCAGCCGGCGAACGGTGCGCGCTACGACGACAACCAGATGGGTAACTCCATGCGTGCGATTGCCACGATGATCCGGGGGGAAATCGGGCTCGAGGCGGCGCACGTGGACTACGGCGGGTGGGATACGCATAACCAGCAAGGCAGCGTGGGGAACGGCGGCGCGATGGCCACGAGCATGACGGAGTTCTCGCGCGCGCTCGCGGCGTTCTGGCAGGACATCATGCAGGGGCCGCAGGCGATCCGTGTCACGCTGGTGGTGGCCACGGAGTTCGGTCGCAACGTGCGCGAAAATGGCAGCATGGGCACGGACCATGGCCGCGCCGGTGTGATGTTCGTGATGGGACCCGCCGTACGCGGCGGCCGCGTGTTCGGCGACTGGCCAGGCATCGCACGCGAACAGCTCGAGGACGGTCAGGACCTGCGAGTGACTACCGATACCCGCGACATTCTCGCGGAACTCGTGCAGGCGCGCCTCAACAATCCCAATCAGTCGCTGATCTTCCCCAATTACGTCCCCCGGTTCCGTGGAGTCTTCCTGTGAGCCGCGTGACGGCTGCAGTGTCGGCACCCGCGAGCTCTCGTGTAATGCCGCGAGTGCTGTCGCGGACGCAGTCGGTCATCACGGCGGCGGGGCTGCTCGCGCTACAGGCCTGCGCTGGCATCGAGGGCCCCGCCGGGCCGCAAGGACCCGCGGGCCCCGCCGGTCCGCAGGGGCCCACGGGACCGCAGGGTCCCACCGGAGCAACCGGTGCGCAGGGTCCCACCGGCCCCACCGGTCCGCAGGGCCCGGCCGGCGTGGTCAATCGCTTGGAAAGCACGGGCCTGTTCGACGAAACCGGCACCTTCTCGCTCGTGCTTCCCGCCGCTGCCGTGGCCAACAACCGCCTGCCCTTTGTGGCGTGCTGGATCAGCACCAACAACAACACCTGGCTCAGTGTGAGTCAGGTGCCCGCCACCAACGGCGATGTGTACTGCGGCATCACCACGGCCGGTACCACCAAGTCCATCACCATCACCAACGGGCTGGTCGGGTGGCGCTACTACATCGTCGCAATGTGGTGACGGCGTGACCGCGCCTCGCCCACCACGCGTACTCGCCGCCGCCTTGCTGCTCCTCGGCGCCTGCAAAGCGGTGGAGTCACCGGTGCGCGTGACCACCTTCACCGTCAACGCCGCCGTTCCCACACTCACCACCGGCCCCAACCCCATCGCTGCGGCGAGCGCCGAGGTGCTGGTGGGACAGACCGGCGGAGGTGGATGGAGTACGTACGGCCGCGCCGCCGTGCCAGCGAGCAGCTTCGGTAGCAGCGTGCCCGTCGCCGGGACACTCGGCTGCGGCAGCAGCATCGCGTGCACAGTGGTCGTACGCGTCCGACTGCTCGATGCCTCCGGCGTACCGTTCGACTCGGCAGATACCCCGGCCTTCACCCTCGCTGGCGGCGACACGCGCACCGCCTCCGGGTTCGAGTTCCGTCCGGTGCATCGGCTCGTCTTCCTCGATACCGCGATCGTGCTCCCCATGGGGGTCGGTCGCACCGTGGCCGTCGCGGTGCTCGACAACGCCGATCGTCCATTGGTGGGGCGACCGCTCACCTTCACGTCGAGTGATCCATCGATCGTCACGGTGAACGCTGCCGGGCAGGTGGTGGGAGTCCGCGGCGGTCGCGCGGTGGTGACGGCCGCGCGTGAATCGCGCACGGCACGCGTGGCGGTCACCGTGAATATGCTGCAGCAGTTCTCGCTCTCTGCCGCGGCGCCCAACGTGATGCGCACACTCACGGTGCGGGTCATACCCACACTGCAGGTGGCCCCCGGCGTGAGTCAGCGGGTCCGCTACACCAGTAGCGACAGCAGCGTGGCCATCGTGGACAGCACCGGTCTCGTGACCGGGCGCGCTGAAGGCACCGTGACGATCTCCGCTGCACCCGATGCCGATCCCACGCAGGTGCGCAGCGTGTCGATCACCGTAGACCCGTATCGCGCCGCCTCGCAGTACCGCTACGTGAACGCCATGGTACGCCCCGAACCGTCGTTCAGCATCAACGGGGCCTGGGCGCTGCAGGGGAACAACGTGATCGTCGCCGGTTGTGGCGGCATCGCACGCTGGAACGGCGCAACCTGGCGCTACGAAACGAATATCGGCCCCTGTGCCAATGCGGTCACCGGTACCGGCGACAACAATGTGTACGTGCTCGGCCCGCAATCCTGGCGCTACAACGGCACCGCCTGGGCGCGGGAGAGCTACACGCCGCCGCGCGAGATCCTTGGCGCCGTCACCGTCGAGAACGTGATCTATGCCGTTGGCCGCGATGGGATGATCGTCCGCAATGTGAACGGCACATGGAGTACGATGAACTCCGGGGTGACCGGTACCCTGCGAGCGATCGACGGTGTGTCTGGTTCCACACTGTGGGCCGTGGGCGATGGCGGTGTGGTGCTCCGCTACGACGGCATGGCGTGGCAGACGGTGTTGCCTGCCGGCGGATTGTACAGCGAGTGCACCGCCGTGTACGTGCGTGCCGCCAACGATGTCATGCTCGCCTGCAACGAACGCGGGTGGGGGGGCAACATCCAGCGCTGGGACGGCAAGACGTTCGAACGCATGGAGGGGCCGTCGCGCGACCTGATGAACACCATTGTCGAAGGGGCAGGGCAGGTGTACGCCGCGGGCTGGAACAACGTGGTCTGGCGGTTGGAGGGCAGTCGTTGGGTGAGCGACGCCGAGCGCGTGAACGACACCGGCTTCCGCGCCGGCTTTGTCGATGCGGGTGGTGCGATGCTCTTCGGCGGTGACGGGCTTGTGGCACGGCGCACCGCAAGCGGATGGACCGTCACGCACGGCTCGTCCGGGTACTGGGCCACCTGGGCCGGTGGCCCCGACCTCATCATGGCCGCCGGTGGACGCGGCATGGTGGATCTGTGGGATGGCAGCACGTGGCGCAACATCCGCCCGTTCGGCGCGGGGCAGGGAATCCGCGCGCTCTGGGGTACGGGGCGCAATGCCGTCTGGGCCGTCGGGGGCAATGGAGCGGCCGTGCTCTACAACGGAGCCACCTGGCAGGACTATCCCATGCCCACGACAGCGGTGGTCTCGGGGGTGTGGGGCACGACGCGCGACAGCGTGTGGGCCGTCACTCAGGCGGGGGAGATCTTCTTCTGGAACGGTGCACGCTGGGCGCTCACCTTCCGCACCGGGCGTACGCTCAACGCCATTCACGGACGCGATGCGCGCAACATCCTGGCGGTTGGCGAGGACGGGCGCATCTGGAAGTTCGACGGCCGGGCGTGGACCCGTGAGGAAAGCGGTACCGATCAGAGCCTGCGTGCGGTGTTTATGGGGCCGACGCGCGCGTTCGTGGCGGCGCCCACACAACTGCTCGATCGACGTGACGGTGAGTGGCACGTCTCCGCGCCGTTCGCCGGCCACAACTACCAGTGGATTACCGGCAGCGGCGATCGCGATGTGTACGCCGGCGGTTGCGGCAATACCACGATCCGGCGCTTCGACGGGACGCAGTGGGTGGCAGAGGTACCGACCAATGTCACGACCTGCTCCAATGGCGGCACGGTGGTGCCGGGTGGCGGCCTGTTCATCGGTGGCGGTGGGCGGGACTTTATCAGTGGCACCGGACCGAATGGGGTGAGACCGGGGCAGCCATAGCGGCCGACGCCGGTGCGCACGGCCTGTTCTGCTCAGCCGGTGCGTCCCCTCTCCCTCATTCCATTCCGGCGCTCGGGCACACATCCGCCACGACGCACGACCCGCATGCCGGCTTCCGCGCAAAGCACGCGCGCCGGCCGTGCCAGATGAGCAGGTGACTCAGCAGCGCCCAGTCCTGCTGCGGAAACAGCGGCATCAGCTCTCTCTCGATGCCGATGGGGTCGGGTTCGCGCGTGAGGCCGAAGCGTCGTGCGAGACGCTGCACGTGGGTGTCCACCACGATCCCTTCGTTGATATCGAAGGCGTTGCCAAGGATCACGTTGGCCGTCTTGCGCCCCACCCCGGGGAGCGGCACGAGCTCGGCGATCGTGCGCGGTACGTCACCGCCAAAGCGGTCCACCAGCATGTTCGCCATCCCCACCAGGCTCTTGGCCTTCGCGCGGAAGAAGCCGGTGGTGCGCACGATCTCTTCCACCGCCTCTACCTTCGCCACACTGAGGGCGTGCGCCGTGGGATAGGCCTCGAAGAGCGCGGGCGTCACCATGTTCACCCGCGCGTCGGTGCACTGTGCCGACAGGATCGTGGCGCACAGGAGCTCGAACGCATTGCGGTGATCGAGTTCGCAGTGGGCATCCGGATATTCGGCCTTGAGCCGTTCGAGCACCACGCCCGCCACCGCCTGCTTCTCGGCCTTCGTTTTCGGGCTTTTGGCCACCGGCGCGGCGCGCTGCGACGGCTTGAGCCCGAAGGTCTTCGACGTCTTGCGCTTGCCCTTCCCCGCGCTGCGCTCGGGGAGGACGGGTGTCGCGGCCGGGGCCTGGCGCGCGGCCTTCGCGGGCTTCTTCACGCTCAACGGCTGGCGGGGGGCGTTCGATCCTTTGGGCATCCGCGCGGTGTCTAGATCACGCGCAGCAGCGCCGCACCAGATCGTGCTGCTGCGGTCCCTGCTACGGTCCCTGCTGCGGTCCCGATTGCTCCCGCGCGCCGTGCCGCCGCAAACGCCATCACCTCCGCGGCGGATCTCGTATTGAGCACATTCGAGGCCCTCAACCATCCCTTGCGTGCCACCGCCACGCCGAGTTCGAGATTGTCGAACCCTTGCGGGGAGTGGGCGTCGGGGCCGATGCTCACCATGGCACCTTTCTCCGCGGCAATCCGGCAGGCGCGCCAGTCGATATCGAGCCGGTGCGGGTCGGCGTTGAGTTCGATCGCCACGCCCACGCGTGCCGCCTTCTCCAGAATGGCGTCGAGGTGGATGGCATACGGCTCGCGCGTGAGGAGTAGGCGTCCCGTAGGGTGTCCCAGAATCGTGAGGTGCGGATCGTCGAGCGCCTTCAATACGCGGTTCGTCATCTGCTCCGCATTCATGCCATAGCGGGTGTGCACGCTGCCGATCACGAAGTCGAAGCGATCGAGGAACCCTGCGTCGTAGTCCATGCGTCCGCAGGGGAGGATGTCGGCTTCGATACCCTTGAGCACGCGGAAATCGAGCCCTTCCTGCGCGAACGCCACGTTGAGGGCGTCGATCTCGGCATGTTGTTCGAGAATGCGGTCGCGCGACAACCCGCCGGCATAGGTATTGGACTGTGAGTGGTCGCTCACGCCCAGATAGCGGAGTCCCCGCGCGTGCGCCGCCCGCGCCATCTGCTCGATCGTGGCGGCGCCGTCGCTGTATTGCGAGTGGCAGTGCAGGGCGCCGCGCAACTCGTGTTCCTCGAGCAGCGCGGGGAGCACGTCGGCCACGGCGGCTTCTACTTCGCCCGCGGCTTCACGCTGCTCGGGGGGCACGAAGGCCATGCCGAGCTGCTCGTACAGCGCCGCCTCGGACGGAATGGCGACGAGCGCGCCGTCGGCGTCGCGGAGTTCGTCGTTGGTGAGCGTGTAGCCCAGCGATGCGGCGCGTTCGGTCACCTGCTTCACGTGCAGCGCGCTGCCGGTGCCACGCCAGAGCGCGAGCGCAAACTGCTCCGGTCGCACGCAGGCCAGGTCCACCCGCACGCCGTTGTCGAGGCGCAGCTGCAACGTGCGCCCACCGCCGCCCAGCACTTCCTTCACGCCGCGCAGCTGTGCGAGCGTGGCGGCCACGATCGACGGCGATCCGCGCACGGCGGCCACCAGGTCTACGTCGCGCACGATCTCGTTGCGACGGCGGATGGAGCCCGCGATCTCGAGCTGCAGTACATCGGGCTGGATGCGCAGGGCCTCGGCCACGCGCTCCGCTTCGGCGCGCCCATGCTGCCAGAGTACGTAAGCGCCGGTGGCGCGCAGGTCGGCAATCCCTTTGAGCACCTTATCGGCGGTCCGCGCGCCGAACTTGGGGAGCGACGCCAGCTTCCCCTCGCGCGCCGCTTGCTCGAGTTCGAGCAAGGTGTCGATGTGCAGACCATCGTGGATCGAGCGAATGCGCGCCGGCCCGAGCCCGGGCACGCGCAGCATCTCCATCAGCCCCTCGGGAGTCTCTTCCTGGAGCCGTTCGAGCACCGTCGAACTGTTGTGGTCGGCGAGCTCGTGCAGTACGGCGAGCGCTTCCGGCGACAGCAGGTCGGGGTGCGGCCAGTCACGCGGATTGAGCTCGTGCTTGAGCGCCTCACCCAGCGGGCGCTCGCCGAGTGCCGCGGTGATGCGCGCCGCCACCTGCATCGCCTTGACGGCGGCCGCGTCCTCGTCGTGGAGCTCGAGGAGGGTGGCGATCTGGCTGAGCGCGTGGGCGGCGGAACGACAGTCCATGCGGCAAATCTACCTGCCGTGATAAAGGCGGAAAAGCGAGCGACCAGCGGGTAGCGGGAGGGGGAGCCGGACCGTGCTCACCGCGATCTCGGCTCACCGCGCCTACTCACCCATCCACGCGGAGTCTCACCCCTCAGGTCTCATCCCTCGACGCCCGCGAGGTGCTTCATTTGGCGGACCAGGTTCACCATCTGCTCTTCCGTCAGCTCCATTTCCTGCTGCGCGCCATCGGCGTCAATGAGTCCCGTGCGCATACTCACCCCTACCTGATGGAGGTAGCGCACTTTCGAGAGCACTTCGAGCGTCAGCCGACGCAGGCCGTGGTAGCGGCGCTTCTGCGCATTGGCGCGGCGCCAGCGTTGGGTGAGCTCGTCGGGGGTTAGGGTGCGCGCGAGGGCCACGGCGTCGTCGATCGAGCGCCCCGGAATGATCCCGCGGTCGGGGATCCCGCTGTTGGTCCAGTCGGCTTCCGCGAAAAACAGGCGCCCCACGTACTCGATCCCGTCGTGCGCGGTGTGCAGCGTCACGCGGACATCGCGCCCGTCGACGGTGATACTGGCGAGTGGGGTCAGCGTGACGGGTCCGAAGTGCTCCATGATGCGGTCAGCGAAGGGCGGTGTGAACCTACGGCTGGGCTGGCGACGCTCCGTTGAGGAATCCGCCGATGGCCGCGAACAGCGCGTCGGGCTGTTCGACATACGGCACATGTCCACACGCCTCCAGTACCACCATCTCCGCGCCCAGACACTCGGCGGCGGCCACGGCGGATGCCAGTGGAATGGGATCCTGCCTCCCATGCACGACGAGTGTGGGGATATGTACGGCACGCAAAGTTTCCATCATGTCGTACTGGCCCAGCGACTGCCACACCGACTGCTGGACTTTCCCGGTCACGCGGAAGGGGGTGAGCGCGTGTGCCTTGTACGGATCGGCGAAGTACCCCGCCACGCTGAGCTCGAAGCTCCGCTGCCGGTACGCCTCCGGATCACGCTCGCGCAGTCCACCCGCGGCCAGCGCGGTGCGCATCCCCTGAATGACCTCGCTGCGCCCCCGGGCGGCCAGCGTGGCCTCAAATTCGTCACGCCACGCGCGCGTGATCGGCGCCGGCGACACGAGCACCAGCTGCGAAGGCGTGGGATACGCCGCCCCATCGCGCGAGCTCTGTACCGCGTAGAGCATCGCCAGCAGCGCCCCCCATGAGTACCCCACGATCGGTGCCCCTTCGAGTCGGTGCTCCCGGATCAGCGCCGCCAGGTCCGCGACCTGCGTTTCCCACGTAATGGGCGCCGGATCGTCGGTCTTTGACTGCCCGCCCCCGCGCTGATCGTAGGTGAAGACCCGGTGCGTCGCCGTGAGCGCGAGCATCTGCGGATACAGGTAGTCGTGATGCGCCCCCGGACCACCGTGCAGCAGCACGAGCGGCGGATGCGCCGCGTCGCCATCTTTGCGCCAGAAGAGTGGAACGGGCGTGGTGGTGGCGTATCCGGAAGTCGTCATGACGGCGGGGAGCACGGGAACGGCAACGGCGCACCACGGACGTCGTCCGGGCGGAGGTCGCCGCCGCGGATGAGCGTTTAGCGGGCGGTGAAGTCCATCGAGGCGCTTACGCGCCGGCACGCCTCGGCGATCAGCGTCGCGGCCCGGTCGAGATCCTCCAGCGAGACCATCTCGTTGGGCGAGTGCATGTACCGGTTCGGGATACTCACCAGCGCGGTGGCCACACCCGTGCGGGCGAGTTGCATCGCGTCGGCATCGGTGCTCGTGAACCGACCCGCGGCGTGGATGGAGTAGGGGATCTCCAGCTGCTTCGCCGTGTCGGCGAGCAGGCGGAAGACCACCGGGCTCGTGACCGATCCGCGCGTGAGCACGGGACCGCCGCCGATCGTGTGTTCGCCCACTTCCTCCTTCTTCATGCCCGGGTGGTCCGTCGCGAACGTCACGTCGACCGCGATCGCCATCGTGGCATCCACCGACTGCGCGGCCACGCGTGCGCCGCCCCCGCTGTAGCCGATCTCCTCCTGCGCGGTGGCTGCGGCCACCACCCGCGCCGCACCGGGACGCTGCGCGTAGCGACGGAGGGCCTCCAGCACCACGAACGCGCCGATGCGGTCGTCGATGCTGCGGCTCACGATGCGCTGGTTGGGCATGTCCATCGTGCGGGAGTCGATCACCCCCGGGTCGCCCACCTCGAGATGCTCGAGCGCCTCCGGCTTGGTCTTCACGCCGATGTCCACCCAGAGGTCGGTGATCTTGCTCGCCTTCTCCCGCTCGTCCGGCTTCATGAGATGGATGGGCTTCTTGCCGATCACGCCGTACACGTCGCCGTGACGCCCCAGGAACCGGATGCGTTGTGCCACCAGCACCTGCGGGTCCCAGCCACCGATCGGCTCGAAGTACACATAGCCGTGGTCATCGATGTGCGTGATGATGATCCCGATCTCGTCGATGTGCCCGGCGAGCAGGATGGTCGGCCCCGTGCCGTCCCCCTCGATGGTTGCGAGCGAGTTGCCGACCACGTCGGCCCGGATATCGGCCGCAAAGGTGGCCGCTTCAGCGCGCCATACACGCGCCGGCGCGCCTTCGAACCCCGATGGACCGGGGGTGTCGAGCAGGCGCTTGAGAAAGGCGATCGAAGTGTCGGAAAGCATGCCGGAAATATAGGTGCTAATGTTGTGGCATGACTCTCCTGTTACTCGCAATCGGACTCGGCGCCGGCGTGCTGTCGGGGATCTTCGGCATCGGTGGCGGCATCGTTATCGTGCCCGCGCTCATCTACTTCGCCAAAATGGCGCCGCAGCAGGCGGCTGGCACCTCACTCGCCGCGCTCGTCCTGCCGCTCGGTGCCGCGGTGGGCGCTTTCAACTACTACCGCGCCGGCCAGCTGCAGCTGCGCGACGCGCTGCTGATCGCCGTGGGTATGGCGGTGGGCGCCTTCGCCGGCAGCTGGATTTCCACCAACATGGACGGCGATGTGCTGCGGAAGGCGTTCGCGGTCTTGATGGTGGTGATGGCGGTGAAGATGTGGGTGGGGTAACTACGCCACCCGCACCGCGTGCCACGGTTCGATCTCGCTGAACAGCGTGGGCGCGAAGATGCTGGCCATGGCCTCGATGCCGTCCACCACGCGTGGCCCCGGGCGGGAAATGAGGCCATTGGCGTCGAGCGCCCACACCGGTCGGCCCGCGAGCCAGCGCCACTGTGGCAGTGAGAGGCACCGCGTCGCTTCGGCCGCGGCGTTGTCGAGGGTGTAACCGCAGGGCGCAATCAGCACGATCTCGGGATGGGCAGCGCGCAGGACGTCCATGTCCACGCGCAGGCTGTGCACGCCGGGTTGCCCCAACACATCTACGCCGCCGGCGCGCTTGATCTGCTCCGGGCCCCAGTGCCCTGCCGCGTACAGGGGATCGGTCCACTCGATCAGCGCCACCCGCGGCCGTGGCGCCTGCGCGGCCTTGAGCGTTTCGTGCACACGCTTCACACGGTCGCGCAACCCGGCCAGCAGTTCGTTGGCTTCGTCCTCCGCGCCGATGGCTGCCGCCACCGCACGAATGTCGTCGTACACGCCCTCCAGCGATTCCCCGCCCAGCGTGACAATCGCTGGCGCCGGCTCGATGCGCGCTGCGAGTGCCCGCACGTCGTGCTCGCTGATCGCGCACACGTTGCACAGCTTCTGCGTGATGATGAGCGTGGGGTGCAGCGCCATGATGGTCTTTTCGTCGAGCGCAAAGAGCGCCACGCCCGCGTTGCTCGCGTCGCGCACGGCCGCATCGATCGCGGCCGGATCGTGCGTATCGGGGACTGCACTCTTCGTGACGCGCGCGCGCGACCCCACGATATCGGGGTAGTCGCACTCGTGCGTGATCCCCACCAGATGGTCAGTGGCGCCCAACAGCGCGACGATTTCGGTGGCGGCCGGGAGAAGCGAGACGATGCGCATCTTCGTGGTGGACGATGTTTTGGGCTGCGCGCGCTACGGCGCGTGATGGGAAACCCGTTGGGAGACCCGTTGGGAGACGCGTTGGCACGGACGCGGGCCGGCGCCCATCGCTCGGGCCCCCCGGTCCGCCTTACCGCGAAAACACCCGCTTGCCTCCGACCCACGTCTCCAGCACACGCGTAGTGAGCACCAGCGATGCCGACACGCGCATGATGTCCTGATCGAGCACCACGAAGTCCGCGTATTTCCCCGGCGTGATCGATCCCATGGCCTGCTCCTGGAAGCCCGCGTACGCCGGCCACAGGGTCATGCTGCGCAGCGCGTCTTCACGCGACATGCGCTGCTCCGGGTACCAGCCGCCGGCGGGCCAGTCGCGCGCGTCCTGACGGGCGATGCTTGCGTGGAAGCTGATGAGCGGGTTCACCTCTTCCACCGGGAAGTCCGATCCGTTGGGGATCACCACGCCCGTCTGCAGCAGTGACTGCCAGGCGTAGGCGCCGTACAGGCGCGTGGGGCCAAGCCGCTTGCCGATCCAGTACATGTCGCTCGTCTGGTGGCTGGCCTGCATGCTGGGGATGACCCCCAACTGCGCGAAGCGCGGGATGTCGTCCTGATGCAGGATCTGCGCGTGCTCCACGCGGAAACGGTGATCGGCGGCAGGGCGCGCGTTGAGCGCCTTTTCGTAGGCGTCGAGCACCACGCGGTTGCCGCGGTCACCGATGGCGTGCGTGTTGATCTGGAAGCCCGCGGCGAGGCCGCGCTTGGCCACCTCCTCGATGTGCGCGGGGGCGCTCAACAGGAGGCCACTGTTGTTGGGATCGTCGCTGTACGGCTCCAGTAGCGCGGCGCCGCGGGAGCCCATCGCCCCGTCGGCGTACAGCTTGACCGCCCGCACCCACACCTGCCCGTCGTAGAGGGCCGACCGGGGGCCCACCTGGAAGTAGTGCTCCAGCGCCTTGGCGTCGTCGCCAATCATTACGTAGAGGCGCAGGTTGAGATCACCTTGCTGCGCCATCGCCTCGAAGAGATCGATGTTCTCTCGGCTCGCGCCGGCGTCGTGCATCCCCACAAGCCCCAGCGAGTGCATGCGCGCGACGGCGTCCTTGAGGGCGGCGCGCATCTCGTCGCGCGAGAGTGGCGGTACCTTGCTCTCCACGAGATTCGAGGCACGGTCGATCAGCACGCCCGTGGGATTCCCCTTGGCGTCGCGGATGATCTTGCCGCCGCTCGGATCCTTGGTGGTGGCCGTGAGCCCGGCCAGCTGCATCGCGGCGGCATTCACGTAGGCGGCGTGGCCGTCCACGCGCTCGAGGATCACCGGATGATCCGGCGCGGCCGCGCTCAGCGCCTCGTGGGTGGGGAAGGCGGTGTTGCCCCAGGCGTTCTGGTCCCACCCGCGCCCGATGATCCATGACCCCTTGGGGGTGCGCTTGGCACGCTCCACCACCCGCTCGATCACCTCAGTGAGGCTCTTGGTGCCCACAAGGTCTACGCTCCGCAGCTTCTGCGCGAGCCCGGCGAAGTGCGCATGCCCGTCCACCATGCCGGGGATCACGGTGCGGCCGCCCGCGTCCACGACTCTGGTGTTGGCCCCCGTGAGCGCCTTCGCCTCGCGCGCTGAGCCGGTGAACACCACGCGACCACCCCGCACCGCGAAGGCCTCCACCAGCGGGCGGGCGTCGTCGGCGGTGTAGACCCGCGCGTTCGTCACGACGAGATCGGCGGCGACGGCGGACGGCGGAACGACGGGAGCGTGGACGACGGGAGCCGCCACAGTGGGCGCTTGGACCGCGAGCAGGGCGAGGAGACGGAGCATGATCGGAAGAGGGCAGGAGACATCGGGCCAACCAACCCGGGGAGCTTACGGCCCGATCGCACCGGAGGGCAACGGCTAGGGGGCGGGTCGCGGCGCACCGCATTTCATGTTGACGCCGTGCAACATGCCGCCTGCTCTACCCGCCCCGGGTCGCGACGTGCTTTGGCGGAATTTCTGTAAGTGCTTGAAAAACATGAGCTTGCGGAAGGAAGAGGCTGCCACTTCGTCGCTGGTACGAATCTTTCATGAAGGTGACGTCACCAATGCGACGCATTCTCCGATGTCCCGAAATGGCGCCCGTTTCGCACGGCCATCCTGCCAGGCCGTGCCACGTACGACGCTGTGGCCTGCAGCGCAGCCCGCGATCGCTGGGCTAATGACACCAGTCGTTTGGTCTCGAGCCATCGGCATTCGGCTCCAGAGCACTCGGCAATGCAATGGTATTGAATGAGGAATGCCAAAACGCCACCCCAAATCGGGGTGGCGTTTTGTCCTGTGGGCAACCAGCGGTGGCGGTCCCCCGACCACCGTCCCGCGGCGTCCTGCTCAATGAGCAGAGCGCGTGGGACCGGCGGAGTTACTTGGCCGGCGGCAGGATCACCGCATCGATTACGTGGATCACGCCGTTCTTGGCAATGATGTCCGTCTTCACGATGTGGGCGTTGTTGATCATCGGCGTGCTCCCCATGACCGTGATCTTCGCATCCGAGCCTTCAACCGTCTTGGCGCTCTTGCCGGCGAGCTTGAGGGCGTCAGCGGCCATGACCTTGCCGGCCACCACGTGGTAGAGCAGCACGCTCTTGAGCTTCGCCTTGTCGGCGGCCAGCGCCTGCAGCGTGGCGGCGGGGACCTTGGCGAACGCTTCGTCGGTGGGGGCGAAGACCGTGAACGGGCCCGGGCCCTTGAGCGTCTCGACCAGACCGGCATCGCCGAGGAGCTTGGCGAGCGTCTTGAAGGAGCCGGCGGCGACCGCCGTCTCCACGATGTCCTTGTCCTGAGCCTGGGCGGCAGTCGGGGCGGCAAACGCGAGGACCGCGGCCGTGGCGAGCAGGGAAAGCTTGCGCATCTGTGACGACTCCATGTCGTGTAGTTCCGGTACATGTTGGACCGATCGGTCCTAACGAGAACTAGAACACGCCCCGCCCACGCCCTGTTCCGGGAATTTGCGCGTCGTATGCAATCTGTGACAGTCCGAACGGGCCGGTCCGAGCCCGCAGCGGATCCGTTGGGGACGTCCCGGGCCTACCGCAGCACGCCGATGATCAGCGTCTCCAGGATACCCAGCCCGAAGTACGCCACCAGCACCGAGATGTCGATCATCCCGATCGTGGGGATCACGTTGCGCAGTGGGGTCAGGAACCATTCGGTCAGGACGTAGCTCCAGCGCCACCACGGGGAGTAGGGACCGCCCCCCACCCAGCTGGCGATCACGCGCGCGAACAGCGCGATGCGCAGCGCGCTGAACGTCCAGCGGATCAGCAGGGCGATCAGCCCGGCGCCGGTCTGCGACGCGAAGGCAAGCATGAGGAACTGGTCGCGCAGGAATTGGACGCCCGAGAGCAGCAGCAGCCCGCCCAGAATCACGGCCGCCAGCGACCACCAGGGTGCGGACTGTGGTGACCCACCTGCGCGTAGCAGACGGCGCTCCATAGGGGCCACCAGTACCGGATCGATCTTCTCGCGGACGAAGCGCGCCACCGGTGAGAACGGCGAGATGCGCCGCGCGCGCACCCCCCACGACACGAGAGCCCCCACGCCCGCGACGAATCCGCCCGCAAATACGAGTGGGCGGAGTAACGCGAGGACGGTATTCAGCACGCCGGCAACGGTTTCGATCATGGTTGAATATTACCCGCCAGCACCGCCCGGCATGAATGATCGAGCCCTCCCCGCTGCCCCAGCCGACGCGCGCTGCCGTCCGTCGCCGCTCAGGGCCTGCCGATGCTCGTGTACGCGAACCCCTGCGCCCGGACCACCTCCGGCCGGTACACATTGCGCAAGTCCACAAACACGCGTTGCCGCATTGGGGCGCCCAGACGCTCCAGATCGAGCCCGCGGAATTCGTTCCACTCCGTCACCAGGGCGACGGCGTGGGCGCCTTCGGCCACCGCGTAGGGATCGGCGCACCACTCCACGTCGGGCAGTAGTGACTGCGCTTCGTGCATCGCGGCCGGATCGAACGCCTTCACCGTGGCTCCGGCGTCCTGCAGCGCGGGAATGATGCTCAAGCTCGGGGCGTCGCGCATATCGTCGGTGTTGGGCTTGAACGCCACGCCAAGCACGCCGATCGACTTGCCCCGCACGCTGCCGCCGCACGCGGCCATGATGCGGCCGGCCATCGCGCCTTTGCGGCGGTCGTTGATCTGCACCACCGTCTCCACCAAGCGCACTGGCGAGCCCACGTCCTGCGCGGTGCGGGCAAGCGCCAGTGTGTCCTTGGGAAAGCAGCTGCCGCCGTATCCGGGCCCGGCATGCAGGAACTTCTTGCCAATGCGCCCGTCGAGCCCCATGCCGCGTGCGATGTCCTGCACGTCGGCACCAAGCTTGTCGCACAGGTCCGCGATCTCGTTGATGAATGTGATCTTGGTCGCGAGAAAGGCGTTGGCCGCGTACTTGGTGAGTTCGGCCGTCTCGAGACCGGTCACCACCATCGGCGTTTCCATGAGGAACAGTGGACGGTACAGCTCGCGCAGGACCGCCTGGGCGCGCGCCGTTTCGCATCCGATCACCACACGATCGGGACGCATGAAGTCGCCGATCGCCGAGCCCTCACGCAGGAACTCCGGGTTCGATGCCACATCAACGTCGGCCTCGGGGTTGGTGTCGCGAATCAGCTCCGCCACCCGCCGCCCGGTGCCCACGGGGACCGTGCTCTTCGTGACCACGACGGTGTAGCCGCTCAGCGCCTTGGCCACATCAATTGCGGCCTGCTCGACAAACCGGAGATCGGCGTGCCCATCGCCGCGGCGGCTTGGCGTGCCTACCGCGAGAAACACGGCGTCCGCCCCGCTCACGGCGGTTGGCAGATCGGTCGTGAAGCGCAGACGACCCGACCGCACACCGCGGGCCACCAGATCATCCAGACCGGGTTCGAAGATCGGGATGTCCCCGCTACGCAGGCGTTCGATCTTGCCGGCATCCCGGTCCACACACGTGACCGTGGACCCGAACTCGGCGAAACACGCACCCGATACGAGTCCAACGTATCCGGTGCCGATCATGGCGATGTGCATGGCGTGCGGGGCGGCTCATGGCAGGAACAATCATGCCCGACCGGCGCACACCACTCGCAACGCTGGTGTTCCGGTCAGCGGGACGCCGATACGCTATGCCCGCTTCGTGCGCAATCGGTGAAGGGCGAGTAACGCACCGGTCACATACGCCCCCGCCAGCATCACCCATTCGGAGACACGGAGTGGGTGCACCGCACCCAGCACCGGTGACAGCACCGCACTGCCCACCACGAGGACTGCGCCGAGTGTGACAGCGGTGCGGCTGGCATGGGCACTCCACCATCCGAGTGGTCCCGCCAGCAATCCCAGCCACCCGCACAGCACGAGCAGCGCCCACGGCGACTGTACCGTGACCGCCGGTTGCAACAACGCCCATCCGAGGGCGGGGGTGAGTCGCAGCTCTGCATGCGCTGCGGGCGTCGCAGCGCCCGACGGAAACGCCTCGAGCCGCAGTCGTTCCCCGCTCGCGAACGCGTGCACCGTGACCGGCCGCGCGTCGCGTTGCAGATCACCCCAGGCGCCTGCCAGCGCGAGGCGCGGCATGTACAGCCCGTGTCGTCCCGCGCGACGTGTCACGATCAGCCACGCCGTGTCCCGCTGCTGGCCGATCAGCAGCACCGGCAGCGAATCACGGACGGCGTGCAGGTACAGCACCGCGCGGATGTTCGCGGCGGGATCGAGCCGGGTGAGGGTGGCCGAGGTGCTGAGGGACCACGGTACCGGATCCAGAGCGCGCACCACGGGTCCGGTCCCAGTGGGGCGCGAAAACACCTGCGCCGCCACCTGAACCGACTCGATGGTGCCGTCGTACCAGCCGAACGCTGGCGCGTAGCTGTAGCGGCTGGCTCGTACCTGCGTAGCGCTGGGCGCGTCGCCGAGCGTGGCGGTGGATTCGCCCAGTGCACACGCCGTCAGCGCAAGCACGCTGGCCGCGCCAATCGACCACGCCAGCACGCACCACGTGGCTACAGACCGGACAGGCTGTACGACCTGAGGCCAGGACGCTGCCAGCAGTGCCCCTGCCACTGCGCCGGTGGTGTTGGTCAGCAGGTCGGCAACCGCCGGCGAACGCCCCGGCGGCCATTCCATCCACTGCGCACTCTCCACG
>Ga0078894_10001573_pt1 | contig 17100 bp, 15 predicted proteins | sample LauGreSu1BDMLBSD_2_FD_67506 | JGI IMG/M metagenome (GOLD analysis project Ga0078894, IMG submission 67506) | Freshwater lake microbial communities from Lake Michigan, USA - Su13.BD.MLB.SD (version 4) (version 4) | ecosystem: Environmental > Aquatic > Freshwater > Lake | place: Lake Michigan... | reverse complement strand
GGGGCGTCTGGTGGTGGTGGGGTGCGAGGTCGTGGAGTGAAGCGGCCGGCGGATCCCAGTGAGCAGGAGTTCTGGGATTTGCTGGAGGGTGACAAGTGAGTGTGTGGTTGGGTTGTGTGGCCCGTTTTCTGCGAGTGTGGTTGTGTGTGTTTTTGGGGGTTTGTGTGTTGTGTGAGTCGGAGGTGCGAGGTCAGCAGGTGTTGCGTGAGGCAGTTGTGCGTGAGGCTGGTGTGCTGGGTCTCGGGTGGGCTCGTACCAAGGTCAACATGGCGATTTTTCGGCACAGTGCGGTGGACAGTTTTGGTGGTCGGCAGGTGGCGGGCTGGTATGACGGCGAGGGTCGGGTGTGTCTGGCTGAGCGTCGTCTGGGAGAGGACCGTTGGCGGGTGCAGGAGACGGGGCTGCGGGGTCGCGTCACGGATGCTCATAATGTGATCTCGCTGGCCTTTGACGGAGCGGGTGAGTTGCATGTGTCGTGGGACCATCATGGCCATCCGCTGCGATATGTGCGTGTGTCGGCGGGAGGTGGTTTGGAGCCGGGTGAGCGGCGTGTGATGGTGGGTCGTGATGAGGAGCGAGTGACGTATCCGGAATTTTACCGGCTGCCGGATGGTGGTTTACTGTTTTTTTATCGAGATGGTGCGGCGGGTTCGGGCAATCTGGTACTGAATCGCTATCGGCCGTCTGTGGATGGTGTTGGGGGAGTCTGGGAGCGTGTGCAGGGCAATCTGATTGATGGTGAGGGCGAGCGGAACGCTTACTGGCAGGCGTGTGTGGACGGTGGTGGGGTCATTCATCTGTCGTGGGTCTGGCGGGAGACTCCTGATGTGGTGACGAATCACGATGTGTGTTATGCGCGATCGGTGGATGGTGGAGTGACGTGGACGGATTCGGCGGGTCTGCGGTTGTCGGTTCCGATGACAGCGGCGGGATCTGAGTATGCCTGTCGGGTTGCGCAGGGGAGTGAGCTGGCGAATCAGACGAGCATGTCGGTGGACGGGTCTGGTCGTCCGGTGATAGCGACATTCTGGCGTGGGTCTGAAGCGGGTTCGGTACCGCAGTATCGTCTGGTGTATTTGACGGAGTCGGGGTGGCGGGTGGTGCAGGTGGGTGAGCGGACGTTGAATTTTGAGCGTCGGGGCAGTGGTACGAAGCGTCCGCCGATTTCGCGTCCGTTGTTATTGCTGGATGCTGCGGTGGGTTCGCGGCGTGCGGTGGTGTTGTTTCGGGATCAGGAGTTTGGTGGTGGCGTGTCAGCGGCGGTGACTGGGGATTATGAGCGTGGCGACTGGCAGTACTGGCGATTGACGGGTGTGGTGGGTCAGGCGGACCCGCTGGTGGATTTTGCGGTGTGGCGTGAGCGAGGCGAGGTGCATTTGCTGAGTCAGTTGACGGGTCAGGGTGATGGTGAGCGAGAGGAGTCTGTGGAGCCGACGGCGGTGCGATTGCTGGAGTGGCCGGTGTGCTGGCCTGTGGCGGAGTGAGGGGAGGGGGGGGCGTTGGAGCGGGTGTTGTTCGGGGAACAGCCGGCCGATCGATTTCAAGTGAAACTGCCTGAAAATGGCTCGGATTTCCCCCATTTTGACTTTCAAGTGTGGGAAAACTCGTTTTGGGGATTTGCATGATTCGGAAAGCGTGGCGGGTGTGTGCGTGTGCGGCTGGATTTCCCCCGACTAACTGCAGCTACACACGCCTCAAAACTTGAGTTTTCCCCCGTTTCTGCCTAAGCTATTGACAGTTCAGGGCTTGTGGTGCGGACCAGCAACAGGCAGCAACTGGGGCGGTAAGTGAGCAATGTTCAGTCATCTTTGGGGTCTCAAGAGGGATCCGTACTGCGAGTTTTGTTCGTTTGCACGGGCAACACCTGTCGCAGTCCGATGGCTGAGATGTTGTTTCGCAAGCTGGTTTCAGAGCGTTTGTGTTGTGCGGACCGTGAGTTGCGTGAGCGTGGTCTGGATGTGTTTTCTGCGGGCGTAGGTGCCTGGGAAAATCTTCCGGCGTCGCCTGAAGCGGTTCAGGTGATGCGTGAGCACGGGCTGGATCTGACTGAGCATTTGAGTCGGCGAGTGAATCGTGTGATGATTGAGCGTTCGACTTTGGTGCTGGCATTGACTGGTCGTCATCGGGATCTGCTGTTGAACGAGTGTCCTGCTCTGGGTGCACGGATTCAGTTGCTGGACCGTGGTGGTCGGGATGTGCATGATCCGTTTGGTGGGACGGTGGACGATTATCGCCGTTGTGCTCTGCAGATCGGGCAGAACCTGCGGCTGTGGGTTGAAGAGCTCTTCAGGAAAGACACGATAACGACATGAAGATCGGGATTGCCAGCGACCATCGCGGAGTTGCCCTGAAGTCCAGGCTGGCTCAGTTACTGCAGTCGATGGACTTTGAGGTGCACGATCTGGGCCCCTTTGAGGCTCAGAGTGTGGACTATCCGGACTATGCAGCCCGGGTGGCGCGCGAGGTTTCCACGGGTGCGGTGGACCGTGGAATACTGATTTGCGGTACGGGGTTGGGGATGTGCATTACGGCGAACAAGTTTGCCGGTGTGCGTGCAGTGACGTGTCAGGACAGCGTGACTGCTCAGTACAGCCGTGCTCATAACGATGCGAACGTGATCTGTCTGTCTGCGGATCAGTTGAGTGATCAGTTGGCGGATCAGGTGGTGCGAATGTGGTTGAAGACGGAGTTTGATGGTGGCCGACATGCTCGCCGAGTCCAGCGGATTGGCGAGTTGGAGCGTGAGGAAGCGGAGCGGATTCATGGATCCTGAGACACTGCGTTTCGCGAAGACTCATGAGTGGGTTTCGGTTACGGGCGACGTGGCGACGGTAGGGATTACGGACTTTGCCGTGCGGCTGCTGACGGACATTGTGTATCTGTCGCTTCCGAAGGTCGGGAAAGTCTATCGCCCCGGTCAGGCGATGGGTGAAGTGGAAAGTGTGAAGGCGGTGAGTGACATTTATGCTCCGGTGGCAGGCGAGGTGCTGGAGGTGAATGGGGGATTGCCTGATCAGTTGCAGTTGCTGAGTGAGAGTCCATTTGAGCGTGCGTGGATTGTGAAGCTGCGGATGAGCGACGCGGGCGACCTGCAGCAGTTGCTCAGCCGTGCCCAGTATCTGCAGCATTGCGGTGAATAGGCTGGGTTGTCCCTGACTGCAGGGAAGTGCCGGGCTGCGGTGTGTGCTGGATAGGAAAGGTCTGAGGCATGGCCTATCTGTTTGATACTCCGGAGCAGCGTCAGCGAATGCTGGCGGCGATTGGTGCTGCTTCTGTGGACGAGTTATTTCAGCAGATCCCTGTTTCGCTGCAGTTGGGTCGTGAGCTGGCATTGCCGGGGGCGGTGTCTGAGCTTGAGCTGGAGCAGGATCTGCAGCGTCGGCTGGGTCAGGCAGGAGGTGGCGGGGTCTGTTTTCTGGGCGGCGGTGTGTATGACCATTACATTCCGGCGGTTGTGGATGAGCTGACTTCGCGGGGTGAGTTCTACACGGCTTATACTCCTTATCAGGCGGAGGCCAGTCAGGGGACGTTGCAGGCTTTCTACGAGTATCAGACTCTGATTTCGCAGCTGAGCGGGATGGAGGTATCGAACGCCAGTCTGTACGAGGGCGGAACAGCGGTCAGCGAAGCGGTGTTCATGGCGATGCGGGTGAACGGTCGTGATGGTCGAGTGGTGGTGGCGGGTTCGCTGCATCCCGAATACCGGCAGGTGCTGCGAACCTATTTTTCGCGGCTGGGGACAGAGATTGTGGAGGTGCCGGCGGTAGATGGGGTGGTGTCTGTCGAGTCGTGTCGTGCGGCTTTGACTGCGGAGACCACGGCGGTGGTTTTGCAGCAGCCGAATTTTTTTGGCTGTCTGGAGGACATAGGTGGATTGACTGCAGCGGCACATGCCGCTGGTGCTCTGGCGATTCTGGCCTTTGATCCGATCAGTCCTGGTCTGCTGAAGCGACCTGGGGATTATGGTGTGGACATCGCGGTTGCCGAGGGGCAGCCACTGGGGACTCCGCTGCAGTTCGGAGGTCCATTGCTGGGTGTCTTTACGTGTCGTTCCGAGTATGTGCGGAAGATGCCGGGTCGTTTGATTGGTCGCACGGTGGACCGTCGTGGTCGCGAGTGTTTTGTGCTCAACCTGCAGGCTCGTGAGCAGCATATTCGGCGGGACAAGGCGACCAGCAACATCTGTACGAATCAGGGTTTGCTGGCGTTGCGGGCCACGGTGTTTCTCTCCGTCGTGGGGCCTCGCGGACTGCGTCAGATGGCGGAGCTGAGTCATGCGAAGGCGCGGTATGCGGCCGAGCGTCTGACGAGTTTGCCGGGAGTTGTGCTGAAATTTGAGCGGGCATTTTTCCGTGAGTTTGTGCTGGAGACGCCGCGACCTGCGACTGAGGTCCTGCGATTGCTGTCGGACCGTGGTTTCAATGTGGGTCCGGAGTTGTCTCGATTTGGTGGCAGTCTGGGTGCTGGACTGGAGCGTTGCTTTCTGGTGGCTTTGACCGAAAAGCGGACTCGTGCCGAGATCGATGCTCTGGTGTCAGCACTGGGTGACGTGCTGGGCAGTTGAGAGAAGTGTGAGTGGGTGCGGAGGGACGTGTCAGATGCGCAATCCAACGGCGACTCGCCTGCTGTTCGAAATGTCGGAATCCGGTCGTGGGACGGTGGTATTTCCGGAATCGGATGTGCCGGACGTTTCCGGGGTGCCTGTGCCTGGCGTCGAGCATCTGGCGGCGGGTTTGCTGCCATTGCCGGAGCTGGCGGAACCGGACGTGGTGCGTCATTTCGTGAATCTGTCGACACTGAACATGAGTGTGGATTCGCACTTTTATCCGCTGGGCAGTTGTACGATGAAGTACAATCCGAAGCGGCACGAGCGATTAGCGCGATTGCCGCAGGCGGTGGCCAGTCATCCGTACCAGCAGGAGTCTCAGATTCAGGGTTTACTGAGTGTACTGTATGAGTTGCAGGGGATGCTGGCGGAGATTTCGGGTCTGCCTGGTGTGTCCCTGCATCCCGCTGCTGGTGCTCAGGGTGAACTGACGGCGTTGCTGACGGCCGCTGCATATTTTCGGCATCGTGGTGAGCAGCGGACTCGAGTGTTGTTCCCTGCCAGTGCTCATGGCACAAATCCGGCCAGTGCGGCGCTGGCGGGATTTGAGTGTGTGCAGTTGTCGGGAGGTCGGGACGGGTTTGTGGATCTGTCCGAACTGAGGGCGCAGCTGGACGAGCGGGCTGCGGTGTTCATGGTCACCAACCCGAATACTCTGGGTTTGTTTGAGAAGGACATTGCGACGATCGCGGCGATGCTGCATGAGGTCGGGGGTCTGGTGTACATCGACGGCGCGAACATGAACGCCATTCTCGGCAGGACTCGCCCTGGCGACTTTGGCGGCGACATGATGCATTACAATGTGCACAAGACATTCACCGGTCCGCATGGTGCTGGTGGTCCGGGGGCAGGTCCCATTGCGGTGCGCGATTTTCTGGCTCCTTTCCTGCCGGCTCCTGTGGTGACCTTTGATGCGGCGCGCAACTGGTATTCGCTGATGGTGCCAGAGCATTCGATTGGTCGGATGCGGACATTTTTCGGCAACGTGGGAATTCTGCTGCGTGGATACTGCTACATCAGGACTCTGGGCGGCCGCGGTCTGCGTGAGGCTTCGGACTGTGCGGTGCTGAATGCGAATTATCTGTTGAGTCAGGTGCGTGATTTTCTGGATGTGCCGCATGGCAATCGCTGCATGCATGAGTTTGTGGCGAGTGCGAAGCGACTGAAGGAGCAGACGGGTGTGACGGCGATGGACATTGCGAAGCGTCTGCTGGACTACGGCTTCCATGCTCCCACGGTCTACTTTCCTCTGGTGGTGGAGGAGGCATTGATGATGGAGCCGACTGAGACGGAGTCTCTGGCGACACTGGATGCCTTTGCGGCGGCGTTGCGGCAGATCTGCAGCGAGCCGGCAGAACTGGTGAAGGGGGCTCCGCACAGCACTGCGGTGTGTCGTCCGGACGAGGTGAATGCTGCGCGTAAGCCGGTTCTGTGCTGGTCGGCTGAGTGTTGATCTGAGTTCTGATGTGTCTGTGCTGGAGTGTGTGTGGGGGGGGGATCCGGGGTGACTGAGCCTGTTCTTTCAGTTCGTGGCATGGGTCGCTCATTTGGCAGCGTTGTGGCGCTGCAGGATGTCAGTTTTGACATTCAGTCCGGTGAGACTCATGCGATCATGGGTGAGAACGGCGCCGGCAAAAGTACTCTGATGAAGATCCTTGCCGGAGTGCAGTCACCATCGCGGGGAGAGCTGCTGCTGCGTGGTGAGCGAGTCAGTTTCACGGGGACTCGGGATGCCGAGTCTGCGGGGATCAGCATGATTCACCAGGAATTGAATCTGGTGGAGCAGTTGTCGGTTTCGGCCAATATTTTTCTGGGTCGTGAGCTGACGAATGGCTGGGGGGTGTTGCGGCAGGGGGAGATGGATCGGCGTGCGGCGGTGCTGTTGGAGCAGCTGGAGACACCGATTGATCCTCGCGCACTGGTGGGCAGTCTGCGAGTGGGAGATCAGCAGCTTGTGGAGATTGCGCGGGCGTTGTCGCTGGAGTCTGACATTCTGATTATGGATGAGCCGACGAGTGCGCTGACGGAATCCGAGGTAGCTCGACTGTACCGTGTTGTTGACCGCCTGAAGGCGAGGGGAGTGACCATCCTTTACATTTCGCATCGGATGGAGGAGGTGTTTCGTCTGGCGGATCGGATTACGGTGCTGCGTGACGGTCGTTTTGTGCGGACGGTGGCGAGGTCTGCGACGAATCCGCGTGAGATTGCTCACTGGATGGTTGGTCGTGAGCTTGCGGTGCGTCAGCGTCGTGTGGCGGTGGATGGGGTTGTTGGTTCGGAGCCTGTGCTGCGAGTGCGGAATCTGTCATTGCCGTGGGTGGGTCGGCGAGGTCGCTGGCGGCTGCGGAACATCAGTTTTTCGCTGGGTCGTGGTGAGATTCTGGGGCTGGCTGGTTTGATGGGAGCGGGGCGAACGGAGCTGCTGGAGTGTTTATCGGGAGCTGCCGGGAGCCGGTACACGGGCGAGGTCTGGCTGCGTGGTGAGCGTTGTGATTTTCGGCATCCTGCCGAGGCGTTGCGGGCGGGTGTGGCGATGACGACTGAGGACCGCAAGCGGCAGGGCATTTTTCGTGGGATGACGGTGCGTGAGAACATCACGATCAGTGCGTTGCAGCGATTTTCTGAGGCGGGTGTGATTGCGGGTCGTCGGGAGCAGCAGGTGGTGCGGGAGCAGGTGGAGTCGCTGGGGATTCGTACTGCGGGAGGTGAGTCGCTGATCACAGCTTTGAGTGGCGGGAATCAGCAGAAGTGTATGCTGGCGCGATGTTTGCTGACGAAGCCGGACGTGCTGCTGCTGGACGATCCGACTCGCGGTGTCGACGTGGGTGCGAAGGCGGAGTTGTATGTGCTGATGGATCGGCTGGCTGAGCAGGGAGTTTCGATGATTGTGACCAGCGGCGAGTTGCCGGAGCTGCTGGGGGTGTGTGATCGGATACTGGTGTTGAGTGAGGGGTGTGTGACGGGTGAGTTTTGTGGTGAGTCGGTGACAGAGCAGCAGATCATGGAAGCGGCGACAGCGGGAGCGCGGGCGGTTGTGGAAGGGCGAACCACATGAAGCACGCGAAGCAGGATCGCTGGTGAGTCGGGTGTCACTGGTGTTCTGCCTGTTTGCTTTCGACTGTGCCGGCTCGGTGGTGGCGAGTGACCTCGTGTTCAGGCTTGGGGGCTGGTGTTTGCCGAAGTGTTGTGTGGGCAGGCATGAATTGCCGATTGGCGCTGGATGGGGTGGCTGGGAACGGGCGTTTTCTGCCGACGGATTGTGGAGGCTGGGATCCGGTGCAACCCGGTGTTGTGGTGGGGGATGGTGCAGCCTATAGTGGCTGCGGTTGTTGGTTTCAGAGATGTAATGGCAGTGTTGCGGGAATGAGTCTGCGTGAGTTTTTCATTTTCGAATTCGGCCTGTTCAGACGACGAGCAGTTTATGCGACTGGTGCGTCGTGAGCCGGACGTGGATCTGCTGACTGCTGCTCTGGAGATTTCCCGGGACGGTCAGTCGGCCGTGAATTTTCCGGCAGCTCGCGGGGTGCTGCAGCGTGCGGTATCGCGTCTGACGCACCCGGTGACTCAGGCTGGCTCGGATCTGGAAGAGCTGAAGCTGCTGTCGCGTTACATGACGGAGGAGCTGGGTCTGCACGGTGAGAGTGAGTATCTGGCGGATCCGCATTCGCATTATGTGAATCAGGTGCTGGCGACGGGTCGGGGCATTCCGATTTCGCTGTCGCTGATTTACCTGCATGTGGGGAACGAGCTGGGAATTCCGCTTGAACCCATCAGTACTCCGGCACGCTTTATGATCCGTCTGCCGACGGATCATGGGCATCTGTATGTGGATGCGTTTGATCGGGGACGGATTCTGGACGAGGGCGAGTGTATCGATCTGATTGGTGATCTTGCGAGTTGTTCGCCGGTGGAGGTGCGTCGTCATCTGCGTCCGGTGGATGAGCGTGCGGTGGTGATTCGCATGCTGCAGAATCTGAAGGCGTTATTTGGCGGTCGCGAGGACTGGTCGGCGGCGTGGAAGGTGCAGACGCGTCTGCAGTTGCTGCTGCCGGGTTCGTGGCGTGAGCGGCGGGACCATGCGGTGCTGACGATGCGTGCGGGTCACTATGGCGAGGCGATTGATCTGCTGGAGCGCAGTCTGGCGGTGTGTCCGGCTGAGGACCGTTTGTTTCTGCAGAATCATCTCCGGCAGGCCCGCCGGATGCTTCCGGAATGCAACTGAATTCTGTTGCGGGCCGTGAAATCGGTTGCCGGAAGAGCCAGAATGCGGCAGGTGGCTATAACACCGACTGGAGGCCGGGTCTGCGGATATGGATCCGTCGGTCTGCGGCGTCGGATGATCGGCACTGATCGGGGGATTACGGAATTATGGCTGACTGGATTGAACCACCTGGGAAAGCACCGGCGTTTTCTCTGAAATCGACTGCGGGTAAGACGGTCAAGCTGTCGGATTTCAAAGGACGACCGGTGGTGCTGTATTTTTACCCCAAGGATGATACTCCGGGGTGCACGAAGGAAGCCTGTGCATTTCGGGATCGTTTGAGTGAGATTGAGGGGCTTGGCGCGGTGGTGCTGGGCGTCAGTGCTGACTCGGTGGAGTCTCATCAGAAATTCACTGAGAAGTATACTCTGAATTTCCCTCTGCTGGCTGACACGGAGCACGCGGTGGCTGAGAAGTATGGAGCGTGGCGTGAGAAGAACATGTACGGTCGGGTGTCGATGGGTATTCAGCGATCGACGTATCTGATTGGAGCTGACGGCCGGATTGCCCGGTTGTGGAAGAAGGTCTCGGTGGACGGTCATGATGCGGATGTGATTGCTGCATTGCAGGAGCTGTCTGCGGGTTGAAGCGGAGGTCTTTGTGAGACGGATATCGGCAGGGTCTGAATGTGTCGTGGCGGCAGCCCTGCTGCTGGCAGCGTGTGGTTGTGGGCAGCAGGCTTCTGAGCAGCCTGCTGCTGCTGCCGGATCAACTGCGGGAACTGCTGATGCTGCGGCGGTGAAGCCGGTGGCACTGCGAGCTGCGGACGAGCCGCAGTCGCAGCAGCTGGCCGAGCAGGTGCGTCAGGCTGTGGCGCATCTGGATGCGGCGGCTTTGACGAAGCTGGCCAGCGACTCAGCGTTTGCAGACCGAGTGCTGCGGGGAACGGATGTCAGCGGCAGTGAACGTCGTGAGGCTGTGGAGGGACTGTCCGGGACTCTGCAGGAGATTTTCACGGGAGTGGTGCAGGGCTGTACCAACGGTGGCAGTTACAGTTTTGTGCGGTTGGTTCCGCGTGGTGGCGAATTTCGTCCGCTGTTTCGCCTGTGTCTGCCGGAATTGTCCGGGATCAATTATCACGAATTGGTGGTGGTACAGACGGCGGATGGTGCGAAGATCGCGGACGTGGACGTGTATCTGTCCGGCGAGTGTGTTTCTGAGAGTCTGCGGCGGCTGGTGCTGCCGGCACTGGCGGCATCGAATCGTGGTCTGAAGGCCTCACTGAGCGCCTCGGAAGTGCAGTTGCTGGAGTTTTCCGACGACGTTCGTGAGATTGGAAATCTGCAGCGGAGTGGCCAGCCGAAGTCGGCACTGGAACTTTTCCGTCGACTGCCGACGGTGGTACAGGAATCTGAGCCGCTGCGGCGTCTGAAGGTGCGGATTTGTCGCAACCTGGGACCGGATGAGCTGGCTGAGGCTTTGCAGCAGTTGTTTCAGGCCACGGCTGTGGAACCAGGTGCTGGTTTTGCGGAAGTGGAGCGACTGGAGTTACTGGGTCAGCATGCGGAGGTTGCGGCGGCGGTTGATCGTCTGCGTGAGCAGACAGGTGATCCGTATCTGGGGTTGTTGAAGATTGAGTCACTGCTGAAGCTGGATCGTGGTGCTGAGGCTGCGGAGGCAGTGGCTGCGGCAAAAGCGGTCTCGGAGGGTGATGCGGATGTGGCACTGACCGACCTGCGTGTGCGACTGCACCGCCGGGATTTTGCCGGAGTGGCGGAATTGCTGGAGGGGATGCAGCAGTCTCCGGATGGTGCTGCTGAGATACCTGAGTATCAGGAGTTTCTCAGGTCGGAGGCGGGACAGGCGTGGTTGCAGCGCCAAAAGACTCAATCGGAATCGCCCTGAACCGGGGGTGTTGTCAGGTCTTTCCAGACTTTTCCGTCGGGCATATTGCCGAGTGTCTGTCGGGAGACAGTGAGGCTTCGGTTTGGCGTGCTGTTGGCGGAATTCGGGGTCGTGGGTGAGTCTGGGAGTGAGGCCATCCGGACAAGTTGTCGACTGCGAAATGTGACACCGCCGCTGAACGCTCCGAGAATCAGTCCTGCTGAGGCGCTGCGGGAAGTGAGCAGGGGCAGAGTTTCGCGCGGGACGGGCCACGATCTGCCGGGCAGGACAGCAGGATCATCCAGCATCTGCGGCTGGAACTGCAGTGTTCCGGCGGCCTGGAGTTCGCGGCAGACTGCGACAGCGGCCAGCACGTCAAGGATGTTCTGCAGGTCAGCAAAGGCTGGAATTTTCTGTGTCAGTTCGGGCAGATGGCGATTGAACAGTGCGGCGAATTCATCTGCGCTGCCGTGTTTGGTGCTGATATCGAGCAGGTTGCCATTGTCGTCCATGACTTCTTCCTGGGCGAAGAGTTGCAGGCGGGGTCCGAGGAGTGTCCAGGAACTGCGATCTGCTGAGACGGTCAGCGTTCCGGGTGCCGGAGCAAACCACCAGCGGCGCATCATGTTGTCACCGGGGCGAGCGAGGGCGAGGCTGCTTTTCAGGCCACGAATGCCTGTGGTATCCGCACCGATGGCGATACGTTTCATCAGGTAGTCAGCTTCGACCATGGCGAGGCACATTCGGCTGTCTTCGGGGACACCGAAAGTCGTCACATTCCAGCGACCCTGCAGACGCACCATTTGTTCGAGGCGGGCTTTGGCAACGGCGACTGTGGCGGGTGCTGAATTGCGGGCCAGCCAGTTGTGTGCGGCGGCCAGCCGTTCTGAGTCCGGGTCGATGGAGCAGCCGGCGGCGTCGAGTATGTCAGTATCGCGGAACGCGGCCAGCAGATCTTCCAGACACAGTACAGGTCGGCCGGAGTGCAGGCCCACCATCCTGTTACCGCGGACTGCCGCAAATGGTTCGGCTGGTCCAGCGAGGATCAGGTCGGTGTTATCGGGTGACAGCACAATTGCATCGATGCGTGTGAGACCGGCGAGATATCGGAGTTCTGCGGGGATGGGGGTTCCGGCTGCCGCCAGTGTCGCCAGCTGGCTATCGAGGCTGCGGAGCGACAGCAGTCGGATTTCGGCGGGTTGTCTGAGAGTTTCGGGGAGTGCGGTGAGGGCTTTTTCGCGGAGTTGGCGGCTGGGCGGGGCCGGGTTGATGGGAGCGGCGAGTGCCTGCTGGATCAGTCCCTGAGGTGAAATGAGGATGCCACCGGGTGAGTTGCCGGGGGTATTACCGCCCTGTCCGAGTGCCATTGGCGATCCGGGGCCGAGCAGTATGAAGGCGGCGAGTACCGTGAGTGAGTTACGCACAGGGAAGCTCCGAAAACGCTGCGTTGGATACCGCGGCGAATTGTATCAGGAGCGACGGAGTGAGGGATGGGCGGGGCACCACAAAAGAGGAGGAATTGCCGGGACTGCGTGATCAGGGGTTGCTGTCGGCTGCCTGTTGCAGATCTTTCAGGCTGAGGTGTGCGCGGTTCAGGCAGAAGACTCCGATGCCGGTGACAGCGATGTAGCCGACGATCTGGGAGTACAGTGAGGCGGCCAGTACGAGGGATGGGTCAGGCTTGATCTGCTGTACCTGAACGGCGATCTGAAAGCAGACCTGTACGACTCCAAAGTATCCTGGGGCAGCCGGTATCATGACTCCGAGTGCCGTGATACCGGTCAGGATCAGTCCGGTGCTGAGAGTGACGTCGATGCCGAAGGCTTCGAGCGCGAGGCAGGCGGAGTAGCCGTTGATGAGCCACTGGATGAGTGAGTTGATGGCAATGGAGAGGATGGCGCGGGCACTTTTCAGTGAGTGAAGTCCGATCGCACCCTGGCGGAGCAGATCAAGGATTTTTTCGGTGAGCCATCCGGGGATGAAGGGAAACAGTCGGAAGGCCCGGGCGATGGTTGTGACAAACCAGTCGGTGCGAACCATGTAAACGATCATTACGAGGACGACGGCTGCGGCGACGGCTGCGGCAATCATGCCTCCGCGCTGGTAGTTTTCCGGCATGGAGGGTGCGAACAGGATACCGAGTCCGAACAGGGCGAGGATTGAGAAGATGTCGAAGATTCGTTCGAGAACGATGGAGGACAGGACGGTTCCGGCGGGAATTCTGTGCTGTCTGTTCACCACGAAGACTCGGACGAATTCCCCGAGATGTGCCGGCAGAATGTTGTTGGCGGCGAAGCCGATCATGACTGGCGGGAAGAGTTGCCCGGCGGTCAGCGGTGCGGCCGGAGCCAGCAGTTGTGCGAAGCGAATGGATTTCAGCCAGTAGAAGGCCAGCAGCAGAAGTAGAATCGGGGGAAGTGATGCATAGTTCGCCGTTTTGAATGCGTGCAGCACCATGTTCGTGTCTGTGTCACGCATGGCGTACCACAGCGAGCCGACTGAGACAGCGATACCGAAGAGCAGCAGCAGCAGACGTTTCATGGTGATGTGGTATTACAGAGAATCATCGGCGCGGCGGAGCAGGCTGAGTGCCTGAGCGCCACGAATGAAGACGGGTCGAGGCTGGTCGGGGTTGAACAGTCGAAGTTGGGGACGTGAGCGGCGCCGCCGCGTCCGGCGGACAGGCCGGGTATCGGCACACGGAATCAGATCGTCGAAAGATGTCGTGGGGAACCAGTCAGGAACCGGAGTCCGGGAAGAATCTGCTGCGGGAGTGGTCGAGCCTGCTGTTGATCGATCGATGATACCGACGAGTGTCTGACCGGCATCGACAACGGGCAGACAGTGTGTCAGTGATTCGCAGAGGAGTGAGCGAGCTGAGGCTGCGGAGTCTGTGTTGGAGAGCACTGCGGTGACTGGTTGGGCGAGGCTGGCAGCGGGTGTCAGTTCTGAAGCACCGGCAAACAGTGCCAGCAGCAGTTCGTCTTCGGTGACGCGTCCGGCGAGTCTGCCGTGCTGATCGGTTACGAACAGGCAGGAGTGCCCATGCTGAAGCAGCAGGCAGGCAGCCTCACGAAGACTGGCTTCCGGTCCGATAGAGTGGCCAGAGCTGGGGCACATCAGTGTGTCGGCCAGCGGGATCATGTTTGTTTCCTGAGAATTCCTGCAGTGTGTTTGGCCGCGGATGCGACGGTTACGGGGAATCTTTCTTCAGGGCGGATGGAAGTTTGAGGATTTTCGGCAACATTTGTGTTGAGATCGCATAAATTACGCTGAGTTTGATGCTTGCGCCGGTTTTTTTGATTTTGCGGCGGGGGGAGTTTCTCATGAGCGGTCGAGTCGTGTTGCTTCTCTGTCTGGTGGCAGTTTTATCCGGATGCACGGGGGAGACGGGGTCAGCGACGGGTTCGGCGTCTGGTGCGGGTGGGGGAACTGAAGCGAAGACATCGCAGCTGCAGGCACGTTTGGCATTGAACTGGTATCCGGAAGTGGAGCATGGTGGATTTCTGGCAGCGGATGTGCTCGGGAAATTTGCGGCGGAGGGTGTTTCTGTGGAGATCATCCCGGGTGGCCCGGGTGCTCCGCAGGCGGTGATCGCGGAGCTGGCTGCTGGTCGGATTCAGTTTGCGGTTTCGGATGCTGACAATGTGGTTTTGGCGCGAGCGGCGGGAGTGCCGGTTGTGGCGTTGCTGGCACCGCTGCAGAATTCACCTCGCTGCATCATGGTGCATCGGGCCGCGGGCTTTAAATCACTGGCGGATCTGAAGGATATTGAGCTGGCCATCAGCGATGCGCGTCCATTCGCTCTGTGGATGAAGAAGCAGTTGCCATTGACGAATGTGCGGATGATTCCGTTCAGCGGTATGGTGGGTGAGTTTTTGCAGAAGCCGGCATTTGCTCAGCAGGCGTTTGTCTTCAGCGAGCCGTTTGTGGCGCGTGAGCGGGGTGGCGACCCGGAAGTGCTGATGGTGTCGGAGATTGGTTTTGACCCCTATGCCAGTGTGCTGATCACAACCGAGGACGTGATTGCGGAGAGTCCGGAGCTGGTGGGGAAGGTGGTGCGGTCGAGTGTGTCGGGTTGGCAGGAATATCTGCAGGCTCCGGGAGTGACCAATCAGGCGATTCAGAAGCTGAATTCGGAAATGAGCGATGCGGCGCTGGAATTTGGAGCGACGGCGATGGCACCGCTTTGCAGGTCTGCGGACGGTCAACCGGGCCAGTGTGGGATGGTTCTGGAGCGTTGGGAGAAGCTGGTGCAGCAGATCGAGGAATTGGGGCAGATCGAAAAGGGTACTGTGCGTGCGAGCGAGTGTTTCACGGTGAAGTTTCTGGGGCCGGGCTGAAGCGGCAGAAAGTGCCGGTGTTTGGGGGCGGGTTGTACAGTGTTCGAACACGTGTATGGAGGGCAGTCTGGGTGGAGTTTGACGGAAATGCCGACTTTGCGTGATTGCGATTAAGCGCATTCGTCACAACTGACGAAATCCGAAAAGTCGACGTATTCGTTACGGCTGGCCATTTGCGCGCACAATCCTGCAGCGTTCCCGGTGACTCTGGGGGGCGTGGAGCGTGCAGAGGTGGCTGGCGAGTGCAGGTGCGGGTACGCGACAGATCCCCACGGGCACCGGAGTACAGCAGGATGCTGAGTCGAATGCTGCGCAAGAAGTTTCAGGCACATCTGTCGTTGATGCTGCTGGGAGTTGCCGGGCTGGCGTCGCTGTCGGGTTGTTCCCGGCAGTTTTGGCGGAAGCAGGCTGACCGCGACGCGTACACGGCGATCGGCGAGAAGATCAACGACCCGCACTGGAGTATTCCGCGAGTGGATCTGACTCCGGATCCGCGGAGTCGTTTTTATGATCCGTGGGATCCGGACAAGCGTCCGTTGCCGCCGGACGATCCGACGGCTCATGAGCTGATGCATTCGGTGAATGGGCGTCGGGGCTATAAGAACTGGCACAAGCTGGGAGTTTCGTTTGCGATTGAAAATCCGCACTGGCTGAAGCCGTATGGGATTGAGCAGACCGGGGTGGACCCGGTGGGTTCGCACGCGGGCGTGAAGCTGCCGAGTGTGAGTATTCCGGATGCGATGAATCTGACTTCGATCCACAGTCGCGAGTATCAGAATTCGATTGAGAACCTGTATCTGGATGCATTGAATCTGACGGCCGAGCGATTCAAGCTGGGAGTGCGTTATCTGGGGACGAACCGAGCGGAGCCGAGTGTTGATTTTACGGCTCGTTCGAACGCGGCTGGCCGGACATCCGGCGTGCTGGCGACACCGTTCGGCATCAGTCAGACGCTGCCGACTGGTGGTCAGATCGCCGCGGACATTGCGAATTCGGTGACGTGGGTGTTTTCGGGGAATGGCAGTGAATCATCGGCGCCATCGATTGGCTACAGTCTGACTCAGCCGCTGCTGTTCAATGCTGGTCGGAAGATTGCGCTTGAGTCGCTGACGCAGAATGAGCGGAATGTGCTGTACAGCGTGAGGACTCTGGCGCGATTTCGCCAGACCCTGTTTACGCAGGTGGCTTCCAGCTATCTGACACTGCTGCAGCAGCGTCAGAATATTCTGAACACCGAAAACAATATTCGGCAGCTGGAGGAGCAGCTGGAGGCTCAGGAGGCACGTGACAGTCGCGTGCCGGGAGTTGTGAATGCGGCTCTGGATGGTGTGCAGAATCTGCAGATTCCGGCAGAGCTGCAGGGGCAGTTATCGTACGACGGCAACTGGCTGAAGTGGCGAGGTGATATGCTGCCGGAGCAGGAGCAGCAGGTACTGGCTGTGTCGCAGGATGCGGACTATGTGGCCGCGGCTTCCGAGCTGATTGACTTCAAGAAACAACAGACGACCAGTCTGTCCTATCTGCAGCTGCGTGACCGTCTGAATCAGTCGCAGGTTTCGCTGGCGAATTCGCAGCGACAGCTGCAGGATCAGCAGGATTCGTTCAAGCTGCTGCTGGGATTGCCGCCGAACGTGGATCTGGCGATCGATACGGCATTGCTGCAGCAGTTCGAGCTGATTGGCTGGGATCTGATTGATCTCGAACGGGATCTGCGGACGGTGCAGAAGAATATCGGAGATCAGCTGCTGCCGAAGCAGGGAGCTGGTGATCCGGTTGCAGGTCCGAGTCTGGTGGCGGTGAAGAGTTACGTGGAGGCACTGGTCGGTGCCAGAGATCAGCTTTATGAAATCGGTATTCAACGCGTGGCAGAGGACTTCAGGCCACTGGAGGAGCTGCTGGAGCGGACAAAGGAGAATCTTACGGCGATCGAACCGGGCAAACGGTATTTCCGTGACGAGACTGAGCGGACGGACATGCTGGAGCGACTGGAGAAGGACCGTCGCCTGTATCGACTGGCAGAGCGTGAGTTTGCATTTGGCAGTGGCTTGCTGGACATGCTGAGGAGG
>Ga0078894_10001572_pt1 | contig 17100 bp, 16 predicted proteins | sample LauGreSu1BDMLBSD_2_FD_67506 | JGI IMG/M metagenome (GOLD analysis project Ga0078894, IMG submission 67506) | Freshwater lake microbial communities from Lake Michigan, USA - Su13.BD.MLB.SD (version 4) (version 4) | ecosystem: Environmental > Aquatic > Freshwater > Lake | place: Lake Michigan... | reverse complement strand
GGGAACGGCTGGCGCTGAAGTGGTACTTCCCGGCCTGCATCGCCAGGGATCCACAACTGCGGAAGCGGCTGCAGCAGAGCATCCGGCTCGGCGCCCCCAACCGTGATTTCCTCTGGCCCCTGGCGCTGTTGGATCCCACCCCCGGAAGCCTGGGGCGCTTTCCCGCTGCCGCCGGCAGCTTCGGCTACCTGATGGGCCTGCGCCCGGACGCCTATGTGGGGGCCCATCATCATGCCGGCGGGGATCTGGCCATCAGCCTTCAGTGCGTGCTCAAGGCCTGTTTCCACCTGGCTGAGGCCTTCCATCAGCTGCACCTCAAGGGCCTTTGTTACAAGGACGTCTCCCTGGGCAACCTGTTTCTGGAGCCCAGCAGCGGCGGGATCCTCATCTGCGACAACGACAACGTGGATGTGGATGGCCAGAGCAGCGGAAGCGTGCTCGGGACACCCGGATTCATGGCGCCGGAAGTGCTGTTAGGCCAGGCCAAACCGAGCGCCCGCAGCGATCTCTTCTCCCTGGCGGTGCTGCTGTTCCGGCTGCTGACACGGCACGACCCCTTCCGCGGCCAGCGGGAACTGGAGATCCGCTGCCTGGACGAGCCAGCGCGGCGCCGGCTCTATGGCGATGAGGCCCTGTTCATCTTTGATGCCGACGATCCCCGGAACAGGCCCGATCCGATCGAGCACAGCGCCGCTCTGATCACCTGGCCCATCTATCCAGCTAGCCTGCAACGCCTGTTTGAGCAGAGCTTCGGACCCGGCCTGCGCCAGAGCGAGCAGCGCACGCTCACGGGCCAGTGGAAGCAGGCGATCAGCCTCTGCCTGGATCAACGCCAGCTCTGCAGCCATTGCGGCCAGGAAACCTTCCCCGCTGCCGGTGCTCCAAGCACCTGCTGGAGCTGCGGCACCCCCCTGCCTGCTCCGCTGCGCCTAGAGATGCCCCATGGCCTGGTGAGCGCCGCGGCCGGCAACGAACTGCAGCCCCATCACTTCGATCCCCTGGTGGGCGAATCCATCCGTGAACCCCTGGCCCGGCTGGTGGCCCACCCCAGCGACCCCACCCTGCTGGGCCTGCAGAACCTGAGCACCAGCCGCTGGAGTGGACGCACCACCAGCGGTCAGAGCATTGAGCTCGACCCGGGCAAAACCTGTAATCTCGCGGCCCTGCAGCAGCTCGACAGCAGCGCCGGAGCGATCCTGGTGCTACGCCCCTAAGCCATGCCCTTCCCCAACGTTCGGCTCAGCAACCGGCCGCTGCACTTCATCTACCTCTGCGATTGCAGCGGTTCAATGGCCGCCCAGGGCAAGATGCAGGCCCTCAACCAGGCCATCCGCCAATCCCTGCCGGGCATGGCCGAGGTGGCCCGCGAAAACCCGGAAGCGCGGGTGCTCGTGCGGGCCGTGCGCTTTGCCGATCAGGCGGCCTGGCACCTGGCCGAACCCACCCCCGTGCAGCAGCTGCAGTGGCGCGATCTGGAGGCCGGCGGCATCACGGCGATGGGCGATGCCCTCAATCTGGTGGCCGATGCGCTGCAGTCACCGCCGATGGAGGAGCGGGCACTGCCCCCGGTGTTGGTGCTGATCTCGGACGGCCAGCCCACCGATGATTTCGACGCGGGACTGGCCAACCTGATGCGCCGGCCGTGGGCCCAGAAGGCGGTGCGCCTGGCGATTGCCATGGGCCATGACGCTGATCTGGAGGTGCTGCAGCAGTTCATCGGTCCGGAGCCATCGGGACGCGGCAAGTCGCCCCGGCGGCCGCTGCAGGCCAGCAATGCCACAACCCTGGCCCAATACATCCAATGGGCCTCCACCGCCGTAGTCGGGGCCGCCTCCATGCCCGCCAGTCGCGTGGCAGCAACCGATACCGGTGGGGCCACCAATAGCCAGGCCAACATCCCCCTGCCGGATCTGCCCCCCACGCTGCTGGATCCCAGCGACGATGTGGGCCCCCTGGTGTGGTGAGCCCGAGCTGGCAACACCTGCAGGCCTGCAGCGTGATCGGCGCTGCCCATCGCCGCCAGCAGAAACCCTGCCAAGACGCCAGCCTGAGCGTGGATCTCAAGGGCCGAGGCGGCAGCCTGCAGCTGCTGGTGGTGGCCGATGGCCACGGCGGCCGTCGCTACCGGCTCAGCCACCGGGGCAGTGCCCTGGCCTGCCAGGTGAGCCAGGAGGCAGTGGAACAGTGGCTGGCCTGTACACCGCTGCAGGATCCGGAGCGCTGGCGGCAACTGCTGGAGCAGGAGCTGCCAGCCACGATTCACCAGCGCTGGCTGGCAGCGATCACAGCCGACTGGGCGTTGCAACCGGACGCCGAGCACGAGCCCTTCTCACCCCTCCTCTACGGCAGCACCCTTGGGCTGGTGCTGCTGGCGCCGCAGTGGTGGGGCTGCACCGGCATCGGCGACTGGGATCTGAGCGCCATCGATCAACAGGGCCACGCTGCGCTGCTGAGCGAGGAGCGCGAGCACGGCGGCAGCGAAGCCACCGGCAGCCTCTGCCAGGAGCTCGATCAGCAGCTCTGGCACGAGCGCACCCAGCTGCATCCGCTGGAGCCGCAAACGGATCTGCAGGCCCTGGTGCTCAGCACCGATGGCGTGCGCAAATCCTGCGCCACCGACGCCGACTATCTGCAGCTCTGCGCCGCTCTGCTGGATCTGCGCGATCACCAGGAGCTGGAGCAGGGGCTCTCCCACATCACCCAGGCCGGCAGCGGCGATGACGTGTCGCTGGCGATTGCCCACCGCGCTTCAAAGCCGAGGCGGAGCGTCGTGCCACCGGGGTCGTGGTGCTGGCTCCTGCTGCTGTTGGCGGCGTCAAGCGTTGGCTTGGGGGCGTGGCTGATGACACGGCAGGAGACGCCGCTGCAGGCCCAGGTTCGCCAACTCTGCGCCAACCCCGAGCAGATCCAGGCCACCCTCAACCAGCGCCGCGCGCAGTTCAAGGCCCTACTCGAGCAGCCCCTGCTGGCCAACCAGCTGCAACAGCCCACCAGCAGCGATCCACTCGGCACCTTGATCGCCACCAGCCAGAGCGGTCCGATCCCCGGCTGCGCCGCGCTCAATGATGAGCTGAGCCGCCAATGGCAGCGGGCCCGCGCCACGGCCGTGCCGGCAAAGGGCAAGATGCCTGGAGCTGCAGCGCCAGCCGCGGCGCCAAGGAACCCGTGAACGATTACGCGCTTGGAGCCAATCTGCGCCGCCAGATCCTCAGCGATCTGGAGCGGGGCCTGCCCCTGGATGGACGCAGGCTCCAGGCCCTGGTGGGTGATTTCTGCGGCCAGAGCCAACTGGCCCTACTACCAGCCCTGAAATACCTGGTGCTCTCACCGGCATTCAGCAGCGCCGCAAGTCAGCAACCTCCCCTGCCTGCCGATCCACGCCTGCAACTGCGGCTGCAGCAGGAACTCAATGAGGTGTTCGCCGAACCCATCTGCACGCGCATGGATGCCGTGCTGTCCGGGCTGATGGGCCTGCGGGAGACCAGCGTGCCGCCTCAAGCAGCCACTCCTTTGCCGAGCCCTCCTGATCCCATCTCCCTGCAGGACGAGCCAGAGCTGAAGGAGGACTACGAAGAGGAGCTGGAGCCTGAGCCTGCCGCGGCCGGTGGCGGCAGCAATGGTCTGGTGGCCGTGCTGAGCTTCATGGCCGGCGTGCTGGTGGTGGGTGTGGGTGGAGGACTGGCCTGGCTGCTGCTGCAAACCAACCTGCCCAGCAACAACCCTGCGGATGCCCAGCGGCCGCGGCTCCCCGGTGAACGGATCACCCCCAGCCCTGACACAACAAGCGCCGAGGCACCACCGGCGCCGGATCTCAGCCAGCAAGCCAGCAGCGATGCCGCCACCGCCCAGGCGATTGCCAGCGTGGAGCAGCTCTACAACGAGCTCTCCCTGGGCAACATGCAGGCCGCAGGCCAACGCTTCAGCGGTGAAGCGGCTGACCAGTTCGATCCGGCTTTCTTCCGCCAGTTTCAACGCGTCAGCGTGGATCAGCTTCGGGCGATCGGGATCAATGGTTCACAGGTGAGCCTCGAAGGGGTGGTCACGTTTGTGTATCCCGATGGCACCAGCCAGAGCGAGTCGCGCCAGTTCACGGTGGACACCAGTACCGATCCGGCCCTGATCACCAGCAGCAGCTTCGGCCAGGTAACCCGCAGCCGGCAATGAACCAAGCCCACGCAGCCAGGCATGAAAAAGGCCCCTAGCGGGGCCCCTGCCAAGCAACCTGGCGGACGATCAAGCGGTACCGCAGAAGGTGACGTCGGGGAACTTGATCTTGGCCTCTTCAAGGCTCTTGCCCTTGCCCTCTTCCTGCCAGTAGTTGATCACTTCAGTGGCTTTGTTGAGGATCTCAACACGCTCGTTATCAGTAATCCAGCTCTTGCCCTCGAGCTCGGTCTTGAGGGTTTCCCAGGCGTCCTCACGGGGCCAGAAGAAGTAGGAGGTGAGGGGGCTGGGACCACCACCCACGATCTGATCCACAGCCAGGGCCACGTTGTCGGGCAGCCACAGAATCTTCACCAGGAAGCGACCCTCGTCGGCCTTCGGGGTACGGCCGGAGGGAACGCCGTTCTCGTCAATGGTGGCAGCAGCCAGAACAGCATTGGCACCACGCAGCACGGGACGGCCTTCGGTGGTGTCCTCCAAGGAAACCTCAGCGGCGGCAGTCGCCACGGCGCTTTCAGCGCTCTCTGTGCTCATGGTGTCAGCGCTCAAGGCTTAATCACAAACAACTAACCTACCAGCCGCCGTTGCCAAGCCCCCTGAACCCACGCGCTGTCCTGTTGTTCGACATCGACGGGGTGATCCGGGATGTGAGTGGCAGCTACCGCAGGGCGATCGTGGAAACGGTGCACCACTACAGCGGCGTGCGGCCGGAAGCAGCGGCGATTGATGCCCTCAAGGGCGAAGGCTGCTGGAACAACGATTGGGATGCCTCTCTGGAGCTGCTGCAGCGCGGCGGCCTGGCCGAACTCCCGACCTACGCAGCACTGGTGGAGGTGTTCAACGGCTTCTATTTCGGCGGCGATCCCAACGGCGATCCCAGTGCCTGGCAGGGCTTCATCGGCAGCGAGCCGCTGCTGGTGAAACGCCACTTCTTTGAGGCCCTGAATGACGCCGGGGTGACTTGGGGCTTCGTGAGCGGCGCCGAGCCACCATCGGCCCGTTTTGTGCTCGAGCAGCGCCTCGGGCTCAGCAACCCACCGCTGATCGCCATGGGCGATGCCCCTGACAAACCCGATCCCACGGGCTTCCTGCGCCTCGCCGCTGAGCTGAGTGGCGGCCTGGGATCAGGCAGCCTGCCTGTGGCCTATCTGGGCGACACCGTGGCCGATGTGCTCACCGTGCAACGCGCCCGCCAAGAGCAGAGCGGACAGGCCTTCCTCAGCCTGGCGGTGGCACCGCCTCACCTGCAGGCGCCGGAGGCTGCCGAACGCCGCAGCCTCTACGAGGCCCAGCTGATCGAAGCCGGCGCCGATGCCGTGATCCCCCGCACCACGAGCGTTCTCACGGCGCTCGAGCAGGCGCTGGCCTAGCGCTCCAGCGCCACCGGCGCCTTGAGTGCCGCAGCGGTGAGGTTTTCATGGCCGTGCTCGCTCACCGCCACGTCGTCTTCGATGCGGATGCCGATGCCCTTCCAGCGCTCCTCGATCGCGGGCTGCCCCTCCGGCACCGGCAGGCGATCGCTCACATAAAGCCCAGGCTCCACGGTGAGCACCATGCCGGGCTCGAGCTCCACGTGGTGCTCACCCAGGCGGTAAGCCCCCACATCGTGCACATCGAGGCCAAGCCAGTGGCCGGTGCGGTGCATGTAGAGGTGGCGGTACGTGCTCTGCTCAATGATCCCGTCGGCCTCGCCGGCCAACAGCCCTAGATCCAGCAGGCCCTCCACCAGCACGCGTACCGCGGTGCCGTGCACGCCCTCGGCGGTCTGCCCGGGCGCCACGGCAGACACCGCCGCTTCCTGGGCAGCCAGCACCAGCTCGTAGAGCGCTCGCTGCTCACCGCTGAAGCGGCCGTTGATTGGGAAGGTGCGGGTGATGTCTCCGTTGTAGTAGTCGTTGAGGGAGCAGCCGGCGTCGATCAGGAGTAGGTCGCCGTCGCGCAGCTCGGCGTTGTTGGCGGTGTAGTGCAGCACACAGGCGTTGTCGCCACCGGCCACGATCGAGTTGTAGGCGGGTCCGCGGGCGCCCTGCTCGAGGAAGTGCTGCTCGATCACCGCCTGCACCTGGCGCTCATTCAGCCCAGGCCGGGCCACCTGACGGGCCAGCTCATGGGCTTCGGCCGAAATGCGGGCAGCCTCACGCATCCGCGCCAGCTCCTCGGGATCTTTGCGGAGCCGCAGGCTGTGCAGCAGCGGGCAGGGAGCCACCAGGCCCAGGGCAGCGGCACCGCTGCGTGGGGCGCGATCCAACTGGCCCGCCCATGCCTGGAGCACCAGCGGCTCCACCTCTGGATGTTTACCCACGCGGAAGGCAATGCCCTCGGCGCCGCTCAGATACTCCGGCAGCCGCTGGGCCAGTTCACTGCGGGGATAGGCCAGGTCTGCGCCGAACTGCGCCACCGCTCCCTCGCAGCCCCAACGGAAGCCGTTCCACACCTCAGCGCTCGGCTCCTTGGGATTCACGAACAGCACGAAGCGCTCGCCTTCGGGCTTGTGCGGCAGGAACAGAGCTACCGCATCGGGCTCATCGAAACCGGTGAGGTACCAGAAGTCGCTGTTCTGGCGGAACGGCCACTCGCAATCGGCGTGGTGGGTCACCAGCGGAGCGGCCGGGATCACAGCGGCGGCTCCACCGAGGGCCTGGAAGAAGCGGGCGCGGCGCTCGGCGTACACGGCTGGGCTGATCAGCATGGAAGCGAGCGGGGCTAAGCGCGACGATGGCACAACCGCTTCAATGCATGGCGTTCCCGCCGCCGCCCTTGCAGCCTCCTTCCACGGCCGAGCGCTGCGAGCTGCTCCTGGCGGAGTGGCGCAGTGGCCTGCGGCTCAGCGATCGGGAACGCAGTGCCCTCGGCCCCGAACTGCAAGCCCTGGATCAACAGCTGCTGGCGTTGAAGCAGCGCCGCTTGCGGGTGGCTGTGTTCGGCCGGGTGGGGGTGGGCAAATCCAGCCTGCTCAATGCCCTGCTCGAGCAGCAGGCCTTCGCCACCGATGTGGCCCACGGCTGCACCCGCCACCAGCAACGCCGCCCCTGGGCCGTGAACATCCCAGGCCTCGCGGGTGTGGATCTGGTGGACACCCCCGGCATTGATGAAATCGCCGCCCGGGCACGCCAACGCCTGGCGGCGCGGGTTGCCCTGAGCGCCGATCTGGTGCTGCTGGTGCTCGACAGCGACCTCACCACGCCGGAAGCCGAGGCGCTGGAGCAGCTGCTGGCCGCAGGCAAACCAGTGCTGCTCGTGCTCAACCGCATCGACTGCTGGCCAGAGGAGGAGCGCGCAGCGCTGATCAGCAGCATTCGGCGGCGCCTGCCCGCAGCCCAGCGCGATCTGGAGCTGCTGGCGGTGGCCTCAGCGCCGCGGCGCGCCACGGTGCTGGCCGATGGCCGGGTGCGCAGTGAACCGATGCCGCCCCAGGTGGCGCCGCTGCGCCAGGCTCTGATCGATCTGCTCAGCCAACACGGTGCACTGCTGCTGGGCCTGAACGGGTTGCGAGCCGCCGATCGCTTCAGCCAGCGGCTGCACCAGTGGCGGCTGCGCCGCGGCCGGGAGGGGGCCCAGGCCCTGATCGGCCGCTACGCCGCCCTGAAAGCCACCGGCGTTGCGGCCAATCCGCTGCTGCTGCTGGATCTGGCCGGCGGCATCGCCCTCGATACCGCTCTGGTGGTGCAGCTCTGTGAGCTGTACGGCCTGGAGCTTGGCGGCGGCGGCGCCCGCGCCCTTCTCACGCGCCTCTCCGCTCAAAATGCCCTGCTGGGCGGCACCCAGCTGGGGATCCAACTGCTGCTGGGGGGGCTGCGCCAGGTGCTGCTGCTGGCGGCACCCCTGAGCGGCGGCCTCAGCCTGCTACCGGCGGCGCCGGTGGCGCTGGCCCAGGCTGCACTGGCCATTCACACCACCCGGCTCACCGGCCGCTTAGCGGCAGCCGAACTGCTGCGCAGCGCTGAACGCGGCCGGCTGCGGCCCGCCTCCTTGCTGCGGCGACTGGCCCGCCAAGACCCCCAGGCCCGAGCCTGGCTGCAGCAATGGCAGGCCCAGAGCAGCCAACCCGCAGCGCTGCTGCCGCTGCTGCCATGAACCAGCTGCCCAGCTTGGCGTTGCTCGGCACCAGCGCAGACCCCCCCACCGAAGGCCACCGCGCCCTGCTGGAGGGACTGGCCGATCACTACGGCCAGGTGGCCACCTGGGCCAGCAACAACCCGTTCAAACAGCACGGTGCCCCGCTGGAGCTCAGAGCTCGGCTGCTGGGAGCCTTGGTGGAGGCGATCGGCGATCCGCGCATTCGTCATGTTCAGGAGCTGAGCAGTCCGCGGGCGCTGATCACGCTGGAGCGAGCGGCTGAGCGTTGGCCGGGCCACTCGCTGGTGTTTGTGGTGGGTGGGGATCTGGCCGCGCAGGTGCCCACCTGGTGGAAAGCGGCTGACCTGCTACAGCGCTGCCGGCTGGCGGTGGTGCCAAGGCAGGGCTTCAGCCTGGATCCAGCGGCGCTGGAGGCGATCCGCAACCTGGGCGGACAGCCAGAGCTGCTACATCTGCCGGTGCCAGCCACAGCGAGCTCCTCAATCCGCCGGCATCCCAGCCCCGAGCAGGTGCCGGCCCCGCTTTGGGCGGAACTGGTTCGTCACAATCTCTACGGCCTGGGGCAGCAGCCCTCCCACTCCCCCCGCTGATGCGTCTCGCCCTCGCCCAGATCAACCCGCTGGTGGGCGACCTGGCCGGCAATGGCGAGCAGCTGCTGCATGCCTGCCGCAGCGCCGCCACAGCAGGCGCTGATCTGGTGGTGGCGCCGGAGCTGGCGCTCTGGGGCTACCCACCGCGCGATCTACTGCTACGCCCAGCCCTGCGCCATCAGCAGCAGCAGGCGCTGGACCGACTTGCCGACGAACTCCCCCAGGGGCTGGCCCTGCTGCTGGGGGTGAGCGAGCCCACGGCCGATCGACAGACCCCTGATCTGTTCAACGCCGCTGCTCTAGTGGAGCACGGCAGCTGGCGGGTGGTGGCCCGCAAGCGCCTGCTGCCCAGCTACGACGTGTTCGATGAGCGGCGCTATTTCCGCCCGGCCGACCAACCCTGCCTGCTCGAGCTGGAACGCCATGGCCGCCTCTGGCGCCTCGGCATCACCATCTGCGAAGACCTGTGGGTGGAAGAAGAGCTGCACCAGCAGCGGCTGCTCGGGGCTGATCCGGTTGCAGATCTGCAGGCACTGCAACCGGATCTGCTGCTCAACCTGTCGGCCTCACCCTTCGGCACGGGCAAAGCACAGCTGCGGCGTGAGCTAGCGGCCGCTGCGGCGCGCCGGCTGCAGTGCCCTGTGCTGTACGTGAACCAAGTGGGCGGTAACGATGAACTGGTGTTCGACGGCGGCAGCTTCGTGACCGGCGCCGATGGCACGGTGCTGCACCAGCTGAGGTTTGCCGAGGCTGACCTTGGCCTCTGGGACGCCCGTGATGCAGCTCCAGCAGCGGGGCTCCTCGCCGCGCTGCCCGCAACCGACGACCTACTACTCCGCGCCCTGGTGTTGGGGGTGCGCGACTACGCCCGCAAATGCGGTTTCAGCAAGGCGCTGCTGGGGCTGAGCGGCGGTATCGATTCAGCCCTGGTGGCGGTGATTGCCGCCGCGGCCTTGGGCGCGGAGAACACACAGGCGCTGTTGATGCCCTCACCCTGGAGCTCCGAGGGCTCGATCCACGACTCCCTCGCCCTTGCCGATCGCCTGGGCATCGCCACACGAACGGTGCCGATCGCACCCTTGATGGCGAGTTTCGATGCGGCCCTCAGCCCACCACTCGGTGGAGAGCCCGCGGGTCTAACAGCCGAAAACCTGCAATCACGCATCCGCGGCACCCTGCTGATGGCCGTAGCCAACCAGCAGGGGCAGTTGCTGCTCTCCACCGGCAACAAAAGTGAGCTAGCCGTTGGCTACTGCACCCTCTACGGCGACATGAACGGCGGGCTGGCCGTGATTGGCGACCTCTACAAAACCAGCGTGTTCCGTCTCTGCGCCTGGATCGATTCAGCGGCATCAGCCCACTGCCGCGCCGCGCTCGGCCTACCGGCAACCGGCGAGCTCGTGGGCGCCGCCATCCGCGAAAAACCCCCCAGCGCTGAACTGCGCCCCGACCAACGCGACAGCGACTCGCTGCCGGATTACGCGCTGCTCGATCCGCTGCTGCTGGCGCTACTGGAAGAGCATCAAAGCCCCGAAGATCTGATCGCGCGCGGCGTCGATGCGGCGCTGGCCCGACGGGTGATGAGCTTGCTGCGCCGCGCGGAATTCAAACGCCGCCAGGCACCGCCCGTGCTCAAGCTCAGCCAGCGATCCTTTGGCAGCGGCTGGAGGATGCCGATCGCTGCGGCGTAGGGCAGCACGATCAAGTGGTCAATCCCTGCCAGCAGCGCCAAGCTGAAGGGCGATCAGCTACCGCGATCGCGCCATGGCCGCCACCATCGCTTCGATCGCCAGCATCGGCGTGCCGCGGGAGATCAAGCCCGACGAAAGGCGTGTGGCGCTCACGCCCGATGCGGTGCGCGAGCTGGTGAGCCATGGCCTGCAGGTGCGCATCGAACAAGGTGCGGGCGAGGGTGCCGGGATCAGCGATGCGGCATTTGAAGCTGCCGGAGCCGCGGTGGTGGATCAAACGGAGGCCTGGGCCGCCCATCTGGTGGTGAAGGTGAAGGAACCGCAGGCCGAGGAATTCGCCTTCCTGCGGCCCGATCTGGTGCTGTTCACCTACCTGCATCTGGCGGCCTACCCCGCGGTGGGCCGGGCCTTGCTGCAGGCGGGCACTACCGCCATCGCCTACGAAACGGTGCAACTGGCCGATGGCAGCCTGCCGCTGCTGGCACCGATGAGTGAGATCGCTGGCCGCCTGGCGGCTCAGGTGGGGGCGCGCCTGCTCGAGAAACCCCAGGGCGGGCGGGGCGTGTTGATCGGGGGCTGCACTGGAGTACGGCCCGCCAGGGTGGTGGTGCTTGGTGCCGGCAGCGTGGGTTGGAATGCCGCTCGGCTGGCCGCCGCCATGGATGCGGAGGTATTCCTGCTCGATCTCTCCCCCGAGCGGCTGCGGCGCCTGGAGAGCCAGCGGCAGGGCCGGCTGGTGAGCCTGGTGAGCAGCCGCGGGCTGCTGGAGCGGCTCGTGCCCTCCGCCGATCTGCTGATCGGCGCGGTGCTGCTGCCGGGCGATCGGGCCCCCACCCTGGTGGAGGAAGCCCTAGTGGCGCAGATGCAGCCGGGGTCGGTGATCGTGGATGTGGCGATCGATCAGGGAGGCTGCATCGCCACCAGCCGTGAAACCACCCACACCGATCCCGTGATCAGCGTGCATGGGGTGCAGCACTACGCCGTGGGCAACATGCCCGGTGCCGTGCCATTCACGTCCACCGAAGCATTGGTGAGCGTCACCCTTCCCTACATCGCCGCCGTGGCTGGCCGCGGACTGGTGGAAGCGGTCACCGATAGGCCTGAGCTGGTGTCTGGCTTGAACACGGTGGCGGGATCGGTGTGCCATCCCGGCGTGGCCAAGGCCCTGGGGCTGGCCACGCGGCATCCGATGGCGTGCCTGAGCTGAGGCACCGGAGTGGAAAACATTCTGAGCAGGCGGGGAACCCCGAGCCGCGCCATTCATACGTTGAGTTCAGCCGTTGCAACCACGGCTTCTTCGATGCCATGGCCTACTGCCGCGCCCTCGTTCCCTTCCACGGCTCCCGCTCCCCGGGAGAGCTGCTGCGCCCCCTGCTGGAGCAGCTCGGCCTCGAGGTGGAGCAGCCCGATCACCGCACCCTGATGGCCTTCGAGCGGCGCTGCTCCGGCCGCCGCGTCAACGACTACGTGCGCGTCTGGGCCGACTGGAGCGACATCGCCAGCACCGGCGAGCTGTGGCTCGAAACCCTGAGCGGTGAATGCATGGCCCGATCGAGCACCCGCTGCGCTTCGGTGCTCGATCGGATCTGCACAGGTCTCAACCACTGAGCTCGATCGCGTCGAGATAAAGCCAGGCGCCATCCGGGCGGCCACCCTCGCGGCCAAAGCGTGAGCACTCCCGCAGGGTCCCGCGCTCCGCACCGGCGCTGTAGTGGGCGATAAAGGTCACAGTGCCCTCGAGATCATCGGGGCCGCCGGGCTCCATGGCCACGATCTCTAAACCACGCCAGCGCAGCTTCCGGCAGCTGGCTTCCAGCGAACGGCGCCGCGCCTGCACGGGCTCCTCGGAGGGTTGTGTGCGCAGCAGGTAATCGATCTCGGCAAGGGCAAAAGCGCTGTAGCGCGAGCGCATCAGCTGCTCAGCCGTGGCGGCGGCTCGCTCCTGCCGGTGCAGCGGGCGGCAACAACGGCCATAGCTGGCGCCCTCGCTGCCGCCGCCGCAGGGGCACGGCTGTTGCGGGTCGGGCCCTTTGGCGCCAAAGCCCGCCATCAGTCCTGCAGCCGCAAGGGAGGCAACGGCCGGCGCAGCGCCGCAGGAGCAATGCCCTCCCGCAGCGCCAGCACCAGCCCCGCCGCCTCGCTGTAGCTGGAGGCCGCGATCACCTCGAGCCCCAGCGCCTCAGCAGTGACCTCCAGCAGGCAAGGGTTGTCGACGGCAATCAGGGGTATGCCGCGTTCAGCGCAAGCCAGCACCGCACCGCCGCCGAGCGCTCCCGCTGGAGCAATCACAGCGCCCACCGCATCAATCCCGAGCGCCGGGGCGCTCGCCCCGCCCACAACGGGAGGCTTTGCGGCAGGCAGCAGATCCGGTGCCCGGCTCAGGCCCACCAAGACGCAAGGCAGGAAGGTGAAGCCCAGCTCCTCGCCAGCCGCACGGGGGTCGAGATCGGGATCGAGTGGCAGCGGGCTGAGGGCTGGTGCATGGGCACAGGGCAACCCCAGCTCGCGGCTGAGCAGGTGGCTGATCACGGCCTCAGCACCGGCCAGAGCATCCACGCCACTGCCCTGGCGGTAAGCAGCGAGGGCTTCACTGTCTGGGTCGTCGGGGAAGCGGGCCACCACAGCGATGGCCGTAGCCCCGGCGGCCTTGAGCTGCCGGCCAGCCCGCAGCAGCGCCTCGGGCTGGCCCAGCTGCCCCCAGCTCACACCACTGGCCCCAAGGATGAGGCTCACCTCCAGAGGCCGATCGGTGATCACCACCGGCCCGATCTCGAGGCCAAGGGTGGCGCGGCAACCATCAGCCACCTGCAGATGGCGCTGCCGCAACTCCGGTTCAATGCCAGCATCGAGCAACAACCCCACCCGCTGCTGGCGAACCGGTTGGAGCAGCAGCTCCCCCGCCGCGAAGCGATCGAGGCTGGATCCCTCTACGTAGTGGATGCGCGGATCACTCCAATAGAGCGCCGCCCCGTTCATCACGTTGGGATGGGTGATCAGGCAGCCGCTGGCCGCCGCCAGCAGGCGTGCCGCTGGCAGGGCATCGCCGGCATAGCCGCCCACGGCACAGCCAATGCCGGTGGGGATCACCAACAGAGTGGGCAGGGCTGGAGCCGTACTGATCACGCGTCAACTACCTCCGCAGCACCATCGCTGAGCACCACCGCCTCGATCTGAAGCAAGGGCGGCTGCTCAGGGCGGTGCTCAACAGCAGTGATCGCCCAGCGCAGTGGCGTGCCATGGGCACCAACCGCGGCTTCCACCTGCTCCCGCAGGGAGCCGGGCTGGCGTTCGAGCTGCAGCAGCAAGGGGAGCAGCTGCACGCTGCTCACTTCTGGTACTGGCCAAACTGGGCTTCGTAGAGAGCGTCTTCCTGGCCGGCGGTGAGCTTGAGATCGCTACGCGGGAACGCCACGCAGAGCAGCGCGTAGCCCTGCTCCTGCAGCTCGGCCTTCACACCCATGGCATCGGGCTGATGCACGCTGCCCTCATGGATGCGAGCGGCGCAGGTGGTGCACACGCCGGAGCAACAGGAGCTGGGCAACTCCACACCGGCGGCCTCAGCAGCGGCCAGCACGGTTTGCTCAGCGCTGCAGCTGAAGCTGTGGCTGGTGCCGTTGATCTCACAGACAACGGTGAAGGTGTCGCTCATGGGGCGCAGCGGCAGCTGGTGCTGGTGGCCGTTCATTGTCCCGGATCGCCGAACCGCTACGCGGGCCCAGGCACCTCACTCCACTGAGCCGGATGGGGGGCCAAGTACTCCGGCGGCGCAGGATCGTCAGCGGAAGCCAGGGGGGCCGTCAGGGCCAGATCAAACGCCAGGGAAAGCCGCAGATCGTCGCTGTCGTTGTTGGGAGTAACGGCGTGATCTGTCCGGGCCGGGAACAGCACCAGCAGCCCAGCCTGGGGCGCCACATCCACCCATGGGGCGTTCCAGCGCTGTCCGCCAGTGGAGCTCGGATCAATCGGACCGCCATGGCCCACCGCCAGCCCAGGCACCAGTTCATTGCTGTTTTGCGGCGGAAACAGGCGCAAACAACCGCTGCGGCCACTGCCATCGCCGTTGAGATAAAGCACCGCACTGAGATGAGCATTCGGATGATGATGGCGGCCCACCACCTGCCCCGCCTCACTCACCACTGGCCAAGCCCGCTGCACATGCAGCGCCACGCTGCCGGCTCGAAAACCCAGCTGCTCCAAATACAACCAAGCCTGCCGCTGCACCTCAGCCGTCATCGCCGCAAACGCATCAAGCCGATGCAGCTGCCAGATCCCATTGATGTCACCCGTCCACGCACAACCAGGTTCCGGATTCCCCTCAGCCTCTCCCCGCAGCGCCAGCACCTCCTGCATCAACAACGCCAGATCCCACGGATCGAGCCGCAGCTGAACCTTGGCCAACGCCAAGGGAAACAACCCCTCCAGTTCCATACGCACAAGCCACTCCTCTTCATCCTCCCCGCCAACACCCCCCCACGCCCAGCCAGCAAAAAACCTCACCGGGAAGGTCGCATCCGCAAAGCGGCGGCGACCAACCGGCGAGGTTTTTTGCTGGCTGCGAGAGCTCAGGCCATCGCTGCCGCGCCACCCACCACTTCCAGGATCTCCTGGGTAATGGCGGCCTGGCGGGCCTTGTTGTAGTCGAGGGTGAGGGTCTTGGCGAGCGCCTTGGCGTTGTCGCTGGCGTTGTTCATAGCCGTCATCCGGCTGGCCAACTCAGACGCGGCAGCTTCCTGGAGGGAGCGCAGCAGCTGGTTTTGCAAATAGAGCGGCAGCAGAGCATTGAGCAGTTGCTCAGGGGTCTGCTCGAACACCAGATCAGAGGGAAGAGCGGGCTGCTCGTTAGCAACCTTGCCGGTCTCTACACCCAGCTGACCATCGCGTGTGGTGAGACGGAAAATCTCATCATCCGGGCTGGCGATGCCCTGGGGATCCAGGGGCAGAAGGGTTTGCGACACCGGCTTGGAGCTCACCAGGTTGATGAACTTGGTGAAGATAATCTCTACGCGATCGGTGCTGCCAGAGAGAAACTCAGCCAGCACTTCTTCAGCGATCTTGCCCGCTTCAGAAGCATTGGGCACCTGCTCGAGCCCCATGAAGGTGGCGCGAATGGTGTACTTGCTGGCGCGGTTCTGGAAATAAGTGACCACTTTGCGGCCAATCAGCACCAGATCGACCTTGTAGCCCTGAGCGGTGAGCTCAGCATGACGCTGCTCGGTCCGCTTGATGATGTTGGCGTTGTAGCCACCACACAGACCGCGATCGCCGGTGACGGCGAGCAGGGTGATAGTGCCCACGTCGCGGCTCTCCAGAAGAGGAGCATCCACCGACTCGAACTGCATGCGGGTCTGGAGGTTTTCCAGAATCCGGGCGAGCCGATCCGCGAACGGACGGCTACGGAGCACCTGCTCCTGAGCGCGGCGCACCTTCGCAGCAGCCACCAGGCGCATGGCCTCGGTGATCTTGCGGGTGTTTTTCACCGAACTGATCCTGTCGCGGATCTCCTTGAGGTTGGCCATGGAAGGGGGTCTCCGGGGTAACCGTCAGGATCAGGCCGAAGCCAGCATCGACGCCTTCACTTCGTTGATGGCGTCCTTGAGCATGGCCTCAGCTTCATCGCTGAGCTGCTTCTCGGTCTGCACCTTATTAATGAACTCGGCCTTATTGGTCTTCAGGTACTCGCGCAGTTCACGGCAGAACTGAACCACCGACTCCACGGGCACTTCGTCGATCATGCCCTTCACACCGGCGTACACCACGGCAACCTGCTCAGCCAGAATCAGGGGGCTGAACTGGGGCTGCTTGAGAATCTCGCGCAGACGCTTACCGCGGGCCAGCTGCTGCTGGGTGGCGGCGTCGAGATCGGAAGCGAACTGGGAGAAGGCGGCGAGTTCGTCGAACTGAGCCAGCTCCAGCTTCAGAGTGCCGGCGATCTTCTTGATGGCCTTGGTCTGGGCGGCGCCGCCCACGCGGCTCACCGAGATACCCACGTTGATGGCGGGGCGCAGACCGGAGTTGAACAGGTCGGAGCTCAGGAACACCTGACCATCGGTGATCGAGATCACGTTGGTGGGGATGTAGGCCGACACGTCACCAGCCTGGGTTTCGATGATCGGCAGAGCGGTCATCGAGCCTTTGCCCATGGCGTCGCTCAGCTTGGCGGCACGCTCGAGCAGACGGCTGTGGCAATAGAACACGTCGCCGGGGTAGGCCTCACGACCGGGGGGGCGACGCAGCAGCAGCGACATCTGGCGATAAGCCTGGGCCTGCTTGGTGAGGTCGTCATAGATCACCAGGGTGGCCTTGCCCTTGTACATGAAGGACTCAGCGATGGCGGCACCGGTGTAAGGAGCCAGGTACTGCAGCGCAGCGGACTCGGACGCGTTAGCCGCAACAACGATGGTGTAGTCGAGGGCGCCTTTCTCGCGCAGCACTTCCACCACGTTGGCCACAGAAGCAGCCTTCTGGCCCACAGCCACGTAGACGCAGACGACGTCTTCGCCCTTCTGGTTGATGATCGTGTCGATCGCGATGGCGGTCTTGCCGGTCTGGCGGTCGCCGATGATCAGCTCGCGCTGGCC
>Ga0078894_10001571_pt1 | contig 17113 bp, 16 predicted proteins | sample LauGreSu1BDMLBSD_2_FD_67506 | JGI IMG/M metagenome (GOLD analysis project Ga0078894, IMG submission 67506) | Freshwater lake microbial communities from Lake Michigan, USA - Su13.BD.MLB.SD (version 4) (version 4) | ecosystem: Environmental > Aquatic > Freshwater > Lake | place: Lake Michigan... | reverse complement strand
TTGCAGGCTACCAGCAAAGCCAAAGCTAAAAAGCTCCGACCGCAGGACCTCTCTAGCCAGACAGCTGCAGTGTTTTGCGGCGTAGTTTCTCTCGTTTCCACAGGACTCTCGATACTTTAACCATGTGTTTATCTGGCTATGGTAGCAAGAGGGTCCATCGTATGGAAGCAATGCTTTAAAGCTTGTACTGTTTCACCTGCAATTCGATCCTGATCTCGCCCAGAAGCTGGTTTGCCACGTCACCCACAGTGTCGTTAAGTTTGATGAATTCGCCTAGGTTGCCAGTGACGACCACCATCGGAATCATGATGGGGTTCGTATTCCAGTAGTACTCGATACTCTTAAAAGCCAGTGTCTCAGTCACCGGTAATGCCTCGTACCCACTCGCAGCTATACCCCAATGTAAGATCTTATCAAACTTGAGGCTGGCATCGCCGTCACGCTGGTATTTCTTTAGCACCACCTCTTCGCCCTTGGAATTGCGGGCTGAAAATACATTTACGGCAAATTTGCCGTTAGCCTTAGTAATTTTTCCCGTTGCTGGATCGGTGTGGGTCGCAGTGGATGAGACTTCCCTGGCGAAGCCTAGGTACTCCTTTGGGTCTTGAATGATCGGTCCGATAAACAGGGGGCGGGCCGGAGCGAAGTCGACTTTGCCGATTTTAGAGCTAGACACCATCTTATCGGCGGCTACGAGCTTATCGAGAGGAATGAAACTACCAGCGTTTTTACCCCCCAGCATGTCTCCTAGGTTGATGTCATCGACCTTGATCCCCATGCAGTCTATGGAGGCCCCTAATTTCCCAAGCGAGAAGTCCGACATGACCTTTGCGGATGCCTCACCAATACATAGTGGGTCTGGCAGGGCGTTTGGGTTTCTCTTCAACTCTTCTTGGTATTCGCTGTAGCGTGTCTGATTAAATATAAAAATGTCGTAGGTCGCACTGACGAGCTCGGTAGCTTTCTTGGTGTCGAGTCCCGGACGGTCTTCATCATTGATCTGGGTCACACGGGGCTTACTCTGCTGGTTACCGATAGAGGAGAACACCGAATCGTCAGAGCCGCCAGTGCAGCCCCATACAGTGAGCGAGAGAACAGCAAAACTTAAGCTCAATTTTATCTTCGTCGATTTCATGAATTACCCCTAACTGCCAGGACCGAATCAAGAGTACTTTTTAAAATTGTCCCGAGTATCGACTCCATCTGACTGTCTATGATCGAACTCACACCAAAATCATAAATGTTTATCGATGTGAAGAGATCCACATAGGTGTCTCCTGCGTACGGTGTTATGAGAACCACCGTTTCGACACTGTGCAAAATTGATTTGGCGTAAGGCACACCGTTGGTCGACTTCGCGACAACGGCAAATGTTTTTTCAAAAAGCTTCCCGCTAATGTCGATTTGTTGGTAGACCTTCACCACCCCACTCATCTCGAGTTCGATACTTGCATCAAACGAGAGGTTGGCAGTGTCCAGAGCTGGCGGCTTGGTCAGTGTTATCTTTGTCGTAGCTAAATTCTTGACCTTATCCAAAGCGCTTTCCGGCAACTTAATCTCACCAGCAGCTGCGTTCTTATTGTTTTTCAGGAAGGACGTGAGAACGCCAGCAAGGTCGAGAATTGACTTGTTGAGCCATACCTGCGCCCGGTAGGCACGATAGATCACTTTGGGGTCGTCAGGTTCGGAGCTTCTGACGTTGCTGACCGAAGCCTGGGAAGCACTCGGTGCACCGCTATCGCTGATCGCGGATCCGTCGACATTGACGAAACGGAAGCTTTCTAGGCTAGCGTAATTTTGTGCACCCTCACCAGCCTTAGGGCAATCTTTAATCTGCATGGTCAGGTCTTTGGCCGACGGAGCCTCAGTCCTCTCGCTCAGGTGCTCGCAAAGAGGTGCCTGGGTACCTTGCAGAGTGACCGGCTGACCAAACAGAGAGCTCACCGCAGAGGCAGATTTCGAGGGGGCCCCGCACCCTTGAAGAGGCAGCGCCAGCAAAATTACCCATGTCGAGACGAGCTTCATTTTGAGAACCTTCCAAAAGACACGCTTTCACCCTGTTGAGCGCTCTTTCGGAAGACTCTGACGAAAACTTAAATAGATACTAATTTAATATTATTTACAGACACTTACGGCGCAACTTATTTGAGTGTACCGGCCGCCGCCTTGGCCGTCACATCGGTAGGATAAACTGCTAGTACATTTTGGTAGGCTGCCTTTGCCTCAGTCGTCTTCTTGGAGTACTCAAGACAAACGGCTTTTTGAACCAGCAGAGTTTGATCACTTGGATACAATTTTAGTAACTTTTTCGCTTCTTCCAGCCCATCGTCATACTTGCCAAGCATGATTTTGGCGCGCACCAGATTCCATCCTGCATTGTAATTACCAGGAGCAATCTGAATGATTTTTTCCGCAGTACTGACTGCATCAACCCAGCGAGCTTTTGCTGCATTGACTGCGAGGACCCCAGACCATGCCTCGATCGATTTAGGCTCAATTTCGGCGGCTTTGCTGTAATGCTCAAGTGCATTGGCCGTTATGCCTGCAGTTAGAAAAAGGTAACCAAGCCGTAGGTTCAGAATATAAGAGTCGGGATGCCTCTTTAGGCTTTTCGCTAGTACCGCAATTGCCTCCTTATAGTTGCGGTGTTCCTCCAACTTGTATGATTCCGCGAGCTCCGTTGAGAATTCGCTGTAGCTTGAGGCATTAGCGACTACGGAAGAGAAAAGGGCAAAGCTAAGTAACCAAGCTTTCATAGGGTCTCACTCCTAAAAGAAATATGAAGCGTTAATGCCAAAAACCGAAACACTGGATGCAGCCTTAGATGCCGTGTTCTTAAGGTCGTCACTCGCATAGAACAGCGTCAATGCAGCCGTACTCTGGTAATAGTAGTCGAACGAAATTTTGCGACCTCCCGTATGTACTGTGGAGTTGTTCCAGACAGCAAACATATCGGAAAATACACCAAAGACCTGCTCTCCACCCCAAATCGCTCCGGCAATAGATACTGGCGAAAGTGAATAGCGGAGCCCTAGCTCGTAAGAGTTATAGGAGTCGTTGAAGGCCACAACTGTAGGATAGGTCTTTTTGCTGTAGGTCATTTGCGGCTTAATACTGTGAACTCGAGCGTCGATCCCAATAAGCCCAGGTCCACCAGAGATGTCGCCAAAGCTAGTTGAGCCAAAGGCAGAGATTTGGCTTACTGCTAGGCTGGCCGGATAGTAATTCGGATACTGACTAGCAGCGTAAGTGGCTCCAATCTGCGACTGGCTATTAAACCACCTCCCACCAATGAGGTAGTTAGATGCCCCATCATAGGTGGAAGACGATGCAGACTGCTGACGATAACCTAACTTGATGCCGAGGGAATCGAGAAATCGCTGCTCTCCAACCAGCACCATTTGGGTCTGCGTGTAGGTGGAGCCGTCAACTAGCTTTATGGACGACGGCTCGTAGTCGAACGTGACCGAAGTATTGTCTCCGAGATAGCTACCGACGACATCGTAAAAGAAACCGTCCTTGAGGTACTGATCGTTTTTAAAAATCACAACGCCAGCGCTACCTGTCACTGCCCACCTTTTCGGATAATATGGTGCCGAGAGGCGCTTCAGTAAATCATCCAAATCTGCTCGCTGATCGGGACTGAGGCCCTTTGGATTTGCTTTCTTAGCCGTCTCGTAACTAAGGGCTAGGTCACCCAGTTGTTCCTGGCACTGCGCTATATAAAACTTGGCAATGTCGCCATCAGAACCCGGTTTAGCTGCAATGGCTGCAGCCTCAAGAATAGTGTCGACACAGTCGCCTCGCTCAAATGCCGCCTTAGCCCGGGTCAACGGACCACTATTCTCATCACGTTTAATCGACCTGCTGTAAGCCGTCGCCGGCGCTCCAGCTAAAGTCAGGGCCGCCAAAATGCCAAGAGATTTCCTCGGTAAACGCGGGGGTATCATCCCTTATTTCCTCGCTGATAATTTGCTTATTTGGAACATTAGAGCATGTTAAAGACGGCAGGTAAACTTTTGGACTAAAAATTTGCGAATCATTTATTTAGGCGCACTGCTTATAACTATCATCACCGATGCGGATGGATTTTATCCCGTGAGTCGGATCTATGACAGCTTCGGTTGTACACATCTTGCCATGAAACCTAATTTTTCCTGTGAGAACTGTACCCGAGGGATCTAACTTGTATAGCCCTTTTGGTTCAGCGCCAAGGCCGATAAGCCTGCCCAACTGCATGCACCACCGCACAAAACCACCCCAAGCTAGATCGAGTGGATAATACTCGGTATACCCGAGCTGACGCGAATAAGTCAGTGGCATTCGCGGGAGACAGAGAAAGATCTTGGCCAATAATGAATCGTCGCTACCTGAGTAGTCGTAAAAGTAAAAGACACCGTCCTGATTCCAAAAATAAAGTCGATTATCACCGCCATCACTCAGGTAGCTTTTGCCCGTGGTCGCATCTTTACAAGCGGTAATCTCTAAGACTTCAGCGACGTCGTCGGCGCTCTCACGCTGACGCGCAAAGCGAAACTTGCGTCCCGAAGCCCACACTAGGGCATATTCTAGGGCAAGGTTGCGTTCAAACGATCTCACCACCGAGCCTGTCTTTGGTATCGCATAATACTTAACCTCATCACCGATAGCATAAGTTGCGATACGGAATTGGACCGTTGGCGAATCAAAATACGGGCTAACCTGAGCCTGGAGATGGAGGTGAGGCTCGGCTGAATATCCACTATTGCCGCATGCTCCAATCACCTGACGCTTAGATATATAGTCACCTATTTTCACGCTAATAGAATTTTGCTTTAGATGACAAAGAGACACATAGACACCGATCTCACTGCGGATAATGACGAAATTACCCCAATTGCAGTGTTCGTTAAGTAATCCGATCTCGTTATCGGCATGATGATTCTCTAACGCCACGACATAACCAGAGCACGGAGCAATCACCTCGGCCCCAAACGAAGGATAATCATTCAGCTCAAGACCCTTGCCAAAATACTTAGCGCCGTCATCGGCCAGCCTCTTGAAATCTAGCGCAAATCGCCAAGGACCTAAGTGAGTCTCAGCTCCGGAAAATCCCTGCGACACCAGCCAGCTGCCATTAAATGGCAATTCAAGCGCCAGATCCGGGTAACCAAAGCGCTCCTTCATGGACCGCAGTCGCTCGATGGACTCCTCGGGAGTTTTGCCAAAGTAGAGATTGCGCCATTTACTCCGGTAATAAATGAGACCATGCATGACCCCAAGCACGGCGATGTTAAATGGCAGCGCTGAAGGTCTTAGACCGAAAACTTTTAGAGCCTGACCTAACCCATCGTAAATAAGATTGGTCATTGTAATAGTCAGTACCCCCATCAGAATAGAGGGAACAGAGGGAATCAGCAGGGTGACGGCAACCAGAGCGCCGGCGTAGATAAAATTGTAGGACTCGGGGTTTAAAAACACTTCATGCCAGGAGCCCAATTTAATCGCCTGCAACGTCACGCCTATACCGTAACTACCTATCATCGCCATAAGCAGCAGTCGTGAGTGCATCAAAATCAGTAACGAAATACCAGCCCCGACCCAGAAATTATTGATGAAGACAACGTAGGACATGGCGTTGCAAAAACCGTTTATAAATTCTGGGAGAGCGTTAGGACCCGAGACGCCACCAGCTTGATGGAGCAGCCCTAGCTGGTAGATGTGATCGTAGTTCTGGGTGATCACGCCAAGATATATATTCATAGCAGCAAAAGCTAACGATAGTAATGGTAGTTGGGCCGGTGTGAGCAGTCGTTTAAGAATGACAGTTAGAAAAAAAACAGCAGCTGAAATCGCCACCAAAAGCGGCAGCGTCCGAGCTTCTAAGCGAAAGAGATACCCTACCGAAAGGCCAATCAGTATGACATTACGGATGATAGCATGGTCCCACTCGAACTCCTGTCTGATCCCTATTGCATAGCCAAGTACGACGGCTACCGCTAATGACACCAAGCCGGACAACCCAACATTTGGGTGCATGAAAGTCAGTCCAGCGACAGCAGCACCGAACCGCCAGTCATTAACTATGAATATCTCTCCGTAGGCCGCCAAAACGTGCTTGATCGCACTCAGTGCCACTCTTAGAGAGGAGTTCTTGGAAGCAAACATGATTACTCTTTAGGAGACTTTGCGAATTTTACTACTTACCGGAGACTGCTGATTTTGATTGAGATCGGCAGGTAGTCTTTCAAGTCCCTCAACCGCAGCGAGATTTTCCCTGTCACGAATAATATCGACGCTACCACTTTTTCGCACTAGCACCACAGCTGGTCGATATTGGATAAACTGCATCCATTGAGTGACGTTGTAGGCACCAACAGGCGATAAAACTAGCCTTTTACCGACCCTTAGAGGTGGCAGCATCAAATTACTATCCACCACATCTATGTTCATACACAAAGGTCCAAATAGAACGGCAGGCTCCAGAAAGCTACCTTCGTCACCATCAAGTTCAAACGCGGGTCGGTACCACGTCGAAGTGTAGAGCAAATTGACACCTGCATCCAGTACGTAGGCACGACGCGCGTCGGGAAGTAGCTTGCGCGAAACAACAGAAGTGATGAGAAATCCGGCTTCGTCGATTAAATGACGGCCTGCCTCAAGGATAAGCGTCGGGAGTTCACGGTCACTAAACATTCTCTTCAGGGTGTCAGTTATAGCAGTGGCATATTCACCAATACTGGGGACAGCAACCTCGGGCGCTTGATATACGCCTTTAAGGTGATTTTTTGACGGAAATCCACCACCCATGTCGATATATTCAAGGTTAATTCCGGTATCCCGTTCGATCTCCAAAAATAGACTCGAAATCTTCTCGGCAGCGAGTGTGTACGCCTCAACTGAAAGCATGAACGTACCAATATGACAATGAAGACCCTCGAATTTGACAAACTTTGATTTCGCCAGTTGTCTAGCTGCCGCTATGGCTTGACCAGACTCGATATTGAGTCCAAATCGACTCCATTGGGGATAGACTCCCGTATTCATGTTCACCCTAAGACCCACACGCGCTTCAATATTCAAAGCTTTAGCAATTGTGTCGATCTCAAACATTTCGTCGATGCTATCTATATGAATGAGAGCACGCTCCCTTATAGCACGCTGTAACGCAAACTTTGATTTGTACGGGCCATTAAAGATAATCTGATCACCCGGTACACCAAGACCTCTAGCTTTTTCGTATTCAAAGTCACTTACAACCTCGGCGATAGAACCTTCTTCATGGAAGATGGCACAGATGGCTTTTAAATAGTTGGTCTTGTAGCTCCAGCCGAATACTGTTTTGGGGTAAAGCCTCTTAAAGACGTTGGCATAGGATCTGAAGTTAGACCTGATTGTGTCCTCGACGAAGACGAACAGTGGGGAGCCAAATTCCTCTGCTAGCTGAGCCACTGGCACACGGCCTATCTCCGTCCGAACCGGGACAGAATTCTTCGAGGCGGCACCATGCTTGGCGTAAAGAGGCCCGCCAAGTTTGAGAATCGACGGTTTAGAATATTTTCTCGTATTTTTTTTTGCAGGACTCATGTGAGGCTCACCAAGTGGGGAAGTAAATGGGTGTGTCGGACAAATTTAGACGGAACTCGCAAAGCGGAAGAATTGACTAATGTCTGTGACCATCTCGTAGGTGTAGCGAACGAAGTATTTTCCAACTGGGTACTTAGAATCACTATCCACATCTTTGTTCTGCATGAGCTGGAGAAGCCGCTCTGGCAAGTTGATACCCACTGCCGTTGCAAAATAAACCCAGGCAGGAAAACGCGGATTGATCTCAATAAGACTTATGCATTCAGGCGACTGGATACATTCAAGCTCAAATGGACCGCGCCAACGCGTGTATTTAACAAAGCGCTCTGCCAGATCTTTCAAAGCAGGATGCTCTATGGTGACACCGGTCCATATCTTACCAAGAGAAGTCGTCGTTAGTTTTTTGATCGCAACGCTGCCGCATAGCCCGCCCTCACCATCACCAAGACCAACTAGATTTACCTCGACCCCAGGAGTCGGCTTTTGCAGTAGGATCGGCAGTCCCCACTCAGACGCTATCTCGGTGAATTTATGTACCGCCTCGGCCAGGTTGAAGGCGATGTAGGCCTTGTAGTAGCGGCCTTTGACGAACACCGGCCAATCATTACTCGATTGCGCCCACTGTTCAAGTTCGTCGATAGAATTGACGAGGGTTGTCTCTGGATAAGTGATATCGATTTCATTGCATAGATGGATCAGCTTCTCTTTGCTTCGAAGTGCAAACTGGTCCTCGGTTGGCAAAAAAGTCTTGATCCCTAGCTGACGCAGCTGCTCCTGATTTCGTATATAAAGCGGCAGCTCTACATCTAAACACGGAATAATCGCATCGATATTCGACTCTCTTTTGACTTGCGACAGGGCCTCGCAGAGCGCATTCCACCCTTTAGTCGGGTAAGGCATCCTGTATACACGGTCAATCAGGAAATCCATGTAATTGCCCGGATCGTGGGCATCGTAACTTAGGCCGACGATATGGCTAGCCGCTTTTGCTTCTTTAAGACTGCGCACAACCGGTACTCCAGGTCCCGGATTATCAGTCGCATTCATACCTGAGACGCCTACTCTCACTGGTTTGATGCTCCCTATGCAATTCCGTTCATTTTTAGTAGCTGCAGAAACTCTTGCGTATCGGTCTCTGCCTCTTGGTGTGAAATACCGAATCCCGAGACTAACAAAGATGCGACTTCTGCTTCGGTGCGCCCCTTTTTGAGCTCCGTTAGTACCACTTGAGCCGTTTCATTTAGCTGATAGGTCTCGCCAGTGCGCGGGTCAAAACAAAAACCCTCGTCATTGGTTGCCAGCTGTTGCAGTCGATTTTGCAGCATTAGTTGAGTCCTTCAGCCTTAGGGGAAAAACGACGAAGGTGTATTGAGGAAGAGCAGGAACAGAAAAAGGAATAGGAAGGGGACGGGGACGGGGGAAGATAAATTGCAGACGCGACGTTCTACACTTTACTGCCCGTTACTGTACTTTACTTTACGTGATCGTTGGATCGGCCGCAATTACCGGCAATTGTTACCGCTAGGCAAAAATTGCCCTCAATCATGGCTCTTTGAGGTCGGTGTACTTAGTCGCACGTCCTTTGGCCAATTCCACCGGATACTTTGCGGCATTCTTGGCTAGCTTTGCCCAAATAGCCGCCTCCAAATCTATCCCAAGCACATCTGAGAGGCGCAGCGCATAAAGCATGACATCGGCTAACTCGTCACGCACCTCCTCTGCCGACTGCGGAATAGACATGATGGCAGTACTTTGCTCAGGAGTGAGCCATTGGAAGATCTCTGTAAGCTCACCAACCTCGCCGCTAAGCGCCATCACTAAATTCTTAGCGGTATGAAATTGATCCCAATCGCGAGCTGCGGCAAAGGCCCTGAGATGTTCACAAATTTTCTTGGAATCCATGCACAAATCCCCGCCATTCTTGTCGATTGTTGATATTTGTTGTGACCGATGCCGACTGGGTGGCCGCACGACACTTAGCAGCAATCTCTAAACGCTCGGATTGAGCATCGCTACCTATCACCAGGCCACTGCCGGCTGCGTATTCGAACCGCTCATCACCCTGGCCTACATAAGTCCGTATCAGCACCGAAGAGTCAAAGCCACCATGCTCATCAAGCGAAAAAACGTGACCCATAAAATAGCCGCGCGACCTCTGTTCATACTGCTTTATAGCGGCCACAACCTCACGCTTTGGAGCACCTGTAATTGAACCAGCAGGACAAATATTGCGCAATAACTGGCCCCAAGTCAGAGGTACTGCTAAGTCTCCAACAATCTCTGAGTGCAAATGATGCACGCCACGTGCGCTGAGAAGTGCTGCATGCTCACTCACTCGCACTGAGCCTGATCGGCAGACATGGTGCAAGTCATTGCGCATGAGGTCGACGATCATAGCCAGCTCAGCCCTGTCCTTAGCACTAGCTCTAAGGTTAAGCGCTGCACTTTGATCAGCCACTGGATCATCGTCGTGACGGGGCGCTGTGCCCTTTATCGGATAAGTAGCGAGTTGTGGGCCTGCGTCCCCACATCGCACGCTGATAAAGCGCTCAGGACTTAGCGACATCAGAGTGAGATTAGGCAGGTCCATGTAGCAGCTCATTGCACCGCCGCAGAGGTCCATGCGCAGCAGTAGGTCTTGGCGCGTCAATCGATCCCGCAGCGTAAAATAGCGAAGCAAATTAAGCTGGTAATAGCGCCCGGCCCGGATATCTTCGATCACTCGGTCAACTAGAGCCTCGTAGGCGTCATCGCTTATAGCGGGGCTTAGTTGCAGATCTCTACAGATGAGATCAGGGACGTGTCGTTCCTCTAAGAGTCGCTCGCTCAGGGCTGCGGCGTCCACCCATATATCTCCAGGCTGTCCTGGCTGCCACTCATCACTCTGCCGCGGTACATAGAGTTTGGCCTCCCGGCGGTCATATACGAGCGCCGACTCGACACGAATAATTCGCGGAGGCGACCCGGCAAAGTCACTCGGATCAGCGGCGAACTGATCATAGCTGACGACCCCGAAATAACCACTGCGCATAGGCCCCGAGGCTTGCGGGGGCGCGCTAATCTCTTGCTCGGCAAATTCTTCCCACGAGATCTCGCGAAAATGCGTTGCCACAGTCAGATAACGCTCACCCCTCCAGAGGCACACAAGCGGCAGCTCCGCAGGCCATAGGGCGGCCAGCTCAGACATATATAGATTTGGCAGGCTAATAGGTGGTAACCACATGGACGAGTCTATACCATGATGCATTGGCACTCGCGAGCCAGGATCTAGCGGAGAGCCAAGCCTTTTTTCAAGGAGGAAAGCCTTATGCTACAGCACGGTTTCAACCGCGTCGGCGTCCTTGGCGCAGGCCAAATGGGCAGTGGAATCGCACAGGTATGTGCATCAAGCGGAATTCACGTGACCCTTGTCGACCATGCCGCGGCACAACTTGATAAAGCCAAAGCAGGTATTGCCGGCAGCCTAGCGAAGCTCGCAGCCAAGGGCCTGGTGGATGCCGACAAAGCTAGCGCCAACCTCCATTTCGCAACCAATGCCGCTGACTTAGCCAGCGCTGACCTGGTGATCGAGGCCGTGTCCGAGGATGAGGTGCTCAAGACGCGTCTTTTGAGGGAGTTGGACAAGCTCCTAGGCCCGTCGGCAATCATCGCCAGCAACACATCATCCATACCCATCACGCGCCTGGCTGCCGCCACCTCTAGGGCAACTCAAGTGATCGGCATGCACTTTATGAACCCAGTTCCTCTGATGAAGTTGGTGGAAGTAATTCCCGGCATGGCAACCAGCGAGGCTACGACGGGGCGCATTTTGGCTCTCTGCCAGGCCCTCGGCAAGGAAGTGTCCCGTAGTCAGGATTATCCGGGATTTGTCGTCAACCGGATACTCATGCCGATGATTAACGAAGCGTTCAGTGCCCTGATGGAGGGAGTGGCCAGTGCTGAGGATATCGATAAAGGGATGCGCCTCGGCACCAATCAGCCTATGGGACCATTGGCTTTGGCCGACTTCATCGGCCTGGACACCTGCCTCGCGATCATGCAAGTACTGCACAACGGCCTCGGAGATCCACGTTATCGCCCGTCTCCTCTCCTAAAAAAGTATGTAGAGGCAGGCTTTTTAGGCCGGAAGACTAAGCGTGGTGTTTACTCATATTGATACAGGCACGCAAATTTGGCTGGTGATTTAAGTCTTTAGTTTTGACAAACCGCGAGGGCGTAGGATGGTAACCAAACAAGAATTCTCAACCTTGATCGTCGACCAAAAAGGTGCCGTCTGTCGCATCACAATTAATCGGCCCGATCAGCTGAACGCCCTCAATCCGCAGGTGTTTGAGGAGCTGGAACAAGTCCTTTACGGGGGCATGATATCCCCTGGCGAAACGCGCGTGTTGGTACTGGAGGGTGCTGGACAGCGCGCCTTTATTGCAGGTGCTGATATTGCGGCCATGCAGGAATTCTCTCCCGACGAAGCGCGTGCTTTTGCTCGCACCGGGCAAATGTTAACGAAAGCGCTTGAGTCCTCCCCGTTCGTCACTATCGCCAAAGTCCAGGGTTACGCCCTTGGAGGCGGATGCGAACTAGCCATGGCTTGCGACATAGTTATTGCCTCCCGCAATGCCAAGTTTGGCCAGCCTGAGGTCAATTTGGGTTTGATCCCAGGCTTCGGTGGCACTCAGCGTCTGGTGCGACGGGTGGGCATGCATGTGGCGATGGATATGCTCCTCTGCGGTCGAGGTCGCACGGTTAGCGGTACGGAAGCCCATCAGCTCGGTCTAGCCTCGCGCGTGGTCGACGACGACAAGCTTGAGGCCGAGGTTGCAAAGGTAATACAATCGGTGCTCGCAGCGGGGCCTATGGCCATAGCCGATTGTAAACGTTTGGTACGTGAAGCGTATGGGATGAGTCTAGACGCTGGACTAAACGCCGAGGCAACTAGTTTTGCGCATTGTTTTACTGGGGATGAGGCTCAAGAGGGCATCAGTGCGTTTCTTGATAAACGCAATCCGGCTTTTACTCAGTAATTAAAGAATTTAGCTAATAACCTTGACCGGCTAGGCAAGTCGCCTTAACAATAGAAATGGATTTTATTAGTTTAGTGCCGCCGTCAGCCTTAAAGGAGTACCAAGACCATGGCAATCGAAAAACCCCTTAGCGATTTCTTGAGTAACTTTCAAAAAGACGTGAAGCAGCTGCAAAAGAAGATCAAGCAAGAGACTGATCATCTTGTCAGCAAAGCCAAGACGGCTGCAAATAAGGATAGCATCAAGGCTAAGCGTCAGGAAGTTGAGCACTTGGTTGAGCAAAAGCTGAAGAAGCTGGAGCCCACCATCAACCGCTTCGTTCACGAGCTGAACGTCACCGCTAAGAAAGCTGGTTTGGACCTGACCGACCTCGAGAAAAAAGTTCGTAGCAACCTGGCGACCGCTCGCGGCCGTTTAGGCAAAACTACTGCCAAAGGCAAAAAAGTCGGCACCAAGGCTAAGAAAGCAGCGCCAAAAAAGGCAGCTTCTAAACGCCCTGCCGCTTCCCGCAAAGGCGATGCTGGAGCTGCAAGCGAAGCGTGAGTCTCAACTCGATTCAAGTGGCCAGCGCGAAGTCGCCGCATTTAGCGGTAAAGGATTTGCGCTGGCCATTTTCCATTCAAGCCCCAAGAAAATCACTGCTAACATGGTACTTGCGTCATAAGCGCGATTTACCGTGGCGAACCCTCTGGAAACAAAGTGGCGATCCCTATGTCGTCTGGATCAGCGAGATCATGCTGCAACAGACGGTGATCAAGGCAGTGATCCCCGTTTACCACCGCTTTTTGTCTAAATTCCCAAGTCTCGAAGCCTTCGCCGCCGCCGAGGAGGTAGAGGTTAAAGAGGCTGTGCGAGGACTAGGCTACTACCGGCGTTTTGGCTTTATGCACGCGGCAGCCCGCCAACTTGTGGCTCTTGGTGGACAGTGGCCGCGAAGCTTTGAGGACTGGCGCGCTCTGCCAGGAGTAGGCGACTACACCGCCGCAGCTGTCAGTAGTATTGCTTTTGACGTCGCTCGGGCAGTGGTTGATGGCAATGTTGAGCGGGTCTTTTGCCGCCTTTTAGATTTGCGCCTACCGCCGAATGATCCTCGGCTCAAAATAGAGTTCAAGCGGCTAGCGCAGCAGCTACTCGATCAAGATCACCCGGGAGATTTTAACCAAGCTCTCATGGAGCTCGGCCAAACCATATGTACAGTCGGCGAACCTAACTGCGCCGCATGCCCACTGAAACGTCAGTGCCTAGCCAATTCGCGCGGGAGTCAAGCCCTGGCCCCAGCAGCGAAGATCAAAGCTGGAGCACCCGTGGATATTCGGGCTCAGCTAGTTATACTCCTCGGTGACGGTGAGATTGGCATTATTGAGAGACCCAGTGCAGCAAAATTCTTGCGCGGCACGGCCGGCTTCATCACTCTTTTAAGTTCAAACTCGGAAATGCCTCAGGCCGACGGCTGGCATGACGACTCGCCGTTGCATCGATGGCTTGATAAAGAACGTTCCGCCATGAGCGCACTCGGTAACTATAAACATACGATCACCAAGCACCGCATCAAAGCTGAGGTTTTACTTAGTAAACGAGCGCCGAAGATAGCTGGGATCACATGGATTCCGCTCGAACAAGTAGAACGCTGCTTACTAGCGAATTTTGACCGCAAAGCTTGGCATTTGATTCAGTCCAAACTCCGTGATCAGAAGCATTGAGGTGACTGTGACGACGTCATTACTTACGCTTAGCGTGCTTCACCTTGACGACGATCCTTTCGAGCTCGATCGCGTCAAGACTGCGCTCGAACACCATGCATTGGCATGTAATTTCGTGGTAACTAGTGTTTCTACTCCGCAAGAATTCCTTAACGCACTCGCGGATGATCCGGACGTAATCATCCTCGACGTTCACATCAACGACGAGCACACGAGCGGCATTGAACTCGCGAGCACCACCCGAGAAAAACTACCCAGCGCTGTCATTCTCATGTGCTCGAGCGCCGATGATGTAGGAACTATTAAAGACTCTCTAAGCGCTCAGTCTGACGACTTTATCTCTAAGCGGTCGGACAAGGGCGAGCTCAGTCTGCGTGTTTTAAACTCTTATCAGTTAGCTAGTTTAAAGCGACCGACAAAAAAGAACTTCGTATCACCGACTCCAAAGGCCCCCGATGAGCCGGTCGGCGCCACGATTTCTAGCATAACCGGCAGGATCCCGAGACTTTTAGACTCAGCCGTGTCGGCCGTATTTATCAGCGGTGAATCTGGCACAGGTAAGGAAGTCGTTGCAGACCTGATTGGTCAAGCACTCCAGTCAGGTACGCCTTTTGTTAAAGTTAACTGCGGAGCGATTTCTCCGAGTCTGCTTGAAAGTGAACTCTTTGGACACGTCAAAGGCGCCTTCACCGGCGCCGTCAGTGATAAACGTGGCCTTTTGGAAAGCGCCTCCGGTGGGTGGATATTTCTAGATGAAGTAGCCACGCTGTCCCCAGCGGCACAGACGGCACTCCTGCGAGTTTTGGAAAATAAGACTCTCCTGCGCGTTGGATCAACTAAACCGGTTCAGGTAGACTTGCGAGTACTCTCGGCAACCAACGAACCACTGGCGAGCCTTGTCGACAAGGGTAAATTTCGCGCCGATTTATGGCAGCGACTACGCGAAACCGAGATTTCGCTGCCCCCCCTTCGTGAACGACCTGACGAAATCCCTGCTTTGGTGAACCACTTTTGTGCAACCATGGCTGGCGGTCCCTACACCATCAGCGGACCTGCCTTAACTGCCTTGTGTAGCATGTCTTGGCGAGCAGGCAACATTCGAGAGCTACGTAATTGCCTGCGAGCAATGACCGAACATCATGTAAATAAGCTATTAACCCCCCTGGCGATTCCCGAGAGAATCTGGGACGAGATCGGCGACCAAAAGACATCCGAAGATACCGGCACCAAGAGCGTGGACCTAAGACCAGGCAAGCCTTCGGCTGGTAAAGATCAGATCGTACTACCGTGGAGCTTGGACAGTCGTTATACTTATGACTACCTCTGTGACTTGCTACTCCTAGACATCACCCGCAAGGTGGCAGATCGACCTGGCAGACTGTCGTTACGTGGATTAGCACAGACCATTGGCATGTCCCGTAGCACCCTGTCGACTAGGCTCAAGGCACTGGTTCACCGCAACCTAATCTCCCTGCGCGAGTTATCTCAGCTAGTAGGGATTAATGAGGCTTAAAAATTGTTAACAGATAAAATTCAGCTCAGTCATATCCGGGTCAACGTCATTATCGGCATACTTCCACCGGAGCGGCTACTGCCTCAGCCCGTTGATATCAGCATCGATCTGACCCTAGATTTAGAGGAGGCTGGACACAGGGGCGACCTGAGCAAGTCTATTGACTACTCTGAGCTACTAAAGCAAGTCAGCTTTATCATGCATGCTGGTCGCTTTGAACTACTCGAAACCGCTGCCCTGGCCATCGTCCATTACCTACTCACACCTACAAATAATGGAGTAAAGGTGGAGCGCGCGCGCGTAAGCGTTTGCAAACGTCAGGCCCCGCGTGTCAGTCCCGCCTTACCTAAAGTCACCATCAGTCGCGGGCGAGACCAGGTAAAGACCAACGAGGAAAAGCTCGGCGAGGTGACTATTCAGCATATTTTTGCCAGCAAAGCTGTGCTGATTCAAAGGCTGAGTGGCCGTAGCTCTATGTATCCTCAGGTGGAGAGTAATCCCAAATACAAGTCTGAGGACCTAGATCTCGGTAACGGCAGTCTACTTAGAATCAGAGGTATAGCCACCTAACTTTTGGCTATCCCTCCTCAGGTTGCTAGCATGCCTCCGTCAACTGGCAATTCAACGCCAGTGATCCAGCTAGCTGCTTGACTAGCTAGGAAGACTACTGCCCAGGCGATGTCCTGAGGCTGTCCCATGCGTCCAATCGGATGCAATTTATTAACATCCGGCACGCTTGCCAAATAGCTCTTTTCGTCGGGATAACGGCCCCGGTACATGGGCGTATCCACTATCGCCGGCAAAACCGCATTGACTCTGATATGCTCGGGGCCTAACTCCAGAGCCAGCGTGCGCGTCAACTGACCGAGCGCAGCTTTGCTTGCGTTATAGGCCGATGCTCCAGGAATAGGCTTAACCGCTAAGGTCGAGCTCACATTGATAACAGAGCCGCGCCCTGATTTAGACAGTAGATCGACTAGACCCTTTACCAGCATAAAGGGCGCAACTGTATTGATGTCGAGATTCTGCTGCCAATGTTTAAGTGATGCCTCACGTATTGGCAGCGAAGCAAAATACCCAGCGTTATTGACCAATACATCAAGCTTGCCAATACTGCCGACAACTGCAACCACCCGATCACGATCTGCTTCTTGACTTAAATCGGCTGCGATCACATGCGTCTTAGCCTTAGAGACTGTAGCGACGTCTGCCACTGTGCGCTCTAATTTGGCTCGGTCACGCCCAATTAAGATGAGCTCGGCCGCACCGGCCTGAGCCACTGCCTTGGCAGTTGCTGCGCCAATACCTGAACC
>Ga0078894_10001569_pt1 | contig 17124 bp, 19 predicted proteins | sample LauGreSu1BDMLBSD_2_FD_67506 | JGI IMG/M metagenome (GOLD analysis project Ga0078894, IMG submission 67506) | Freshwater lake microbial communities from Lake Michigan, USA - Su13.BD.MLB.SD (version 4) (version 4) | ecosystem: Environmental > Aquatic > Freshwater > Lake | place: Lake Michigan... | reverse complement strand
CCCCAAAACCCCAAAACCCCATTTATTCTTTCAGATTATTTTTAATAAGTTTAAATCATTCGTTATTCCATGCGAACAAGGCAACTCCTCTCTGGTACCATACATACGGTGGGACTCCATATGTCGGAATGTTGATTGAGGAAAGTAAGTTAGTCCTTTGCTTGTTGAGGTAAACTGGTATTTATATCATTTACTCCTAGTTTTCCTTCTTGATCTGCTCAATGTGAGCCCATTTGAAGTTTACATTAGGGAGTGAACTCTATATCTACTCAGTTAACTTGATGCGGTCGTCCTTGACGCTGAATTCTGCACCTTGCATGGTGAATCCATATATCACGAATCCTTATGGATTATTTTATAAATCACTTTCAGACATGTTGAACTACACTTGTAATTGGAGTTCTTCAAGACTCCAGCCGTTAGTTTAAGCAACGTATTGCCTTGTAGCTGTCAAATAGGCTTCGGGGAACAAAAGACCTCCGAACCATAAACCGCTTTTACCGAAATCTTTGCTCTTAGTAAGACGCTCTAATTAATCAACACGCTTGACAAAATCGTTAATCCATGCAGTAACGCCGATGTTAGCGACTGTATATTTCATCCACCTTTTAGGGATTTTGTCAAGGTAAAGGTCTTCTGCAAGAGCTTTAAGGACATTAGTTGATTTCCTAGCACCTCTACAAAATTCAAGAAGCATGTTGATGTCAACTCTTACTAGATCAAGTAGTGTAGAAGCTACTGTAACTTCTCTTTCTAAGAATCTAAATAAGGGATTTGTGATTGCCTATGCCGTTCTGATTAGTAACTCAAGTTGTCCTGGCAGTAATGCTAACATTTTTTCTAAGCGAACTTGTAATTCAGAAATCCAGCTTTGTTTGTCTCCCTAGTCACCTGCATTGAGGTCATCTCCGGTTCCTTGAATAGCCTTAATGTTACTGATTAACTTGACTGCTTGGCGCTGTCGTACAATTTTTTCAACATTGTTAGGTAAGCCAGACCATGCAGGTGTTTCGATCATCTCGATTTTCTTGATCCAGGCCAAGTAATCTTTATGAGATTTCATTCCTTCTGGCACTTTAAGCACTTCTTCTTCAGTACCTACTGGTCTGTCAAATAATTCAAATCCAATATTGTAAGCTTCTTGTCTAAAGAACTTCTCAACTAATGACAAAAGAATTTTGTTGTCAAACTCATTATCGATTTTACCACCAAACACAGATTGAGAAATTAGTGTTCGCAAAGCATCCCATGGTATTTTATCTGAGTCAATATTTGATCGATTTTTGCCCATGCTATCTATCCACTCATCGATACAGTCTAAGGTGCACCTCTAGTCGCTTTCATTGAATTCATAGACTTTTGACCATCCGATTGGTGTAAATCTCAACCTTTCCTGTACAACAGCATTAAACCACGAGACTATAAAGTGTAGTCGTTTTCGCTCGACAGGATCACGTTCAGTTCTCTCAGGTGTGATTGTTTAGTTGTACGATCTTAGTAATGCTGCTTTTATACCACTTGGTGGCTCAAATACAAGTACATGAGAGGCTCTGAGTAAAGTTGATGGCACTTTAGGGTTATTCTCCATAGTCATGAAAAGCCTAAAGTCTTTATCTAGCTACATATTATAGATTTGTTTTTCCAATTCTATAAGCCAAGCCGGAACCAAATGAACATTTTTCAACAAAACCCAATTTCCTGATTTTGCTGCATTTCTTATAGCCTGATCGCAAAGACCAAATGCTTCAGGACTACCTAATGCTACTGATTAATACTTTTTGTTCAATTGTTTTGCCAATGTCTCTACCCTAAACGAGGCGTCAAAACCAGGTGCTGAAACAAGCATGATAGGGTTTCTTGAACTAATGTGTGGCCTTGAAAATTCTACCAAATCAACCTGTGAGATACTAGTGATTTCGTTTCCAAGAACTTTTTAAACAAAAAGTGCTGCAGCTGCCACAAAACGATCCGGTCTCATAACTTTTATGATGATCATCTTTTTAAGTAGCCTAGCAACTTCATTTTTTGTAGATATGTCATTATCTTAATACCATGGTTCAGGAACAACTGTTTCTGCTAAACTATTTTCGAGCATGTAAATCCATTTGTCCTCATTTACTCTCAAGTCATCAGCCAGGCCTTTAAAGTGTACAGTAAGCATTAAATCTTCGATTTGAGCCAGTTAAGTTTTAGTTAATCTGCCATCACAGCAATCTTGTCCAAGTTATTAGGGCTCGAGTATCACATTTGGCTTTAAAAAAACATCAAAAAGATCCTCACTTGCTTTGTCTTCTGACAGCTTGATCTAAGCTAATCTCAATGTAAACAACATCTGATGCTCTAAAAGAAGTCCTTGCCCCACGGTTTGATTGATTGTCAAGAACAGCTAGCGCGTAATCATCTTAAGACGTTGTTAAGGGTCCTACTTTGTAATTGCTTTTAGCTACTCGTTTTAATTAAGGATGAAATAAATCTAATCCATGAACTGTTACAAGGAATACTAATATAGATAGTGAATCGCACCTAATGAGTCTAAAGTGAAGAAAATACGGGTGGTCATTGTAGCTAAAGGAGCATACTCTTTTGTGACCATTGATATCTCTTGCAAAGTGTCATCAGTTTTTGCCATTTCAGCAGCGATCTTTGCAGCTTCTTTCTTAAGACTTTCCAAAGTTTAAATTAAAGCCTAATTCTCTAGGATTTCTCCTTCTGCTGTGGCAAGAGCATCTAGCAGTTGATCTTCTGACATGCGAAGTTTCTCTTTGAATTCGCCCTGTAATTTAAGCAAATCGTTCCTCTTCTAATCAATTTCCTCGCGCTCGCTTTTAAGGTAAATATTAAGACATTAGCTTTATAAGCTGCTAGGTGTTACTGTAAAGTTGACAAATGTTACCCTAGAGCACAAGTCAGGTGTGAATATCGCATTAGCATCTCTTGTGAACATGAAAAGAGTGAGTTCTCCGTTACAAGCTATTTCTTTATCACCAACTTGCATCACTAACCTGCCCCCAACTTTTTAAACTTCTTTGTTCAGAACAGAATTCATCACAGGATCGATTTTTTCGACATCTTGTACAAGGATTGGAACACCGTACTACAAACCTTCACTAATCCTAGCTAGGAAGTCAACATCATTAAAAGATGTTTTCTAAATCTTACGAGATTTATAGTGATTCATAACATATTTAAAGGCCTGATCAGATGGGTCAATTACTAAAGGATATCTTATATAGCGACTCATAATTATCGCATTTGTCAGGCAAAGATTGTCATTAGGTAGTTCTTCATGCTACCATTGCAATCTTTCTTAAGGTTTAGATAAAAATTCACAGAAGCTCAAGTTTGTGCTGTATTTAAGACTAATTTGCTCTACGCTTATACGCCAATCACCCTGTAAATTTTCGCGCTGTTAGTGGTCAAAGAAACCTATATAAGTAAGGACTGCACTGCTAAGAAGGACATCACCTGTAAGACATGACATGCTTTCTTTAAAGCTGTTACTTGACTACTCCCATCTTTGCAATTCTGAGCTTAAATTTTTATATAAAGAATTGGCTCGTTCTACTTTATCTTTGACTGCCTGCTACTCTTTTTGTAAAGAGTTCAACTATGTAACGAGTTCTTGGTATTCATCCTGCATTTAGTTAAGTTAATTTTCAAGGTCTTTAATCTCGTTTTCTACTTTTTGCATTTCAGCTTGAGAAATCGCAAGCTCTTCTTTAAGAGATTATAATTCGTTTCTTAATGGCTCAATTTTCTCGAAAATCTCAGAATATTAGATAATTGACTTTAACCACATAGCAAGTGGGCCAGCCGCTTTCGAAGCGTTGAAGAAAGCGTCGATGTTATAGCTCCCTTCAGTTTTAAGGTAAGTGCTTGAAATAAATGCTGAGCACTTTTTGCCAATCTTGTCTTTGTCAAATAACAAAACTGAATTTTTAAAAGTTTCTTTTTTCAATTCAGCTTTGATCTCAGCCCATTCTGGTTTCGTAGATTTGTTGAGTAAAAGAGCTATTACAGGTTCTAATGCTAATTTGACATTTGCTGGAGGATTTGCGAAATTTTTTAGTTCATTAATGTTATCTTTTGACACGCCAGACACTGATTGCTAAGCAGCTATCAGAGCTGGTTCTGCCTTAGCCAAATCAGTATTAACCATAACTTCTCTCTCGCTGATTGCTTTAGCCTGTTAATTAAGAACTACACTTTTCTTTTCAGCGCCTGCTTTCAATTGTTATACTTTTGAGCTTTACTCTGTCAAAGATTTCATTTTTTGCTTGACCTCGTCATTTTTCTTTTTTAATTGAACATCATAAGTTTTAAGTTACTCGCCAAGATCTGCCACAGAGCGTTCGGTATTCTTAAGTTTAGTAATACCAACTTATAAATGCTGCTGTTGCTCCTCAAGCTCATTTTTTTTCTCTGTCTCTAACTATATAAACTGTTTGATAAAGTTTAAGAAATCTCTTGGTGTGATGTAGTTGAATTTTTTAGCAGCTTTCATGAGCTTGAGATTAAGGTCTCTGACCGCTTTATGGATCTCTACAATACACATAGAAAGGCATTCATTTTTAGGATCAATTCTCTTTCTATCTTTGTCTTTATTATTTGGCATATCCATATTCTTAGTAAAGGAATTAGACTAGATGTCCATGAATTTTGTGAATTCCAAAACGACCTAAAGCAGGCCATCATCAGTCCAATCACCGAACCAATCAATAACACAGCGGTTATAAAGAGCTGGAGAGCTAGCAGATCTGTTACTAAAATCAGGGTTCGAGGGGTTCATTGTGAACACTACGTGGAGATTGCGCTACACATCTTTTGTGAATTGCTTGTAAATTTCTTCCTCAGTATCTAACATCTTGTTATTTTTACGAGCTTCTTCTTTACAAGCAGCGATGAGTTTTGAGAAATCTTCACCATCAAACAATCCTGGTACTTCACCACCAGCTAAAAGTGCATTCATTCTTTCTAAAAAGGCTGGACCTAATATATTTGATTCGTCAAAAATGAAGCAGATTTTTTTCTTCTCAACTCCTGCGGCTCTCATAACTTTTCGCAGATCTTCATCGAAATCATAAACTGAATAGTTCCGGCCAGCCTTAATTTAGAATACCTCTAAACCATTTATCCAAGACACAAATCTAGTCAAAGTAGTCTTACCGACTCCAGATGCTCCTACGAGCAAAAGGTGTCCAAGAGGTTATCTCAATACCCTATCTATTCTTGTTATGTGATCGAGTACTGAGTCGAAAACCACAAGAGGAACATTTAATTCCTCTTCGTAAAAAATTTTGAGTCTTGCTTCTATGTAATCTTTGAATTCCTCTTGATCCACTGACTAATAGCTTTTACTCAAATAGGTTGTAAAATACATAGGACGTTTCAAAGCTTTGTTATGGTTTACTGTTGGGAACCATCTCTTAGCACAATTATCAATTGTTTCATTACACCAAACTTTCTCATGTGGATATACCAACCTGTCTTCAAAAAGTCTTAGACCTTCGTGAACATAAAGTCGAACCAAATCCTCAGGTTCTTCAAGAGGTGCTAAAGCTTCATTTACTGCGTACCTCCATCTTGTCAGCTCACGAGGACTGTAAATGTAATGAGGTTACATGTCCGAAGTAAAATGCTGTTAAGATTATGTATAGAAATCGACCATAGCTTCAGTTAAAGCATCAGCGTAACTTCTTAAAGAAGGTACTCTTTTAAACATAGCTCTATTAAATGTACCATAAATTTGCTTAAGAGATTCTGGGCCTGGGAAATCAACATAAATTAAAGGTGCATGGCGAAGGAATCTATCACTTAAAACTACTCTACCTGCATCTGTTGGAGGATTGCAAGCTCCAACAAACATTATCCTTTCCAAGCGAACCCATTACTTATCACTAGATCGCCAGAAACCATTTTGTTCTGTAATTTGTCTCAAGAATGTTATTACTGCTTAAGTACCATATTTGTCTGCCTCAGGAAGATTAATTTCATCACAAAATACAACAAGCCATTTGTTAGCTTATTAAGGTGTCATAACTAATCCACTGTTTGTCTTCTTGACTTCGCAGTAATGATCAAATGTCTTAAGGATTAAAGATGGGCTTGTCTGACTTGAAAAATTGATAAAGATCATTTCCATGTCTGTAACCTTCTTTAGAGTCGCCATCAAAGTCATAGTTTTACCTGAACCGGGTGGTCCACATAGTAAAAATGGTCTTTTTTCACTCAACCAACTACACAGAACTTCTTAATGTCTAGTAGTGTCTACTGTTGTGATAACTTGATCAGCATTTGTCGCAGCTTAAGGATCTAAATCTACAGTTGTTACGCTTTCTTTCCACAAATGCCATTTCTGGTCCGATATTCTGATCTCATAATCTATAAGTGCATTGTTAGGGCTGATAGGTGGGCATTCTATTTAAGTAAAATCGGCTAATTTATTACTAAAATTAGTTCTTAGTTGCAAATTCATTGAACCACCAATTCCCCAACAAGTAGCAAAAATGGTCCACTTGGTCATGAATTTTTCAATTTAACCACTTTCCAATGGGAAATCGGTACTTTCGTTATGTTCAATAACATTCTCAATACCTTTTCTAATTAAGCTGAACATTGCCTCAAGGCATCTCATCCTTGTAAATTCCATGACATGAACTGTCTTTTAGGCACACTCAAGAGCTCTTGTTGCAAAAGAAGTATCTTCTTCTTCTTTTTCATCTTCATTAATAAACATACTGTGAATCGACTAAACACAAGTTTTCCTCACAGCTCTATTCTGAATCTTTTCTTAAGAAACTTATTGCAACATTTTCTCTTCTCCATCATCTTTCTTATTTGAATCATCTCCGAGATCCCCAATACTGTCAAAATCATCTTAGGCTAATCTTGCAAGATAGTGCTCATACATCATTCTATTAGTTAACACATCTTCTGAGAACCACACCATACCACAACGTGATACAGTAGCAGGTGTAGCGTTTTTCAAAGATTCTACTTCAAACATGATTCTTACATTAGGTGGAATGGTCAAACGCTCACCTGATGGTAACGTGAGTAGCTTGTTGTCATCAAGTACAGAATTGAGATTTTCAGCCCATTCAGGATCTACATCTCCATCAAAAATAATCCAATGCCTTTTTTACATCTCGCCACGAGCATTATCAATAATTCTTCTCAAAATTCCTGTAAACACACCATCAGTCCACTCAGCAGTAGTACTGTCAAGTTTGCCATAAAGATCGTCTTTACTGATTGCTTTAGGATCTACAACGTAGCTTTCACCTTTTACTTTATCAACAAGTTCCATGCAGTAAAGTAATAATTTCCAAGCTGCGGTTTTGCCACAACCGGTAGGGCCAACCATCATAACACCATGATGCAAGAATTAAATCTAGAAAAGCTGCATACATTTTTCTATGAAATTTCCACTAGGCACTAAATTATATCTACTAGCATACTTCATTAAATTGTCTTTTAGTTCTCCCTCTCTAATTTAAATTATATTAGATCCCGGGAACACACCCTAAAGCAGGCTTTATAGCAGTGGGATATCGTCAGCAATAAGTTTTGGCACCAAAGTGTCGCAAAGACTTTTAATAAGGATATTTTGCTCCCATTTATCATCGATCTCAGATGGATTTTTTACTTTCATCTTTTCAGCACGTTTCAAATTACCTGAACTTACAAGCATTGACTTTAAAGGTCTAAGGCCGAAGTCGTAATGACTCTGGCTGCTGAGTTGATTTTGGCAAAGATCAAATAGTGAGACAATTTTTCCAGACAGTTTCTCAGCAGTTTTGAAACCCTGAGCGTAAAACATTACTCTTGCGATCATTTCTTTGTCAGGCTTGACCATAGCCATTTGTCTAAACAATTACTTCAAATTGTCTGGCAAGTTACTACGTCCAGCGTAACCTGGATTCATTGTGATAAAAACACCCATCTAAGGATTTAGTTTGATATCTTTACCCATTAAGTCGATTCTCTTAACTTGCTCTCTCAGACCAGTTTGTATTTGAAGAATTTGTTGAGACACCGCACTGAGCATTCTTTCTTCTAAACGATTAAATTCGTCGAAACAACCCCATGCTCCGACTTGACATAATCCAACAAAAATTCTTCCCATAGCGTTTCCATCGAATGTCTCGTCACAATTAAATACCAACACAAATTTACCAAGTTAAGCACCTAATGCTTTTACCGATTCAGTTTTTCCAGTGCCTGCAGGACCGAAAGGACTACCACCCATACGCCAGTGCAAAGCTTGAGTAAGCGTTAAATAGCACTTATCAGTTAAAGGAGTTTGCACTAGTTTTTCAGCCACTCCAAGATATTCAAAACCATAGAAAAATGAGCCATTAGCCATTTTTATACCGAGTTTCTCAAGAGGTTAGCGCTCGTTATTGTTCCAGTAGAATCTCATATGGTAAAGCCATGTAAACTCAGTGATATGCTGCACTTACGTGTTTATCAGCTGTCGTGTGACCTCTCTTTAATGCACGAGATCTGTTATCAATTGTTCATATTTCTTTCTCAGCTCTCCTGGCAAATCTAAAAGAACTCTTTCTGCAAGCATTTCAAGGGAATTCTTTATAACTTCCTCTGTAACAAATAGTTTCTTTCCAAAGTCATTTTTCAGGCTTTCTTCTATCTTATTGGACCATGAAACTTGTAAAGACAATATAACAATCTAGGCAGCAAATTTCTCTATCCAAGTTGTAAATTCATTTTATTACGTGATTCTATCGAGGAGTTCAAGTTGAGTCACTGCCTAGCTCAATTCGTAAGCAAGTGAGGTTTGCATAGACTCCTCTATTTTAGTTAGCCATTTGTAAATAGTTGGGTCGTCATTTATCGTGACTTTTGTCTAGAAAGGTACTGATTCACCCTCTCTAGAGTTCATTCCAACTATGATGTCTCCATCATCTGCTCCTTTCACACTGTTTACTGTAGTTATGCCAGCAAACATCTTTGGAAAATGTCTTTAGATATTCTTGATTTCTTTAGAGTTACCTATAATTTCCAACAAATCCTCATCTCCAACGAAATAAAATCTCGCGAAAGCCTGTCTTTGCTTTTCCAAGTATTCACCAAGAGCTTTTTGAATGTGGTTTAGCTGTGTGATAAAGTTCAGCAAGGTTTTCTCTAAATTAGAAATCTTTAAAACTTCGAGTACGTTAGGTGTTTTGTTGACTTGTTTCATTAGTCTAATAAAGTCAGTATCAATATTTTTGAACTTATTGTACTCAGTACTGAGCATAGACTTAATATCTGCACTGCCAAAGAAAATGCCTTCTAAATAAACATACATCCTTTAAACATCAATCCACGAGTCAAATATCACTCTTATCTATTCTAAAGTCTTAGACCAAGGCTCAATATCCTTTTCAAACACTTTATAATAAGGTGAAAGCTTCATACTGTTGATATTGTTCATGTGCTCATCCACCATCTAAAAAAGGTCGTCCCATCCTTTAATCAGCTTACACTTGTTCTAGAACTTAACCAATTCAACTTCCTTCTAGCCCCAAAATTCTTTTATTTTGTTAATGAAATCCTCTAACATAGCTTCACCTCTAGCCTAGGTTAAAACATCCTGTATAAATTTTTACTAAGCGAGAATGTCAGCTTGCCATAAGTTTCCGTAGGCTAAATCATTGAATTTAATTGTTATTTTAAGCTTTTAGAGTACTTCTTTCCAATGTTTAGGTTTCATAGCATCGTTTTTCATGTCTGATACTATGTCATTAACTTTCTTATAATTCTTAAGCTGCTGCTCATAAGCATCATAAGCTGGGTATGACCGCATTTTATTTGGAAGCTCTCTCAACTCGTTTTGCTTAGCGTCCACCGTTTCTTTTACATTTCGGTGGATATATACACTAAAAGGTGTTTTGTCGATTTCCTCAATTTTTTGCCAGATTTCAGCTATAGCTTTCCAAACACTGAATAGGTCATTGTGCTAATCTTCTAAGCTGTCAAGTTAATGCTCATCACCAAGCTACATGTTCAAAAGTTCTTTCGCTTTACAAACTCTTGACAATTCTTGCATAATTTGTTACAATTTTTTGCCTTAAACGGTCAATTACTCGATAGCTCGTTTAATCTAAGAAGTTGCTAGGTCCGGGTCAGTTGAGGCTCTTTAGGGTCTGTCTTCTTTCCACTCCCTTTCGATTTCTTTAATTTTGTTATCGACTGAAGCAGACTCTTCGTTGATTTTCTGCTACAAGCTTGGAATCTATTCATCCATGGTCTTACTTCTTTTCTAAAGAATCTATTTGAAACTTGCCCATTCACCCTCTACCATATCAATACCAAGCCAGTCTGGAGGCCAAACAAACCTTTAAACTTGCAGTAATTTGTTACCGGCTTTACAACTTTCAAGTTCAATCTCCCAAGAATCAACTTAATTTTTGACCTCTTGTATCTAGGTAACAAACAAAGTGACATCCTCAGAGTCATTCAAATTGAGGTTTTCTAGTTTCCTCCTCGATTCCATGACTTTGTGCTTGAAATCTCTCATTTTTTCATTAAGTTTTGAGCCAAACTTACTCAAGATTTCCTTGTGAAGTTAATCATACTTGCTGTTGACTTTGTTTTACACAGTACCGTAGTTGATCACAAGCCCTCCAAATTACTTGAAGTCTTCATTAGTGTCGAATGTCTTTCTACCCTGTCTGATTTCGTTCAAGAGTTAGTTCCATTTTTAGATGTTTTCACCAAGATGCTTAAAAATTTCACTTTGTTCAATATCCCAAAGTGCTTGGTAAGATTTCCAAGTCTCAAAATAAGTACTGGCTTAATCAAACACTTACTCGACAGCGGTGTATGCAACCTTCATATTGAATTTTTCGCTCATCTTAAATATCAAGCTTTAGTAAGTTTTATCAGTGCTAACAGCCTGTCTTGTGAGATCAACTCGTTCAAGCCCACAAACGATACCTACTTGGTTGTGTAATTGTTTATACCAAAAAGCTCGAGCTTCTGAAAGAGGCGGGTCTAATATGATAGTTCTGTTTAAAAGCTTAACGTCCAGCACCATTTTCTTGTTGATTAATTGGCCACCTTTCGTTTCAAAGTTTTTAAACTCCTCAATCCAATTCTAAAGTAAATTCTCCAATCTTTTAACCAAAATAGCTTCAATCTTGACATTTAATTCTTGGACCCATTGCTGTAAATTAGACATGTCATCGAGATCGAAGTCATTAATAACTTTTTGGATTTCTTATAGTTTTTATTTTAAGCTTTATTCATCGTTGACCTCACAAGTCTTCATCTACTCAAGCAAGTCATCTACATAACCCGTTTTCTGCATCACATCGTTAACAGAATCTTCGAAAGCGATTACTTTGGGAAGAAGTTTATTCGCATAACCTTTAGAATGATTATCATAAGTCCATTTCAATTCAAGGCCTTAAAGCAACAATTACTATGCCTCATTCTTTTTCTAAGCTATTAGCATAGCAAAAGAATCATTGACTTTGGCATTTGTCACTTAGAAAGTTCTTAGTGATTGCTAGAGTGACATAGCAATAGTGTTCATTGCTTCAAGTGTCTCTGCTTTTATTCTAGGTGCAGCTGCCGGAATCCTAAAAGAAGGATCGAAATTTTGAATGGCTCTTTCTATATTAAGACCTCCTTTACCAAGTCTTAGTATTTTTTCATTGAAGTTCAATGTCAAGTTGAATTTATTACCATGTTACTCTATGCTGAAAAGAGGTTTATCACGCTCAGCTTATATGTTCAAGCCGCTTAAAAAGTTTGACCAGGATGTAATTAAGTCTTTTTGTGTCTTACTAAGTCTTGTCTTTAATTTTTCATATTCTTTTTTAAGGGCATCACCATCTTGCTGATGTTCCCAATCATCACCAAGTACTTCTTTGATACGCTCTCTATATGATTGTAGCTTATCTTGAAGTTAATAAGTCCACACCATTTTTGTAACAACTTCAGGGAAATCTCTCAAATTACTCAAGGTCAAATCCATTTTATCTTCATTCAGAAGTTTGGTTTTAAGTTTTTCTATGTCCTTGCTTACCTGAGTGATCAATTAAGACTAATACTAAGTTATTGCACCTCTGATCTTCGGTCTCATAAATAATTTATTGTAAACTGCAAAAACTTGGAACATTTCATTTGCAGTACCTGCTTTTTCAAGCTTCTATTTTAGAATATGCGTCAGTTGTGACTCAATTTTGCTTGTAGAAGTCTCGTACACTTTTTTGGCATTTTCCCAAACTTGTACTCCATCAGACCTGTAGTCCAACACATTTACTGACTTTACGAATATGTCATATGCCTCCTTCATATCAATCAAAGCCTGATCTCTGACATTCTGTTTAGTGCCTTTAGAGTCCTTTTCATCCTTACCAAAAGTGTTCTAGATAACTTATTCGAGCTTATAGTGCTCAGACCTGAAATGAGTTACTTAATTCAATCTTTTAAACAAAGGATCCTCTACAATAGCATTAATCTTATCCTCAATTTTCTGATTTTGAGTACTCAATTAGCCATGCAACTTTACACTCACACATGATTTAAAATCTTTTATCGCAACATCCCAAGCAAGCTAGAGCATTTCAAAATCTTTTTACAAAGTTCGATAATCTTGGTAATCGATCAAAAGAATTGGTTGCTGATTTAAAACTTTTTTTATCTAATCATCAAAGTCTTTTGCTATTAGTTCACACAAATCAAGAGCTCTGTTTAGAGGATATGTTCCTACCATACGGGCTCTTTTAAGCTAGCCCAGGATTTTTTTGATGGCCTCTGCAATCTGAGCAAATGTGGTAGCATCGAGTAAAGTCTTTAAAGGAATTTCATCTAGCATCTTCGCGAAATCACGAGCTTGTACAAGTTTAGGCTTTATGTCTGTGTCAGAGGTGAATTGGATCACCAGTCTCATCATTCCGGTTTGCTTAAGAATAGTGAACACCATTTGGACCTCCTCAGAAGCATACTACTGGTTGATAAAGTTGAGGCTACGCTCCATTTGCATCCAAAAGTTGATCTCTTGCATAGCCGTGCCCTCTTCTATACGGTGCTCAAGTTAGGTGACTTTTCTAATATCTTTGTACCAGTTGTTTATGTTTTATTCAAGGCGCTTTTTAAACGCGTCTTCTTTAATAAGATCGTCAAAATCGCTAACTTTGCAAGTTTCTTTCTTTTTTCTGCACGCTTCGACACGTGTTTTAACTTCTGGGTCGACAGTAAGCTCTACCATAGGGATGTCAAGGTTTTAGCGGCACTAAGCAAGATGCATCTTGAGGTTCGAAAGCTCTTTAATAATACCGTCAAGTCCTGCAGATCCTTAAATTGTTTAATCTTGACCTTATCCTGGACCTACAGCCTAACTTTTACTTTTAAAATCTTTAAAAAGTGGCAAAAAAGAAAAGTCTACGTAAGTTTGTGCGAGCTCAAAGATGTTTGAGTCCTATCCGTGGTATCCTAGGTTCACAATTTAGAGCTAGCTGCTCAGATTTGCAGTGGCTGCAGACTCAGAAACATTTGTGACTTATGAATTCATTGAAACATCAAGTTACTGATCGAGAAGAGGTTTCAAATCTAAGCGCGCAAAATTTTCCCGCTTTAAGAAGGCGATTGATTAAGCTGAGTTGCCTTTGAACTCTACCTGATCACTCAGTACTATTTCTACTTATCCAGGAACATCTTAGGCTTCAGTCTTATTTACATTTTAGTTTTGAGTAGCTTTGTCAATTTTTGACACTACCAAAGATCTTGAAGACTTATCTTGTGCAAAGGTTTTAACGCGTTCCTGTGATGTGGACTAATGAATCACTACGTGGAGTTGATTCTTGTTCAAGCTCAGTAGCTAAGTGCAAGTTTCAAGTAAGAAATTGTTAAGCACTGCCAATTCAGCCTCACCATAGTCCTCCTACTGCATAGGAGCTGTAGTATCGTCGGACACAAGGTCCGAGTCTGTGATGTTTTCTATCATCTAGTATCTTTTAATTAATAATGAACTCATTCAAGTGGATCGATATTTTCAGACAACTTCCCAAAGACTTAACAGAGCCAACTTTTTGCGGAGCTTTAGGTAAGGAATAATTTATAACTTTTAGTATCTATGTTGTGCACTGTTATTGTGACTTTCTTAGGATTTAGTGAAATCAGAAATTACATACAGTGTGAAACACATTCTAATCTAGTAATATCGACATCACACGCAAAGGACACGTTCAAAGTTAACATCGACATTACTTTCCCACGAATGCCATGCGACGTCATAGGTTTAAGTTTTTAAGACAGTCTTGGTAATATGATAAGTGATTATTATGGAGAGTTACACAAGCATAGGCTAGATTATGAACATGACGAGAAGGATTTAGGTATAGAGACTTGGAAAGAAAAAAATGTAGGTAGGAAAAACTTAAGAGATCGTACAGACTAAGAACTAACTGAGCATTAAGGTTGCCGATTTGAGGGTTTTATAGAATTAAATCGAGTGCCTGGTGCCTTTTACATTTCATCAGAATCGTTCGTAGATGTAATTTAGTCATTAGAAATTTAAGGAAGAAAATTCGACTTTTCATTTAGAATAGATCACTTAAGCTTCGGCGACAAGAAAGACTTTGCTTCGATAAAAAATGCTTTCCCGAGTACTGACATTCAGAACCCTTTAGATGGTTTCGTTTAAAATGCCGACAATTAAGAAATAAAAATATACAGGGGTGATAAAATGGTTACTGAAAAATCCCCTAAACGACTTTCTACCCAATTTTTTATCAGTGCGATTCCTTCTACATTTTCATCAAATTACGCATGGTTATTTGACACAGAGGTATTCCAAATTAAAGCTTCTAAGGAGGTAAATAAAAATGCAGACCAAAATGTCTTAGTTTTTTAGTACCAAATCAGTCAGGTCACCGTAAGGTATAGTAATGCAAGAGAAAATCTGCTTTAGTTTTTAATCAACTTGTGCGCAATTATAGGGGGAACTTTCACAGTAGCAAGAATACTTGACAGCGCAATTCACAAGACTTCGAAAATTTTTCTAAAACAATAAATAAACAAGCTGGTGTGATTTATTATTATTTAAAAGTTTTCTAACACAACTTTTTGTTTTTTTTGTACTCTATTCAATGAACGCCTTCGAATAATTAGAACGCCTAAAACAAATACGGAACCAGTAGTCGCCCCAAGTCCAGTCCTACACTGCGATAGCACCACCATAACTTAACATTTCGTAATACTAATCGCAGTATAGTTCTCTCGCAGTTCAAACACCCTAAAGTCAGTTTTACCCGTAGTATTACTCTTAATATGGGTAGTAATCTATACACTCGTCCTATGGCTATCCACAGCAGTACTGGCACAACAACCGTCAGGGTTATTCAGCTCATTTGTCTATGTAAAATCAGAACTCCAGCTCTCGCTGGTCTCATCCTATAGATCCTTAAGAAGTTAACACTTTTATTTAAACCTACATGCCATGGGTGTCAATTTAGAGAAGGAAAAGCACAGGCTATTCTGATAACATTTCCCAAGCGTCCGTTATGCCAAGAGAAGAGAATCTGCTTGTGACTAATCAAGCTAATGTGTAATCAAACCCATGTTTAACAATTGAAGAGACTCCGCAATATAAATAATTATTAAGGACTCATCCAGCAAGTGCAGCAGCAATGAAAGCCGAAATTAGATGTCCAGAGCGTTTAGCCATTTATATAGAGCGTGCATTTAGCAAGTGCATTTCTGAATAGGAGCGTGAATTTATGAAGGATTAACTTGAGCGCATTTGTGCTGCAAGTAAAAGTCGAGGCGATTTCTTTATCAAACAATGGGAGTCTATGCCTTTGCCATGCCTTTAGCGGGAAAGTAAGTAAATTTTGGTTAAACTCAATTTAGGCACTAGTTTCTAAGCCATGAATGACAGATTGGTTAAGGGTGAAAGCAATACTAATGTTCCCTTCCCTTAGTCAGATCTGTTCAACCATCCAACTTTCTCCTAAGAGGTCCCTTTAGGTAAGTCAAAATCTTAATCACTAATTCAATCTGCTGTCATTTAAAATTCTGCTTCGAGTTTGGTCAAAAAGTCAGATTTCCTAAAACCTTAGTCTCCTGCCGACATCGAGATGATAAAAAGACTGAAAAGAATTGAAAAGTTTGAAATCCAGCAGTCCTTGAAAGCCAAAATTAAGCCTAAACTGATTAGTCAGTAGGAGAGTTCTAGCAACATGATGCAAGAGGAAACAAACGGGATGGACCTGAACGAGATGGCCAAACACCTAACAGTTAAAGGCACCTGCACTGTAGTTGAAAAAGCATACTTTAGACTAACCAGCTAGCCAGACCCTGCAGATGTCAGACCTGAACCTATTTTAAAGTAAGCTTTGAAGATGTTGAAGTCGAAGTGGGAGAAGAAATCGGCTGAGTATAAATACATAGATGACTAATTCAGAAGTCTTAGGTAGGATTTAACAATTTAACGTATCCAAAATGATTTTTGTGTTAAAGTTTATGAGACCCATGCTAGGATTTCATTAGAAATGGCAGACTTAGACTAGTTCAACTAATGTTAGACTCAGTTGAAAGAACTTTATCGGTAAGGATGTAAAGGTAATAGAATTGTAAGTTTAACTTCTAATTTATAGGAATTTCTCGCGTATTAGTTTTTATATTCTTTGTTTTGCGAGTTAGAAACTGAGACTCCACGCATGCTGAAGCAGCTAACAACTGAAGAGAAAAACTCAGATCCTATAAAGCATGCCTTAAAAGTGAGAATGGCCCTTGTGTAAGGCAATTATGGCCGCTTTTTTAAATTGTACCGCGAAGCCCCTAATAATGGAGCTAATTTGATCAATGTATTCATCGATAAATACAGAGTGTTAGCTTTGAGAAACCTTGCGATCGGCTACGTTGCGACAGGAATAAGTATAGACTTTATAACAACGAGTCTCGCTTTCGATAAGTAAGATCAAGCTGAGTAGTTTTTGATTACTGTTGGGTGCGTAGTTGACAAAAATCTTAAAAAATTAGATTGCAGAAACAGTATAGTTGCTTTGAGAAAAGCCCCACTTAAAATAAGAAGATGTATAAAATGAAGCTTTAACTAACATTTCTCTAATTATAAATATGAGCAATTATCATAAGGGGTTTTGGGGT
>Ga0078894_10001568_pt1 | contig 17125 bp, 16 predicted proteins | sample LauGreSu1BDMLBSD_2_FD_67506 | JGI IMG/M metagenome (GOLD analysis project Ga0078894, IMG submission 67506) | Freshwater lake microbial communities from Lake Michigan, USA - Su13.BD.MLB.SD (version 4) (version 4) | ecosystem: Environmental > Aquatic > Freshwater > Lake | place: Lake Michigan... | reverse complement strand
GAAGCCCAGAGCCGGTCGCTGTTCTAAAGTCGAAGGAGTTCGCCGAAGCTTTTATCATCGAAAAGGGCTTATTACCCATTTTGTTGAAGGCTGAGGTCGACGATGGCTTGCAGCCTGATATTCGTGAAGCCGTCAAAATATTCGATGAAGAAGTCAGGTCCGTTACTGACGATAAAAAAACGGGGACGATCATCTTGTCTATCCAGTGGACTGATCCAGGCGTCGCCGCCGATTGGGCGAATTCCTATGTCGCGAAATTGAATGACCGTTTACGCGCTCAAGCATTAGCTGAGGCTCAGCGAAACGTCGCTTTCTTACAACGCGAAATTGCCTCTACTGAGGTGGTTCAGTTGCGTCAGTCTCTGGGTACTGTTCTTGAGAGCGAAATGCAGAAACTGTTACTCGCGAGGGGCAGTGAAAGTTTCGCGTTCAAGGTGGTTGACCGGGCAACGCCGCCACTGCGACGTTCAAAGCCAAATCGGCCAGTTGTGGTTCTTATCGCGGTGTTTTTCGGCATCTTCTCATCTCTAGCCTATATATTCGCGCGTAGAGTCTTCTCCGCGAACGCAAAGTAATCAAAATATGAGTCAACTGGTTCACTCAGTCACACTCGGTGTGATCGGTTTAGGTTATGTTGGTCTCCCGCTCGCGGTGGAGTTCGGCCGGCGTCACCGAGTTATTGGGTTTGATGTCAACGCACGGCGTGTAGACGAGCTTCGAGCGGGAATAGACGGCACGTTGGAGGTTTCCTCGGCGGATTTGGCAGACGCTCGTCATTTATTGTTTTCGACAGATCCCGCTGACTTAGCAGAATGCTCGGTGTTCATTGTCACTGTGCCTACGCCGATTGATGATGCAAATCGGCCTGATTTGGGGCCATTGATTCGTGCGAGCGAAACGGTAGGTGCTGCGCTGCGGATTGGAGGCACTGTCGTCTATGAATCGACGGTGTATCCGGGCTGCACCGAAGAGGTCTGCGTGCCCGTTTTGGAGCGAGTTTCGGGATTGCAGTACAACGTCGATTTTTTTTGCGGCTATAGCCCGGAACGAATTAATCCGGGTGATAAAGTCAACACGCTGACGAAAATCAAAAAGATTACTAGCGGATCGACGCCCGATACTGCTAAGTTGGTCGACGAACTGTATGCCGGAATCATTACAGCCGGCACATTCAAGGCCGCGAGTATCAAAGTAGCCGAAGCTGCGAAGGTCATTGAAAACACCCAACGTGACTTGAATATTGCTTTGGTCAATGAATTGTCCGTTATTTTCGATCGCCTTGATATCGACACGATTGATGTGTTGGAGGCCGCTGGTAGCAAGTGGAACTTTTTGCCGTTTCGGCCCGGCATGGTCGGTGGACACTGCATTGGTGTCGACCCCTACTATTTGACGCACAAGGCTGAACAAGTTGGGTATAACCCGCAAGTCATTTTGGCGGGGCGTCGGATCAACGACAACATGGCTCGGTACGCCGCGAGAAAAGTCGTTCAACGTATGCTTCTCAACGGAATCGATGTTGCCAGGAGTAAAGTGGCAGTGCTCGGAGTCACCTTTAAGGAGAACTGTCCGGATATCCGTAATAGTAAAGTTGCTGATCTGGTACGCGAGTTTAAAAACTGGAGCGTCGATGTTTCGGTGGATGATCCTTGGGCCAATCCAGAGGAGGTCAAGCACGAGTATGGTTTTGATCTATCTCCGTTGGAAGACGCAGGCCCTTTCGATTCGGTAATCGTTGCTGTGGGTCATCAACAATACCGAGAGTTGTCACTCTCCTCATTGCGCCTGCTGTGTCGTGGTGAGAAACCCGTGCTCGGTGATCTAAAATCGCTGTTTGATCGCGAGACCGCTTCAAAGCTCGGCTTTACCGTATTTAGGCTCTAGGAGAGAACGTGTCACAGGGCAGAAAGTTACGAATCGCGGTAGTCGGCTGTGGGCGTATATCGAAGAATCACTTCGGTGCTATTGCGCAGTTTTCGAGCGACTTAGAGTTGGCGGCGGTGTGCGACATCGACCGTTCTAGTTTAGCTCAACACGTTTCCGAATACGGTGTACCGGGCTTCGAGCGACTTGAGGAATTGTTGGCAGAACAAAAACTTGATTTAGTGTCCCTCTGTACACCTAGCGGTCTGCATGCGGAGCAGGCTATTCATGCTGCTAACGCCGGCGTTCATGTGATTTCTGAGAAGCCTATGGCGACCAAGTGGCAAGATGGGCTTCGCATGGTTCGGGCTTGCGATGAGCGTCGCGTCAACCTTTTCGTTGTGAAACAGAATCGACGGAATGCCACTTTGCAATTACTGAAGCGCGCCCTTACTGAAGGCCGTTTTGGTCGCATACACATGGTGTCAATCAATGTGTTCTGGACGCGTCCACAGAGTTACTACGATCAAGGCGGCTGGCGTGGTCGCTGGGAGTCCGATGGTGGCGCGTTCATGAATCAGGCTAGTCATTATGTAGACCTGTTGGACTGGCTCATCGGGCCGGTGGATGAAGTTCAAGCTATGTGCTCAACCACGCGCGCAATCGAGGCCGAAGACACTGGAGTGGTCAATGTTCGATGGAGACATGGTGCAGTCGGTTCAATGAGTGTCACGATGCTGGCTTTCCCACGAAATCTCGAAGGCAGCATAACGATACTGGGGGAGAAGGGTAGTGTTCGAGTCGGTGGCGTAGCAGTCAATGAAATCCAGACTTGGGAGTTCGCCGACACGCGTGATTACGACTCGACCGTAAAAGACGCTAACTATGAGACCACCTCCGTTTACGGCTTTGGTCATCCGCTCTATTACCGTAACGTCATCGATGTGATGCGCGGTCGCAGCGCTGCCGAAACAGACGGGCGCGCGGGTCTGAAGTCGTTAGAGTTGTTGATCGCTATTTACCGCTCGGCACGAGATCGACGGTCGATCGGTTTGCCGTTGGAGCTTTAATTTGATTAAGCAGAACGGATACTTACTCCATCCTACTTCCATAGTGGATGAGGGAGCCTCTATTGGTGTCGATACTCGGATTTGGCATTGGGTTCATATCAGTGCAGGTGCGGTGATCGGTGAGCGCTGCTCATTCGGTCAAAATGTTTATGTCGGTAACGACGTCAGAATCGGCAATAACGTCAAGGTGCAGAATAACGTTAGTATTTACGACGCAGTCGCGTTAGAAGACGACGTTTTCTGCGGACCCAGCATGGTTTTCACGAATGTTTACAATCCCCGCAGCGCAGTAATCCGAAAAAATGAGTATCGGCGTACCTTAGTGCAACGAGGCGCTACGCTCGGCGCCAATTGCACGGTGGTGTGCGGTGTCACCATTGGGGTCTACGCTTTCGTCGCGGCTGGAGCTGTCGTCACTCGTGACGTTAAGCCCTACGCGCTCATCGCCGGAGTTCCTGGCCGGCAAATCGGTTGGATGAGCGAGCATGGTGAGCGACTACCTCTGCCGTTAAAGGGTGATGCCGAAGCAGTCTGCCCTGCGACGGGGATGACGTACCGACTGGTTTCGGGCAACGTCGTTCGTGCTTGAGCGACTACTGGAAACAAGTTGGTAGGGTTTTTAGCGGCACGGTTGTTGCCCAGGCTATTCCAGTACTGACAACGCTGTTCGTCGCGCGTTTGATAGCGCCGGCCGTTTTTGGTGAGTTCTCAGTGTGGTTGGGGCTGGTGATGATTGCCAGTGTCATTGTAACGGCGCGATTCGAGACGGCGCTGGCTGTCGAATCGGATGGCTATCGTCGTAAATTGGTGTTGCTTGGAACGGCCGTGACTGCCACAGGTATTTCGCTGATTCTTAGCGTCGCTATCGTGTCTTTGGTGGTCTTTGAGCCCGGTGTGTTTCCGGCAAACATGTCAAGTAAGCAACTTGCGTTAGTCGGTCCGACGGCTCTTCTAGTCGCGTGCTCGCAGGTCATTCAATCGTGGTTTGCTGCAGAGGGCTGGTACGATGACCTGTCGCTGTTTCGAATAGCACAGGCGGTCGGAATTGCCGGGCTGCAACTGACGGCGAGTTTGGTCGCTCCAAGCGCTGATACATTGTCGCTCGCGTACGGTATCGGTGTGTTGCTAGCGTTATCTTTGGCGTCAAGTCGCCGGAAACATGTGCCGCGGATTAATGTGATCCGCGTTAGGGTTGCCACGCGCCGTGTCTGGACTACCCATAGACGCTTTGCTGTTTACTCGCTACCGGCAGATTCGATTAATACGGCCGCGTCGCACCTCCCGGCCATTGTGCTCGCGGCTCGTTTCGGCTCTGAAGTCGCTGGGCATTTCGCGATGGCAATGACTATTCTGGGAGCTCCAATCGCACTACTCGGAAAATCGGTGCTCGACGTCTTCAAAAGGCACGCGGCCTCTGCGTTTCGTATGCGAGGGGAATGCCGCGTTGAGTACAGGCAGACCTTTATCGTGCTAGCGGCTGGCTCATTCACGTTGCTCTTCATCGCGGTTCCCGGCCTCCGGGTGGTAGTGATCGCCCTACTCGGCGACAATTGGGCTGAGACGGCTTCTATCGGAATCGCTCTGTTGCCTGTGTTCCTTCTCCGATTCGTCGCAAGTCCGCTAAGTTATATGGTGTACATCGCAGGTAAGCAGCATTGGGACCTTTTTTGGCAGCTGTGCTTGGTGGTTGTTATAGCTGCGGCGCTCGTCTTACCCGCGGACCTTGATGCGGTTCTTTTGGCTTATTCGCTCGGGTACTCAACGTTATATGTCTTTTACTTGTTCTTATCGTACCGCTTGAGTCGGGGTGCCTAACTTGATTGCGATCGTTGACTACGATGTTGGCAATGTCGCGGCTGTGGCTAACATGCTGAAGCGGCTTGGGCATCGCGCTGCGGTAACGGCTAATCCAGACGAGATTAGGGAGGCCGATCGACTGATACTGCCGGGCAATGGCTCGTTCGACGCCTGTATGGGGAATCTGAAGGCGTCTGGGTTGATCCCGTTGCTCGAGGAGCGGGTTTTAGGTGATGGTGTGCCGCTGTTGGGGATTTGCGTTGGCGCGCAGATGTTAGGCGTTTGCAGTATGGAGGGTCGTGAGTCGGGGCTCGGGTGGGTCGATGTCGAGTCCGTTCGCTTTTCGGAGAGTCTCCGGCTCCCAATCCCGCACATGGGTTGGGCGCCTGTTCGTCGCGGCGATGCCGGAAATCAACTGGTCAAAGATCTCGACGACGGCGCGCGCTTTTATTTTGTTCATAGTTACTACTTGGCGCCCAAAAAGGTGGATGATGCAATGCTTTGGTCGCATTACGGATCGCCGTTTGTCGCTGGTGTTGCTCAAAAAAATGTTTTCGGCGTACAGTTTCATCCTGAAAAGAGCCACCGTTACGGCAAAATTCTATTGGACTCATTCGCGAGAATTGAGGCATGAGTCGCCGTGCTCGCGTGATCCCCTGTTTGTTGCTCCAATCGGGGGGGTTGGTTAAAACAAAAAAGTTTCGAGATCCGGTTTATGTGGGCGACCCCGTAAATGCCGTACGCATCTTCAACGAAAAAGAGGCGGACGAAATCGTCATTCTTGATATTGACGCGACGAGGCTCGGTCGTCCGCCAGATTTCGACTTGGTCGCGGAGATTGCTGGCGAAGCCTTTATGCCCGTTACATATGGGGGCGGAGTTCGTTCGCTTGCCGATATTCGTCGATTAATTCGTTCGGGTGTCGAGAAAGTGGCAATAAATCATGCCGCGACTGTCGATACTGCTTTAGTGACAGAGGCGTCGAGGGTTTTTGGCAGACAGGCCATCGTCGGTGTCATTGATGTCAAAAAGAATTTTTTCGGAGGCTATAAAGCCACTACTCGTTCAGCCTCCCACGATGTTGCGTGCGACTTGATGGAGCACATCAGGAATCTGCAGTGTGCCGGTGTTGGTGAGCTTTTTGTCAATCATGTTGATCGTGACGGCATGATGCAGGGCTACGATATCGATTTACTAAAAAAAATAGTTTCCGTTGCCGATGTGCCTGTCGTTGCGTGCGGTGGCGCAGGCACCTTGCAACATTTTATCCAAGCGGTTGAGGAGGCTGGTGTGGCCGCTGTCGCGGCGGGTAGTATGTTTGTCTTTCATGGCAAGCATCGGGCGGTCTTAATTACATATCCCACAGGTTTTACGCTCGATGTTATTTAGGCTCTTTACTGGCCGACTTGCATTACTCGCATTTTCTGGTGCGCTCGTAATGCTATACGTTGGTTTTATTCAGCCTGGTAACGCCTACCTTGGATATCGGCCATTAGAATTTACTCTCGAATATTTTGTTGCGATTTCTATCGCTGCATTGGTAATTGGCTTTACCATGCCCTTGGAGGCCGATAAGCCGAGCGACTTTTTCCGTTTTTTTTACAGCTTGTTGGTTGTTTTACCATACGGACTTTTGTACGCATCGCAAGGTGAGGTGAGTTTTGATCAATTTTTATTAATGCTTTCCGCATTAAGTCTTCCTTTAATGCTTTTGAGTCTGACCACTCGTGTGACGATCGCTATAAATACACCGGCGGTGATTTCTGCGCGAACGATCGGTGTATTTTTGTTTGTATGCATGGTTTTTGGAACGATTTACATTTTGTTAATGGCGCCCAAGACCGCGAGCTTTGATCTCGCATCGATTTATGTCCGTCGTCTAGATGCGCGAGAAGTTTTTACTGCGGGGTCTCTCGGTGCGTACGTGCAAAGCATCACGGTCAACGGTCTGCTCCCATTGACAGCATATTTGGCGGGTATCGCTGAAAAGAGATCTCGGTTACTTGTCGTGATCGCCTGTGGAGCCGCTTTTTTTTATGTGCTCGGCCTCCGCGCACAATTTCCAATGATCGCGGTTGGTTACTTACTTGGGCTAAACGTCTCTCGAAGTACCGTTCATCGGCTGCCTCGTCAGGTTTTGGCGATTGTGGCTGCCGTTATGGCTATTGCAGTTCTCGAGTGGCTCGTGTTCGACCTTTCAGTTGTTGGTGATCAGATCGTTCGGCGTGTGTTCACGGTGCCCCCCTTCATTATTTCCGCGTATTTCGATCTCATGAGAGATGTTGCGCAGGGTTGGTCAATGATTTCGGGTTTGTCGGCACCAGACGGGGTGACGTACTTGGTTGGTGAGCTGTACTTCAACAGTCCGGATTCAAACGCCAATACCAATACATTCATTTACCAGTTGGCGTCGGGCGGCGTTGCGGCGTACGCTGCGAACGTGTTTCTGGTAACTGCCGTATTCATATTGTTGGATTCCTTGCATAGACGAAAAAGACAGCCTGTATTTTTATATCTCGGGTTTATCTTCTCAGTCTTGTTGGTCGAGCAAAATGCGACCACTACATTACTGTCCTCCGGTATTGGTCTATTTATCATCGTGTACGCGTTCTCAAAGACCATGCCAATTTCTTCGGTTGCAGGTGCTCAGGCGAAAACCTAATGGTGATTTTGTGAGTAATTTCCTCATTTGCGCGAACTGTGTGATGGACACCTCCGATCCGTTGATCGAGTTCGACGGCGCTGGTGTTTGTAATCACTGCCGCTCGTTCGCAAAACTGAAGGGTACGGAGTGGTTTCCCGACGAAGAGGGGCAGGCAAAATGGAAAAAAATCGTTGAGGAGGTTAAAGCCGTGGGCGCCGGCCAAGAATACGATTGCATTTTGGGCTTGAGCGGTGGAGTCGACAGCTCGTTTTTGGCGCTGAAGGCTAAATCTTGGGGGCTCAAGCCGCTTGTGGTCCACGTCGATGCGGGTTGGAACAGCGAGCTAGCGGTTGCCAACATTGAGGCGATCGTTAAGCACTGTGGCTATGACCTTCATACGCACGTGGTCGACTGGGAGGAAATGCGTGATTTACAGTTGGCTTACCTGAAGGCGGGAGTCGCAAATCAGGACGTCCCACAAGATCATATTTTTTTCGCGAGTTTGTACCATTTCGCCACCGCGAACAACATTCGTTATGTTTTGTCGGGCGGTAATCTAGCGACCGAGGGCATCTTTCCGCGCTCATGGCATGGAAGCGCGATGGATGCGATTAATCTGCGTGATATCCACCGTCAATACGGTACACGCACGCTTAAGCGTTACAGGACTATTAGTTTCTTTGAGTACTATGTTTGGTATCCACTCGTTAAGAAAATGCGTACGTTGAGACCCTTGAACTACATGCCGTATGACAAAGCCTCTGCGATAGAGGAGTTGCAGCGGGAGATCGGGTGGAAGGCGTACGGGCGGAAGCACGGAGAGTCATTGTTCACGAAGCTCTTTCAGAACTATTACTTGCCAGTCAAATTCGGGTTCGACAAAAGAAAACCACACCTGTCGAGCTTGATCGTTTCCGGGCAGATGACGCGCGAGCAGGCGCTCGCGGAATTAGAGAAGCCGCTCTATGACGTTACGGAGTTAGAGTTGGATATTGAGTATTTTTGTAAGAAGTTGCGCATCAGCCGCTCGGAGTTCCAGAGTCTGTTGGAGGCGCCGCCGCGGCATTATTCCGAGTTTCGTAACTGGGATGGGTACTACCGAGCGTTGAAGTCGGCTCAGCAGGCAGTCGCTCGACTGACCGGCCGCGAGTTGAAGGTTTATTCGTGAGTTCAGGAATTACGGTTGCGCACTTGACCTCGGCGCACCCTCGAGACGACGTGCGCATTTTTCGAAAGATGTGCTGCTCGCTCGCAGCGTCGGGATATAACGTCATTCTGATTGTCGCCGACGGGAAAGGCGATGATTTTGTCAACGGCGTGAAGGTGGTCGATGTTGGCGCATCGAAGAGCCGTCTAGATCGAATTATCCGAGCCCCGCGTCGCGTGTTAACGGCTGCAAAAAGCGCCAAAGCAAAATTGTTTCACTTACATGACCCGGAGTTGCTTCCACTCGTCTGGGAGTTGAGAAGATTCGGTATCGTCATCTTTGACTCCCACGAAGATGTCCCTAAGCAAATGCTAGGAAAGCCTTACCTCAATCCGTTTTCACTCAAAGCTCTGGCTATGATGATGACGGTCTTTGAGGGGGCGGTATGTCGTTGGTTGGACGCGGTAATCACCGCGACGCCAGCGATTAGAGATAAATTTGCTCGTTTGTCTGGTCGAGTCATCGATATTAATAACTATCCGCTTGAGCACGAGCTCGCCTCGATCGATCGGCAGAAGACGACTTCTCTCGAGATTTGCTACGTCGGTGCGATCGCTGAGATTCGCGGTGTGGTCGAGTTATGCGAGGCGATGGGTTCGGTCAAAGCGCCTGTCCGGTTGAATTTAATCGGTGATTTGCGTGACGATTCGGATCTGTTTCGAGCGCTCTCCCGAACGGCTGGTTGGGGTCGAGTAAGACCGATGGGGTATCTTGGGCGCTCAGAGGTCAGAGAGGTTCTCGGCCGATCGTTTGCGGGGATCGTGACTTTTCATCCTTTGCCGAACCACATCGATGCTCAGCCGAACAAGATGTTTGAATACATGAGCGCTGGTGTCCCAGTCATCGCGTCCGATTTTCCTTTATGGCGCGAGATCATCGCCGGTGCAGGATGTGGTGTGTTAGTTGATCCGACCGACCCGAGCGCGATCGCGGCGGCGATCGATAGACTTGCGGCGGACCCGGAGCTTGTCGCTCAGATGGGGCTGGCAGGACGTCGTGCCGTTAAGATCCGTTACAATTGGGCGTCGGAAGAGAGGAAGCTGTTAGCCTTTTACGATCAACTTCTTCACGTCGCTTGAAGGTAATGGAGTCCTAATGAAGGTAGTCACAGTCGTTGGTGCGAGGCCGCAGTTTGTCAAAGCGGGTGTCGTGTCGGCTGCCTTCGATGAGGTTGGAGGAATACAAGAGCGCCTAATTCACACTGGGCAGCATTTCGACGACAACATGTCGGACATTTTCTTTCGTCAGTTAGGACTCCGTGTTCCGTCAATCAACTTGGGTATCGCTGGCGGAACGCACGCCGAGATGACTGGCCAGATGATGGTGGCGCTTGAGCGCACATTTTTAGACGAGGCGCCGGATTTGGTCTTGGTTTACGGGGACACCAACTCGACGCTGGCCGCTGCACTCGCGGCGGTAAAAATTCATCTTCCGATAGCGCATGTCGAGGCTGGTCTCAGGTCGTTCAACATGAAGATGCCTGAGGAAGTGAATCGAATCTTGACGGACCGAGTATCAAGGTGGCTTTTCGCCCCAACTAAGGCAGCTTGTCGGAACCTCAGCCGGGAGGGATTCGACAGTTCGGCGATTTTCGAGGTTGGCGATGTTATGTTCGACGTAGCCAAGCTATTCTCGGAAAAAGCGAGTGTATCTACGTTGCTGTCGGAGTTGGATCTTTATGGTCGGACATATGCGCTGGCTACCGTTCATCGTGCAGAAAATACCGATGAGTTGTCGCGTCTAAAGCTGATCGTAAAATCGCTGTCAGAATTTTCTTTGAAAATACCGATACTTTGGCCACTGCATCCGCGTACCCGGCGTATTTTAAAAGATACAGGAATTGGGGATTCGATTTCGTCACTCATTATTTTTTGTGAACCCTTGGGCTATTTAGACATGGTCGCGGCAGAAAAGAATGCGAGCCTAATCATTACGGACTCCGGCGGTGTGCAAAAGGAAGCCTTTTTTCACCGAGTTCCCTGCGTGACACTACGTGATGAAACGGAGTGGGTCGAACTAGTCGAGGCCGGTTGGAACAGACTAGTGCCGGTACAAAGCGTTGATGCGATGCTGTCAACGTTTAATTCGGCACTGGGGTCGTCGGGTGTGGCTGAAAGTTTGTACGGCGACGGCGACGCGGCCAAGAAAATTGTCAGGCATCTCGTTGCATGAAGATTTGGATTTTGCAAACTGGCGAGCCGCTGCCGACTGACGGCGGTGCACCGCGTCCAATGAGAGCCATGAATCTTGCCTCGTCTCTTACGGAGCACGGACATCATGTCGTTCTTTGGAGTAGTGCGTTTTATCACCAAGAGAAGCGCCATCGCTGCAACGAGTTTCGACAGATTCCGGTTTCCGATCGGTTAACCGTCAATTTGATCCCGTCACCCGGATATTCTAGAAATATTGGTCCCGACCGACTTTACGATCACGCGGTCCTCGGCTGGAATCTGCGAAAGCTGTTGTCTGGCGGTTCGTTTGATCCGCCGGACGTCGCCTTCGTTGGATTTCCGCCCATCGAGGCAGCAGCAGTCATGGTGCGCTGGTTGTGTCGAAGGCAAGTGCCGGTGATGGTCGACGCCAAAGATCAGTGGCCGACAATATTCTTGGAGCCGCTACCAGCGTTTTTGCGACCTTTGGGTCATTTGGCATTGCTACCTTATTTTTACCTTGCCAATCGATCTTTTCGTGAGGCATCAGCATTTTGTTCAATGTCGGACGAGTTCATCGACTGGATGTGTCGCTTGAGCGGACGTCCTCGTTGTGGGCTTGATCACGCGGCGCCTTTAACCTCGCCTCTGGGATCGGTTTCGCAGGAGGATTTGTCGAGCGCGCGATCTTGGTGGTTAGAGCGCGGTGTTGACACATCTAAAGATCGGCGAGTCTCCTTTGTAGGCAGTCTTTCGTCAGCATTTGATTTCTCAGTCGTCGCTCAGCTTGCAAAGCGATGCGCGTATCGTGGTCTCGACGTCCAGTTTGTTATTTGCGGCCACGGCGACGAATACCCCGTTGTGGCCGAGATGATGAGCGGTCTTAGTAATGTTGTGATGCCGGGTTGGATAGACTCACCCAAGATCACCGCGCTGATGCACGGTAGTCGAGCGATCATGGCCCCGTACATCAATAACGACGCGTTTTCACGTAGCGTGCCAAACAAAATTGTCGATGGCCTCTCAACCGGGCGTCCGATTTTGACGACATTACACGGAGTCACTGCTCAACTTCTCAAAGAGCATCGGCTAGGTGTGGGTTCCGTGTCGGAGGACGAGCTATTCGGCGAGTTGGAGCGGTTGATCCTAGACGAAGGGTATTTCGAAGAGGTTTCGAGGCGGGCGACTCGACTGTACGAAGATCGTTTCAGTTTCAGGAAGGTCTATGGTGATTTAGTCGATGTCTTGGTTCGACTCGCTGAACGAAAATGACTGACAAAGACGTTGAGCGTCGCCGTTACGATGAACGAGCAAGGTCATTACGTGTTGCTGCGAATCGCATGTTATCGATACACGGAGGATCGTCCGCCGTCGCCCTACATCTGCGAGATCCATACGAGCGTTACGAATCGTGGATAGCTGAGTCTGTCGGACCGGGTAGCAAGGTGTTAGAAATCGGCGCGGGTACCGGTGAATTCACCGGTACAGCGCTAAGCTCGGGTGCGGAGGTCGTCGCGACGGATATCTCCTCTGCGTCGCTGGATGTCCTATCAGATCGATATGGGGAGGCTGAAGTCGCTTTGACCGTTTGCGTCGCCGATATGGAGGCACTTCCTTTCGACGATGCGTCTTTCGACTGTGTTACGAGCGCGGGGAGTTTGAGTTACGGCGACAACGAGACCGTGCTCTTCGAGATCTTTCGGGTACTGCGGCCCGGCGGACGTTTTATCTGTGTCGATTCACTTAACCATAACCCGATTTTCCGCGCTAACCGTTGGATCCATTTTGTCCGGGGCCGGCGCAGCCGAAGCACGTTGTTACGTATGCCGACGACGACCCTTATCGACCGGTATCGGGAGACTTTCGGCAAAGTAGAGGTACAATTCTACGGTTCGCTGGCGTGGATCATGCCGGTTGCAGTGCGTTTTTTCGGCTCAAATCGGGCTAGGCACCTGTCCAACTGGTTCGATCGTTCCTTTCGTGTGACTCGCTCAGCGTTTAAGTTCGTGATGGTCGCAACGAAAAAGACGGGAAACGCACGCTCGTGAGCAACTTTTCATCTCTGGGTCGGCTCGCCGATGCTTCGAACTTTCATGCACCGATCGATATTTCGGCTGCGGACCCGTCACAGTTGGTGGTCTTTTTAGAGTCGATGCTCCGAATCCGTTTTGCGGAGCGTAAGTTGGCTGATGGTCGTCGAGACGGACTTATCGGCGGTCCTGTGCACTTGGGAGTGGGTCAGGAGGCTGTTGCGGTTGGTGTTTCGACGTGCCTTCGCAAGACGGATCGAGTTTTCGGCGCCCATCGATCGCACTCGCACCTGTTGGCGCTTGGCGCGAGCGTCCACAAGTTGTTTGCGGAGGTTCTCGGTAAGGAGACGGGGCACTCGAAGGGCATGGGTGGCTCAATGCACCTCTGGGATCAGGGGAGTGGTTTTTTCGGGTCTGTACCGATCGTTGCCGGCACTGTTGCTCTGGCGGTTGGTGCCGGTTTGGCGGCCAAGATGCAGCGTGGCGGTGACGTGGCTGTGGCTTACCTAGGCGACGGAGCGGTCGAGGAAGGCGTCGTTCACGAGTCGTTGAATCTCGCTCGAATCCAGGGTTTGCCGGTTCTGTTCGTGGTCGAGAACAATCTTTTTGCGAGTCACATGCATATCTCGATTCGGCAACCCAAAGATGCCACTGCACGATTCGCCGAGGCGAACTCGATCCCGTGCGAAATCCTGGACGGTAACGACGTTGTTGCCGTTGCACGCGCTTCGGCTCGTGCGGTCGAGCGCGCGAGAGACGGGGGCGGCCCATCGTTTATCGAGGCCGTCACCTACCGTTGGTACGGGCATGTCGACTGGCGGGACGATATCGATGTCGGAGTCAATCGTTCTCAAGACGACGTGGCGAATTGGAAGGCGCGCGATCCAGTGCTTCGCTTGCGGACTGCCATGATTCAGGCCGGGCTTTGGTCTGACGCGCGCGAGGCACAGCTCTGTGAGCGATTGATGCGGCAAATCGATCGCGACTGGCAGCAGGCTCTTGCAGATCCTTATCCTGGCGCCGAGGCGTTGCTCGATCGCGTTTACTCCAGCATAAAACCGGTTCGGAGCTGAGTCGTGACCCAGCGCAACTACGGAACGGCGATTCTGTCTGCGTTCGAGTACTTGCTCGATAAGTATCCTGAGGTATTTGTTATCGGGCAGGGGCTCTGGAGCCCTTGGTACGTCGGCAACTCGATGACTGATCTCGACAAGAAATATGGTGTCGATCGAATCATCGATACGCCGGTTTCGGAGTCGGCTTGCACGGGTGCGGCTGTCGGGGCCAGTCTCTGTGGAATGCGTCCGATCGTGGTTCACCCGCGAATTGATTTCATGCTTTACGCCATGGACGCCGTGGTGAATCAGGCGGCCAAGTGGTCGCACATGGTGGGTGGTCAGGCTCACCCCGCAGTGACGATCCGCGGCATTATCAATCGCGGTGGCGAGCAGGGAGCGCAGCACTCGCAGGCGCTGCACTCGTGGTTCGCGCACATCCCCGGTCTTCGTGTCGTCATGCCGGCGACTGTGGCCGATGCTCGCGATTTGCTCATTGCGTCAGTGCTGTGCGACGACCCTGTCATGTTCATCGATGACCGTTGGCTCTATGGGCAAACGGCAGAGCTTGGTCCGGTCGTCGAGCGGGATTTGCGCGCCGAGGGTCCGCTTTGCTTGGGTGTGGGTTCCGAGCTGACGATCGTGGGTAGCGGCTATGCAACCTATCTTGCGATGCAGGCCCGCGATGTGCTCGCAACTTGCGGGATCTCCGCTGAGGTGATCGACCTTCGGGTTCTCAATCCCTTTAACCCGCAGGTCGTCGTCGGGTCGGTGTCCAAGACCGGGCGTTTGCTCGTGGTCGATGGCAGTTGGCGCACCTGTGGTATGTCCGCTGAAATCATCGCTGCGGTTGCTGAGCACCTGAGCCCGGCTTCGATCAAGGCGATGCCGCGGCGCATCACCCTGCCAGATGCGCCTGCGCCGACTTCGCGCGTACTTGAGAAAATATACTACCCGGACGTCGATCAAGTAGCCGCAGCGGCGCGATCGATGCTCGACAAATAAAATTTGTTTTTGATATCGAGGCTGATCTCATGTCTGCAAAAATGAACGTCCCGTTTTTTAATTATCCGCGCGTCTATACGGATGATCGCGATGCGTTGATGGGTATCTTCGATGAAGTGGGTAAGCGCGGCGCCTTCATCCTGCAGAAAGACTTACGCGATTTCGAGGCGGCGCTCGCCACCTATACAGGTGCCAAATACGCGATGGGCGTTGGTAACGCGACCGATGGCCTCGAGTTCGGATGGATGTCGATCGGCATGCGTCCTGGCGATGAGGTGATCTTCTCTTCACACACGATGTTGGCGACGGCGGCTGCCATCAAGACAGCAGGCGGTGTTCCCGTTCCAGTCGAGCTCGGTGCCGATAATCTGATCGATCCTGAAGCGGTCGAGGCGGCGATCACGCCGCGCACGGTGGGCATCATGCCGACTCAGCTCAATGGTCGAACCTGCGATATGGATCGCATCATGGGAATTGCGCAAAAAAACCGCTTGTTCGTGGTTGAAGACGCTGCCCAAGCGCTCGGATCCAAGTTCAAGGGGCGTCATGCGGGTACATTCGGTCATGCGTCGGCGATCAGTTTTTTCCCAGCCAAGGTTCTCGGTAGCTTGGGCGATGGCGGTGCATTTCTCACGAACGATTACGGCATTTTCGATAAGGCATGGCAGCTCCACGATCACGGCCGTGACGCGGATGGCGAAGTTCGAAGCTGGGGTCGTAACAGCCGTCTCGACAACCTGCAGGCGGCGATCCTGCACCATCGTCTGAAGACCTACGATCAGATCGTCGCTCGCAGGCGAGCGGTGGCAGCAATCTATCAATCTCGGTTGGGTGATATGCCCGAGCTGCAATTGCCGCCGGCGCCCGACTCCGATCCTCGTCACTTCGACGTCTATCAGAACTACGAGTTGCAGGCCGATCGACGCGACGAGCTCAAGGAGCACTTGCGAGTCAATGGTGTCGGCACGCTGATCCAGTGGGGCGGAAAGGCCGTCCACCAGTGGGAACGTCTGGGCTTCCTCGTCAAGTTGCCGAAGACCGAGAGGTTCTTTTCGCGTTGCATCATGTTGCCTATGAATGTCTTCGTGTCCGACGACGAGGTCCACTACGTCTGCGATCAGGTTCGCGCGTTCTATCGCGGGTGATTCAGTGAAACGACTATTTGATCTGTTCGCATCGGCGGCGGGGTTGATCTTGGCCTCGCCGGTCCTCTTGCCGGTCATGTTTCTCGTCTGGCGTCAGGACAAGCACTCCCCGTTTTATGTCGCCCCCCGAGTTGGGCGCGGCGGAGTCGAGTTCAAGATGGTCAAGCTTCGCTCGATGATCATCAATGCTGATAAGAGCGGAGTGGACTCCACGAGTGCTAACGATCGCAGGATCACGCCCGTCGGGCACTTCATCCGACGATATAAGCTCGACGAACTCACGCAGTTGTGGAATGTCTTCAAGGGCGATATGAGTCTCGTCGGCCCGCGCCCGAACGTGAAACGCGAGACCGATCTCTACACGCCGCTCGAGCGCAAACTGCTAGAGGTGAAGCCGGGTATCACCGATTTCGCCTCGGTCGTGTTTTCGGACGAGGGCGAGATTTTGAAGGACCAGTCGGATCCCGACATCGCCTACAACCAGTTGATTCGTCCGGGCAAGGGACAACTCGGCCTGTTTTATATCGAGCATCGCTCGTTATGGGTAGATATCCGCCTTTGTGTATTGACGGCAGTGGCCATCCTGTCGCGTCCGAGAGCCTTGGAGGGAGTGGGTGGTCTACTGCGCTCGTTAGGGGCGTCGGCGGAGTTGATCAGTCTGGCGTCGCGACGTGATCCACTGGTGCCGGCGCCGCCCCCGGGCGGTGATCGGGTCGTCACCTCCAGAGACGGTAACCCGTTCATCTGATTTGTTAGACTGCCGCCCCATGATCAATGCGGGCGTCTTTTCTGGTCTTCGGAGTGTCGCGGCGTCGATATCCGGCCTGTCGCGCCCGATCAAGCAGGCCTTGCTGCTCGTGGCGGACATCGTCACGCTGTCCGTCTGTTTGCTAGCGGCGCTGCTGCTGAAGAACGGATCCCTTCCGGAAGATGAAAGTGGTCTGCTGATTTCGATCGGTGTGGCGGTGGGCGCCGGCGTGGCTTCATTTGCCCTTCTTGGTCTCTATCGCTCGATGGTGAGATTTCTCAGTTCTCGAGACACGCTGGCCCTCGTGTCAGGTGTGGGGTTGTCTTCGTTGGTCGCGATGCCGGTCTCGATCAGCCCAAGCTCGGTCGTGATGTTTTGGGAAGTCGCAGTCATCTACGCGTCACTCGCCAT
>Ga0078894_10001567_pt1 | contig 17126 bp, 19 predicted proteins | sample LauGreSu1BDMLBSD_2_FD_67506 | JGI IMG/M metagenome (GOLD analysis project Ga0078894, IMG submission 67506) | Freshwater lake microbial communities from Lake Michigan, USA - Su13.BD.MLB.SD (version 4) (version 4) | ecosystem: Environmental > Aquatic > Freshwater > Lake | place: Lake Michigan... | reverse complement strand
GTCTTAAACCATCTGAAACAGCCGCTCTTATTCAGTTATTGACAAAGGCGCTTGACAATAAGCTGCTAAATTCAAAGACATCAATTATATACGACATTGAGAAGGAAGAAATTACTGAAATTAAACCACTTGTTATGCATCCAAATGCGAATGGAGACTGTTTATTTCAGATTATTCAGCCCAGAAAGGCGTTGACATTTCGTAAACAACGTCCTTCTGATCCTAGTTCTATTGTACCGTCTAAGGCGGAATAACTATGTATATATAAAGTAGAAGGGAATGGATATTAATTCATTTAATGGAGCAATAGACATTGTTGAATATTTAGATAGTATTAAACAATGTCCATCATTTGAAAATGCATACTCAGAGTGGGCTGAAGATTTATCTATTCCGAATGAGATTGAGTTGCCTGAAACGGATGTTGAAGTTATGGAAGACTATATTGACACAGTTGGAGAAATTCTTCAAATCTTTATCAAAGCATCATCTGATACTAGAACATCATGGTCTGAAAAAGAGGCATCAGAACGTAAAAGTCATATTGATACACTTATGAATCGTCCAAATGTTCCACAAAGAACACAGGCGTGGTACGAACAATCCAGAACGGTTTTAACTGCAAGTGAATTTTCTGTGATTCTTGGAACGCCTCGTGCAGTGGAAACGATTGCACTGGAAAAGACTCTTCCACCTCGTATTCCTTCTGATAATTCCAATTCAGCCAGACCTACAAGTGCAATGGGTCCAATGGATTGGGGAGTACGATTTGAACCTGTTGTAAAGCAGATTCTCACACAGATGTGGAAGGCGAACATTATTGATATTGGTAGATTGATTCATCCTACTGATACGACTATAGCAGCGAGTCCTGATGGTCTTATATATGAGGCAGATGATCTAAGGCGCGTTGGAAGACTTCTTGAGATTAAATGTCCTATCAGCCGTGTTATAAATGAATCAGTTCCCTTTGACTATTGGTGTCAGATGCAGGTACAAATGGAGGTTGCTGATATTGATGAATGCGAGTACGTCGAGGTTAAATTAGTTTCACCCTACAAGACCAGTTTAGATTCCTATGTTGCTCCTAGCATAATGCCCGAACATTATGGTAACGTATGGATTGTACAGGATATGAATGATTATACTATGAAATATGCATACACGGAGGATGAACTGAAATCATTTCTGGAAAATTCTCATATAATCATTGAAACTATCCCGTGGCATTTGGAGAAAATATTTAATAAGGTAATCATACGAGATAGGTCATGGTTTGAAGGGACGCTTGAAAAGCGCAATAGCTTTTGGAAACTAGTCAATGATATTCGGAATGGAACCGTTGTTCCTCCTCCAAAACGTACAAAGGCTCTAAAGGAGACTGTAACGGTTTGTAAAATTAGTGATGATTAAACTAGACGGTAGACGTTACAAGAATCCTGTAAATGGTATAGGCTCCAAATTGTAAAATGAGTTTACTAAATCGTGATTTGGTGATGAACAAGAGTCGGGAACTCCGCGTTTGTAATTGTTTGTCATTTGTCTAAAGTTTCCGGTGCGTTCTAAACGTTTCTGAAAATCAGCGTTGTAACATCCTTCACTTGTTGTGAGTTGAGGCTTACCGACATAGGGCTTCAGAATATCATTCAAAATTAAGTATGATTCTTTTGGCTTTTCAAGGCTAGTAGGTGAGGGTGAAATATCCCCTAAAGCCGAAAGTTCTCCAGATGGATCTGAAATCTTCTGATTTGTGAATGCCTCTATTCTTTCTAAACGCTCTCGTACAACTGGATTTGGGTATAACAAACTATAAGAATAGGATAAGGTTAAAATAACTAAGATTAAACCAATCCATACTCCAATAATTTTTTGTATTTCATTTGTATTCATTCTAATATACAAAGATTTTATAATAGTATAAGTAGAATGAAAATACCTGGTTTGTCTTTTGGCGTGAAAAAGTATCTTGCGGAATATCTTGGAACTCTTCTGCTATTAACTGTAATTCTTGCTTCAGGAGGTCAGTTTGCGGCAGTTGGTCTTTCCCTCGCTGCAGCAGTATATCTTACTGGGTCCATAAGTGGAGGTCACATTAACCCGGCAGTTTCTCTTGCAATGTATGTCAATAAAAAGATATCATTGAATGACCTTCTTGGGTATGTTGTAGCACAACTCGCCGGTGGTGTGAGTTCAGTATACTTGTACAGAGCAGTCATGTCTATGTAGAATAGTTGATAAACATTATCATAAATATATACACTAGTACAACTAATATCATAAATACAAATATATCATCAGAGGGGTGATGTTTTTGAACTTTTACAAATTCTACGCGCTTACGCTTGTAAACGACCGACGATTTTTCATTTGATGCGTTCATTTCTAATAAAATATTAGTGAACATATCGATTAAATTTTTATTTGCGCGCTAAGCACACGTCATTGTGCACTAAGCATTCGTCATTGTGCGCTAAGCACTCGTCATTGCACATTGGTCTAAAGAAAAAGTAAAATTGAGGAATGTTTTTCATATGTTCATATGTATCCCATAGCTATTGAGAGAGTATTGTAAGATGAGTTGCTCTATCTGTCTCGAGAAGTTTACATTGAAGCTTAGAAAGGAAATCAAGTGTCAGTATTGTCCTGAGGCGTCATGTGTTCAATGTCTAAAACAGTATCTATTATCTTCAACCGAAGATCCTCACTGTCATTCCTGTAAGCGTGTATGGACGAATGACTTTATGAATGCAAACTTCCCATTTACATTCCGTGGAAACACTCTTCGTATTCATCGTCGTGACATTCTTGTCTCTCTGGAGAGGTCACGCCTTCCAGCGATGCAGGTCTTCGTGGAAGCGAAACGGAATATGAACGAAGCTATTAAAGTGCAATCAGAGATGCATGTAGAAATCACTAGAATGACTATTGAACGGAATGCTCTGGGTGAAAAAAAGGATAAAGCAAGATGCACGTATGATTATAACATGATTCGCAATACTGATGCTGCTACCATAAAATCTCTAAAAATGGATTACTTGAACAAGAGAAAAACCTATTTACAATTTAAAAGGGATAAGTATGCACCTGCTCTAGATGTATACACTACACTTTGTAGACAAGTTGAACGCTATAAGCGCGCATATTATACTGGTCGTCTAGATGATACTCCTCAGGATGAGAATCATGAAGAGAGGAGGCAGTTTCACATGAAATGCCCTGCAAACGATTGTAGGGGCTTCATTTCTCAAACATACATATGCGGAACATGTACTAAGAAGACATGTTCAGACTGTATTGAAGTTCTAGAGGAGGGGCATGTATGTAAACCTGAGAGTGTAGAATCGGCGAAGGCAATCAAGAAGGAGACTCGCGCATGCCCAAAGTGCGCTACACGAATCTTTAAGATTGATGGGTGCGACCAGATGTGGTGTACAGTTGAAGGATGTAATACAGCCTTCAGCTGGAATACTGGACAAGTTGTTTCAGGGCGTGTTCATAATCCTCATTACTATGAATGGCTAAGACAGAACAATGGTGGAAATCCTATTCAAAGAGAAGTCGGTGATGTTGAATGTGGAGGTCTTCCAGAAGTAAACAATTTTGTTAGAAGAAGTCGCTATATAAACCTACCAGACAGTACAAGAATATTCATATTAAGTGTGTTTCGATGTTTGTATGAGATTGAAGCAATGCATATGTATCAGTATCCTATGACGATGCATGCAAATGCAAACAAAGATATAAATGTGCAGTATCTTATGAATGAGATTGATGAGGCTACATGGAAAAAGAAACTAGAAATGAAGGAAATGGCGTTTATTCGTAGGAAGGAGATTGGACAAATCCTTCAGACATTTATTACAGCCGGCACTGATATTCTACGAGCTATTTATCAAAAGTTGCCGGCATCTTCTCTTCCGTCTGGAACTCAAATTCATCCAGAGGATGAAGAATGGGTTTCTAAGGTTGGAATTCCAAACATTATATCTCTTCGTGAATACACGTCAAATGCTCTGTTGACTCTTGGAAGTACAATGCGTATGGCTGTACCAGATATTTCAGCAGAGTTTAACTGGGTTCCAGCTCGTGCTTATTACAACAAAAAAAGCTTAACTAGGATGGAAACAATCGAGGAGGAAACAGTCTAGGCAGTCAATCCTAACTTATTCATGCCCCATTGCAACATTCTTTTTATTCGGCTTTCAGATAAGGCTGCATTATATATGCGTAAATCAAATATAGCTCCGTTTAGAAGTTCATCGCGCAACTCATAGTCACCAGGGGCATCAGTCCAGTTTGATTTACCAATATAATTATGGGATGTCACTGCCTTCTGTGGTAGGAAACCTGACTCCAGTGTATAGACTTCCGTACCATTTACATGAACCTGTATGTCTGGACGTAAGGCATCCATATTTTTAGCAGTGATTACAATATGAACCCATTCATTTAAGGGGATTACACGATTCACCTTTATTTGCATTTTACGAATACCACCATCCCATACTTCATACAAAAGAGTTGCTCGTTGTCTAGGGGCATTTGGGTCTTCCACATATAATGGGCTTGTTTCAATCGGCTCCGCCTTTTTACCGTCTGGTTGAGTCTCAGACCCTAGGCACGTATATTCATCGACATTTGATTTAGAAAATAGAAAGAGTTCATCCGCACGCATTTCAGGACACCATTGTGCCCCACTTTTACCGTCAGGAATAGTTGAATCCTTACATTTGGATTCATCGCGCACCTTGTTTCCACTTTTTAATTCTGCATCACCCTTTCCGAGAATTCCTAAAAAGACATTGTCCTTTCCAGCCCCGTTTCCGAAATCGAAAATATGCGCATTGTTTGTGAATTCCTTGAATTTTACCCATACTGAGAATGCACGAACAGAGCGTAGAGAACCCTCATTTCCAAAACTGAGATCACTTGTATCTCCAAAACGAATGTATTGATCCTTCCCATTCAATTGAAGACCACGTGTAACAGGCGGATTAGGAATAGCCAACATTGTCGGATTTCCAGCAGTTTGAATTATAGTGTTTCCAATCATGTAATCAAGCATATCATCTCTAAAACGAAGCCACATACGACATCCTCTGTAGAAGTCAACAAGGGTCTTAATCTCGTCAGGAGGGTCTGTATCTAAGAAGTCTTTAAGACCAAATGATTTATCATCAGCAGGAAGACATGTTGGAGCATAGGTTCCATCCTGTTGCTTCAATATTCTACAGTAGGCATCACGACCGTCCTGTCTAATACGATTGATGTAATCATCACGACTCCGTTTAAATCCTTCTTTCACTGTTTTTGTTCTGTATGATATACTTGTGAGCCCATTAGTTCCAGCAAGAGCACATGCAAAGAAGGATTCTTCTTCCTTTGCTACAGCGCCACTCATATCCGGATACACCATTCTACAGTAATCACGACGTTCTCCTAGACGTTGAACATCCATCCAATCAGCAAAAAATCGTTTATCATTTGCATATCCACCCTCTTCACTACGAGGTCCGATATCACCTCTCTTTTCAAATGGAGCAATAAGAATATTAGGTGTTTCTCGAATCGTTGGTGCCTCTATCTTTAAATCAGAGAAGGCAGAACGAAACCCCTCTAAAACTTTTACAGGATATGTAATTTCTAAAATTAAGATTCCTAATAGGAGACTTAATGCTATCCATAGACTTCCGGACATCTTCTAACATACAAGCCGATACTTATTTTAAGAAAAAAGAATACACATAAATAGGTTTAAATGGAGGGTGGAAAAATACTAGGTCAAGGAACCTTTGGATGTGTATTTACACCACCACTCCTATGTAATAAATCAAATTATAAAGTTCAAAAGGGGGATGTAGGAAAAATTACAGAGGCGATAGATTATGTAAATGAAAAGAGGGCATACACAGTTCTTAATAATGTAAAGGGTGACTACTACGTTCTCTTAAATCCAGAATCAGAGTGCACTCCTAAAGACTTTGATAAACAGATTGATAAAGATGTAAGACACTGTAGATTTATTAAAGAGTATGACAACTCTTCAATTATTCATTTCACAATGCCATATGGTGGTATTGGTATAAGAAAGATTTTTACTACAGGGGGGACAAATCCTCCCCTATCGATACTTTCATTTACAAAGCACATCTTAGAGGGTGGTGTTAATCTAGCTCTTAAGGGATATGTACATTATGATATTCATCAAGATAATATACTTTTGATGGAAAATACATTGAAACCACGTCTAATTGATTTTGGAATGAGTTTCTCTTCACAATCCATTAGTGAAACCGTGTTAGATGAACGTTGGAAAGTCTATAGTCCTGACTATAGCCCTGAACCGCCAGAAGTGACATGTATTACAGGAATCCGAAAGGGGAAGCCAATTCAAGCAGTTTTTAATGAAATTTATACTATGAAACCAGTTTTACAAGAAGCAGAAATTAGTATTGGTCTTTCTCGTAAAAAACAAATTACAAATCTTGTAAAATTTTGGAAATCGTCTAAGGTTATTCTTGAGAAGGATTGGGTAAATTTTTTCAAATTATACTGGACAGGATTTGATGCATGGGGAATCGGGGTTGTACTTTTATCCATTTTACGTATGAATTACATGTATTCTCTAAAGGCAAATAATATTAAGGAGATTAATCAAGTGAAAAATGTTATACGAAAACTTCTTTGTATGGATCCTAGAGGGAGATTTGACTGTCTAGAAGCTCTTTCAGAGCTTGATCCTATGAATCCGATTCTTATGTCTTCCGCCGGAAAATCATGGTTAAAGGAACGTAGTATAATTCGTAAATCATTTGCTTAATGATATCTACTAACCGGTAACTGAAGGAGTCCAAGCGCCTCCTGTACGCATATAGAGTGGTACATTTCTAGGAACGCACATGTAGCTGCAAAAAATATCATATTTTAGGTCGCTATTTCCATTAGTTGTATAATCATAATTTGCTAGCTTCGGGTCCCAAATCTTATGTCCGCGTGCATCTATACGTTTTACGCGTTGTGCCCCTGGTTTATGCGACCAGTATCCATTTGAATCCTGTCTTAAAAAGTGATAGTCGTCACTTTCATCGACAATTAACGCAATTTTGGAGAAATTTTCCTTACATTGTGTTGTAAAATCCGTTATATAGGTCATTGGATTATCTCCCATAATCCTCGCAAGCATATTTGGACATGTCTTTGGTCTTGAATCGCTAAATCGAGAATATCCTGATGCTGAACCAGGCTGATGGAAACTTGTATTACAAGATTTTAGCCCCTTACATTTTGCTATTTGTCGCTTATCAAATACATTCATTGCATAGGAAAAACAGTTATGAGTTTCTTTTATAGCGATGTACATATTCCAAAGTGAAGGGTCATACTCAGGCTCCCATGATGAGAGTGGAGATTCGCGTGGACATTTATGCAAATGCTGGCTACAGAACGCCTCTTTTGGTAATGCCCTTTTAGTACACATTATTGAACACTGACATTGGTCTGGTATTGCAGTTTCATGATAATCGGTACCCATTCTTTTTGTTTTACGTGTTTTCATTTAAAGATTGCCCTACTATTATTAGTAAATAATTTTGTTAAATGCCCTATTTAATATGGTCACATGCACTCATGCTTGAACAGCCTGGTACACCGTGCTGTTATATCGGAGAGAGAGAATGGAACAAGGTGCATAATGAGAATGAGGGTGTCAGAAGAATATTTGCGAAAATTACATTGAACGATAAAACGGTTATATGCCCTCTTGGAGAACCGATTAGGGAAGCTCTCATCGATTTAAATGATTCTAAACACCGCCCTGCCTTTATTCCTTTGTGGGCATTTGATAAACTTACAATTGAGGGGCTCGGATCTAAAGCAGATATTCAATGGTGCTCAGAAGAATTCTTTCCTGAAGCCACGCGTATTGTATTACGACCGCATAGCTCAACATTCTATGAATCAAACATTAAAGATGAGTTGGAAATAGCTCTCACAGAGTATGGCGTCTTACAGCTTGGTATGACAGTACCGATTAAGATTAAAGCGATTAATAATATTATTGATTTTGATATTGTAGCCTTGGAGCCGGCATCTATTGTATTAATGCAGGGAGATGATGTTGCGATTGAGTTTGAGAAAACATTTGATGAAATGTTGATTCCAGATTCAAGCCTTTCAGAAGGGGCATTGGTTGCACCGAAACAGCATGTCTTTGATGATGATATGCCGATGGTCCCTACAGGAGATGTTAATACTACTGTGGTCATTGATGGAGGGCATGTCTTGGGAGGAAAAAATGCTCAACGTCTTGCTGATGGAAGGGTATGGAATCATTGGAGGAATCGTTAGGTAGCTTATTGTTGTTCAAAGTCATAGAGTGCATTCATAAGACGTAGAATTTCTTTAACATCTTTTTTTAATTCAGCTATTTCACGCCGCATCTCAATTATTTCCCTATTTTGTATAATTACATATGATGGATCTGTTTTCTCTTTTAGTGTAGCCTCTTTCATTTCTTTTTTCTCCTTCTTCTCAGCATCAGATTTCTTACCAACTTCAACTATCTCCTTGTATAAATCACTATTCTTGTATTCAGAATATCCCCTTGAAAATTGTATAGTGTGATATGATATCAATATTCTTTAGCTTGTGTGAAATACTTCCAGGTGTCCTTCTATGAATATCGGCAATCTCAGCTATAGTCATTTCATTTGTTTCATATTCAGTTCTAAGATTTTGAATTTCATTATCATCCCAAGCATCCTTTTGACGGTTATAATAATCTAGTCTATTCATATTATAGTTGCATTTGATAATCTTAAACTTATCAATTTTTTGTTCCAACACAAGCGTTTATAGAAAGATTTAATAAAATATTTCTTAAATAAGAATGTCACATGATTATTTAATGAATACAGCTTCTACTCTATTTTTCATATGTTACATACCTGAACTTTATGCAAATTATAAGAACAAGAATGCAAATTTTTACAATATGCCCGAGAAGGTTCTTCTTGTCTTTGCGAGTGGATTTGCACTTTCGTATGCAATTATTAATAATGATACATCGCTTATATTGAATTATGCGCCCCTCTTAGGACTTGATGTAATCGCATTTTTAATGAGACTCTATTACGTGTATCAGGGTACGGGAAATACGGTTCTTAGACTAGAGAATAATGAGGATTCAATCTACAGTGTTTAACCTAAAACGTCTAGGGCTTAAATTCACTACAACTAATCTAATATAATATGGCTTCGCAAGATGAAATAAATTCAGGTGCTCAAAAAATATTTAATGCCATTGATAATACAACGCCATTCTTTATTGGAAGAAATGGAAGCACTGAGATGGAGGTCTTTCACTTTTGGCATCTGTATCGTAAATCAGGACATTCATATCCGAAGGAAATGATGGATAAATTGGAGCGTGTATCTGGCGTATGGCCATCTACCCAAGAGTCTGTTGATGCATGGGCGAAAGCCTATTCAGAGGGTCTCAAACAGTTAGATGGGCTGGCTGCAGGATGGTACAAGCCATATGCAGATATTGAAAACGCCTTTCTGGAAGCATACAGTCCAAATTCATTTCGTATGCCTCTAAGGGCTCTAGAACCATATTATGCATCTCCTGAATTTCGTTGGACACACCATTTGAAGGGTAAAAAGGTCGCAATTGTATCAAGCTTCGCAGATACAATTCAACACCAGTTATGGACACAAGATGGGACCAAGATTTGGGCAAATATTGATCAACCTGAAACAATTCTTCCGAATACAGTTCAATGGACACCTATACGAACATTCTTTCCTCCTAAAATCTCCGGTACTGGATCCACAGCATGGACTTCTGCAAAATCATGGAAGGATGCTGTTGTACAAGTGGTTGAAGAGGTTATGTCAACTGATGCAGAAATTGTATTAATTGGCTGCGGTGCGTTAGGAATGCCTATTGGGGCTGAACTAAAGGCACGAGGGCGAAGTTCAATTCTCCTAGGAGGGGCTGTTCAAGTCCTTTTTGGAATTAAGGGACAGCGTTGGGCATCACATGATATTATTTCTAAATTTTGGAATTCTGCTTGGGTCTATCCATCTGAACATGAAACTCCTGAAAGGGATTATTTAATTGAAGGTGGATGTTATTGGGGTGGATCAAAGCCCTCTAGTACCCCGAGATAATATTATAATCTAATAGGATGGATCCAAGAGCCCAAGAAATATTTAGTACTGTTTCCAATTATGCACAGAATCAGTATGTTTATATAAGTATATTTGTTATATACATAGTACTTACAATTTTCATTTTATATTTTATATATAACAACTTTAATTATTCATATGTATATATTGGACTACTAGTGATAAATCTAGCAATATTTGTACTATTTTACATATTTAATTCACAGATTGATAGTTTTTTTACAGATGTGAAAAATAAACTAAATGCTGTACCAGGAGATGTAAATATTGTAGTTAGACAAACTGAATCTACATTAACTAGTGTTAAAACTACAATATATATTATGATAGGTATAACATTCTGCATTCTTCTATATTGCATTGCTATGGTTGTATTTATAAATAGACAAGGAAAAACTGTAAATAAATCAAGTGCAAAACCTGCTAATGGGAATAGACCAATTATGAATTGGAATAGACCTCTGAATAGAAATTTATAATAGAGAACCTAATCAAAGTTAATCTAGTTGCTAATTATTAGACAATAGCAAGTAAAATTTACAGCAATGTATCGATTACCGCCATGTACTTAATTTAAGTAGATGGCTCTGATGGCTAGAACGGTAATTTAAAGATACTCCAATATCATAAAGCCACTTCGTGCCTTTATCTATGGGGACTAGCGTAGCAAATTCGGTACTAGACGGTACTATTTAATTTAGACCGCTGGACATTTCAAACGGACACTAAGCAAAGTCTACCTTCGGTAAAATGGGCTTGAAAATTGTTTAGAAATGTCCAGCGGTCGGCGGCAAATGGGCATTTCAAATGCCCATTGGTCTAAATACTAACCGATATATAAAATGGAAGCAAATAAACAGGCTCTGCTAAAGGAGGAAAACGGTAATTACTAACCGGTGCTCGAGATATATTATAGTATTCTAATAGGATGGATATATCAAGTATTCAAAGAATCATAAATGATGTTAAATTAGTTTTATCGTATAAATATCATTTAATAGCTGCATATGTTCTTGTTATATGCTGTATTTTATTTATTGTCTATATCCTTTTAAATTATTCATTATTTTATATAATATTAATATTGTTAAATCTAGGCATATTAATAGGATTATACTTTTTAAAGTCATATATTGAGGCTACGGTTTCCACATACCGTACTCAAATAAATACACAACTTTCTCAACTATCAAGTATACCTGAAAATTTAATGCCCCCAGAAATCAAAAGACAACGAGATGAAATTAGAAATATTATCACTATAGCTGAAGGTATAATTGATGAATTTTATGGAATATTAAATATTCTAATGGGTGTAACAGTAGTTATTATGTTATATTGTCTAAGTATGATAGCGATCATGTTTAGTGATACAACTGCGCCAAACGTTTCTATTCGACCAAAGAATAATGCAGTCCAAATCCTTAAAGGAGGAAAACCACGTTTTTAACATCTAGGGCTAGATTTAATTGTTTTCTATAAATAGAATGTCGCTAAATATTATTACACATACGATTTTTGCTATGATTCTGCTATTAGTATTTGTATTTATATGTGAATATGCGAATAATAAAATAATTTATACTATATTCATACTATATTCACTTTATATCTTAATAATATTGTTGCAATCAATTGCTACATTGTCTAATTCAAATGATAATGTTAGATATGGATCTGGTTTGACTCATTATGAAACAAAAATTAATTCATATATAACTATAGCATTAGTTATAATATTTATGATATATTGCATATACAGAATTGTAATGATGTACAGAACACAAGATAATACGTATAATATTAGTTCATCATCCCTTAAAGGAGGAAAACGACGATAAAAATAATAATTGGATTCAATATGAGGCTACAATTCGTATCTGATCTACATCTAAATTTGAGAGCAAAGGAGACATTTGAAACAATGCTTATCCCGACAGCTCCTGTTTTAGCATTATTAGGAGATATTGCACCTGTGAGAGACCCTAATCTGAGACAATTCATCGAATGGTGCTCACAGCGTTGGGAAACTGTGCTCTATATTCCTGGAAATGAAGAGCTAATTCACAGAGACTATTCAATTGATGCCGCACTGAAAATATTAAATGCAATATGTTCACGTTATTCAAATGTCCACGTCTTATACAAGGACCGTTTTATAAGCGCTGATGGAATTATTATATGCGGATGTACCTTCTGGAGTTGTATTCCAACCGCCCCAAAACATCACAGAGACCGCCATAGAACCGATTTAAACTGGATTGCAGAACAGACGAAGACTTCTAATAAACCAGTCGTCGTTTTAACATATTATGGACCCACAATGTGGGTTCAGAATGAATTAAGAGTGGATAGACCAGAATCTGTGTTAACCGTTCCAGAACTGGAACTGCTGTTAAAGAAACCCATTATTACATGGATATTTGGGCATGTGCATACATACATTGAATATACGAAGGTATGGAGCGGAGCATCTGGAGAGAAAAATACTGTCCTTCTCCTCTGTAATGGATTGGGGGAGACCGTTGAAGATGAAAGACCCTATGATTACCGCCCTGATGCAGTTATTGCGTTGAAGCCAGAGTTGTACAAAGAGTGATTTGTCTAAATATTCGGACGAATCTGCTTATCAAAGTTCCTCTCAAAGTCATAAATAGACTTCAAAAAGTTTGCAGACGGTCTAAAAGCAATCGGTCTCCTTTCTCGTATATAGTCTATCGCCTCTTCAACCTTGAATCCCTTTACAGCAATTAAATACATCGCAACGACACACGCTGAACGCTGCATACCCGCATGACAATGAACTAAGACAGGACCTTTCAAATGCTCCAGTCTTAGCTTATACACGGCTTCAAATGACCACAATGACATATTTCGTATTTCATCTTCTTCCAAATTATCATCAACGGGAACTCTGTATCGTATCCGTACTGCTTCGTGAAAGGGTATATTCTTCGTGCAATTAAAGACCGCTTTAATCTTTTTCCCAACCAAAAATTCGGCAGATTGTGAGGCAACTATATTTCCTAACCAAAGACCTGGAATAATTTCATCAGCAGGATTTGCTTGCATGTCTTACAGAATCATATAAAATTGAATGTTTTTATGTACGCATTAAATACAACTACAAATGACTCTAACCCGTTCATTATACAGGGAGGATGAAGCAATCGCAGCATTAAAATGGTGTATTATAAACAGACGCTTTAATGAAGCACTCTTTTGGTCGCAAGAGTTGATGGATTCAAATATGACTGAAGAATTCTTAAGTGCACTCATGTGGGTATGGATGTTTACATGCGGACCTTCTTCGATCACTTGGATAAAACGGTTTCATGACTGTATTCATAGCAATAACGAGGATGAATATATGAATACAATGCTGTCTCTCATGTATCATGTGAAAAATGTTGGAGATACTTCAGTATTATCATTACTTGGGTTAGGATTGTGCGAACATACAAAGGAACCAAATGTTTTAGTGCCTATAGAAATTCCTGCTACACTTCCCAAGACCCCTATTATTAGTTCTCTTCTACAGGGTAAGGTAGATTTAGCATGGACTCTCTTACGCCCTGAATGGTCTAATAATGCATGGGAGTCAATTGGAGCTGTAGTCAATGTAAAACATCCAAACCATGCAGAACATCTTAGTATGATTATGAATGCAGAAAAATGGATGGGTTCTCTTTGGCATGTAAAATATACATGGTGTTTGAGAGCAATGGCGACTCTTCTTGCATCGTGTCACTCTGATTTAACATTATTTGTGGAGCGTGATAATTTTGATCATATTATGAGTATGTATAAGAAACATACTGATTTAACGATGCGTTCAAGGCGTATTTGTACAATTCCAAGACATTGTATCTATTGGTTTACTAAACGAGGACGTCTACTTGTTAATCAAAGTAGCGAGGAAGAACTACAGATAAATCTGGAGGATGCTCTTACAGGGAGTAAGTATTGGTCTAAATTCCTTCCTATTGGCTACGATATGGAAAGAGAAGAATTCTATTCTAGACATTTTCCAGATGACATACCAGATGAATGGTCTAGAGAATCTAGAGCAGTATCACATGGATATGGTTCAACACCTGTTGGTGATAAGATTAATCATTCAAACTTGTTAAATGGATGTTTAGTTAGATGGTTCAGTAACATTCCGTCTAAATATGTGTGGAGAGGCTTTGAGATTGCACTTGAGGTCTTTGTAAATAAATGGAGACACGAAAAACCTCCATCGCTTGAACTCGGTATTCACAGGGCATACGAGGAAAAAAGTATGGAATCGTTTATAAGTGAAATGAGTTCGTGGTCGCTTAATCCGAAACGACGTAAATTTGTTGTAGCGTCTAACGTCTAAGATTCCTCTAACATTTTAGCCTCTGGACAATAGTCATAGAATTCAGTTCTATCACCTATAAAATCAATGTTTGTCTTATGTGCTCCGAAGCTTTTTTCATTAAATATATATTGTGTGCAGAATTCATTGAGAACTTTTGCATTAGGTGGACGATTAAAACTTTTTGCAACACACTGACTGAAATATACATCTTCTCCAAAATCATCAGGTACATTCGGATTATCATTTATACATTCAAGCATGAATGATTTCTTTCTGAAACTTAATCCACCAATTCCATAAAATTCAAATTCTGGTCCCCAATCTTTAAACTTCCTTGTACCAATTGTCTTATTATCATACGAACATCCAATGTAATCATAGGAAGTATACTCATTTATTTTATGCAAACTCTTTCCACATAATACAGAATCTGTTTGAAAGACTAAAATGTTTTCTGCATTTACAGTATCCCAAAACTGCTTCTTTTTAAAGAGTTTATTATAGTCAGCAGCAGTCATATTATCTGTGTCTAGTGGGTTTAGTATAACCTTCCGTTTAGTAATGTTTTCCGTACACATTTTTGCGTAGTCTGAATGGGATTTACCATGATACACATACAAATCCCATGACGCATCCATGTGTGTGTCAAAGTTCTCAATAACTCTTTTTAGAAGGGGATGGCGACGCGGTTCAATAATTATCATTGCCCTTGTCGTAATCATCTTAAATCCCTCTATGTTATAAGAATTATAATATGCAAAGCATAAAAGAAAAAATGCTACAACTATAATAACTTTTATGTATATTTTAGATTTCATTTGGATTCCCCTAACCATTAGATAATATTTTAAATAAATAGGATTTATTCAATATTTTATCATATCGTCCAATTAATTCCATCTTCATCGTATAAATAGAGGATTCATGAACAATTGCCTGTTCACCCGATTTTAACCGAATGTATCTCGCTTCACAAAGATTATTGAAGTTATTACTATCGCATGAAATTGTATGTTCAACGCATAAATTATTATTTGCACCAGGCGTTGAAGACCACACTACAGGATTTCTACATGGGACGAGAACCAATGGAGATGTTGTAGACGGCACAAGATGTTTACATCTCATACTTTCAATATCCACTTCTGAACTAGCAGCCTCATCAAATATGTAGACATCGACTGTGTTTTCACGAATCGCCTTCAGTAGCTCAGTAGGCGCTTTTCCAAGAGCCTCTGCATTATGTCGCATTAAAATTTCAGCATTCTTTCTTGTAAATAACAGGAATTCTTCCCAGTATAAACGTGTTACTGGAATTCTTATCATTTGTACAAAATCCCTAGAGAAATTATAGGCGCAATTTTTTTACTGGCGCCTATAATAGGGATGAATACGGACAAATTACATTATTTAAATCGTCTTATAAATTGTATTGATCCATGTAAAGATGCTACGGTTAAATTTAAAGTGGATGAACGGGCTACTGAACTTACAGAGGAAATACATGGTAAATATTTAAAGGATAAAGTAATAATTCCACTGTTTAATGGGAATGAACTCAATGATGCTGACAAAAATAATATTAAAGGTGTTGGGAATGAAAATTCAGCTCTTAAGGCAAAGATAAATGAATCATTAAATTTAAAGGAAATACCGCAACAAGAAATTATACGCTTAAAAATATCGACAACGAACGATCTACGATTTGATAAAGAGCTGTTTTTAACCTATGATGCAGGACCCGGTCCAAATAATTTCTGTAAAGACTATACGCTTGTATTAACGCCTGGCTCTGTAATTGATTCAGCTAGAAAGGGTAAGACACATAGTAGTGTAAAATCGTTTCTATTAGAGAACAGTAAATTACCTCTAGAAATTATTACTAATTTTGATTTAAGTTCAAGCCTTAGAGCGATAGAATTTAATATTGTTAAAGGGACTAATCAATATCAATTTAAAATAGAAACTACAATTCCACGATTTGGAAAGAAAACAATACACTTTAATAAAAACACATTTAATGAAGAGGGAACAACTTATTTTGCAGGGAACTCGACAAAAAATAAATACATTTATGATAACTATACTGAAGGTGAAACATCTAAAGATGAAACATCTGAAGATGAAATAAAATTTCGTATCCTAGCAAAAGAACTAGGCGATACATTACAGGTGGCGTGGTTAAAATACATTATTTATGGTAAAAGTGATAAGGAAATTAATAGGTATAATACTGCAATTTGCACTTGTGATACAGCACTATGGTTGCGTTCCGTATTAAACGAGGTATCATGCATTTTTACATTGTCTAACACATCTACATTCTATCCAGTGTCAGGTGCTAGTTTATCTGAATCTACAGATGAAGAGAAGAAGATAAAAAGACAAAGAATAAAGTATGCAAAAGATTTAATAAAAAAGCAACTTGAGCGTAAAGTCTTGAAGAAGAATAATATGGAAGTAATACAATCTCTAGTTAATTTTAAAGACTATTTATATTTTTATAATAGGGATTTAGACTTTCATGGGAAAGAAATTGAAGAGAGTGCTAAAAACTTAATGGAGACAATTCTTACTAATG
>Ga0078894_10001565_pt1 | contig 17140 bp, 26 predicted proteins | sample LauGreSu1BDMLBSD_2_FD_67506 | JGI IMG/M metagenome (GOLD analysis project Ga0078894, IMG submission 67506) | Freshwater lake microbial communities from Lake Michigan, USA - Su13.BD.MLB.SD (version 4) (version 4) | ecosystem: Environmental > Aquatic > Freshwater > Lake | place: Lake Michigan... | reverse complement strand
CCTGAACCTGAAAAGCATCTGGCATGGATATCTCAGGTTATATTCGCTCTTGCTTATGCCCAGCGCAATTTTGGTCTGACCCACAATGACCTCCACGCAAACAATGTGATGTATGTTGAAACCGATAAGGAGTTTCTATTTTACAACTGTGGCGGTGTTCTATATAAGGTTCCTACGTTTGGATACATCATAAAGATTATAGACTTTGAGAGAGGAGTTGCGTCTGTAAAGCTTGCTGGAATGAAAGAGTCAAAGCTATTTATGAGCGACCATTTTTCTCCTAATGAAGAAGCTGGCGGTCAATACAACTATCAGGATTACTATATTCCTAAGTTTCCTGAAATCAAGCCTAGTCCTTCATTTGACCTCTGTAGATTAGCCACTTCTCTCTATTGGGATCTATTCGTAGAACCAGATGAGACAAATCCTTTGTTCAGTATGTTTGTGCGTTGGCTGACGCAAGATAATGGTGAGAGCGTGATGTTCTCTAAGTTAGATGAGCATCACGATCGTTATCATGGATTCCATCTTTACAAAGCGATAGCTCGCTACTGTAAAGAAAATGCTATCCCTCGAAAAGAGATAGCGAATCTAAAATCAAAATACGAAGTAACTTCCGTAGATGATGGTTACACAGTTCTATCTATTGATTTTTAGAAAGTAGGTTGACCCACAAACATCTCCTGAACGACAGGAACACTCTCAGCTACCACCTTTGCTACTTCAGGGACTACTTCAGGTCCGCTTGTCGCAAAAACAACTCCACCAGTTATTAGACTACCAAACACAGATAGCTTTGAAGCCTGAGCCCAATCTATGGGTTCCCCTTTGGAGCGACGATCAAGAGCATACAGAATAAAGCATACGAGGCCTACACCCAGAGACGCAACTAGGAGCATCATTTGTTGCTCTTTTCGTTAAGTTTTACAGATTTAGAACGAGTGACTCCTCGACCTTCTCTTCAAGCTCCTTTAGAGGATCTTTCTCCTCTTCTTCCTCCTTTTCTTCTTCAACCTGAACTAGGTCGCCAATATCAACCTCTTCTTCGCCAACAGTTACCTTCGGAGGACCTTCATCGTCTTCCTCGTCATCTCCAAAGGATACAGCTTTGGGAGGGGCTTCATCCTCTTCACTCTCAGAACTGGAATCATCCTCTGCTACAGGGGCGGGCTGAGTAGATACTTCAGTCTGTGTGAAATACTTCTTTGCGATACTCTCCCACGGCAGGAAGCTACGGATAACCTGTTCTAGACACTGAGAGATGATGTTCTCTACCTCCTGACGGTTACGGGCATGTTGTTCGGTGGTTACTCCTGTGGTCTTAAAGAGATAAGCTACTTGCCATAGCTTACGAGCGGAATGCTTGTAGAGCTCATGAACAAAAATAGCAAGAGAAGGTCTATCAAAGTCAATCTTAATCTCAGAAGAACCACCCTGATAGTGTAGAGACGCAAAAGACTTCATGTAGGCAATAAATACGCCCATAAGTAGGTCATCAAGATACTTACACTTTGTTACCTTCTGAATACGGTCTACTTCCGTGGCCAGGGTTACATCAGACCACTCGGGAATACGAGTTAGCATATTCTGAAATGTGCGAAGAACTTGGTCAGGTTGGTTGTTTCTCTCGCAGAGTTCAATGGCAGACTTCTGAATGCTCCAAAAGCCTTCCGATACAGGAGGAACAAGAAGGCTTCCGAGGTGTTCGCGAAGATGAGTCTTTGCTACTTCAGTTTCGCTCATTTGTTAATGATTAATGATGTTATGCTCTAAGCATTAACGCAGTTATTTTAGAAAGCGAATATCTTGAATTTTTTCGTTTTGTTGGGGGTGTTTTGCCTGTTCTAAAAGTTTTACTGTTTCTTTTAATTCTTTAATTGCATTGTTAATTGATTGTTCAACCAGAAACCCATTAGATGCTCTAATGAGAGTAGGTTGTACACTTTTTATATGACTCATAGCCCGAGAAAGGAGGGTGTGGCAAAACACCGTGGTCATGCCTTTGATTGAGAATAATTTTACACGGACCGTATAAACTCCCACTTTAGATAGGAACATATCTTCTCCCAAATCTGATCGTGAGCTATGAGGCGATCTCGGCTTTTAAGCAGAGGAAAATACACCTTATATTCGTCTAATTCGAGGAGCTCGAAGAACTTGTAAAGGATGTAAGAATAAGATAGAAAATTAGTGCGGTCGTCGGGACAATATAGAAGAAATGGTGCTTGTATTTCTTGGAACATAGTTCGAATCTTCTCCTCAATTTCGGGGGTAATGGTTGGAGGCGGATTTCCGTTAAGTCTTGATAAGATGTGGGTGGCATGTTCGTAATACTTAGACCTGTTTAACTTCTTTAAAATCTCACGCATATCTTTCTCAGTTAACTCTGCTATATTCCGAATACGCCTCTTTTTAATTTCAGACACAACTTCCAACATAACTTCCTCTGGGATGATGGTGGATTCTTTTGCCTGAAACTGATTCAGAATTTCATTCAAATGGTTAATCTTTTTATAAGCATAATTGTTTCGTTCTTTAGGAGGATCGCGGAATGAAGGTAGATCGGATACAACAAGCATATATGCCTCAGAACCACAATTAGGACAGACTAGAACGCCTTCATCTGACATTTCCTCTCGAGCGATGTTACACATATCACAATGCTCTGCGCTATTATTTACTTTATCAGTTGATTCGCCAGATAGTGTCATCTTCATGCGTGTAGCATACTCTTCGAACAGGTCTTTCTTTGAATGATTGTTTGTGTCACATGCCGATGGTGCTAAATATTTCATGAACGTTCGTTGGTCGCCCGGAGCACATGAAATAGCCTGCTTCTTGTCGCTATCTGAATAATACTTTATCATGATATCTGCGTTCTTAACGAAATAATTAACCAGTGGATCGGCTTGCTCTATTTTACCTCTTATAGTTGCGACTTCTTCCTGAAGTTTAGTTATTTTATACATTTCAGTTGTCTTTTCAATTTCATCTTCAAGTTCTTCTACTCGTTTACGAAGTTCGTCTATATTTAGAGTTGAATCCTTTATAGATGTTATAATGGACTGATGAACGGAATCCAAGGTTCCAGATACAATGTCTTGAGACTTGGATTTTGAAGGTTCACGAAACTTCTTTATTCGGAAAGCGTTATCCATTTATTAAACTTTCAGTTCTTGGCTGAAAATACAATCAGCAGAAAAGCTAGTCCAGCAACGATTGTGGGAATAGCAGAGGATGTTCCCATGTTTGAAAAGCTTTCGGTTGATGGGGTAGCACAGTTAGAAACGTCTACCTCCGTACAGAGAGACGGATCAAAGTCGGGACTCAGAGTTGGAGTTAAAAATGCAGACTGAGGACCGCTTGATACATTACACTTGTAACATCCACATTGAGGAGTTGCGTCTGACATAAGAGACGTAAAAAGATGAATAGGATTTAATCCTTCAATGTCATCAACTACACCCGGAATAAGACCATTAAAATCTGCGCCAAGCTCGCTCATGGAAGCAGGTAGAGCTGCCGCTCCAGAAGACATATTGTTGATGTAGTTTGATCTAGGCTGTGTTGACCCATCCTTTGCTACACATGATCCACCTGTGTTAACAAAAAACTGGTTTCCAAGAGGAGGATCTCCTTCTATCAGAATCTTTACATACTCTGCTATACCGGAAGCGTTTCTTCCTAGCTGACTCATAGATCCGTCAGACCCTATTCCTAAACTAGAAGGCCCTGGAACATTATCGGCATAGCTATAATCTGGACCTATAACATCGCTTACAGCGTCTCCTGATCCAGATGAAATTTTACCCCATAATGGGTTACTATCACTCATTACTACTTACTGATGTTTTTTGATATATTCGGATACTTGAACACGAAACACTGGATTTGTTAAAGAACATGGTCTTTGAATCAGCATAGACTTTACGGTATTTTCAAACGGGAATTGGAACTTTAGGCAGAGATATATGAGTGTTAGAAACGCACTTCTGTTAATTCCACATTGACAGTGAACATAGATTATAGCAGAGGAACGTTCGGCTAAGAAGTTATTCATACATTCTTTGAACTGAGGAAACCATTTTGTAATATCAGCTTCAAGTGTATCTTCTGCGTAGAGGCACATGTATTTATCTGGATGTGTTTGGCGAAACCATTTTGGGCTATCTGTGTCTTCAGCACAGTTGACAACGTGTGTAATATTATTCTGTTTAACAAATTCGGGAGTTAGCATGGGTCCAGAACCAAACATAACACGAGGATGTAGCTTTGCTGGAGGGTCATGTTCCCATCCCTTTGAAGAATGTCTATACTTATCCCAGAAGCTATTCATTTGAGTGGTAATGACTGTTCTTGAAAACGAATACATTTTCATTATGGAAATGTTTTATCAAAGCAAAAAATGACGGAGATTCCAGATTACAAGTGTGTGCACAACACGCACTTCCACCATGCTCGATTGTTGAAGAGGAACAAGTGTATCGCGAGTGCGAGGAACACGTTGGGCACTAGGAGCCGTGGGTCAGGTTACTCCGACCACAGCTTACACGCAGAACGGGCAGTTGTGAAACGCATAGGCGATATCTCACAACTGCGTGGGTGTGTTCTGGTTGTAGTTCGGGTAAACAAACATGGACAACTGTTAAACTCTAAACCTTGCTCAGAATGCCAGAAGTTTCTGGAGAAATGTATGAGCAAGTATGGTCTTAGGAAGGTGGTCTACTCCTCGTCGTCGGATGAAGAGTAAGTCCTACCACATCCACAATACTGGCAATGTTTCAGGATATAATGTTTATAATAATATCGATCTGTTCTGGCAAGAAAAGCGCGTTGGAGTGGACGAACAATTAATTCAACGAATATGATGTCCAATGCGGCAGTCATTTTTTCGGTATGGCAATTATTGACTGCCTTTTCAAGAATGAACTTGATTCTGGAATCCATTGAGTTATTCCTGTATACCTCAATGTATATTCGTTTTAAATCAGAGCGCTAAAGAGAGTTCCGGCCACGTATGCGATAGCAACGGCTACTCCAGCAAGGATAGCTGCGCCCATATACGAAGGAACACCTCCAGCGGTATACGTATTCGGGATATACTGGAGGATTAGAGAACGAGGAGTCGATAGAGAAATAATCATGGCAGCCGCAAAGAAACCAAAATAGGTCATCAGATTTTTCGCTGCGTAGCGAATGGTAGAAAAGGTATGGCTCTGGCTTGAATAAGACTGTCTGGGCGCACCGCCTCCCGCCGTCGGCATGATAAAAGGGTCACCACCTCCGGTCACAATAGGTGCGAAGGTAGTGGCTTGAGGGAGTTGGGGGTTCTGGACGGGACCGCTACCTAGGAGATCGCTTAAATCAGTCGCACCGTCTGCCATTTTATTTAAGAACGTAGGATTTCACATTTGGCATCCTCCGCATGATATTTATAACACTTTCCATCATAGGCAATTGTTCGTCCTTCTAGTTGAGATACTGGGATGTTCAGCATAGGCTTTACTAACTTGGGTTTGCTAGCTATTATGACTGCTAGACCCATCCCGACGATGAACGATAAAAAAGGAAGCGTTTCTTTACTCCTCACAATGGCTTCCATTATTTGTTTTGAGATGCGAGTAAATTGAGAGACACTTCACTTCCGTCACATGATACCTCTTCTGCTTTGAATCTTACACATCCGCCATTTCCAGTAGACATAGTGTGATGGTTATCCGGAGATGGTAACTCTAACTCGTGACGGGCTGGAGGACTAAAGACAGAAGTCAGAAGAAACCCAACAAGGGCACCAACAAATACCCAAGGAATAGATATCATCCTGTGCAAATTGTTATACTGCCGGGAATATTAGAATTAGGATTACAGTTCGGTTTAAAATACACTAACTTTGTAAAATTTAGTGGACAATTTGTAGCACTATATAACCTATTATCTGGATTTGCCACATTTCCCTGATAGTTAACTTTTGTGTTCTTAGCAATCGCTTGAACACGTATCTTATTGATATAAGCTGCTGCGCTCATTTACTCTTTTGGCGCTAATCTTAATTTACGGCGCACCTTTACTTTAGGTTCCACCGTAGGAGGCGGAAGGGGTCCTGTTTTGATTTCTTCAAAAATTTTCTGCCCTTGTTCGACTGGCATACCCCGGTACAGAATCTCCATTTTCAAACGTAAGAGGCGGTTGTCCATAATCTCTAATGGGAACATTTCTTACTGCGTTGTGCCACGTTACCGGTTCAAACTTTACCTTTTGAAGTTCCGGGGGAGTAGCAGTTCCGTAACTAGCAAAGAGAAAGTATACGAATGACCCCAGAACAACGACTAAAATCGCGACATTAAACCACCACGAAAAAATAGAATCACGAACAGATTTTACCCACAAAAGGTTGTCTTCAATTTGTGAGGCGGTATCTTGGACCAAATGAAACATCTTACTGAAACATAAGAAGATTGAATGCCGTCTTTAAGCACAACATATGGTGTCTCAATTCTATTGGCAAGTATAGCAGGCATTGGCTCTGCTTTTCTTGCTAATAAGTTTGTTCCTATGGTTCCCCAACCTACAGAGGTTAGCGGTGTTACGGAGCCAGTAAAGGAGGAACCTGCTCCTCCAGAAGTTCCTTCAAAGGTAGCCTATGAAGAACTACCTCCGGCTGAATTACCCAACTCAGTTCCTGCTGTTCCCGGCGAAGAAAATCCTTCTGCGGTGCTCGGTGGTTCAAAACAGGTTATGACAATATCCTGAGCCCAGCATTGACCGAATGAAACATCCATCTTCTTCAAAATACTCGTAATATAATCGTTTGTAGCTTCATGTGTACAGATTGTTACGTCTTTTGTTCGTGTTGCGACTAAAAGACGTATGACTTCATATCGTTCTTGTTGTGTGAGCTTTGCCATACAGATTGTAAGTGGCACTTCTTTGTAGATAAGATGTTCTCTGATGACATCCATTACTTCTTAAGTAAAAAACTTGTTAAAACGCGTTTAGAGGCTTAGCGTAAGGATTCTCATTGAACGCCTTGAGGATACCAGGTTCATTACGCTGGATGTTGACATCTTCCTGTAGAGGAGTCTTGTACTTGTAAGAGCCAAGCTGTTCGGCGTGAGCGGACATAGCAGATAGACCACCGTTGATACGAGTGGCATCTGCTAGAACACTCTCGTCCTTCTTGGTCTGAGCAGAATACATGTCAGCACCGATGCTGAACCCAGTGCCCTGCGCACCAGCGGGACCTGGGCGACCTTCAGCTGTTAGCTTCATGAACTCTTGGTAGGGTTCAGTGAAAGCGCGCACGTAAGGAGCCAGAATTGCGATGGCGCCACCGATTGAGCCATAATACTCCTTCTCGGTAGTTTCACGAGCCTGCGTCTTCATCGGCTGCTCGGGGTAAATTGCCGGAGCGGTCTGGGCACCCACGGCTGTATTTACACGATCCATGCCAGTCAGCACGAAACGATCTGGCTTATTCTTCTTTACTTCAGCCTGAATACCCGGTAGCGTTACCTGATTGGCACCCGGAATTACAGGGGGCTCGTAGCTGAGCTTAGGCTTGGTGACTACACGAAGCTCATCCGTCGTAGGTGGTAGAGCATATTCGCGGAGCTGTTCCTGCTGGAAACCACCCTTAGGAATGTTCGTGTAACCATCGTTGGCACCCGGACCTACCTGAACCTGCTCAATCGGGAACACGTTCTTCATGTTCTGGCCAGACACCATACGAGACTGCATAAAATCAGTCTCTACTTGGTTACCAAAAGGATTACCCGTCGCGGGCTTAGCGTCAAAGAAAGAACGAACTTCACGCTTCTGGAAGTATTCCTTACCAGCACCAGTGTGGTGATCTAGAATTCCATTGGTGGCTCCAGAATACATGCTCTGAGTCACGCGTGCGCCGAAAAAAGGAACCTCGTTATTGTGACCCATTGCGTCCTGACTGTGAACTACTTCATCGGTATGCTGTTCCGTCGGTCTCGGCTGGACGGCAAATTGTTCAACAAGTTCTAGACTATTACTCGGCTGGTCTTTAGCGAGCATATATCCGACTGCTCCTAGACCTACTAAAAGAGCCAGTTCAATCATTTGTATTTCAAGCTTACTTTTTCTTCTCTAATCTTGCGGACTTGGTTTCTTTAGGGAAGACAGCATGGTCTTGCGGTTTGTGGAAGAGCCATGTCATCTTTCTATGTGTTTGTTCAGTCTCCTGCGGGAGAGCCGGTTGAGAAACTGGCATAAATCCAGTCTCGGAGTCATCGGGGACATATAGCTTGGGCTTTATAATGGGAGTATTAAAAGCGTAGCTCATTTGTTTACATCTTCTTTTTAATATCGGCAGCAAGTTTAGCACCAGTATCCCCCATGTGCGAACCAATTGCCCACTCAGACCAACCATCACGATTGAAAGGAGACACTACCATCTTTCCAATCATGTTCTTGAATTTCTGAACAGCACTGTCAAATGCCTTACTGTCTTCGCCCGGAACGGGAAGAGGGAACTTCATAGGACCACGAGAAGAAGGCTTGATACCATAACAGTTCACGCCAAACTTGTTCTGAGGATCAAAATAGCCACCGTTTATACCCGGACGACCACATGCTGTTCTCTTACTTACATCTACTTCAGTTTGAAGCTTTTGCCAAGTAGCATCTTGTGTGGGATATAAAGCCATACCACCCATCGTCCAACCATAACCACACCATTCAGCTCCCTTTGAATAGGCATCACTTACTTGGTCGTATGTGGCTAACTCTGCGTCATAGGCGGCACAGACAGCAGGGGCATCATCGTATGTGTAATCATTTCCAGAGATATAGAATACCTCTTTCTGTTCTAGAGGTTTTGCGTCTGGGGGAACTAGAGACTGAGACGCAGGAGCAGGCGCCGACTCGTGGAATCCTATATCTAGTTCTCCACCCTTTTCAGAAACAGTTAAATATCCCATCTGGTTTAGAACATACCCAACTAGACCGGCCAGAGCTAGAACCACTAATAGAGATACAAAACTTCCAGTGGAAACAAGTGTTACAATTGATAGCAACACAAGACCTGCTATTGCGATCATAAGAATTGTTGGTTGATTCAACATCTTTGTTACTCATCAAGACGATAATAAATTAAAAGTCTCATTGTTACAGCCAGTGGGAACTTGTTAGGGCCATGATCTACGATACGTGTATCGTCTAGAGTGTGCCACGATGAGTTCTTAGAGTTTCTACCAAAGGCAAACCAGTGACCTCCTGTAAAACATGTTACTGCGTGAAGTGCATATTGATGTTTATTGATTTCAAGAATGCTTGGGTATTCAATTTTACCAGATACAGATGTTTTATGGATCATCAATACTCTCGGAAAGGTTCCAATTAGCTGTTGCTTAGAACAACCTTTTTCATTACACTTCTCACATTTCCAGCTATCAATTGGGTAAGGTTTCATCATTTCTGCGATACTTCCAATTAGATTTTGAGGTTTGCCATCATTTACGATAGATAGCTCTATGATAGTATCCTCTTTCATCTCTTTAGTTTTACACGCCTTACACTCAATGCTATCAGCTATCTTAAATCTAAAAAGCTCATCAAGATACTTAAGCTTATCGCAGAGATACTGTAGAAGTTCATGACTATCACCTATTCCTTGTCCGGCTGGCATGGTCGCTGTTCGAACAGTTTCAAAGAACTCTTTCAAACCTTCTTTTCCTTGCGTTTCCCAGATTTTATGAAGGCTTTTGTCAATATCATTTTCCGGTATGAACTCTGTAGCAGAATATCGTTTCTGAACATCTGGAATACGGTATATACTCTGAAGACATGCGTTCACCCAACAGCTCCCTCTAAAATTATTCAGAGGGAACATCTTTAATGTTGAAACTTAGAGAAATCTGTTAAAAACGGTTGCGGCTCTCCTTCAGAAGGAAACGCTTTTTGGAGGTCTGGGTTGAATTGATAGGCATCACTATCGTCTACACAATCGGACTGGTGTTTTCCAGATTTACACTTACTACCCGGAACAGGTGTTATTTCAGGTCCATAAATGTCCGGATACACATTCGTATCGTCAGATGATCCAGACTTTCCATCAGTCTTAGAAGCAGGTTTAGGTTCTATCTTAGATGTTCTAGGTCCATAGATTTCCAGCTCAGGAGGCTCTTTATCGTCTTTCTTAGATGGCTTTTTGCCCTTCTCTCCAAACTTAGAAAGTGTATCCATCATGTCTTTATTGGTCATGTTCTCTCTGCGTCTCCAGAAGATGATGACTAAAAGAGCAACTATTCCTGCAATAAGCCACATCATTTCCTTTGTTGAAAGCAAAGAAATGCCTTCCAAAAAGACAGTGCGTAACAAGAGAAAGGACAGACGTCGGACTCTCAAGAAGCTCCCTGGTAAGAAGCGTCGCGGAGGTAACAGAGATAGTCAGGCATTAATCCCTCCTAACTCTGCTTTTGGAGATAAAATTGGTGCTCCAGTAAATAGCGATAATGCTTGGTATAAAATAGCTTAAAAAGAAGTAAGAGATGTCGTTGATTAAATACTTCCCTGGTGGAGGCGTTTGTAATTTAGGTGTCCCAGCTAAACAACCTGGCCCTCCCGGTCCTCCTGGCCCTCCTGGTGTAGCCGGTCCTCCTGGTTCTACAGGCCCTACAGGGGCTGCATCTGATGTTACGGGCCCTACCGGTCCCATAGGTCCAGCCGGAACATCGGGCCCACTTCCCGTGGCAACATATTATATATCAGGTAACATATCTGCGCCAAGTAGTGTAGAAACAGTTGTAGTTTATGATACATTAGATACAACTTCATCTATTGGTTCACTTTCCGCTACATATGATACAACCACTGGTATTCTTACAAACAATACATCAGCTATACTTAGCTATTTGATAACCGGCGCCGTGTTTGTTGATATAACCGCACTTCAAATAGTGGAAATTCGCAGAACACATTCTGGTATAGATTTTAGATCATCCTTAACATTTTCATCTTCAGATACTAGTGTTATCTTTTCAGGAGTTGTCGTTCTAAATCCAAGTGATACAGCAACTATAGTCTACACAAACAGCAATGGTCCAGATAGAATTATACAAGCTGAATCGGCACATATAACTAGCTTGGTAATAACTCAATTAGATTACATACTTGGTGATACAGGTCCTACGGGAGACACAGGACCTACGGGAGACACCGGTCCTACAGGTGATACAGGTCCTACAGGTGATACAGGTCCTACGGGAGACACAGGACCTACGGGAGACACCGGTCCTACAGGCGATACAGGTCCTACGGGAGACACCGGTCCTACAGGTGATACAGGTCCTACGGGAGATACTGGTCCTACGGGAGACACAGGACCTACTGGAGACACCGGTCCTACGGGCGATACAGGACCTACTGGAGACACCGGTCCTACAGGTGATACAGGTCCTACGGGCGATACAGGTCCTACGGGAGATACAGGTCCTACTGGCGATACTGGACCTACTGGCGATACAGGTCCTACGGGAGATACTGGTCCTACTGGAGACACAGGTCCTACGGGCGATACAGGACCTACTGGAGACACAGGTCCTACAGGCGATACAGGACCTACTGGAGACACAGGTCCTACAGGTGATACAGGTCCTACGGGCGATACAGGTCCTACAGGTGATACAGGTCCTACGGGAGACACCGGTCCTACAGGTGATACAGGTCCTACGGGAGACACCGGTCCTACAGGTGATACAGGTCCTACGGGAGACACCGGTCCTACTGGCGATACTGGACCTACTGGCGATACTGGACCTACAGGCGATACAGGACCTACTGGAGACACAGGTCCTACAGGAGACACAGGTCCTACAGGTGATACAGGTCCTACAGGAGACACAGGTCCTACTGGAGACACAGGTCCTACGGGCGATACAGGACCTACTGGAGACACAGGTCCTACAGGCGATACAGGTCCTACAGGCGATACAGGACCTACTGGAGACACAGGTCCTACAGGAGACACAGGTCCTACAGGTGATACAGGTGATACAGGTCCTACAGGTGATACAGGTCCTACAGGTGATACAGGTCCTACAGGTGATACAGGTCCTACAGGTGATACAGGTCCTACGGGAGACACCGGTCCTACAGGTGATACAGGTCCTACTGGCGATACTGGTCCTACTGGCGATACAGGTCCTACGGGCGATACAGGTCCTACGGGAGATACAGGTCCTACTGGCGATACTGGACCTACTGGCGATACAGGTCCTACGGGAGCTTACAACTCTTTAATACAGCAGGTAACTCAGGAGCCTATGGGTCATGAACAAAGAACAGATTCAACTATAACATATGACTATGGAAGTCCTACTGGAGACTTTACAATAAGTCCTACCGGATCATCATATAATGTATGGGTAGCTGGAACGCAGTTTACAAAAATAACAAGCTCATCTCTGACAATCGGTACACTTGGAACTGGCTTATACTATATTTATTTTGATACGTCTGGAAATCTTGGGGTTCAGTTTAATACATTTTTTATCTGGGATGCTCAAGCTCCAACCGCATATGTATATTACAACTCTGCTTACCCGGCAGAAGCTATGTTTTTTGACGAAAGACACGGTATTGTTCTAGATTGGGCAACTCACGAATACCTACACAGAACCAGAGGCGCCGCTATAGCAAACGGGTTTGACATCTTTAACTATACAACAACTGGAAATGGAAGCACAGTGGCGGATGCTGAATTCTCACTGACAAATGGAACATTTTTTGATGAAGATTTAGAGGTAGATATCACAGACGGAGCACCCGGAATATGGTCAATGGACTTAACCCCCGTGACATGCCCAGTGATATACTTTGATACAAGTGGATGGAGAAAGCCGACTAGTTTTACTAGTTATCCTCTGATAACTGGACCAAATGATCGCCCATATTGGAACGATATAAATATACCCGGCACAGTTGAATCTTCAAATGGTGATTTTGTAATATCTTGGATTGTTGCTACGAACATGGCAAATACACCAGTGGTGTGTATCATGGGGCAAGACGTATATAACAGCTTGACGTTGGCACAGAGAGCAACTTACAGCGAGCTGAATTTAACCGGACTACCAATTGTAGAGCTACGTCCGCTGTATAAGATAATCTACGAAGTTAGAAATACCTATGTTACTCCTCCAAGAGCGAGAATAGCAGATGTCCTTGATATACGATATTTCCAATCTGTAGGTGGTGCGATTCCTGGGGCACAAGGTGCTACTGGTCCTACTGGACCTACAGGAGACACTGGACCTACCGGCGAGACAGGTCCTACCGGAGATACTGGTCCTACTGGCGCTCCGGGTGATAGATATCAAGCAACTGGGCAAATTGATAGTTCAGCGGCTACTAACATAAATTCCCTGAATGCGTCTATCATAACAACTCTATCGCCTACACCATTAGCATATATAGCTGGAAACTCAATTATAATAACACAAGCTGGCGGGAGAAAGGCAGAAGGAACTGTAGTTTTATATCCGGCAGCAACTGATCCGCCAGGATATACAGAAATACGTGTAGATATTGTTTATTCAACTGGCGACTTTGATCCTGGCCCAGTTACTATTAACTTAGATGGCATTGATGGCCCTACAGGTTACACTGGTGAAACTGGACCTACTGGAGAGACTGGACCTACAGGAGCTGATTTTCAGTATTCTGGACCTACAGGAGCTGTTCTATTTTATGATGGAACAGACGTAACAGGAAGCACTGGTCTAACTTACACTCCTACAGACACAGGTGGAACGGGTGGAATGATAATATCAGGAGATATACTTCCTACTCAATCAAATGTGTTTAGTCTAGGAGCTACTGGAACAAGATGGAAAGAGGTTTTTATGGGACCCGGAACTCTCAACATTGAAGGCCCGTCTGGGTCTAACGCAACTCTTGGTTCCGATTTAGGCGGCGTTGCATATACAGCAAAGGGTTTTGCTACTCCGTTTATCACAATTGGACCGTCTATTGCCGATCCTATCCAACCCGGAGCTATTGGTGGATGGAAAGTTGGTCCTACAGGAACAATTGGAACAAATGACTATGATCTAGTCGCAATCCATTCGGATGCGTCTGGAACAATTTATGGTCCTACTGGTGGAGTTTCAATTATAAACCCGTTACATCCGGTGAATTTTACAGGTTCAAATACCGGTCCATCCATGGGTTCTACGGGACCTACTGGGGCAACAATTGTAAGCTCAACAACCATAACAACTCGCGCAACTGGATATATTTGGGCAATTGCGTCAATATCATATTCAAATTCAGATAATGTAGAACATCAAGTATCCACATATCTCAAAATTCACGGAAATCAAGGAAACACAAGCGTTATAACTATACCTCGCAAATCTGGAGGCAATAATGGAACTGGAAATATAACTCTACATCACCTAGCAGGACCGTTTAGTCCAACGGGTGGTATACCAATTGAGTTATACGCATGGGACGGTCCAACTGGAAGTGTGAGCGTAACACATTGCGATCTTATGGCGATGAACAATCTAATGCTATCTCCTTAACTCAAAGTAAAAAGATATAAGCTCTTATTTAGATCTCCAACAATCTCATCGCGAATGTTTAGTAGATCAGTGTCTTCGGGCTTGAGTAGCTTGGGGAGCTTGTGTGTCATCCACTTGATGGCATCCTTTAGCAGAGCGGGGGCTTCCTTCTCGTGAAAGTTGCGGACACGAATGGTTCCGCTTCTAGCAGTGAACTTGGGACGACCATACTTGCCCATGTAGACCTCCACAAAACTATCAATCTTCTCATCCAGAGAACCGACAAGATCATCTGTAGCCTTGTGGCGAGGATAGCTCATCGTCTGCCAGTGATAGATTTTCACTTGGTCACGAAGCATCATTAATGTGGAAATCATATCAGCTGACATTTATTCTAAACAGAGTAAATTGTATCCACACACCAAATCTGTTGGTTATCTTGGTCAGTCCATTCAATCTTAATCTCTACTCTTCCTGACACATCAGGAAAAATAGAGCTTCCAGAAGAGTTGTAAAAAGCGGGTTCCAAAGGACAGGCTTCCTGTGAGCATAAATCAATCACAGTCGGGGCAAAAGGAATAAAATTGACCCAATAACTATACTTTACAGAACCACCTGTCACTTGCTTAGATAGGTCATAAGCAACCCAAATGGTAGAGTTATCACCGGCCACAGGAGAAATAGGGTCAATGCCCATTGAAGTAATCTTTGCTACACTTCCAGAAGTAGAGCAATCATGAATCGTTCCTTGGTAAAGAGCAAGAGCCATTAGAAATCCACGTAGCATTTACATTAATAAGGATAGTAGTTCTAAAATCACTAGCAAGGTGAAGAGCATTCGCTTAGGCATTCGCGAACAACATCAAGTAGACCATGTCCCTTAGGCTTACATTTTAAAGGCTCAAGGAAGATGTAGCTTACACCACCATCATAGACATGAGCCCAACCAACCACTTTCTTTCCGGTATGAAATAGCTTTCTATGAATGATGTTCTTAAGATGTTCTTCTTCTTCGTGTGTCATAGCAAGGACCCATCGCCCTTTTTCCCAAGTCTGACCAATTTTGGCAGACACACCTGGGACTTGATAGCTTTCAAGGTAAACAGGAACATCCTTAGTTTGAAGTAATTTAGAAATCTCATAGGATCTACTTAGCGCCATGGGTTTGATTTAAAGGAAGAAATTCGGTAGTAAACTGTCCGTTTTTAAGGTGAGGCTCATTGGAGGAAACACCTTGCCAGTTTAGTGTCATATCACCATATCGAGGCTTTATCTCGGGGGGAGTTACAGTCATGCTACTAACTGGAGTTGACTTTGCGTTTTTATCAAGAGCCTTTAGGTAATTTTCCCAATGGGTTTTCATGTCCATTTTTGTTAACATACGAAACAAAAATGAAGATGTTTTACAAATGTCGAGAGAACTAAACTCCGACGAAGAAGTAGATGAACTCATCAAATCAGAAAAAGTTCCAGTAATGGTTATCTATTATGCGTCTTGGTGTCCTCATTGTCAAGCAATGGAAGGAACTTGGAATGAACTTGCTAAGAAGACAGAAGGCAAGGCAAAGGTGGTAAAGATTGAGTCAGAAAAGACTAAGAAAGTTGGTGCTTTTCCCACAGCCAAGATAGCAAAGAAGGGTAAGATTGTAAAGACTGTGGAGGGCGGTGGTCAGTCTGCTGATGATCTAGAAAAGATGTTACTTGGAGGGAATGGGGGTCTTAGACGGAGGCGTACCGGCAGGCTTCGCAGTAGAGTTCGGAAGACGCATCGCGCCCGGCGCCTTAACGTGACCCTCCGATAATACCTTGGCTCCACGAGCAGGAGGAGCGCTAGAATAGTCCGGCTCGTCTAGACCCTTCGCCAGCCACTTCTTAAATCCATCTAGATCATTCGGAATCATAGCAGACTGGAGTGTGCTAAATGTTCTCATGGCCTGCGTTGTATCAAACAGATCGGTTGTATCCATATGTAGGTCTGATGTTTGCTGGAAACTCTTGTAAATCTCAGCCTTTACATCTCTGCGATTTATCGGCGCAGCATCTTCACGATTAGGATTATCTTGGATTTCTGTCAGAAGAGGATTCATGAACGGATTCTCCTTTGTGGGCATCGTATAGCTCTTAGAAGCCTTCTTATCTTGCGCTACGAAGGACTCTAATACCTTGCCATTGGGAAATAGATTGTAGAGTAGAACTGTGGCTACCATCACTGCAGGGATAGACATAAGGTAAGCAGAAATACTAGTTGATAAAAATAGAATTACAGAGAAGTAGGTTGAGAAACGAACTACTGAGTTAAGTGCTTCTGCTGTAGTCATATCTTTGGTGGGAACAAACTTAGCCCACGTATCTCTGGCAAATAGAACAGCCGGATCTTTGAACCAGATTGTCTCTGACATATTACTTTACTTTGAGGTTTTATCACGGGCCTTTCGCTGTAGACGAGCAAGCATTCGTTGGCGACGAGCTTCGGGTGTATTCCCCATCATAACTTGAGGAGCAAGTTCTCCACGACGACCACCTAGCATATCACCAAAGGCATTTCCAAAGAGCGAGATTACCTTTGCCTTTAGACCCTCAATCTCAGACTGAATGAGTTGCTGAGA
>Ga0078894_10001564_pt1 | contig 17141 bp, 10 predicted proteins | sample LauGreSu1BDMLBSD_2_FD_67506 | JGI IMG/M metagenome (GOLD analysis project Ga0078894, IMG submission 67506) | Freshwater lake microbial communities from Lake Michigan, USA - Su13.BD.MLB.SD (version 4) (version 4) | ecosystem: Environmental > Aquatic > Freshwater > Lake | place: Lake Michigan... | reverse complement strand
CTATGAAATGCATCGCAACTTTTTTCATGTCTTGTTTTTTAAATTTATAAATATTAGTTTATACTTAATGTAAATTAGAAATAATTAACATAACGAGGCGATATAAATCGTTGTGAATTGCTTCCTAATTCTCCAAAATTCAATCCTAAGAATATTTCATGTGATCCAGTTGTGGCATTATTTAATCTAGATAAATGATAATCATAAGCATATCCAACTTCTATTTTGTTTGTTACCAACATTTTGAATATTCCAATAATTGCTTCTCCTCTAAATCCAACAATTTGATCATATTGACCAACTTCCGAAATTACATCTCCACCGGATCTAAATCCAGCTCCAATCCAAAAACGTTCTTTAATCAAAAAGTTTAAGTTTATATCAATATTTGGTGAAGAATTATCCGATAGTTTAAAAAATACTTGTGGCTTAATTTTCAAACCCTCTTCATTCCCAAAAACATATCCTGCTGAGGCAAAATAGTGATTATATATTTTACTTGCCGTTTTTACTGCCGAATCTAATCTAATATCTGAAATTCTTAAATTCAATAAATGCGGCACTGAACCCCCTACAAAATATCTTTTGTTCATTAAAAAAAGGCCTGCTCCAAAATTAGGCAAATATGCTGTTGCAGACTGAAATCCTTCTGGATTTATTGTTTTTGCGTTTGCAGCTCCATCATTTATCATAAACAATGACCCCATCAAGCCAAAAGATAATCTTGTATTTTCATCTAATTTAAGTCTATATGCATAATTCAAATCCAAACCTATATTGTTATATAAACCTAACTTATCATATTTCAAGGTGCCACCAAGCGCCATGTTTTTATTTTTCAATGGAGTATGAAAAGATACATTACCACTTCTTGGGGCTCCGTCTACACCAACCCACTGATATCTAAAAATTGAGGACAATTGTGGTCTGTCTAAATATCCAGCTGCTGCTGGATTTACAAATGTAGGATTAAACATATACATACTGAATGTCATATCCTGTTGACCATGAAAAACTAAGGAAAATGTACTAAAAAACACAAATGCAATTTTGCAAAATAACTTGTTCATATTTAATTTTTTATTAAAATGATTAGGCAACTACTTAAATTCTATTATTTTTCGTGCTCTAATTCACAAGTATCTTACAATAACTATGCCATTTATAATCTTTTTAGTTCACATTCATTTTGTATTTGAATAGCTAGCGCAAGTGCTGCTGATGCATCATGTACAGAAACCTTTACATCACAATGATTATCAATACTATATAAAAAAGATTTCAATTCTTCATATATTGCATTTTTTTCTGTATTTGAACTGTTAAAAAAACTAATTTTTTTCTTTTCTCCCGATTTTAATTCAAAAAAATTATCATTATCTAATTCCGCATCTATAATTTTATATACTTCTGAAACTTTATTTAGAAAATCAATCGTTGCATACATGTTTTGCTTAAAAATACGCATTTTACGCATTTTTTTCATTGAAATTCTACTGGCTGTAAAATTTGCTACACATCCATTATCAAATAAAACACGAGCATTAGCAATGTCTACAGAATTATTAATTACCGAAACCCCATTAGCCTGGATCGATTTTACTTTTGACTGTACTAATTTTAATACAATATCTATATCATGAATCATGAGATCCATCACAACTGAGACTTCTGTTCCTCTAGGATTAAACGGTGCCAATCTATGAATTTCAAAAAATTGAGGGGCTATAAGTTCTGCTTCTATTGAAGTAAATGCTGGATTATAACGCTCTACATGTCCTATTTGTACCTTCAAATCTGTTTCTGCAATCATTTGAGACAATATGGTAGCCTCTTCCAATGAATAACAAATTGGCTTTTCTATAAATACATGTTTTGAAGAAGCTATAGCTTTTTTTGCATATTCAAAATGAAATTGAGTAGGCGTAACAATATCAATTATAGTTGTATTGTGCAACAATTCCTCAAAACTATTTACTATGGATACATCATATTGCAGAGCAATCATTTGCAAACGATCTACATTATTATCAAAAACTTTAATATGTTCTTTTGAAACTAACTCTAGCCATTGTTTTAAATGTATTTCACCTAAATGGCCCAGTCCAACAATTCCTATATGATTCATATAATTAAAAAAGGCCCAAATTTTCATTTGAGCCATTTACATTTTATTTTGTAATAAATTCTATATCTACTCTTCTATTCACTGCTCTTCCTGCTTCGGTATCATTATCTCCCTTTGGAACACTTGGACCATATCCCATTGTAGATATTCTTTCTCCTTCTATACCTTTTTGCATAAAATACATTTTTACAGCTTCAGCTCTATCCATAGATAATCTCATATTTTTTTCAAGTTTACCTACATTATCAGTATGCCCTTCTAATTTTATTTTATAAGTAGGATTCTCATTCAAAATTTTAGCGACTATATTTAAAGAGCTAAAAGATGCATTTTTGATTACAGCACTTCCTGTAAAGAATTCAAGATTTTCTTGAGCTAACTTTGCCGCAATTTTCTCTTCAGAAATTGGACACCCCTTGTTTGCTTTCAATCCCGCTTCATTAGGACAATCATCTTCAACATCTATAATTCCATCAGAATCTGTATCCTTTGGTTTTTCTTCAGGGCATCCATTATTCGCTATCAATCCAGCTACATCTGGACATTTATCCTGATTATCTGGGATTCTATCTTCGTCTTTATCTGGACATCCATCTAAATCTTTTTTACCTTTTTCTTTTGGACATTTATCTAAATCATCTGACATTCCATCGCCATCACTATCTGGACATCCGCCATATTCTTTTGGCCCTGCTTGTTTTGGACATTTATCTTCACTATCAATTATACCATCATTATCAGCATCTGGACATCCACTGGTAATAAGCGGTCCTTTTTTGGTAGGACATTTATCTTGATTATTTGGGATACCATCTTCATCATCATCGGGTGGTGCACATCCCATATTGTCACAATCGCCAGGAATATCTTTACATTTATCTAATTTATTTGAAATCTTATCGCCATCAAAGTCTTTTGGGACTTTTTTATTCATTATTGGAATATTAATACTGAAATTAAATCCAAAATTCTTAGTTTGTTTCTTTAAACCCGAAGCTATTAACCAATCTTGAATGGCTAAATTAAAGCAGAATAATCGCAATCCAGCCCCTACATTGACTTCTTTGCTCAACATATGATATTGGACTGGGAAATAAATACCAAAAGCCTTTCCTTCCCATCTAGGCACTATGCTTACGAAAGAATTGTTGAGCATTGACGCTGTTTTATTATTTAAAACAAATGATAAAGTTCCATTAACAGCCACATATAATCCTTTCCATACTCTATAATCAAAAAATAAATTGGCTCTTGAAGGCGTCCATACGCTATAATTTACAGGAGTTGTATCAATATTAACACCAATTGTAGATAACGAATCTCTGAAAGCTTTCCAATCATAGGGTTTTTGAAATCTTTTGAATCTTTCCGTATTAAATAACGAACTATCAAATGTAATAGATGATAAAGGAATAGAACTATTAAAAGCTACTTGACCAAAATCTATAACACTAATACCAATTCTATATTTATATTTATTCAAATCATTTCTTAAATTATCTGATTTACAATCCATTTCATATTTATAATCTCTTCCGTCTCTTTTTTCATATATTAAGCCTATATCCGCACCAAATCCTAAATTATTTAATCCAAAAGATGGCGTTTGAAACTTATTATCAGAATAAAAAGCATTTGAATAATAGGTATTCATTGTTCCATTGGCTTTTCGAGCAAAATCTCTATTAAATACATCCACATATAAGTTATCGGATTGGAAAGTATTGTTCAATAATCCAAAATTTGCCTTTAACGTAATAGCTGCTTTTAAATAATTCTTCTTTTTATTGATCAATTCTCTTCCATAAGTAAGCCCTATATAAGCCCATGCGGTTCCATTGGCCCCAAAACCAGAATTGTCAGAAGGCCTCCAAGTAGCTGTATCTTTAGAATCATATGCAAATCGAGCCAATAATTCAGATAAATTATTAACTGTAAAAAAAGTTTTAACACCTGTAGAAAGAGCAATAGAGTGTTTTTGGTTAAAATTATACATCAAGCTAATAGTAGGTACATCTAATGTAGCATACGCACTTTTTCTACTCCCATCAAGGGTTTGTGGCAAATAGATTCTTCTATTTGAATCTACAATATTAGGAGGTGTCATCGATACTAATTCATTACTTGCGCCTACAAAATTATTATTAGCATTTAAACCTATACCAAACAAAGTTGCATGAAATTTATATCTACTATCTACTATTTCGGCAGGATTGTATTTAAGTCCATGAACTCCTGCAAACGGAGTATTAAATTCCCCAAAATTTAACTGGGAAAAAACATTTTGAACTGTAAAAAGTAATAAAATTTGTATATATAACTTCATTTATATTCGTATTAAAAAGCGCAAATTTAATTTTTTTTCATCAAATACTATAATAATTAATTTTTAACGTAAAATAGCGCCTACCTCTTTTTTTAATGACTCTAATACTTGTTTTATATATTTTTCAATATCCGCATCTTCCATAGTCTTATGTTTATCTTGCATATTCAATCGAATCGCATATTGTTTTTTTCCTTCAAAAGCCACATCTTTAAAAACGTCAAATAGACTCATATCCAGCAAAACCTCTTTTAATTCTTTTTTACAAACTTGCTCCAAGGCTGAAAAAGCAACATCCTCATCTACAATCAATGCCAAATCTCTTTTTACAACTGGGAACTTAGATATCTCTGTGTATGTAATCTTTTTGTTTGAAACTAATTCGTATAAAGCATCTATATTAATTTGAGCAAAAAATAAATCTTGTTTGATATCAAATAATTTTTTCATTTCATTGGACACCTCACCCAATTGACCAATCTCATTCTTTTTATAAGTTATCTTTGCGCAATAATTAAAAAATGAAATATCCAAATCCTCAATTTTTAAATTATCTAAAAAACGAGACAGAATAGATTCTACAATCGATTTGATATGAAAATAAGAACTCGAATCACCTTTGGGTTGTAGCCAAGAAGATGCTTGATGATTTCCTGAAATCAAAATCCCTAGAACCTTTGATTGAGCATAAGCTTGTGAATTGAAATATACATTTCCAAATTCATAAAACTTAATATCTTTGCTATCACGATTGATATTATACTGAGCTACTTCTAGGAACCCTGGCAATAAATGCGTTCGCATACAATCCAATTCACTTGTCATGGAATTGAGAAGCATGATAGGATTTTCATAATATTTTGATTGTGAAATAGAATTTGTCATAATCTCATTGAATCCATCGCCTTGTAACAATGCTCCAATATGTTCTTCCAACTTATGGCGTGAAATTTTATCAGTAAAAATGATATTGCTTTTCAAATGTTTTGGATAAGGTACCGCATCATAACCTGTAATTCGGAGAACTTCTTCTATTACATCTTCTTCTCTATTTACATCAAATTTAAATAAAGGTACTTTCAGACTCCAAGTTTCATTTTCATATCCTTCAATATCTATCTCCAAATTCTTTAAGATAGTTGACACTTCATCTTCATTCATTTTTCGGCCTGCATACATGTCCAATCGAGCTTTGGTCAATGAAACTAAATAGGGCTCAAATACTCCTTTTTGAATTGAAACAATCTCCGAAGCTAATGATACACCTGCTATTTCTGACAACATAGAAAGCATTTTCTCCATCACAAATTGTGCCGCATTAGGATTGACACTTTTCTCAAATTTTGAAGAAGATTCAGTTTTTATATTCAAGCGCATAGATGTTTTTCGAATACGCATAGGTTCAAAGAAAGCACATTCTAACATCAATGAAGTGGTTTCATGATTGACACAACTATTTTTCCCGCCAATAATTCCCGCCAAACATAGACTTTTTTCTTTATCAGAAATTACTATATCATCTGATGTTAAAGTTAATTTTTGGTCGTTTAATGATTCAAAATTTTCATTGGAATTCAAATTTTTAACTTGAATAGATCCATTTGCAATTTTTTGATAATCAAAACAATGTGTAGGATAACCCAAATCGTGCATAATATAATTGGAACAATCCACCACCGAATTAATAGCACGTTCGCCAATTACTTGCAAGCGAAACTTTAACCATTCGGGGCTATCAAATTTTTGAATGCCTGTCAAAACCGCACCTTGATATATTTTACAATCTTCTGAAAACACTTCTATCTCTAATTTTTTACTTTCATTAGACTTAGAAATTGCTCCAAAAGTTTTTCCATTGGGATTGAATGTATGAGGAATATTTTTGGCATCCATAGCTACATGCAAATCACGCGCTACACCTTGATGGCTCATTGCATCGGTACGATTAGGCGTCAAACCTATTTCTATCGCTATATCTTGGTGAATTTGGTAATAATCTGAGGCTTTGGTTCCTACTTGAGCATCGGCGGGCAATACAATGATTCCATCATGAGAGGTTCCAAGCCCTATTTCATCTTCGGCGCATATCATACCAAAGCTCTCTTCGCCACGGATTTTTGCAGCTTTGATTTCAAAAGAATCGCCCGAAGTGGGATATAAAACCGCACCTACAATGGCCACCACTACTTTCTGACCTATGGCTACATTGGGCGCACCACATACAATTTGATGTGTTCCATAGCTCCCCAAATCCACTTGTGTAACTTTTAACTTATCAGCATTGGCATGTTTTTCGCATGATATTACTTCGCCTATTACCAACCCTTCTAAGCCCCCTTTTACCGATGCAACAGGCTCTAACGCCTCTACTTCTAAACCAATGGATGTCAATATTTTGGAAACATCATCTATACTTAATTCGGATTGTATATAATCATTCAACCAATTCCAAGAAATTCTCATGCTTTGCTATAATATTATTATTCTGCAAAGAAACGAATTTTTGAACATTTTAAGCATTTTTTTTAAGTTACTTCTATTCAGTAACTTAAAAAAAACGAGTTTAAATTCTAAAACGTCATAGACATTCCCATCAATATATTTATTCCAGCCTGAGGAAACACATAATTGAAGTCTGAAGCAGGAGTTACATCGCCGTTTGATGATACAAATCTACCTGTATTATACGTATACGCATTGGTAAATGTTTTATTATCGAATAAATTATTTACCAAAAGATTTAAGGCTATTTCTTTAGCGAATTTTGGTTTGATTTTATGTTCAAAAGTCATATTAAAAAAACTGTACAAAGGAATAGACTTTGATATTTCCTGTGTATTATCAATATATTGTTTACCTACAGTTTTGTTATTGATTGCAATAGTTGTTCTAGGTAAACCCGTCCATTTTAGTTCCAAAAAACTATTCCATCGTGGAGTAAATGCAATATCTATATTATTTTTTGTAATTTTCTCTGTGTATTGATTATTAATAGTGTAATCTTCATTAAATGCATTGATGAAATATGTATAATCAACAATTTTACTGATATTATAAGCAATGGATGAAGACAAAGTTAACTTGGGAGAAACTTGGTAATTAGCCATAAACTCAGCGCCTATTCTGTAGCTTTTATCTACATTTTGTCTAATGGGTGATCCTACATCATTCACTGCGCCCGTATTGATCAATTGATCTTTGTAGAGCATAGCAAATATATTCGTTTCAATTTGAAGTTTTTCAGTATTGTAAATATGCCCCAGTTCAAAATTTAGCATTTTTTCAGCTTTTGGATTTTCGTTCATTTTGGCATCTATAAAGTCACTTCTATTGGGTTCTTTTTGTCCAATTCCCGCAAAGAAATACATTTTATTTTTATTGTTAAATGTGTAGTTCACTCCAAACTTTGGATTGAAAAATAAAAAATTTTGATCTATAAAAACAGGAATATTATCTCTAAGCATGCCTGATGCGTTATAATTTACAAATCGAGCTTGCAAATCAAAATTCAAAACCCAATTTTTAAGCGTTAGAGAAGATTTTGAGAAAAAAGTAGCATCCATTTTAGTAGATTTATTGTTATAATATTGAAAAGGAGCTACAAAATTTGGATTATCAATGATAGAAACGAGCTCTCCAAAATGACTTCCTATATAATTATTTAAATGAAATGCCGTCTGGTTTTGAAAAATGCCTTTTTGAAAATTATTAGACATATTAAATCCAATCAAATGATTATCAAGCCATAATTGTCTAACCAAATCACTTGTTTGATTCAAATTGAGATTATAATTATTCAAATTTTGAGCTACTTTATACTCTTCGTAGAAGCCGCCACCTTTAACATAATACGCCGTAAAACCAGATTGCCAATTGGAGTTCCACTCAAAATTATTAATCCATTGAACATGGGTTTGACTATAATCATCCACTTGATTTTCATATGGATTTCCTATTTTTTGTTCATAGTCCGTTCCTGCAATATTGAATGTTCTATTATTGGTATATTGGCTCTGCTCTACTCCATACCATGCTTGATAGGTTTTTTCATTTCCATTGAAAACTATTAAATGTGTATTAAATTTATTTTGATAATTAGAAAGAGCTAAATAAGTTGAATTCAATCGACTAAATGCCCTATCAATATATCCATCTGATGTGGCATAGGTAGCTCTTGCCGCAGCCTGCCATCCATTTTTCATAACACCAGTTGATCCCAATACAGATGTTCTCAATGTATTAAACGATCCAAAACTAGAAGATAATTTCAGAAAAGGCTGCGAATATTTTTTGGTAGTTTTGATTGAAACCGAACCACCAAAACTAGTTCCTCCTAACGTAGAAAACCCAACACCTCGTTGCACTTGGATATCATCAGCGCTAGAGAGAATATCGGGAATATTGACCCAAAATACGGAATGACTTTCGGCATCGTTGTATGGAATACCATTGATATTGACTTGGATACGCTGTGCATCGCTCCCACGAAGATTCATATTGGTATAACCTATTCCATTTCCAGCATCGCTGCTAAAGGTAAGTGATGGCACGCTTTGAAGCAATACAGGTATATCTTGCCCCAGATTGAGCGAAGACAATTGCTCTACTTTGATATTTTGGAATGTATTCAAATACGTTTGATTGGCCCTTGTAGAAATAATACTAATTTCCTTTTGAAAACGTACCGTGTCTCCCATTTTTTTTTGAGAAAATAGGGATAGAGAAAAACAAAATGTTAAAACTAAAATACTATTTTTTTTCATAAACTAGATAATTTAAATGAGAAATAAACTATCTAGGGACGCATTTCATTCAAAAATGAAAAACATCACAGCTTTCTTCCCTACGTTGGCATTAACCAAATCAGGTAAATAAGGGTTTTTTCTCAGCATTTAGAAAATCTAATGCACCCCTAGAAAGTTTTATGCAAAATTATATTAAAAAAATTAATTCAATCATTAATTCATCATATCTTCAATTTCTGCTACTTCAATAGGACAATCTTTGAATAAATCAATGTGATTTCCGTCTGACTTCACGACAATATCATTTTCAATACGAATACCAAGACCCTCATCTTGAATATAAATACCTGGTTCACATGTCAAAACAGCATTATTTGGAATTTTAGCATAATGATTTCCAACATCATGAACATCTAGCCCTAGGAAATGCGCTACACCATGAGGGAAGTATTTTCTATATAATGGATTCATTGGATCTTGATTCTGAACGGCTGTAGCATTTAGCAAACCTACTTGAACCAATTCTTTTTCCATTAATTTTTTACATTCATTATTGTAATCCAAAAGTGAAATTTGGGTTGAAAACAACTTTTTACATTCTTTAAAGACATTCAAGCAAGCATTATAAATTGTTTTTTGTCTATCCGAAAAACGACCTCCGACTGGAATTGTACGTGTCATATCCGATGCAAAATTTGCAAAGCTACTTCCTACGTCCATCAATAATAATTCACCATTTCGCAATTCTTTATCATTATCGTTGTAATGCAATACACAAGCATTGGCGCCACCCGCAATGATAGGATTATAGGCATGAATGGCTTTATTTCTATTAAAAATATAAGTGTATTCCGCTTCTACTTCAAACTCATATTTGAATTTTTTCATATCTTTCAAAATAGATTTAAAGGCTTCAATAGTTATATTTGACGCCACTTGAATCATATCTATTTCTTGTTGTTTTTTTGCAGTTCGAAGCATTCCCATAATGGGTGCCGAACGCTCAAATTGATGCAATGGAAACTGTTTTTTAATTTCATTGAAAAATCTCAAATCTTTATAATCGCCGTCATAATGCGCTCTGTCATGTTCGTTCAAATTGATATAAACAGTAGCAGCATAATGCATCATCATATCAAATTGGCTTTTAAAGCCTTTACTCCATTGAATATTTTGTATTCCAGAAATTGAAGTTGCTTGCTCTTTTGTATATTTATAACCTTCCCAAACTTTAATGAGTTCAGAAGTTTCTTTTACAAACAAAACTTCTTTCCAAGCATTATTGGGAGCATCGGGGAATAATACGAGAATGGTATCTTCTTGATCAATTCCAGTAAGATAATACAAATCTGGATTTTGAAAAAAGGCATGTGTAGCATCTGCCGACTTCATAAATTGATCGCCAGAATGAAAAATTGCAATAGAATTGGGTTTTAATTGTGCTGTAAAATCTTTTCTATTTTGAATAAATAGCGAAGAATCTAACGGACTAAATCGTTTCATACATTGAAAATTGAATACTTTTAAAAAACATAACCGACATTAAAGCCAGTGCCAAAATTAGTCAATTTATCCGATTTATGATGCAGAAAATTATTTTAATAAATAAATATATCAATAACTTACTTATTTAATGTTATGTTTTACATATGTATTTATTATAAAAAAAAATTGAAAATAAAGTGTATTTTTGTATCGTAATTTAAATCCTTAAACTTATGTTATAATTTCAATCTTTAAAAAGATTTTTACATATTTATATTTTTTATCCCCCATTAAAAATGAACAATTTATTCTATAATGCCAATTTTAATAAACTATCAATGCAAATAAAAGCCTTTGATTCTTTATTTTTCATAGGTTCTTGTTTTTCGAGTAATATTTCTGAAAAATTGCACGATCGAAAATTTAATGTTTTATCTAATCCTTATGGAATTTTATTTGATACGCTATCTATTCGCAAAGCAATAGATCAAATAATTTATAAAAAAAAATACTATATATCCGACCTATTCTATCATAAAGAAATGTATGGAAGCTGGAATCATCATACAGAATTTTCAGATACCTCTAAAGATGTAGCTGTAGAAAAAATCAATAACAAGATAATTGACGCGCATACTTTTTTAAAAAATACTGATATAGTAGTTATAACATTAGGGTCTGCATTTTCGTATTATCATAAAAATTCAAATCAATTTGTAGCAAATTGTCATAAAGTACCACAGAATGAATTTGAAAAAAAACTGATCTCAGCTATTGAAATAACTCAAAACATAGATGAAATTATTAAAAATATTCAACTTTTCAATCCTAAGGCTGAAATCATATTGACAATAAGTCCAGTAAGGCATTTGAGAGATGGTGTTATTGAAAATAACAGAAGTAAGGCACAACTTATAGAAGCTGTTCATCAAGCAATAACCCATAATAATAAAACACATTATTTTCCTTCCTATGAAATTGTAATTGATATTTTGCGAGATTATCGATTTTTTGATGTAGATTATGCTCATCCCAATTATTTAGCTACAGAAATAGTATTGCAATATTTTATTGATTTATTTATGGAATCAAATGATATCGAACTAATGGAAGAAATGTATAAGCTAAAAAAGGCTTTAAACCATAGATCATTGCATCCCAATACTATAGCACATAAAGAATTCTTAAAAACACACTTAGAAAAAGCGATGTATTATTCAAAAAAGTATCCAAACATTGATTTTAGTAATGAAATCAAGCATTTTTCGGAAAAATCATAAAAGTAAAAAATTAGTTTGCATATATAAAAAATATTGTATTTTTAACTTCGTAATTTACTATTTCATATATGGGTAATACCACATCAAAGACATTAAATTTAAGCCAATTATTACAAGAAAATTTTGGATTTGACACGTTTAAAGGCGAACAAGAATCTATCATTCATTCTATTTTGGAAGGAAAAGACACCTTTGTTCTCATGCCTACTGGTGGAGGAAAATCACTTTGTTATCAATTACCTGCAATTATTTCAGAAGGTACGGCAATTATTGTTTCCCCATTGATTGCTTTAATGAAAAACCAAGTAGATTTAATACGAAATTACAATGAAAATGAAAGTATAGCACATTTTTATAATAGTACACTTAATGTAACCCAAAAAAGACAAGTAGAAAAAGATGTAATAGAAGGAAAAACAAAATTACTTTATGTAGCACCTGAAACCTTAGCAAAAGAAGATAATTTTCAATTTTATAGCAGCTTCAAAATTTCATTTATCGCTATCGATGAAGCGCATTGTATTTCCGAATGGGGTCACGATTTTAGACCCGAATATAGACGGATTAAAGATGCCATCAATAAAATTCCATATAAATTCCCAATTGTAGCTCTTACAGCTACTGCCACTCCAAAAGTACAAACTGATATTGCAAAAAATTTGGGATTGAAAGATTATAATTTATTTGTATCATCCTTCAATAGACCCAATCTTTACTACGAAATTCGTCATAAAGTGAATGATGACTGGGCTATACGTAATATTGTAATGTATATAAAAAGTCAAGAAGGAAAATCGGGAATAGTATATGTTTTGAATAGAAAATCAGCTGAAAAAATAGCTGAAATTTTATGTGTAAATGGTATTAAAGCCGCTCCATACCATGCTGGAATTGAAGGAAAATTGCGTAGCAAAACCCAAGATGATTTTTTAAATGAAGAAATCAATGTAATTGTAGCTACTGTGGCTTTTGGTATGGGAATTGATAAGCCCGATATTCGGTTTGTAATTCATTATAATATTGCCAAAAGTATCGAAAATTATTATCAAGAAACAGGTAGAGCTGGAAGGGACGGATTGGAAGGAAATTGTATTGCCTATTTTAATTACAAAGATATAAATAAGGTAGAAAAAATGCTCAGCGACAAAACCGTAACGGAGCGAGAGCGTGGGATGGTTCTGATAGATGAAACCGTGGCCTATATTGAAACGGGTGAATGTAGACGAAAATTTTTATTAAATTATTTTGGTCAAGAGTATAAAGATAATCAATGCTCCGAGCATAAAATGTGTGATAATTGTCGAAATCCAAAGGAACAAAAAGATATTACACAAGACATGGTGCTAGCGCTTGAAACTATAAACGCCTGCGAAGAAGCACATTATATCAATCATATTTCTAAAATATTGACGGGAATTAAATCGGATGCCATTACATCCTACAAACATCATCTTTTATCTCAATTTGGGGCGGGAAAAGATAAGGAAGAGTTGTATTGGACTTCTGTATTAAGAAATGCAATTATTCAAAATCTAATTTATAGAGAAATAGAAGAATATGGGACGCTTAAAATGAATCCAAAAGGGGATGAATATATTAAAAATCCTTATCAAATAAAAATAGCACTCAATCATGATTATGAAAATGAAAGTGGTGTAATTTTGGCCTCAAGTAATCATTCCGCTTTGGATAAAGCATTATTTCAAATCTTAAAGGATTTAAGAAAGTCTGAGGCTAAAAAACAAAATTTGCCACCTTATGTTTTAATTCAAGATCCATCTTTGGAAGAAATGTGTCTTAAATATCCAATCACATTAGAGGAATTTGCAGATATTACAGGAATCACAAAAGCAAAAGTTCAAAAATTTGGCGAATTATTTATAAAAGAAATAGCTCAACACGTAGCGCTCAATAATATTGAACGTCCGATGGATTATACCATTCGAACGGTTATAAACAAGAGTAGCGATAAAGTAAAAATCATTAAAAGTATCGATAAAAAAATATCATTAGATATCCTTTCAGATGAGTTACAATATAATTTTGAAGAGCTTGTAGACGAGCTTGAAAGCATTGTAATGAATGGTACCAAAGTAGATATCAATTATTATTTGAATGATATCATGGACGGAGAATTGCTAGACGAAATGTTTGAATGGTTCAAAGGAAATGAAATGGGTGATATTGAAGAATGCTACAAAGCCTTTGTAGATGATGATTTGCCTAAAGATGATATTCGTCTTGTAAAACTTCAATTTATCAGCAATTATATAAAATAACACCATAAATAAAACAATATAAATCGGTCATGAATTTTCAAGCCTTATTTGCACCCGAAGCACTCATAGCTATATTAACCCTTACTTTTTTGGAAATTATACTAGGAATTGACAATATTGTTTTTATTTCCATAGTTACTGGGAAACTATCTGCAAAAGACCGTCCGAAAGCGAGAAATATAGGATTAGGTTTAGCGTTATTATTCCGTATTATGATGCTTTTTGGGTTATCATTTATTTTATCTTTGAATCAACCTTTTTATAGTCTAAACAACGATATATTATCTTTTGGGATATCGGGACAAAGCCTAATTGTATTCTTGGGAGGATTATTCTTATTGTATAAAAGTGTAAGCGAAATCCATGAGAAATTAGAAGGGGAAACCGAAGGGGAATCGAGAGAATCAAAAAGTGGTGTTTCTAAAGCCATCATACAAATAGCACTTTTAAATCTAGTTTTTTCTTTCGATAGTATTCTTACAGCTATTGGATTGGTGAGTTTGAAAGAGGCACCCGAAGGATTTGGATATGCTACAGGAATGGAAATCATGATTGTATCGGTAATTATTTCTGTGATCATCATGATGGCATTTGCAGGACCTGTGAGTGATTTTGTAAATAAAAATCCTACAATTCAAATATTAGGTTTATCATTTTTGATCTTAATCGGCGTTATGCTTTTGGCGGAAGCTTCACACATGTCGCATCTAAAATTCATGAATGGATTAGAGGTAAATGCAATTCCAAAAGGATATTTATATTTTGCGATTATGTTCTCTTTATTTATTGAATTTTTGAATATAAAAATGCGCAAAGGTAAAAACCCTGTAAAACTCCATGATAGTAAAATTATGGATAAAGAATTGAAATAAAAAAACAAGAAATTATAGATAAATAATGAATATGAAATTCAAAAAGTATGTACTCGTTTCCTTAATTGGAATTAGCTCATTGTTCTACCTTTCGGCTACAACAGGTCAAGTAGATTATTTTGAAGTGTCTAAAAATATCGATATTTTTGTATCGCTCTTCAAAGAATTAAATGTATTTTATGTAGATAAAATAGACCCTAGCACTGTTATCCGAAAAGGGATTGACGCCATGCTTGAGAGTTTGGACCCGTATACCGAATTTTATTCAGAAGCAGAAACAGAAGATTTCAGGGCTGAAACTACTGGTAAATATGGGGGTGTAGGAAGTGTTATATCACAAAGAGGCGATTTTGTGTATGTAGAAGATCCTTATGAAGAAATGCCAGCATACAAGGCAGGTCTTAGAATTGGAGATAAAATTACAGAAATCGATGGAAAATCGATGAAAGGAAAATCAACATCCGATGTGAGCAAGCTTCTCAAAGGAACTGCTGGAACCAAAGTAAAAGTTTCCATAATGCGGATGCAAGCCGATGGAACGGAGAAAAAAATGGATTTTGAAATTCTTAGACAGGAAATTAAGCTAAAAAGTATCCCATATGCTGGTTTGGCATCGCCGAATATTGGTTATATTACCTTAAATAGCTTTACGGACAATGCAGGAAATGAAGTACGTGAAGAGTTGAAAAAATTGAAAAAAGACAATAATTTAGAAGGTGTCATTTTAGATTTGAGAAGCAATCCAGGAGGATTATTGCACGAAGCGGTGAATTTGAGCAATGTATTTTTGGACCAAGATATAGAAATTGTAAGCACAAAAGGAAAAATTGCAGAATGGAATAAAACCTATAGAACACAGCAACGCGCTGAAGATAACAAAATACCATTAGTTATCCTTACCAATGGAGCATCGGCATCGGCTTCGGAGATTGTATCTGGAGCTATTCAAGACTATGATAGAGGTGTAATTGTGGGTGGAAAAACGTTTGGGAAAGGATTGGTACAACAGACGCGTCCTCTTCCATATAATACGCAATTAAAAGTGACTACTTCTAAATATTATATTCCATCGGGAAGATGTATTCAAGCTATAAATTATGCTGAGAAAAATCCAGATGGTAGCGTAAAGAAAATCCCCGATTCATTAAAAGTAGCGTTCAAAACCAAAGGAGGCCGTGTGGTATATGATGGTGGTGGCATTGACCCTGATATTAAAACAAAAAAAGAATATTATCACGATATTACGGTAGCATTGATAACCAAAGGCTTGATAGCAGAGTTTGCAAATGACTATATACTCAAAAATCCAAAACCTGCTAATGCAAATCAATATAATTTCACGGATTCCGATTTTGAGAAATTCACAAAATTCATACAAAGCAAAAAATTTGAGTACGATTCGGATATAGAAAAACCACTTAAAGCATTAAAAGCAAAAGCAGAAGATGAAAAAAGTTTTGAGATTTTGAAACCACAATTTGAAGCATTGAGCCAAAAAATCAAAGAATCAAAAAATCAACAATTGCAATTGAACAAAAAAGATATTACGGATTTGATAGAAGGGGAAATTATCAGAAGATATTATAGCCGAAGAGACCAAATAGAAAGAGGTTTTACGCACGATGAAGATATCAAAGCGGCTATAAAATTGATAAAAACACCTTCAGAATATCAAAAATTACTGAAAAAATAATAAAATGCATCAACCCAAAACCGCATTGGATTTGCAGATTAGTGCAAGTTTGAAAGAGAAATTGTATCAAAATAGCATTGTCAAGAACTACAAATCAGGCGATGTGATAATAAATGAAAATTCTCGTATCAATGCGATACCTATCATTGCAAAAGGAATTTTGTCCATTTTTAGAACAGAAGAAGATGGCAGAGAAATATTGCTATACTATATACAAGCGGGCGAAAGCTGCGTAATGTCTTTCCTGGGCGGACTTCACAATGAAAATTGTAGAATCAAAGCCAGTGTAGAAGAAGACGCCGAAATTCTGTTTTTGCCTATTGATAAGTTTTC
>Ga0078894_10001562_pt1 | contig 17152 bp, 14 predicted proteins | sample LauGreSu1BDMLBSD_2_FD_67506 | JGI IMG/M metagenome (GOLD analysis project Ga0078894, IMG submission 67506) | Freshwater lake microbial communities from Lake Michigan, USA - Su13.BD.MLB.SD (version 4) (version 4) | ecosystem: Environmental > Aquatic > Freshwater > Lake | place: Lake Michigan... | reverse complement strand
GTGTGCCATACGTACTGGTGGGCAACTGCTAGCAAGATCTTTGTTGGCTTGGTAGCTCAGTTGGTACGAGCGAACGACTGAAAATCGTTAGGTCGCCGGTTCGATCCCGGCCCAAGCCACATTCACTAATCAACCATTTCCAACTAATGGGGAATTGTTTCAGTACCCTTAGGTAAAACTACGCTGGGGGCATTTTGAAGAAAAGTAATCCAAAATATTTTCTTGCTCTTCTGCTCTCTAGCATTCATCTTTGGCAGGCAACTTTGGTACGTCCCGTAGCCGATGATTACTCACTATTGAAAATCTACTCGCAAGAAGGCTTTGCATCCTTCCTCTCATTCATATGGAATAACTTCGGAGGAAATATCACTCCGGCAATTATTCGGGCTCTATACCTGTCAATTTCATTGGACGCATCAAATTGGTACGGATTCATAGCTTTTTCAATTACGACTTCATTGCTTGTCATCGTAAGCTATTTAATTTTGCTCACTTGGCTTACCAATAGGGGCATGCGGCAAATTACGATTAACGACTTGCTGATTGCGCTTCTTGCGTCTCTTACGTTTGAAGGACTTTTTACACCAGGTCTTTCGTCGGCTTACTTGTTCGGTGCCGCTTCCGGTGTTCATCTTTGGCCGATCTGTATCTTCATCATAAGTTTGAAACTCATTCAATCCTATTCAGTTAAGTCCTCAACGTTTGGCTTCATGGGGTTTCTGGTGCTTTCAATATTGTTGGGCTTTATCGTAGGAAACTCTGGAATTGCAGAAAGTAGCTCGATTTTTCTTGCTCTTTTGATACTCGTGATCAATCTTTACAGGAGAAGAAGTACCCAATCCCTCTCTAGATTTCGAATAGCAATCAGTGCCTTTCTGATGGGAGTTGGCCTAGGGCTAGTAACTATTTTTGTTTCACCTGGATTTAGCAATCGAAATAATCGTTTAGGAAAAGGTAGTGACGGTTTTTTCTCGCTTTTGGAAAGCTTCAGAAGTTCACTAGCTAGCTTCTCTGGCGAGTTAATCACTCATCCAGCTTGGTTATTTGTCATTCTGATCGCAGTTTCTGGAAGATTCAGTTTTGAGGTTAATACAATACGCGCAAAGATTTTGCTGGCGTACTTTGCCTTTACATTTGTAATGCTCGTTCTAGGAAGCACATTTGGATATGCTGCTTGGCACCAGTCAAGTGGATTGATATTTCTTTTAGCACCTAGTGCATTCTGTATTCCAATACTTAGTATTCGCATTACAAGTATTGCAAATAGATTTGGTTTAGTTCTTAGGAACATTTTGCTGGTTGCCATGACATTAGTACTTCTAGGACTTACGACTCGAGGGGTAGTGGTCCAGACGAATAGAAGCGCTGCCTGGGATACAAATCTATTGATCAATTATTGCTCAAACATCAACCCGGCTGAATCCCCTGTTTTGGGAGCGGAAATAAAGTATTGGCCGATTGGACTAGGAATCGAAGACGTGAATCGCTGGGATTGGATGGAAAAAGACTATCGATCCTGGCTTTCTTCCCTCAGTGAAGATACATCTCTGAAATGTGATGGATCAGATTGACTCTTTTTTCACTGCAAGACAAATTAGGTTTCCAAGGCGAATAGGAAATTCAACATCAGGTAAAAATTGTGAAAACTTATCTTTTACTCCTAAAACTGAGAACCCCATACCAACAAAATATTTTAAGTGATACCAATTGGTTGATCTCTCAATCTTCCTTGGTGACCAACCGCTCTTTTCCAACATGTTGCTTAGAGTTTTTGGGTTGTAAAGCTGAGGATGCTGCAAACAAAATGGTGGCCACTTAGCCTTCAGAACTGTTCTCAGTATCGATTTCTCATTATGGACAACAATTGAGAGATTTGCACCCGCTCCGGCTCGCATGTGAATATTCTTGAGATCTTCGATTGGGTTTAATAGGTGGTCGTAGACATGAACCCCTACAATTAAAGTAAACTCGTTATTTTGCAAATTCTCAATGAAGTCTGCTACTTCGACTGATTCGACTCCCGAAGCACTATCCATAAGTTCTTCTCTCACGGACAGATTTGGCTCAATAAATGAAACTCTTTTTGGAGAGCTCAAAGCAATAATTTCTCTGCTCACTAAGCCAATGTCTGGACCTACTTCAAGATAAGCACCGCTATCTGCTCCATCTCGAACTATCCACTTTGCATATGTTGATTGAGTTTTTGAAACTGTTGATTTATCTTCGCCCATAGTGTTGTCTGGCATTTCTGAGTAAAGAATCCCAATTTGTTGCCTTGTAAAGTACCAAGGACAGTAAAGTAACGCACAGTCGGTGCACCGAAAATATGAAAAGAACACTTGGTCTTTTCTCAACCCGATGAAATAACCCTTAGCTTCTTCCCAACTCATTTTCTCGGCAGGTTTCCGTGCTGAAGATTCAGGTTTTGATGAAAATTTTGAGGAACCGCATATTGGACAATCCCTTCGAAGCCATACAGGATCTACTTCATACATGGATTCACTTAACACGAAAAACTCCTCGCTTGTTCACAAAGTAGAAAACGACAGTCAAAAATACAACAATTAACATCTGGCGAATCTCTCTAGAAAGGCCAAATAAGCCCTCGGAAAGTAGGAGCAAGAATGTGTTGATAAAGAATTGTAAGAGATATGCGGAAGAAAACTTCAAAAGTTCAGGTAAATATTCAGCTTTTGATCTCCACACGATATTGCGCTGAGAGAAATGCGCCTGAACAATTGAGATTCCATAGGAAATCCCTAGAACAAGAACATCTGGAGCTTGAAGCATGAAGCGGGAAAGAACTATGAAATTACTCACGCCAAAGATTGAATTCCAGATACCTACGGCAGCGTACCTAGAAACTAATTTCATGAATTATTTCTTATTCTTTCCCTCTTTATGCCAGGATTGTAATTCTTCCCAACGAGCTTCAAGCATGCCAATTCGCTTTTCATCTTCATGTGCAATGCCGTTGTAATAATCCCGTTTATTAAGGAGCCATAGAAGTTCAAAGTGCACAGCATCAACTAATCCCTCTTCAATGTCAGTAGAAAGAGCCTTGCTGGCATCAAAAACAACTTTGCGTGTTTCGAATCGGTCTAATCGAATTGCGTGAACTTGACGTAAGGCATCTATCGATTCGATTGAAACGCCCCCGCCCATAACTAATTGCTTATCGGCTTTCTTGCACAATTTTGCCGTTTCAAGCGCGAAGTCTGTTGTTTGTTGTTTATTGATCGAGTCTCGCGCCCATCCCATGGATCCCACAAAATCGACACGACCAAAGACAACACCGTCCGCCCCACCAGTTTCGCTGATAGCCGCAATTAATGACTCACGATTTTCGAATCCTGTGATTGTCTCCATGTTAAATAGAAAGTCTGTATCTTCCTGTTCATCTGCTGAGTAAACAAGATTTTTTGCAGCAACATACTTGCTAGCTGCATAAGCTGATTCCACCATCGGGGCAACTATGTATCGAACACCAATTTGTTTTGCTTCTAACAAATCGCGTATCGCCTCGCAACCACCAATCTTTACTGTCATTGGGAGTCCTGATGCACGGGCTACATCAACGAGACGAAGCAACTCCTCGAGACGAGTTCCTTCCGCCTCAAACTCCGCCTTGACGCTGACTATTCCAAAGTTCTCTCTACCGCGAGTAAGAATCTCAACCATCTTACGTTCTGTTTTGTTCATGAAACCCCCTCATATCTCAAGGCTTTATTGTATTAAGGAGAAGTGATTAAGTGGCCTTGTATTGTTTGTGACACCTGGGTTTTAATGTCACTCAATTCAATTCCCATGGCGGAAGCCAGTTTTTCAAAGTCATCACCCCTAGGAAAGTAGTCATCTATGGTCACGTCCAAATCTGATCTTTCAATTACTACCTCATCAAAGTGCTCTGCAATCAAAGAAGCCATCTCACCTATTTCGACCTTTGGGCCACCTGAATCTATAGTTACTGACTTTCCTGAAATGGCGGCCTTCATCAAGACCTCCATAAATTCACCTGCATCCACATAACGCCTTATTACTTTGCCCCCAGATCTAATTTTGATTTTCTTTTCTTTTTGGGCAGAAATAATAAAGTCACTTAAAGCGTAAGCAGGATTAGGTGGCATAAATTTCCCTGAAGCACCCCACAAGCGCCCAATAACAACATTCGCACCAACTTTATGGGCGGCTTGCATGATGAGAAGTTCCTCAACGCGCTTACAAAAACCGTAAGGATTGACTTGAATGTTGGCTTCAAGATCACCTGTACTTCTATCAAGAATTGCGCCCGAGGAGACAGTTACGACCCACTTTGGTTTTGAGGTTTCAATGAATTGACATGCTTTTGAAATCAAGGCTAAATTTGTTGCTATAAAATCTCTTGGGCCTATTGATTTAACTTTGTCTCTGGTTAGAAAAGCTAGGTGAATGAAACCATCCAGCAAACTGGGAGGTTGTGATTCTAGAAAACTTTTCGTATCCCTCTTTTCTGAATTCCATAACACTATTTCTCTACCGTCTGATGTGAATAACAATTGAGAATTTGACAATTTATTCTTGTTAATTGCCTCAATAGTCTCAGTACCCAGCCAGCCGGATGCACCGGAAATCGCTACTGCACTATTCATCTACATCTACTCCCTTAATTCACTTGGTAGATATTTAAAAACCATATCTGAAATTTCTTTGTCCAGCTGCGGATTCATTAGGTGAATTGGATTAGATCTCATATTTCCATCGGCGAAAATTCTGCTGGTTACCTTAGGTAAATAGGATTGATCAGGGTGAATATCAACTATAAATGCTGCAGGGCCATCTGAGCTCAACATCTGCAACGCTTGCTCATTCCTGAGTAGACTCGAACTTATTCTCACGGTCGGAATTTCGTATGCACTAAATAGTTTTTCCCAATCTGGGAGACCCACGCCTGTTAGGCCATCGCAACCTATATAGGCGCCATTAAAATAGGCTTTTTGAGAAACCCGAATTGAGGCGTAACCTAAATTTGAAAAAATGAACATCTTTAGATTTAGATTTCTAACTTTAACAGTTCCCAGTTCTTGAAGGTTTTGGGCAAAACCTCCATCGCCTTCAACAAGTACGGTCCGTCCTGAGTTGTTTGCAAGAGCTGAACCAATCGATCCTGCTAATCCATATCCCATGCTTGCTAGACCTTTATTGTTCGTTAGCAACTGACCCTGCTTTTGCGAAAACGCTTGCATCATTGATGTATATGACCCACCGCTACTGCAGGGAATTACGTAATCCTTATTGGTTAATAATGAACCAAGCTCATCTACTAATTGAAAGGGGTTTACATAGTCAGGGAACTGGAAAGTGGAAGGCTCTACATTTGGTAACTTTGACCTGATCAATCCGATGTAGTCACGCCATTCGTTGAAATCTGTGCGCTTTAGTTTCTCAAAGTGATTCATTGTTTCTTCTAAGCCAGTCGCTGCGTCAAGAGCAATTGATAGCTCACTCTTTGGATGATGGACTTTTAACTCATTTTCGTCAATATCTATTCGAATAATTTTTCCTACCGGAACAAAGTTTTCCCACGAGAAGCCTGTCTGCTGGAGACCCAATCGTGCGCCTATTGAGATGACTAAATCAGCTTGCTGAATTACTGCATTAGCCCAACGCATTCCATAAGTATTTGGTCGGCCTGCATACAGTCGATCGCCTGCGTCCAAGTAGTCCGCCGCATTCCAAGTTGTTGCTACTGGTATTCCTAACTGACGAATTCGAGGTAGCTGAGCTTTGAAAGATGAATACTGAAGGCCGCCACCAACCAAAATAACGGGTCGCTCGCAACTGCTAATCAACTCCTTCAGAGCGTTTATGTCTTCATTAGAAATAATCTCGCCGACAAGGGAATCTTGAAGTCCTGACTTTGCTGCTTTCCTATTAAGTTCTTCAGAATTCACTTCCATGGCTGTAACATCAAGGCAGATCTCAATAAAAACAGGCCCTTTTCTACCTGTGGCTGAAATCTCACAAAAATCTGAAATTTCATTCTTTGATATGGGCTCGGTGATAGTGCGTGAAATTTTTGAGATGGGTTCAACTATCGACTGACCATCAATTTGCTGGTGACCAATCTGACGAACATTCAAATCAGTCAAAAACTCGGTCCTAGCCTGCCCACCAACGACAAGGAGTTCTCTACTTTCTAGCCAAGCACCTCCAATAGCACTGATCAAATTTGTGATTCCAGGACCAGCGGTGACCATTGCAAATGCTCTTTTGTTTGTTTCACGGTTTGCAACATTAAAATACTCCGCTGCTATCCCTGCGCTTACTTCATGAACAACTGCAATACATTGTAATCGAGTCCTCGCAGATTCAAGTAAGTGCATTACATTTCCTCCGCCTACAAAAAAACAGTGCGTGTAACCTTGTTCAACAAGTGAGTCAATAAAATAATCAGAGTACTTCATACTCAAACCCTAACTTATCTAAAGCATAGACAATCGATGAAAGGCAGTCGCTGAAAGTACTGTCTTCGATTTCAATTTTTGCCTCGCCCAAAATTCCTTGAAAATCGGGCAAAATTAAAACCTGGTGGGTACTTGTATTTTTCTTATCGTTCCTAATTGCCTTTACAAACTGACTGGAATCAAGTTGAAACTTTGGGAAATTTTGCGAAACAGGATCAACCTGAACCGCTATAAAATCGGAAAGGTCAGTGCATAACAAGGACTTTCCTGAGTGCCAGATGGCAGCCTCCATTCCAACGAACACGCCAATTCCGTGTGGAATTGCAAAACTTGTTGCGGACTCTAGGGCATGACCAAATGAGTGCCCAAAATTCAGCAACCTTCTCTCTTTTTTATCAAACTCATCTATTTCAACGAACCATTTTTTAGCTTCAAGCGAAAGAAAGATTGCTTTCAAAATTGAATCTTCCTTCTTACTTCTTTGCCAATCTTTAATTAGCCCTTGGAAAAGTAAGGTTTTTTGTAAATTAAAGGCAAAACAGATCTTTACTCCTTCAGATATTCCCGAAGCAATGTCAACTAGGTTAAGGGTGTTAAGAAATTTTGGTTCAATATAAACTTGGCGGGGTGGGAAAAAATTTCCTACAACATTTTTGTGTTTGCCAATATTTATGGAGCTTTTTCCCCCAATGCAAGAATCTAACATGGACATTAAGGTCGTTGGAACATAAACCCACTCTATGCCTCTCATGTAAAGTGACGCGACAAGGGTGACTAGGTCTTGTAAAGCTCCACCACCAACCGCAACTATCAAATCACTCTTCGTAATCCCAGCATCGGCTAAATTCTCCAATATATCTTCAACTGTATTTAGTGTTTTTTTCTCTTCACTTATCTGCAAATTTATAGTCAACTGCGGGGAAGAGAGTATCTCTGCTGTAGTAGCAATCACATTGCTATCAACGATAAGTACATAACGCCTGCGTTCTACGTCAAGATCTTGAAGCACATTAGTGATTTTGTAGGCAAATTGAGAACTAGTTACCTCTAACTCAAATTGTTCGGACATTTGACCAGCCGTTGTCCACATTGATGAATTGACCATTTACACCCAAAGACTCATTCGACAGCAACCATGCAATAATTTTCGATAATTCACAGCTAGACACAAGCTTTCTTGACGGTGTCTGCGATTCAATGTTATCAATCTGATCTTGACTTAGGTTCGCCCTAGTCATTGGGGAGTCGATGACACCAGGAAGAACGGCATTAATTCTAAGACCATCTCCGGAAAAATCAGCCAAAACGGAATTTACAAGACCTTCGAGAGCGGCTTTAGAAACAGAATAGGAAAACTTATTTTTTCGACTCAAATTTTGCCAAACACTACTTACTAATACCAAGCTTGGAGATTGAGTTAATAGGTTTGCATCAATCAAATATTTCATAGATTTGACAACAAAGAAAAGATTGGCTTCAAGAGTCTCTAAGAACTTTTCTGAGGTAAGAAGTGTGTCATTTGCATTAACACCTTGAGCCCACACGCAGCCATCAAATTTGATTCCTAAACTAGCAATTCCTTCCAATCCATTTGCGGTTTGAACGTCTGAACCGGCAGACTTATTTGAAGCAGCAACAACTTTGTGCCCTTTATCCTCTAGTTCAGTTCTAATCGCGACACCTAAGGTTCCCGATGCACCAAAAACTAAGATTTTCATCGACTATTCCAAAAATTCAGAAACTAAGTAGTTCGGTCTTGCCTTTACTTCTTCATAGATCAATCCAACGTACTCACTTAAGATTCCAAGCATTAGAGAAACTATTCCAAAGACAAGTAGGAATAAACCGACTAAGGTTCCGAAGCCTGCGAATGGAACTCCCACGAAAACCCACAAAAAGAAAAGTGGGATGATTGAAGTAAATGAAATCGCTGAGACAAAAAATCCAAAAACTGTGATCAAACGTAGAGGTTTATATGAATGTGCAAAGATGCCCTTGAAGGCTAGATCGAGAACTTTGAATGTGTGGGCATTGGAAACACCACCAAATCTAGGCGGGCGCTCCATTGGAATACCAATTGAGTTAAAGCCAGCCCAGGCGAACAACCCTCTTACAAACCTATTTCTCTCAGTCATGCCCTTCACTGCAATATAAACCTTGCGGTCCACAAGGCGAAAATCTGAAGCATTTCTCGGAATTCGACCATCGGTTAGCTTTCCCGCTAGCCAATAGAACATTTTGGAGTTCATTGTACGAATTGGGCCGGTACCTTCGCGCTTAGTGACTACTCCATAAACGTTCTCGAATCCCTCTTCCCACTTGCGCAGGAATGTGGGGATTAACTCAGGAGGGTCTTGAAGATCTGCTGTCATGAGGATGCACGCATCCCCAGTAACATAATCTAAACCAGCTGTAAGGCCGCCATCCATCCTAAAGTTTCTAGACAACTTGAGGATTCTAAATCTTTTGTCGGCTTTAGAGATTGCCTGTAATTTTTCCCAAGTGGAATCAATGGAACCATTTTCAATGATTATTGCCTCAAAATCATATTGAGTTTCAGAGTTAAACACTTGAGAAAGTCGCTTGGCCAATTCATCGACACAATCTTCCTCATTGTAAGCTGGAATTATTAAGCTAATCAGTTTCTTTCCCAATTTATCTACCCGCTAAATAAGTCTTATACCAATTGAATGTTTTTTCTAAACCGCTCTGCAACGTCACGGAAGATTTCCAACCTAGAACAGAATGGGCTTTTCCGCTGTTTAAGTGTTGATCTTTGATCTCTGACTTAGCAGAATTTTTGATCTCTGGTTCGATGTACTTGCCGGCCACTACCAAAGAAATTTCGCGATACAGCGAAAGCACTGACAAGGGTTCATCTCGAGAAAAATTAAAGGCCTCTCCGTTTAAATTTTTGGTCTGGCTCACTTCAGATAAACGCAAGTATGCTGAAACAATGTCATCCACGTGAACATAATCTCTCACAAATGTTCCATCGCTTCTGAGAACTGGTATTTCATTGCTTAACAAATCACGAATAGTGCCGGGAACTATTCGGCTCCAATTCAAATCTCCACCACCATAAATATTTCCACAACGAGCGATTGTTGCTGGGATTCCATATGTTGAACCATATGATTGAGCTACTAGATCTGTACAAGATTTTGAAACATCGTAAGGACCGTCTCCGTGGAGCGGAAAATTCTCTAAGTATGGAAGCTGATCAGATGAACCGTAAGCTTTATCACTTGAAGCAACGACAATAGACTTGACTCCACCATTTGATTGACGAGCCGTCTCTAAAATATTCCAAGTTCCCTGAATATTTGATTCAAAAGTTGAAAGTGGATCCTGCATTGCAGTGCCCACGATTGTTTGCGCACCTAAGTGAAAGATATCTGTACATTCGTTGCTAAAAACAGCACGTGAAACATCCTTATAGTTTCGTAGATCACCGTTCACAACTGAAATGAGGTTAAAATCGCCGCTTCGAAGTAGTTGAGAATTGGGGTCATTGTCTAGGACAAGTGCCGTTACTCGTGCACCTTTTTCTAATAAATCCCTAACAAGCCAGGACCCTACAAGTCCGGTAGCACCAGTGACTAGAACGCTTTTATTGTTCCAAAAACTCATTTCCAAACCTTCCAAGGGGCTTGACCTTTGTCCCACATTTCATTCAACATGGACATCTCTCGATAGGTATCCATTGGTTGAAAGAATCCGTCGTGCTTGTACGCTACTAACTCTCCATCGCTAGCTAAATTACCCATCGGCTCACGCTCTAAAATCGAATCTGGACTCAGGTAATCAAAAATTTTTGCTTCAAAAACAAAATATCCTGCATTAATCCAGCCTGCTGTCTGTGGCTTCTCTTGAAAACTCTCTACATTTCCCATCTCGTCCATCTCCAAAACCCCAAAACGCGAGACTGGACGCACGGCCGAGACCGTAGCAATCTTCCCGTGTGACTTATGAAATTTTAGTAACTCATGAATATTTACGTCAGCGAGACCATCACCGTAAGTGCACATAAAGGTATCTTTACCCACAAAGTCGCGCACTCGAAAAACTCTACCCCCAGTCATGGTTTCAGCCCCAGTGTCGGCAACCGTTACTTCCCAGCCAGATTCTTCGAGGGATCCATGCGTAGTGATTCGTTCCTTTGAGCCAATCTTCACGGTGAAATCTGAATTCATGGCTTCAAACTCCTGGAAGTATTGCCGAATGTAATCTCCCCGATATCCCGTGCACACAACAAAATCCTGATGTCCAAAATGTGCAAACGTTTTCATGATGTGCCAAAGAATTGGTTTCCCACCCACTGGAACCATTGGCTTTGGACGAAATTCTGTTTCTTCCCGTAGGCGTGTACCTAAGCCACCCGCAAGAAGTACCGTTTTCATGAAAGTAAGTATCTCACACTAGAGTGGCGATCCTGGAAGGCGAATCTATTCAGAGACCGGTCAGTTGTAAATGTCTGTTAGGTATTGCGGTGTCAACTCGCTCATGGGTTGAAATAAAGCTTACTAAAAAACACCTATGAATTTAACCACCTCAGTTTACGTAGATACTGGATCCGGGTTAGAACTTACGCTTTCGGCTTTCTCTTGGAAGATCATCAAACCAATAAAGGTTAAAAGTCCAAGAGGTTGGAGAAGAGATGCGGTTGAGAATTGCGTCCCTGGCTCAAAATAGAAAGCGACCGGTGCGAATAGTGGCACTGCAGCATAAGAGGCGATTTTGTTTTGGAAATCAGTTGTATTTGTAACATCTTTTCGTGGCTTACTCAGCTTACGAAAATTGGATTTCTTTGGCTCCTGCTTTTCTTGGCTTCGTAAATAGAAAAATAACAATATGATCAGACCTCGATAGGTGAAAGACTGTGTTGGAACACAGAGTGCAATTCCACAGAGAATCAAGAACTCAATGGAGACAGTTTTTGCTTTTAAGAAAAAACATACGAAGGCAACCAGTAATACAAATGTGATAATTGTTGCGTAGCTCCCATTGACAAACGCTAGTGAAGTGTCTATGTCAACTTGCGAAACATCAAAAGGATTTTTTGAAACCATTAAAATGTGTCCAATAAATATTAAGGCAGTGGCAGAGAAAGAATTCTGAAATGCGTATGTCCCCAACTTAGATTGATCGAATACAGCAATCGAAGAAATTCTTATAACATCCGCCAAGTTACTGTATCCTAGGAAAAAGGAGGAAATAAGAGTGATGCTCAATCCTGCTACGAGTGTTGAGAAGACAGAATTGTGACTCTTTTTCTTAATGTAGAGGGCCAAGAAGATCACAGGCCAAACCTTAAGAGAAATGGCGAACGCAAGAAGAATCCCGGCTGATACGAACTTTTCCTTTTTCCATGCCAACAAGGAAATCCAAACAAGGAAAATTGCTAATAGATCTAAATTTCCACGAACAATTCCAAAAATTAAAGGAAATGAGCCTAGAAAAATCATTGAGTTGTGCTTTTTCTCAAAGGAGTCACTAAATAAGAAAAATACAGTCCCTAAGATGATTCCTGCGATAGGGAAAAATGACAAGTCGTTTGGATCCCACTTCGAAATTATTCGTAAAAACAAAATTCCTGCCGGCGGATAATTTGTTCCACCAAGATCATATGGGCGCTCAAATTGAGCCACCTGCGAAAGTTGGAAAAAGTCTGAAAACGCTGCGCCTATTGGCCCAAATGGACCAGGGTTGTTTGCACCAGTCGAGTCAATAGGATTTCTAATCCAAACAAGCAAGGACAATACCCAAGACATCCCGACTAAGCCATATAAGCGGAGCTCAAGAACCTTATTGCCCTTGTGATTTTTCTCTTGAACGGGAAAAATTTTCCGAAGAGACCTTAGAGTCAAAAAACCAAAGAATCCCATCACAAATGTAATTGAGACGACTCTAAAAATAGTATTTGATTTCTTTTCGATTTTTACTTTGAAATCAGTCTGTGTGAACTCAACAAATCCAGCCTGGTCTGTTGTCGATACCGGAAGTTTAGGATTAATAAAGAACGGCGCATTTTCGTACCTGTGAGAGTAAGCAATTTTCTCATCAATAAAGAGGGAAATTGAGGTACTTTTTACTACACTGACTCTAACCTGACTAAAAACAACTCCCTTAGGAGTTGTGTATCCGAATGCCGAGTTAGAGCCGTGGCGCATTGGGATGGTTATCAATAAACGCTGATCTTGATTCCAAGATAAGCCCACCCCTTTATCTGGATCCCGAAAATCCGCTGCATAATCTTTATTCGAGTTGGGGGAGACCCTAAATCTCATGTCAAACGTTTGAACAAGATTTCCGCTGTCGGAAATATTGGCTAGTGAGATTGAATTGCATCCTTTTTCCAAGCAAACCAATTCTGAGTTGGCAGGTAAACACCACAAAATCACTAAAGAACATGAAGCGAGAATGTAAGCGAGTTTGCGATTTAATAATTTTATTGAATTCATATAGTCAATCCATTATGCCTTTGAATGCCACAATGTCGTTACCTTTGTATATCATCTCAAAAGCAGTGGGGGACTCCATGCCACGTTGAACAACCAATTCTGATAGGCACGATGGCGTATCACATTGACCTTTCGGTAGAAGATACACGAGTTCCCTGGAAGGCTTGCTTCGGTAGGTTGACAGTTGGAATCCTCTGCTTGGTAAGAAATATCTAACATCACCTTGCAAAATCAATGATATTGCGCTGCCGGTCCAGTTTCCAATAATCAAGACGTCATTCTTATCCAAAACACCACGAGCAAATTCCTTACTCGTATCTATGCTGAAGCTTCTATACTTGACCCAATCACTCATCCAAGTCAAGCTTGTTATAGTTGCTAAAATGATTAGAACAATTAGAATTTTCTTGGCAGAATTTTTCACTATCGCTTTTAGATGATTGGAATAATCAGAAAAAATATTTAACAGCAAGATTGGGGTTGCAAACGCCATTAACTTCCAAACTTGATAATTATTAGTTCCTCGCACCGGCGTTCCATCTGGGGTGTAGGCCAAAACACCATTTAAACCCTTTCTATAGACCAACAAACTGATAACCAAAAAAGAAATCAATATGGCTAAAGTTAAAAAGTCTCTTTCCTTCAAGAATATCCTGACAGCAAAAATCATGAAGACTATGCTTAGAAATACAGTAAATACAAAAATCCCAAAGCCCCATGAATGATTCTCTGATGTGTAAGGTAGCCAATTAAATACCCCCAACAGATTTATTGGGAAGGCAATTTTACCTTGGTCCCAGCCTCCCAACGTTCCGCTAGATTTAAATCGCTCTAACACAAGACTAGAAAATGAATTTATCTGGTGTACGTTGGCGAGAATTACAAGAACGAAGACTCCGAAATCGTTTCGTCTCAATTTCAGCTTTTCTAACAAATACATTCCTTGACGAAAACGGTTTAGAACAATAGTGATCAAATAGAAAACACCAAAAATAATGATTACATCTTGATAGGCATTTAACGAGAACACCAAGAAGACTATTACTAGGGGTTTTGAAAGGCTCGAATAATTCTTTTTCTGTATAAAGTAGATTGTTGATAATAGGAATGGAGTGGAAATAAATTGGCCATATCCACCTTCCATTAGAACCGAGACTGTGTTTACATTAAATATCACAATAAAAGTGGCTGCCAGAGCTATAGTTGGCGCAACATCCTTCGTTCTGAAAATTCCAAGAATTAGTAAACACATTACAACGACTGCCCAGATTATCGCGCCCACCATAAGGTTGTTCAGTAAATCAGGAGAAAAGGAGCAGTATCCTGATAAAAGTTTTGGAAGCCCTACTCTATTTGCCCCAATCAAGAACTCACCGGTAACTTGATCGGTGAATGATGGTGCTCTACCTATATATGAGCTCTGAAACTGAAGAGGATTTCGAAATGCTTCATCTACATTTTGTAGCCCAAGTTGCTGAATGAGAGAAGCAGATAACTTCTCTCGAGATGAGTTTTCACAAAAATACTTTGTAGCTGCGGACCAACCAGCAAGATCTGGACCTATCCTGAAAGAAATTTTTGTAGATGTAAAGTTCGGGTGATACAGGAAAGCACTTAAGAACCCCATGCTGATGATAAAGAGAATATCTCTTAAGTTCCCAAGATTTTGCACGAAGTCTTTTACTCGCGCACGATAGTCAGATTTTGCCATGCGAACTCGTACTATGAAATTAAAGACTGAAAGAAGAAGAATGATGCAGAGTGCTGGTGCAAAAGGTTTCTTGATAAATTCAAGAATACTTGCACTCCATACTAAAGCAGCCAGTCCCGCTAGATTAATCACTGCTAAATTCAAGAAATTGTTTGATTTTAAATACTTATGAGTAAAAAAGAACCCAACAAGCGTAGTGTTTAAAAGAAGAATTAATCCAAACGCTGTTGATTGGATCATAATCTTGAGAAACTACGATGGAATGCCTTGTTCATGATGTCAGGCAGAGCAACTGATTAGCTTTGTATAGAGATTTGTCGGGCGGTCCCCAAGTTTCATGGCTAAAAAGTACCATCACTTTTCAACTTAGTTGCTTTTTGACTTTCAAGCTAAGTGAAAATGACTAGTCCAGACTGAGAACAACAATAGATTTCCGCACTTTGACAGCAAGTGTTTTGGAGAGTTCATGCCTTAAAGACTTCTAAGAACTCCGATCTCTCGCCATGAAAGTTTAGGCCCGAGTAACTTTATGGGGTGAAATTCTATAGATTCGCAATCAGGCTCATCGAATAAATGGATAAACTCGATATGAAAGAACTCCATTAAGCGCTTCCTGCGGACCTGAGGGCCATCGGTGATACTGAGCATTCTTTGAATTGTCCAACATTACCGACACAACAGGTTTTGCTCTAGCGGTGAAGATAGTAGCTCCATTTTTTGAACAACCCCATCCCGCGATAAAAAAAGTTTCCCCATCCAAATTGAACCTTCTGAATGAGCCAGTGCACTGAGATTCAGATCGGGTTGGATCTTCAAAAACGCCCAAAATTTTGTAATTCTGTTGAAGAATACTTAGCAATAAACCTCTGGCGGGCTTACCTGTGTTTGTGGCATTATCTAAGAGTGATATTGATGTCGGAGAAACCCACCTTGCATCATGTTGTCCTCCGAGCACGAGTTCCTGACTTGGAATTTTTGAATCTAATGATTGACCGCCAAGATAATTACCACCAATTTTCCATTCGACTTTATTCTTTGCGAAGTCGACCGCATAGATTGAATTTGTGTGCCTCATTGAAATTAAAAGTTTTTTACTTGTACGATTAATATCGATACTGTTGCAATGGAAAGGATCCGTAAAGTTTCCTTGAAAGATATCGTCTTTCCAATAGTCCCAAAGAACTTCTGACGAAGGTAAAGATTCGGCAGCGCTCCAAGAGCTCAGAATTTTTCCTTTTTGGTTAAAATTTATAACTTCACAATCGGCAAATTTCTGTGTTTCTGGTCTCTTTTGATTTCCACCACATAAATTCAAATTTTCTTGACAATCCTTGATTGAATATCTTATTCCCCAATATGAATTGCTGCTTGTCGCAATAAAATCGTGTTGATCCAATCCAGTTGCTTCAGACAACTTCATTACCTGTCTTTGATTACCCTCGTCTGAGAAAAAAACCAGGGAATCACAGCTAGAACTTCCCATGAAGTATGAAGTACAGGTACCTCCAATTGTCACAAATTTCTTTTCAACTCTAATTAGAGGAGCAAATGGTTGCTGGGCCTTGAACAGGTCAATCTCACTAAAATCCGAATTAATCTCTAAGACTTGATTCCCTGGTGCCTTCATAAATGCGGGGAATGCCAAGAAGGATATGTTCTTATTCTCTATCCGATTAATCAAATCCGCATTGTGCACCATCTTTATGAACTTTAAATTAGGCTGCTCCGCGGCAAATGAATGTCCTGCAAAAATTGGATTCGAGAGGATAATCACAACGAATAGAGCGCTTTTTCTTGACTTAAAAAATCCGGATAATCTCACCCCTACACTTTAACCACATTTGCGAACATTGAGGAGGCCTACTTTTTTATATGGGCGTGTCCTTAACAGGCCGGTCGCTCCACGAGTTGGTACAAGATTTTAATCGAGTCTCACAACGCCACCCGGCGTCATCAAATGCACCGCAACAATTCCATATTCGCCGTCATTAGTTGACGGATCAACAAACTCAACATCAGCGCCATTTAGCCCACCGAGGATCTCTGACTTAAACCAAGAATCTGCAAGGTGATCAGTATCGGCAATCGTAATCTTCTCAATTGCAGCAACTGCCTTGCCATCTTGTGATGGGTGATCAGCTGTTAACCATTGAATGAAGAATGGGAGTTCACGAGAGTCAGTAATTTCATTAACTCCGATCTGCTTCCACTTAAGGTCAGTGCCATCTGGGCGTGTGCGGTGACCTTCGATTGCAGGGCGTCCAAACTTCTCTTCAACTATTGAAATATTGTCTGTTGCAAAAACCCAAGTAAGCCAGCCTCCGCCTTCTTGTGCTTTCTTGCTCACAGCTTTCCCCCAAGGAGTTTGCTCTGTTGCTGGATGATCTAGTGGACATACAACTTCTATGTATTGGCCGTTTTGAAGAGGCAGTGTGAAGTTGCGTGTGCCAAAGCGTGGGTGGACACCACCATCTACGAAGGTGCTGCCAAGGCGTGAGCCCAGGCGTTGAACTGTGTCGGCTAGTTGATCATGG
>Ga0078894_10001561_pt1 | contig 17155 bp, 18 predicted proteins | sample LauGreSu1BDMLBSD_2_FD_67506 | JGI IMG/M metagenome (GOLD analysis project Ga0078894, IMG submission 67506) | Freshwater lake microbial communities from Lake Michigan, USA - Su13.BD.MLB.SD (version 4) (version 4) | ecosystem: Environmental > Aquatic > Freshwater > Lake | place: Lake Michigan... | reverse complement strand
GGTAGAGTTCCGTAAATTGGAGAAGAAATATGGTGAGGAGGGTGATAAGGAAAAATATGCATTCTATAAGAAAAGGCAGTTGGTTCAAAAGATTTTGTTGAACTCCCTATATGGAGTATTGGGATTGCCGGCATTCCGTTTCTATGATGTTGATAATGCAGAAGCTGTAACACTAACAGGTCAGACGGTAATTAAATCTACTGCTGAAATGGTAAACATTAAATACAACAAAGAGTTAGGTAAAAAAGGCGAGGATTATAATATCTATATCGATACGGATTCGGTATTCTTTTCAGCAGTTCCATTGTTAGACCATAGATATCCTGATTGGAGAGCTGAAAATGATAAGGAAATTGCATTAAAGGTGGATGGTATTGCTGGTGAAACGCAAGATTACCTAAATAGTTTCTATGATGTATTGGCAGAAAGAGTATTCAATGTAGCAAAAGAAAAACATCGTTTCCAAATTAAAAAAGAATTCGTAAGTAGGTCTGGAATTTGGATTGCTAAGAAAAGATACGCTCAATGGATTATTGCAGAGAATGGAATCCCAACTGATAGATTAGATGTTAAGGGATTGGACGTAGTTCGTTCATCATATCCAGCTCAATTCCGTAACTTTATGAGTGGAGTTCTAATTGATATTCTTAAAGGTGAAACTGAAATGGTATTAACTGATAAGATATATGATTTCAAAAAGGATTTGGTGAATATGGATGTAACTTCTATCGCTAAGAATTCAGCAGTAAAAGAATTATCAAAATACATTCCAAAGAAGAAAGATAATAGAGCAATGTTCCAATTCAATAGTGGAACTCCGGCGCACGTTAAAGCAGCAATTGCACACAATCAATTATTAGTTCACTTCAAATGCCCGGCTAAGCACGCTCCAATGAGAGATGGTGATAAGATTAAATGGGTATATCTTAAACAAAATCCGTTTGGATTAGATGCCGTTGGTTTCAAAGGATATGATGATCCTGATGAAATAATGGACTTGGTGAGGACGTATATAGATTATGATAAAATCTTCGAAAGAGAATTATTGAAGAAACTGGAGGACTTCTATGGGGCTTTAGGGTGGGGTGCAGTACTTTCTTCACAAAAAACAGCAGAACAATTCTTTTCTTTCTAAAATATTTGGTAGAATGGAAAATTATTCGTATATTTGTGTATTATAAACTTAAAATAAATTAAAACTAAAATCGTTATGAACAAAAGTAAATTCGATGGCTTTATCAATCGCTACAACCTTGGAGGTGAGATTGAATCCGTTATGATTAAATCAGATGCTACAACTCTATCCGTAAGGATGATTTCCGATGATAAGACCCTATTGGGTGATGTATCGGTTGCAGAAAGTGATTTTCCTAATGGTGAATTTGGTATCTATACAACATCTCAAATGAAGGGATTGTTGAGTGTATTGGATGAAGCAATTTCAGTTGAAGAAACAACTGGAGCAGTTAAGTTCTCTGATAAAGGAACTAAGGTACAATATATGTTGGCAGCACCATCGGTGATTCCTGCAGTACCTGATTTGAAAGCATTACCACCATTTGATGCGGAGGTTACACTTAACGATGATTTCATCAATAAGTTTATCAAATCAAAAGGTGCATTATCCGATGCAGATACATTTACCTTTATGTGTAAAGGTGGAGCTGGTGAAGTTATTTTAGGATATTCTTCTATTAACTCAAATAGAATTTCTATCACTGTAGATTGTAAGTGTAATGAAGATATCGAACCAATTGCATTCTCTGCAAAATATTTGAAGGCTATCTTAATGGCTAACAAAGGTTCTAAATCATCTTCATTGAAAATCTCATCTAAAGGATTATCACACGTATCATTCGTTGATGGAGATTACACATCAAACTATTACTTAGTAGAAATTAAATAATTATTATGAGCTTTTGGGATACTGAACCACAAAAACCTATCTTTGACTTTGAGATTGAAAAAGCAAAGTTAATAGAGAATATGGATTACCTTATGACGATGTCTGTGCAGGAACAAACACTATACAAAAAGTGGGTGGAGTTGCAAGAACCGACTATGATTCAGGCTAAATCCCAAATCGCATCTTATTATGACCTTCAATGGAAACCAACTGATATCAACAATAAGGAGCTAACGATAAAAGAAATTGAATCGTTAGACCCTTACGTTGAGATTGTGGAAGATGCCAAAGAATCTACTAAGTGGGCAGCGGTAAGACGTATGATTCACACAATGGATTTTACAGCAAACCCTGGCAGAAATGTAAAGATTAATGTAAAGGATAGAGTGAGTGGAAAATTATTAGGACAGATTTCATTAGCATCCGATGTAACCGCTATGGGAGTTAGAGATAACTACATTGGTTGGAGTAAGGACAATAAATTTGTTGATGGTAAGTTAAACAACACTACTATTGCTTCTACTATCGTATGTACTCAACCATTAGGATATAACTTCTTAGGTGGTAAGTTAGTGGCTATGATGACAACTACGCCGGAAGTTAGAGAGTATTGGAAATCAAAGTATAACAATGTTTTGATTGCAGTAGGTACAACATCTTTGTATGGAATTCACTCACAATATAATGGTATTCCACTTTTCAAAACACTTGGAGAATCGGCTGGTAAGATTAGTTTAAAGCCAGATGATAAATTCTATGACCCTTGGCATCAATGGTTAAAAGAGAATCGTGCTGAATGGTATCAGAATAATATCACAAATGAACGTATTCGTAATGGTGCTAATATGGGAGCTGGTGATGGAGCTAGTGGACCTGTTAGTGGTATCAAACAAAAGATATTAGGACAAATCTTTAAAGAGTGTGGTATTAAAGCAAATCAATATCATCACGGATTTAAAAGAGGTGTGTACTTCGCTATGATGTATGAGAATGGAAACGAATTTCTCCGTAACGAAATTACCGAAGACCAATTGGTTATGAAGGATAAGTTTAAGCAAGGTAACGAATACATTCAGAAATGGTGGAAGAAACATGCAATCAGTAGATATACAAAACTACATGATGAAGGTAGAATTAAACCTGAACACTTATTTTACATAGATGCTATTGGAATGAGTTGGGAACAAATGAAAGAAAAATACTTAGGAGAAGTAGGAAGATAAAAAAATAAAATTATGGCTAAAGCTAAAAAAACAAAAAAAGAAGAAGTGGTTGAAATTGAAAATCCAATAATTCAATTAAACCAAAAAAAGTACGAAGAATGCGAATGGTGTTTTCAGTTTGATGAAGATGAACCACAAGTATTTGCTTGGACTGATGATGATTTAAATAAGAGTGAAGAACCTAAAGTAATCTTTACAATTACCAATGTTGAAAATTCTTACATAACTTTTCAAAATGGTAAGACTGGAAAGCTATTTAAATTATTCGCTAGAGAACTTAGTGAAGAAGGTAGAGAATTAAGACAAAAACAAAAAGACGCATTTAAAAATATTAATAATGATAGTGAAGATAAAGAAGCTGAAGCCTAATGCAGTAATACCAACTTACGCCAAAGATGGTGATGCTGGAATGGATTTGGTAGCAACTGAAATAATAAAAGATACTCCTGAACAAATTACATACGGAACTGGTATCGCAATGGAAATTAGAGATGGGTTTGTGGGATTGGTATTCCCTCGTTCATCAATTAGAAAGACTGGTTTACAATTAAGCAATTCAGTTGGTGTAATTGATAGTGGATATAGAGGAGAATTACAAGCCACATTCAATAAGTTATTTGGAGGAGAACGTATGTACGATGAAACAAAAAACACCGAAGATACATCAAATGATTTTTATAAAGTAGGTGATAGAATTGCACAAATTATAATAATACCATATCCACAAATTGAGTTTGAAGAAGTAAACGAACTTTCAGATTCAGATAGAGGTGATGGGGGCTTTGGTTCAACTGGTAAATAAAAAAATAAATTATGTTTGAATATAAACAAGAAGAAAATAACCACTCATTGTGGGTAGAGAAATATCGCCCAAATAAGTTGGAAGATTATGTAGGTAATGAACATCTAAAAGCCAAAGTAGAAGGTTATTTAGAGAGTGGTGATGTACCTCACTTATTACTTTATGGTAAAGCAGGTACTGGTAAAACCACATTAGCAAAGTTAATTGTAAATTCAATTGAATGTGATTATATCATTATTAACGCATCCGATGAAAACAACGTAGATACCGTTCGTAACAAAGTAAAAAACTTTGCATCTTCTATGGGATTCAAACCATTTAAGATTATCATAATGGATGAGTTTGATTATATGACTCCCAACGCACAGGCAATCTTGCGTAACTTAATGGAAACATTTAGTAAGCATTGCAGATTTATTCTAACCTGTAACTATGTTGAGAAGGTAATCGAACCAATTCAATCTCGTTGTCAGTCATTCCAAATTGTTCCTCCAACTAAAAAGGATGTAGCAATTCAAATGAGTAAGATTTTGAAATCGGAGAATATTGAATTTGATATTAAAGATTTAGTTCCAATCATAGATGCTAGTTATCCTGATATTCGTAAAGTAATCAATACTTGTCAACTTAATTCAAACAAAGGTAAGTTGAAAGTAGATGTTCAAAATCTATTAGAGAATGATTACAAAATGAAAGTTGTTGATATCTTAAAATCTAATGATGATAAGAGAAACAAATATATGAAAGTAAGACAAGCTCTTATTGATTCCAAAGTTACGGACTTTACTGATTTATATACAATGTTGTATGATAAGGTAGATGAGTATGGTGGAGAAAATACAGCTAACGTAATACTTTTATTAGGAGATGGCGTAAGTAAATCAGCAGTAGCAATTGATAAAGAAATTATTGCTGCAGCAACATTAATTCAAATTTTAAATATTATATAATGGCTAACATTTTAGGAGCAGGTGGACAACCAATCGGAGAAAGAGAAGAAGTAAAAATCGAATTAGATAAAACCGAACCAATTGCATGTAAGAAATGCGGTGGTGAAATTTTTGTACAAGGTTTTGGATTTCGTAGAATATCTAAGTTATTGACAGGTAAACCAAAAGATGAAACATTACCAGTAGAATTATTCCTATGTGGTGATTGTGGTGAAGTACTTAATGATTTATTACCTCCAGGTTTAAAAGTAGAAGAAGCATAATATGGCTAAAACATTATTTGACCACATCAACGCAATAACGCAAGATAAAAATCCTAAGTATTGGAATACTTTAGAAGAAAGTGATAAGAAAACATGGAGTAACTATATGATACTCCGTTTTCTTTCTATGAAGCCGGAGTGGATAGAGTTGATATCAGATATACAACCTTACTTACAAGAGGCACCACCTAAAGCTATGTATCTTGCGTTAATTGGATTGATACCAAAGACAAGAGCATTCCTAAAATATATGAAACCAGCATCAGCTGATAAGTATGAAAATTGGGTAATTGAATTGGTAGCAAAAAAGTATGAAGTATCTTTAGGTGAAGCCGAAGATTATACACATATATTATATCAAACCAATTCAGGCAAATCCCATATTAAACAAATCGCAGAAGATTATGGTACTGACCCAAAGCAAATTACTAAGTTGAAACTTAAACTTTAATTTGGTAAACTCGGGTATTTTTCGTATCTTTATAGTATAAACAAACATAATGGCTAAAGTATCATTTTCACAATATAGTATGTGGAGTTCATGTCCACAACAATACAAATTAAATTACATAGATAAATTGGGTGAAAGTTCTGGTAACATTCACACAATTTTTGGGACGGGAATGCATGAAACCATCCAACACTATCTTTCAGTTATGTATGGTGTTTCCAAAAAGCAAGCAGATGAGATAAATTTGGATACGCTTCTTTTAGAAAAAATGAAAGATGCATTTACCAAAGAAAAAAACGCTCTTAGTGAAGGAACTCCTTGTACCCAAATAGAATTGGAAGAATTCTTTGGAGATGGTAGACGTATATTAGAGTGGTTTAGAAAGAATATGCAAAAGTTCTATTCGAAATCTGGATATGAATTGGTTGGTATTGAAATCCCACTTAACGCTAAAATCAAAGAAGGTGTAAACTTTATTGGTTTTATAGATATTGTGTTAAGAGATATGGCTGAGAATTCAATTATCATTATTGACCTTAAAACATCAACGATGGGATGGAATCAATATCAGAAAGCCGATAAGTTTAAGAACGCTCAAATTCTACTTTACAAAAAATACTATTCGGAACTATTCAATATTCCTCTACAAAAAATTAGAGTAGAATATCAAATCATGCGTAGAAAACTTCCCGAAGAATCCGCATTTCCAATTCCATATATGTCCAAACATATTCCGGCAAATGGAGCACCAACAGTTACTAAAGTATATGATGAATTTGTTCAATTCGTAGATACGGTATTCAACGATGATGGTACATTTAAGGATATTCCCTTTCCAAAGGTACCAGGTGCTTCTAAGAAGAATTGTAAGTGGTGTGAGTTTATGAGTAGAGGATTGTGTGATGGAAAGGCTTCCTAAAAAAAGTTTGTAAAAATCATTTGTTTTTTTATTTATGTATATACTTATATATACAAATATATTAAATACACAAACAAATGATTCAAGACAACACAAAGCTTACAACTGTGAAGATACTGAAAGATGTGTATTCATCATTTAAAAAAGTTTCCTTTGATTCTGATGTAACATTACAAAAGCTGGTAAATAGAACAGTTGAAAGATATGTTAAGGATGATGAGTTTAGAAAAGAAATGAATGAATACCTACAACTACAAATATCAGGTTCACAATTTTAACAACATTAATAAGTTATGGCAAAGAAAAAGATTCTGTTATTATCAGATGATTTAAGAATGGCGAGTGGTATCGCTACAATGTCCAAAGAATTCGTTTTAGGGACAATAGACAAATATGATTGGTTTCAAGTAGGAGCCGCAATTAACCACCCAGAAGCAGGTAAAATTTTAGATTTAAGTGAAGATGTACAAAAGAATTATGGAATCGCTGATGCTTCTCTAAAGATACTTCCTTGGAATGGTTATGGTAATGCAGATTTGATTAGACAATTAATCAATACTGAAAAGCCCGATGCTATCTTACACTTTACTGACCCTCGTTATTGGACATGGTTATATGATATCGAACATGAAATTAGACAAAACGTTCCAATTTTATTTTACGCAATTTGGGATGATTTACCAGACCCATTATATAATCGTAACTACTATGAGAGTTGTGATTGGATTGGTTGTATCTCACGCCAAACGTATGGTATCATTAAAAGATTATCAGCATTAGATACAAAACCAACTTGGAAACCTAAAAAGGATTGGCAAGTGAAGTATGTACCACATGGTATCAATACCACTATATACAAATCTGAAGAAGTACCTGCTGAATATCGTAAAGAGGTATTGGGTGGTAAAGATTTTGATTTTGTATTATATTGGAGTAATCGTAACATCAGAAGAAAACAACCAGCAGATGTTATTGTAGCATTCCAAAAGTTTTGTGATAAAATTGGTAAAGAGAAAGCTGATAAAGTTTGTTTACTAATGCACACACAACCGGTGGATGAGAATGGTACGGATTTACCAGCAGTAATAGATGCAGTAGCTCCAAATTGTAATATCATATTTTCCGATAAGAGAAGATTACAAAACGAATTAAATTGGAACTACAATATAGCAGATGCAACAATCAATATCGCTAACAATGAAGGATTTGGATTAGCAACGGCAGAATCAGTAATGGCCGGTACACCAATCATTGTAAACGTAACTGGTGGATTGCAAGACCAATGTGGATTTAAAGTAGAAGGTAACATATTAGTTGCTGATGATTACATTAAGATTGGTTCACTTCACCAATGGAGAGAGTGGGAAGGTAAAGCAATTCCTGGTCCTTGGGCTACGCCGGTTTGGAGTAGAGCATTAGCATTAGCTGGCTCAGTTCCTACACCTTACATTTGGGATGATAGAGTTGATATTGAAGATGTTGCTGAAGCAATACTTAAAGTGTATAACACTCCAAAAGAAGAAAGAAAAGCAAACGCCTTAATTGGTAGAGAAGCATTTATTGGTGAGATGGGATTAACACATACAAATATGTGTCAAACATTAGTAGATGGTATTGAATCGGTTTTTGAAAATTGGAAACCAAGAGAAAGATTCGAAGTATTTAAAATTAAATAAGTTATAAAGATGAAACCAACATTAGTATTTCAAGGACCTATATTCACAAGAAGCGGTTATGGTGACCATTGTAGAGATTTAATGAAATCCCTACGAAAAATGGATAAATACGATATAAAAATTATCCCATTACGTTGGGGAAATACTCCACAAAATCAAGTTGATGGAGAAAGCGAATTTGGCAGATGGATGTTAGAAAGAGTTATACCTCAATTGGAATTTAAGCCTGATGTATTCATGCAAGTTTCAGTAGCAAATGAGTTTGAAGCAAAAGGACATTATAACATTGGTGTAACTGCTGGTGTAGAAACCACAATAGCACCAAAAGATTTTATTGATGGTTCTAACAAAATGGATTTGATTATTGTACCATCTAATTTCACAAAGCAAAATTTAGGTGGAACAGTATATCAGCAAAAAGACCAGGCATCTGGACAGATTGTTGGTGAGATAAAAGTAACCAAACCAATTGAAGTACTTTTTGAAGGAGTTGATACTGAAATATTTTCTAACGGAAGTGGTAATGATGTATTAGCAAATGTAAAAGAAGATTTTAACTTCCTAATTGTAGGACATTGGTTAAAAGGTTCATTAGGACAGGATAGAAAAGATATTGGCATGGCAATCAAAACGTTTGCTACGGTATTTCAATATCTACCAGCCGATAAAAGACCAGGTCTTATTGTTAAAACATCGCACGCTGGATTTAGTGTGATTGATAGAGAAGCAACTAGAGAAAAAATTGAAGGAGTGTTGAAATCATTTGGAGATAAGGCACCATCTGTATATTTGATACATGGTGATATGGAGGAAACTGATATGAGTAACCTATATCATCACCCTAAAGTTAAAGCAATGATTTCTTTTGCTAAAGGTGAAGGATATGGTAGACCAATGGCTGAATTTACTTTAACGGGTAAACCAATTTTGGCTAGTGGTTGGAGTGGACATATGGATTTTCTACCAGCTGAAAACACTGTTTTATTGGAAGGGACATTAACGCAGGTAGATGAATCAGCAGCAGACCAATTTTGTATGAAAGAAGCACAATGGTTTAGTGTAAACTATTCAAATGCAGCTAATAAGATTTATGATGTATATAACAAATATGATTCTTATTTAGAGAAATCAAAAGGATTGAGAGAAAGTACATTAAATAATTTTACATTAGATAAAATGAACAATGTATTTGAAAACATTATGAATACTTATGTAAAGAAACAACCTCAATTTGTTCCATTTAATCTACCAAAGGTAAATTCATCTAAAATGCAAATACCTAAGTTGAATAAAGTATAATAATGGCATACGCTAACCTATATAGAAAATACATAAAAAAGCAAGTACCTGCGGTTAAAACGAGTTTAAAGACGAGAAACATCTACAAAATAGAATCATATGAATATGTAGATGGTACTAAGAAAAACTTTAGAGGGCCGGATGCTAGTTTGGTATTTTTAATAGGTATATCTCCTGATAGAAAGTTATCAGTTATAAAATTTAGTGAAGTAGTTCCTGACAGATTTTTCCGATGGCTTAAAACTATGTTTAGAAGTTCTATTACTTGTAAACAAATAAAACAAGCCATCGGAAGTGAGGAATTTGAATCGCTATTACTTTCAGATACAATGAAAGGTGGTGCAACTTTTTCAAAATTAAAAACCGATGGGTTATACAAAACAGACCCATCTGCATTTAGAACATATACAATGAAAGGTATAAAATCTATATCTTGTCTATACTTGGATGAAGATTATATTATTACAAAATTACTCAAATTAAAGTGTTTTGATGATGCGGATTTAAATCAAGATGGTATAGTAAGTGCTGAAGAAATCGAAATTTACGAAAAAAGTACAGGCGAAAAATACAAGCCATCAATATAGTTTATTAACTATTCCTCTTTTTACCTTTTAATTATATTTACTTGTATAACATTCAAATACAAGAGTAATATAAAATGGCATTAATCAAACGTTTAACGAAAAACGCTCCTCTTACCGCAGCGGAGATGGATGATAACTTGGATTACCTCCAAGCACAAATTCAATCTGGTACATCTGGAACTGCTGGTAGTGGTGGTACATCTGGAACAAGTGGTACAAATGGAACTGCTGGTAGTGGTGGTACATCTGGAATATCAATAATTGGTACATCTGGTGTTGCTGGTACAAATGGAACGGCTGGTAGTGGGGGTACGTCTGGTACTTCTGGAACATCTGGTATAAAAGGTGACTTATTTACATCTCAGGCCACATCAACAACTTTAACAATATCCGCTAGTGGAACTAAAAATTTCACAATAGGAACTGGATTATCTTGGACCGTTGGTCAACAAATGCTAGTTGCATATGATGTGAGTAACTTTATGTATGTAACGGTAACATCATATGATAGTGGTACTGGTGCGGTTGTTGCAGAAGCATATTCAATTGGAGCAGGTAGTGGTTCTCAAACAGGAACTTGGTATATAAATACAGTAGGTGCAACTGGGCAAGCTGGTTCTAGTGGTACATCCGGTACTTCTGGAATCAATGGAACTTCTGGAATCAATGGTACAAATGGTAGTGGTGGTGCTAATGGTACAAATGGTAGCGGTGGTGTTGATGGTACAAATGGAACTGCTGGTACTTCTGGTATAAGCGGCACTAACGGAACTGATGGTACTTCTGGTATAAGCGGCACTAACGGAACTGGGGGTACTTCTGGAATCAATGGGACTTCTGGTGTAAACGGAACTTCGGGTGTAAACGGAACTTCTGGAATAAACGGAACTTCTGGAATAAACGGAACTAATGGTACATCTGGTACATCTGGTACGTCTGGTACATCTGGTATAAGTGGTACAAATGGTGCACCTGGTACATCTGGTACATCTGGAGCAGGGGCATCTTATACAGGAACTACTGATAATGGTGTTCTAACTCTTCTTGGAGCTGCACCCGGTGGATTTGTTGTTGAAGAAAATCTTTTATTTAATGGTAGTTTATTAACGGTTAATGGTAATATATCAGCATCTGGAGTATTTACAGCTTCATTAGCAAGTGGATATACTTGGGTTGGTGGTGCTGGTAATAGAGCAACATTAGTGGCAACATCATCATTTGGTGGTGGAACGGCAACAACCGATGGAATATTCAGAGCAACTGGTTCTGTGGTTGCAACAACAAATAATGTTCAAATAACAGGTTCATTAGATATCAATGGACATATGACAGCATCCTTAAGACAAGGATATGCTTGGGTAGGTGGTGTTACCAATAAAAATACTTTACAAATACCAACATCTTCCTTTGGTACATCTTTAACAATTGCAGATACAGTACCATCGGTACCTGTATCCGGAGTTACTCAAATAACTTTTGCTGGTGCTACTTTAGCAAATAATGGAGGTGGACAAGTTACTGTGACAATAGCAGGTGGCGCTGGTGGTTCTGCTGGTACATCTGGTACTTCTGGTGTAAATGGTTCTGCTGGTTCTGCTGGTACTAATGGTACGAGTGGAACTTCTGGCATAAACGGATTCGTTGGTACATCTGGTGTTAATGGTACTAATGGTACAAGTGGAACAAGTGGTGTTATTGGTTCTTCTGGGTCGAATGGAACTGCTGGTTCATCTGGTACATCTGGAATAGATGGAACAAGTGGTATTGGTTCTTCTGGAACAAATGGTACACCTGGCACTTCTGGTACTTCTGGTATAAATGGAATTGGTTCAAGTGGAACATCTGGTTCAGACGGTACAAATGGAACATCTGGAATAAGCGGAGGTAGCGGTACATCTGGAACATCTGGAGCAGATGGAAGCTTCTTTGGTTCGTCTGGAACATCTGGAACATCTGGAACTTTTGCTTTTACGGGAACAACTGATAACGGATTGTTGACACTAAACGGCAGTTTACCAAATGTAACTGTTGAATCTAATTTAAATTTTAATGGAAGTGTATTAACGATAACAGGGGATGTTGAAGCATCTAAATATTATGTAACTGCTTTAAATACCGCACCTGCAAACGCAAGTGATACTGGTAAAGCTGGTGAAATACGAATTGATGCATCTCACATTTACATATGTACAGCTACCAATACTTGGAAGCGTGTTGCAATAGCAACATGGTAATATTGGTAATGATTTAAAATACAAATGGGTAATCGTAAAAAAGTTACCCATTTTTTTATGCTTTACCTAAAAACTTTATATTTATATATACAAATATATTACTGAAATTAGATTTGGTAATGTAAGAAAAAAATGTTATATTTGTATCTATGATAAATGTTACTTACGCAGTTACAGTTTGTAATGAGCTTGTTGAAATCACAAACCTTATAAACTTCCTCCATCCTAGACTAAAAAAGGATGATGAAATATTAGTTCAATATGATTTAGATTCTACTACATCTCAAGTAAAAGATTATCTAACCATATTAACACAGCTCCACTCAAATGTGAGAGTTATCGGTTTCTCTCTAAACAAAGATTTCGCATCTTATAAAAACAATTTGAAAAATCATGCAAATGGTATGTTCATATTCCAAATAGATGCAGATGAAATGCCATCTGAATACCTTGTAGAAAACTTACAATTCTTTTTAGAATCTAATAAAGATGTAGACCTTTTCTTTGTACCACGTATCAATACTGTGGAAGGATTGACAAAAGAACATATTCAAAAATGGAAATGGAAAGTGGATGAGAATGGTTGGATAAACTTCCCAGATTATCAAACACGTATCTATCGTAGAACATCTGAAATAGAATGGCAAGGTAAAGTACATGAAAGAATTATTGGATATAATACACTTTCAGTATTACCACAAGAAGAAGAATATTGTTTGTACCATCATAAGCAAATAGCAAGACAAGAGAAGCAAAACGATTATTATGATACAATCTAAAATAGCATTTCTAACTGAAATGGGATTTATGGGTAAAGTACCTGCAAATCATCCAAATATGAGAACTGAATTTGCTTGGATGCATGCTTTAGATGCTGACCATTTTAATATTCATATGTTTGATGAGTTAAAAGGATATGACCATGTTTTTGTTATATTTCCAAAAGGTAAACCATTTTTAAATTCAACCGCAGTGGAATTGGTGAAAGGAATCAATCCAATTTCAGAATTACTTAGAGAAGATATAGTTGATAAGATAAAACAACAGGGTAATACCAATGTTCACTATGTGCAAGAAGGACCTCATTGGTTTCAAAATGATTATAGTGTGGAAGACCAAATTTACTTTTATAATTTTATAGCAAGTTGTGATTCAATCTTTACACATAATGATTCGGATGTATATTACTACAAAGGATTATTTCCTAATAAAAAAGTAAGACCTATTGGTACTTTAATGATTGATACCCTAATCAAAGATATCGTGCCTACAAAAGAAGATAAAGCAATTATAGGTGGTAACTTCGCAAGATGGTATGGTGGATTTGAAAGTTATATGATAGCTGATAACTTTGGAGTACCTATTTGGGCACAAACATCTCATGCTACTAGAGAAAATGAAGGTATGGGTGGTTCATTAAATCACTTACCAAGAATGATGTGGGGTGAATGGATGGTAGTATTATCAACATTCAAATATGCGGTACATATGATGCCAACGGTAGCAGCTGGTACATTTGCTTTAAATTGTGCATACTTTGGAATACCTTGTATTGGTAATCAAGATGTAGATACCCAATTACTTTGCCACCCATCGTTATCTGTGGCTGTAAATGATTTAGAAGGAGCAAGAGAATTAGCAATAAGATTAAGAGAAGATAAAGAGTTTTATAATCAATGTTCAGAAATGGCAAAGAATAATTATGAAGCTTGTTTTTCAAAAGAACTTTGGTTAAAAAATATAAAAAGAGAATTATAATATGGACTTTGAAATTAAAGGAACTAAGTTGGTAGAGATACCTTATTTAGAAAGAGAATTATCAGAACAAAAAGAATCTGATAAAGTATTAATTGTTGGAGAACGAATTGCAACAGAAGGTATATTACAAGCGGTATTAAAAAGACCATTTACATCATGCCTATGTACGGATATTATGCCAATGGGACCTGCATCTACATTGGAAAGAATAATAGATGGAGATAGTAGAGTATCATTTGTTCAGCAAGATTTTATATTAGCTGAAGAAGAAACTAAATACGATTACATTATTTGTATAAATGTATTAGAACATTTTGGTATGAACTTTGCTGAATTCTCTGGATTTGCTGGAGAATATGCTGGAGATGATTATATTAGATGGAATCACGATTTGAGAGCAATTGAAAAAATGATTACGGTATTAAAGAAAGATGAATCTTCAAAAATAATTATCACGGTACCTGCTGGGCAACCTATATTATCTGGGGATATTAATCCCGGAAACAAAATGCCATTCCTTCGTAGATATGATGAGATGAGAATTAATTTAATTATGGATTTGGCAAATAAAAACGGAATGGAAATTCAAAATACATTTTTCTATTCGGAAAACTTTAATGATTGGTTTGAGAGCGATAAGGTAATAACAACACCACAATATTCTCAGGCAAACAATCCATATACACCAAATATGATTTGGGCATTTACAATGAAACACAAATAAGATGATAACAGTTATATTAAATGGTTACAAAAGAGGAGACCATCTCAATGAACAATTGGAGGCTCTAAGAAATCAAACATTACCGCCGGATGAGATATTAGTATGGTACAATAATCCCGGCGATAATGATTTGATTAATTATGATATTGGTACGGAAATTCCTGTTGCCTATTGTAATTACAACTTTGGTGTTTGGGCAAGATTTTACTTTGCTATGAACGCTAAGAATCCTTATGTATGTGTATTTGATGATGATACAATTCCTGGTAAGAAATGGCTAGAGAATTGTATGAACACAATGAAAGAGAAAGAAGGTTTATTGGGAACAGTAGGATTACTTTACTTAAATCCATTACCACCAGAACATTCTTCATACTATGAACACTACTTACGTTTTGGTTGGCCTGAATTGGGTAATAATGATAAGACTGTTGAAGTTGATTTAGTGGGGCATAGTTGGTTCTTTAAGAAAGAATGGTTACCTATTATGGTAAGAGAATTACCAGACCCTAAATACAATACCTGTGGTGAAGATATGCACTTCTCATATATGTTACAAAAGTATGCAGGAATAAAAACATATGTACCACCACATCCTCGTTCTGATATGGAAATGTGGGGAAGTTTAAAAGGTGGAGCTTATGGAGGGGATGCTAATTCACTTTGGGAAAGTAATCAAAGAAGTGTAGATGGTACTCCATTCAAACAATTGATGAATCAGTATTTTAACGAACAAAGACAAAAAGGCTGGAAATTAGTAAATGAAAAATAAACTACCAATATTAATATGTTTCGGAACTAGACCGGAATGGTTAAAAGTGAAACCTCTTATCGATATTATGGATGAGAAGGATTATCGATTATTGTTTACAGGTCAGCACGAAGACCTTCTAAATGATATTTCAGTAAATTATAAAATACCAATAGCTCAATCTCTTAGATGTGGGAGGTTGGATAATGTTATATCATCTTGCTTATCAGAATTCCCACCATATAAATTTAGTGGAGTATTAGTGCAAGGTGATACTGCATCCGCCTTTGGATGTGCTTTAGCAGCTTATCATAGAGGTATTCCGATTTATTATATGGAAGCGGGGTTACGAAGTTATGATTTAGAAAATCCATATCCTGAAGAAGGTTATAGACAGATGATAGCCCGTTTAGCAGATGTAAACTTTGCACCAACACAGCTATCGGCTGAAAACTTAAATGCGGAAAGAGTAAAAGGTGATATTCATATAGTTGGAAATACTGTGTTGGATAATCTTATGAAATATGAGAAGGGTATCTATGGTGATACTATCTTAGTAACAATGCATCGTAGGGAGAACCACCATTGGCTAGATGAATGGTTCAAGGAGATAAATGCATTAGCAATAAGGTATCCAAATCTAAAATTCGTAATACCAATCCATCCGAATCCAAACGTTCAGAAATGGAAGCATTTACTACATAATGTAGATGTTATTGAACCACTAACACATGATGAAACTATTAAACTTCTTAGAGATTGTAAATTGGTTATAACTGATAGTGGTGGGCTACAAGAAGAAGGTTCTTTCTTTAATAAGAAAGTTATTGTGTGTAGAAAAACAACTGAAAGACCTGAAGGTATAAACACCGGTCACCTTTATATGTGTGAAGAACCAAAGAAACTATCACAATTATTTGGTGAACTGGAAAATAATTCGTATATTTGTGAACCCTGTCCATATGGAGATGGTAAGGCAGCTGAAAAGATTAAAAAGATATTAGATGAAAAATTTTAGAGAACACTTTTCTAAGTTTACCGAAATGATTAGAAATGATATTCATTTTGGATTTGCTAGATATTCCGATGGTGAGTTATACATCCTTCAAAATAAAGAACTAATTTTAGATGAAAATCTAATTCAGATTGGTGATAAAAAGCAAGGTGGGGTATATGAACCAGCAGATTTTAAACACTATGACCCAAAACAACATGGTGAATCATATAACCGATTAATTGAAGCATACAAACACCGTCAAACAAATTATTACAAAGGTATTAGTTGTAGTTGTTGTGTAGGTAAAGAGGCATTCGATTGGCAGATAGATTTACATGGTGGTGATGATGAGAGTTTGACTTGGGCAAACTTATGGGTTAATGGAAACTATCCTCAATTTATATTCCAAACATTACCAATTTTGTATAGTAAAGATTGTGTATTTGTTGGACATGAAAGCGCAGATACATCAAAACTACCATTCATTAAAAAAGATTTTAGAGTGGGATATAACGCATTTATAAACGATTATGATAAAATTGACATTATTAGACAATGGATTAAAGAGAATAACATCGAAAATCATGTATTCTTATTTTCAGCTTCAACATTCAC
>Ga0078894_10001559_pt1 | contig 17171 bp, 14 predicted proteins | sample LauGreSu1BDMLBSD_2_FD_67506 | JGI IMG/M metagenome (GOLD analysis project Ga0078894, IMG submission 67506) | Freshwater lake microbial communities from Lake Michigan, USA - Su13.BD.MLB.SD (version 4) (version 4) | ecosystem: Environmental > Aquatic > Freshwater > Lake | place: Lake Michigan... | reverse complement strand
TTTTTCTTTGTTTAATTTTTGTTTAATTTTTTGTTTAAGCTTTTCTTTTATATCTGACATTCTTTTATTTAATTTTTGATTTTTTTAAGTTAATTAAAAATGATTTTAAAAAAATCAAAATATAATTATGAAAGCATAATGGAAACACAAGCTATCAAAGTTTTATCAGAGCTAGTAACAGATAGAGAATATATTATAGAGTATATTAAGAATTTTGACGATAACAAGGAAGAATTTCCCTTTTGTTTAAAAGCTAGAAGAGGTCAGGATTCTATTCTATGCTTTTTAAATGACGACGAAAAGCTTAATATACAAGGAATTAAAGATACTATTTCTATTATGAATAAAGAAAATGCTAATAAATGTATTATAGTTTATAGGTCGAATGTTACGTCTAGTGCTAAAAAATCTTTAGAAACTTTAGAATATGAGTTTGAACTTTTTGCGATGCATGAACTTCAATTAAATATAACAAAACATCGTCTTGTTCCTAAACATAATAGAGTTACTCAATCTGAAAAAGATGAATTAGACAAAAATTATAAAGGAAAGTTGCCTATTTTATTATCAAATGATCCTGTATGTAGATATTATGGTTTCAAGAAAGGAGAATACATAAGAATTACCAGAAAGGATGGATCAATTATGTATCGCGTTGTTAAATAAGTTATAATCTTATATTTTATACTCTACTAGAGTTTAAAATGATCTTAATCAAATTTTTTAATAATATCGTATATTTTATCTACATTCGAACCGTAATATTCTTCTAATTCAATTCCATTTTTAATAAAACGAAATGTTGGAAGATTTTCAACATTAGATGCCCAATCCCATCCCGAGTCTTGTGCTTCGTCGACGTCAATATCAATCACAATAATATTATTCTTTGTTTCTGCTATCTTTTTTAAATGAGGTTTTATTTGTTTACAAGGACCACACCAAGAAGCTCCAAATTTAACTAATAGGAGTTTGTCAGAATCCTTTAGTTTATCAAACTCTTCTTCTGACTTAATATGAACAATTTCAGACATCTTTATATTTTATATTTTAAAATAATCTTTAATTTATATTTTTTTATCTTGATCTTTATCATATCTTTCTTCGTGATATAACCAATATTCATCACAACCTATTTTAAAGTCGGGAGGGATAGGTTTTGCTTTGTACCAAAACACGCAATCTTCTAAATTATTAGAAGTAGTTGCATTATGAACATACAAAGCTGTATAATCATCTGTTAATTTGTCTAAAACGTCACAAAATTGACCAAAATCTGGAAAAATTCCTGCATAATTTTCCCACAAATTTCTTCTATTTTTTAAGTTTGTTTCTCTTAAAATAAAAGTCCCGTCTATGTTTGTTCTTATAACAGGCTTGATATCTAAACTATACTGTAGACTTAATATAAACCACATTTTCCAATGTCTTCCGTTTTTAAAAATTCCTTGGAACATTGGATCATTAAATAGTTTTGGATCGTCAGTACAATCGTCTAATAAAAGAATTGCCCAAGGATTAGGAAGGTGTTGTTTAGCAATTTTTTGTCTTTTTATAAAATTTTCAATTTGTCCTTTGTCTAGGGCATTGTATACAAAAGAACCTGGGAAGATCTTCCCATAATGTCCATTGCTATCTTCTGTTCCGCTCATAACTTCTCCTACTGAAAAGATATGACTTTTCTCATAGAGTAAGCTTGTAATTAAAGTAGTTTTTCCAGTATTTCTAACAACATCGAATGATCCTAACAAAAAACGATGATTTCCATCTAAAGTAAAACCATAGTAATCATCTAATCCGACGTATTGTATTGTAAAAAAACAATCATTTTTAGGGTAATATAATCCTAAAATTTTATTAATAGTATCTAATTGTGATTGTATATTTGAGGATACATCAGAATAATTACTTTCTTCATAAAATCCTCTTAAAAATTCTGTTAAAACTTCTTTCGAATTATAAATATAATCTTCTGGTATCATACTTTTTGATAAAGATATTAGTTTGCCCATTTCATAAGGTGGTGATATTAGATTTTTATATGAAAAATTTACAGTGTTTCTAAATATTACATATTGATTTTTCCAATCTTGTGGCATATCAATATAATGTTGAACTTTTACTTCAATGATATGATTATTTTGTATATTTTTTAGTACAAGTTTATGATTTTTATTTACAGTATAAGGTTCTGCTTTTTTACAATTTTGTATAATATTATACATTTCTTCATAACCTTTGCATAATTGTAGTACATTTCTTACAGTGCTGTCATCTCCCATTATTTTATCGCCTAGTACAATATCTTCTACATTTTTTAAGCTTCCGTCAAACATTAATATTTTTGTACCTTTTTTGAAACAACCAGGCTTTCCTATGACTACAATTTTGCTTCCACCTTGTTCAGGTCTATTCATATTTTTTGTAGATGGAGCTATCATATCAGGATCTAACTCTTTTATTCTTAAAATTTGTTTACTAGGATTTGCCATATTATTTATAAATTTATAGACCTTTTAAATTTATAATTATAATTAAATATATTATTGTTGAGGTTGTATTTGGCTCATAGCATTACATAGTTGTGTTATTTTTTTAACATCAGGACCTACGATATAATCTCCGTACTGTTTTCCAGCAACAAATCCAAAAAAGACTGGCACAGCTGAAACGTTAATATATTTTTTTAGTTTTTCTGATATTTTTTCTCCATTTATTGAAATAAAAAGAATATCATTGTAGTTTGGATTTAGTGATAATTCTTTTACTTTTGGCGCAACAGATTTACATGGTCCGCACCAATCTGTATATACTTTAACTAAAATCTTAGTTGGACCTCTTTCATTATAATGATATGATTGATTTGATAAAATATTGTATAGTTTATCACTATCAAATTCTATAACTCGATGGGGTTGTTGAGGTTGTTGATTTTGAATTGGGGGAGGACCGTTACTAAAACGGTCGTTATTTATACTGTTTGGATTGCTTAATTGATCATTTTGTTGTGGAGGAGGTTGAAAGTTTTGTTCTTCTTTTGATTCTTGAAGACTTCCTGATGAACTTACATTTCCGTTATTGTATTTTGAAAATTTAACGTAGACATCGACATTTCTTTGTTTAGACATTTTATTTAAAATACTTTTTTAAGTATTTATTTTTTATTTCCAGCAAGAGGAGCGATACGACGTTGCCATAATTCAGCATTTCTCTTTCTCATTAATCTTGTCATCATTTCTGTTCTAAATTCTAATGTATTATCTGTATAAGCAGTCTCAGCTTCTTTTCTAGCCTTTTCATTTATATCAATTTCTTCGTCATAACTTTTAATGGGTCCATATGTATCAGCGTCATCTAAAAAATCGATATCAGATCTTGCTATATAATTTGGCCGTCTTATAGCTTCCACATCATCATAATAAAATCTAGGTTGACCTGTTAATTTATCTGTATAACATCTGTTAGAAGTTCCATATCCATTCGTACGAGGATCATATACGTCAAAATTAGAAGGAATATCAAATACTTTTTGTTTATTTGGCTCAGGTGTATACAATCTAGGGTCCATTCCTGTTAATATTTTATTTCCGTATTTATCATATGTGACTTTTCTAGGAGGTATTTGTTGTGTAAATGAAATTCCTATGTTTGAATTTAATGGTTCAATTATATCATTTTTGTAATAAGTTCCTGGAATGATTGTGCTTGTAAAAATCTGTTTATTTAAATCTGTCATTTTTGTTGTTCTTTCACAATTTGTAGATGAATAATTTGTAGGTAAATTATATTGTAAGTTTGTTTCGTCGTATCCACAAGCATCGTCTATATCTCCTGTATATCTTATTATTTTTTCAGGCGACTTTTCATCGAAATTTGTAAAATTTTGACTATCTTTATTTAAGATCGTTTTTCCTTTTGACGGCAATTGAGAAATGTCAACACCTCCGCTACACGTTTTGCATGATTTTTCTTCAGAATCTCCTTCTGAAAATTGCATATAATTATTTATATTATTTTTTAATACATTTGTACTATTTGTTCCGTTGTAATTAAAATTGTATCTTTCTTTTATTTCTTGTTTTTTTGGATTTTCTTTATAGTACTCGTAAGTATAATTTTCTTTAATATTTTTAGGTTTATTATCTTCAATTGGCTGATCTATATAATAACCACTGTTATAATAATCTTGGACAGATCTATCATTTATTGTGCTTGGAAATACAAAATCATTCTCTTTCCAATATTCCCAAGCGTGGGAAGGAGGAGCGACTACTGGACGTATTTTAGTTTTAGGATTTGCTCCTCCTACAAGATCTTGGTTGTAAGAACGATATGTTTGGTCTGGTCTTATTTCTACTGCTTTTTCAAGTTGTTGATTATAATAAGATGGAAATTTCTGAGGTGTATATCTTGGTTGGCATACAAAATCATCATATAATTGTTGGGTTTTTTCGATATAATTATTTCTATAGTTAAAATTTTCACGAGTTGTCATCTTACTCTTTTGTAAGTAATAAAGAATAATTATAAAAAATAAAGAAAGTATTAAAAATAATGTTGATTGTTTATAATTAATAAAATACAGTATTATAAAAACCAATATAATAAATCTAGTTATACAGTTCATTTGTTTCTCTACTGACATGTCATATTTTGGCAATATTTTTATGTCGTTAAACAATGATTTAGGATCTTCCAACCAAAAACGTTCGGTTTTCATTTATATTAATTTAAATTTATAAAATTGATTTTATAAATTTAGAAGACATTCTAATAAAATATCAAATGGCCGAATCTAAAAAACGAAACTTTGTTCTAAAGGGCATTAATATTGAAGATGTTAATACAAAATATAATCTTGTTATTATTTCAAATCTTCAAAAAGAAGTAAAAGATGAAGAAAATAAAACAAAGATATCAGAAGTAGTTTTTAATGAAATTGAACATTCGATTAGTTTTTTAGATGAGAATAAAAAAGAGCTTAAATGTATTGCAACAATGTTAAATTTAATTAATAGTGCCAACTTGCCTGAACATACCGACATCAAGTGTTTTTGGTGCAAGTATAAGTTTGATACAAAACCGATTGGTTGTCCTATAAAATACGTGAATCCGATTATCGAAAAGTCTTATATTTCGCATATCACAAAAGATAAATATTATATGAGAGAAAATATTACAAATTCAAAACTTGTGGACATACAAAATTCTAAAGAAAATAACATTGAACTTTCTCTTGTAAACAGTAATAAAAGTTATTACTTGTGCGATGGAATATTCTGTAGTTTTAATTGTACATTGTCTTTTATTAAGAGCAATAATCACAATCTTTTTTATAAAGAAAGCATGTCTTTGTTACACTCTTTATATTATGATTTAGTCGGCAAAAAAATGGCTAAAATTATTCCAGCTCCTGACTGGAGAATTTTACAAGATTTTGGAGGTCATATGGATATTGAAACATTTAGGAACTCTTTTAATATTATTAATTATCAAGAAATATTTAAATTACGTGATATGAAAGATATGAAAATTATTTCAAAAGTATACAAAGAATAAAATAACTTTATAATCTATATAAGATTATAAAATTTAAGATAATATACAAATTATGAATAAATTAAAATATAACCGTTTTTACTAACAACTTTTTTATCGTCTATTTTATCTACATTTGAATCATCATATTCAAACCATTCGTATTTTCCATTTCTTCCATAACATGTATAATGGCCTCCTCCTGTAGACCCGAAATGATTGATAACAGAAATTAAATTTTTATCCATAATTTCGAAAGGATAATTTACTAATTCATCATTCTTAGATTTTCCTTTAAATCTCACAAGTGTAACTATACATATTTTTGGATATTTTACGACTTCTAAAGTTTTTTTATGATCTGTTTTAGTTCTACAAACTTCACAATAAACTTTATTATCATCCGATAATGTTTCAGTAATAGGCTCCAATTTAAATGTAGAATTTTTAATATTATAACCATAATTAAAAGAGTTTTCTATATAACTTCTTTTATTTTTACATTTTTTACACTCAAGAGAACTAAGCCATAAATATGTAAACAAATCTGATATAATACTATTATTATGACTATGATATTCTTCTAGAGCATTCTCAATATTTTTTTCTAAAGTTAAACTTTGATTATAATTAATTCTTATGTCTTTTCCATCTTTAGTATTAAGGGAATTATGAAGAATATTTAAAAGAACATTCATAAATTCGTCAGCGTCATGCTGTCCTTTTCTATATTGCGGATATTCTTTTGTTATGTACGATTTAAATCGTTTAACTAAAGAATCGTCTATTTCCTTTTTATATTTCTTTGTCAACTCGCATATTATAGAAGAAAATGAAGAAACAATTTGGTTTTTAGATAATATCATTTTTTCATTACAAAAGTGTTCTTGTATTTCTATCAAATTAGAAAGAGATTGTAGAACTGAATTCATATAACACGTGTTCCCAATATTTTTTATTCCATTTAATTCTCTTGTTATTTTATCTTTTTTATCATCTTTTTCTTCTATATCTTGTTCATATATATCTTCTTGTGCATCAGAATCTTTTTGTTCTATATAATCTCTGATATTTTTTACAAAACGATAAAAATATTTTGAAAAGCCTATAGCACTTACATTATATCTTGTAACGAAATCAATATTACTATCTATTTGATATAAACTTTGAAAAGATTTGTATGCCATATCAGATAAATACAATTGTCTTCCGTATATCAAGTATGATGACGCCAATATGTTCAGATATGTTAGATCTGATATTTCATTCTTTGTATTATCTTTTACATCTATGATCTTTTTATAGTTATTACATAGAATAAACACTTCGCTTTTAGTTATACTACTTGAAATAGGCTTTACTATGTCAACTGTTTCAAAACATTCTGATAATTGACTTATTAATGATATTTCATTAACACTAAAATATGAAGTTATTTTTACTATAACAGAACCTCCAAATTTAATATTAGATACAGAGTTTAATATATTTTTTATATTTTGTTTACTTGAGATGTTATGATTTTTAGTATTAAATATATAAACATCGGGTTTAGAGTCTACAATGTTGTAATTATAAATATTAATATCATCTTTTGAGTCTGAAACATACATTATTCTCTTATTACTATTTTTATAGTATTTATTCAATAGTTCTTCTATTGGATTTCCTTTTGTTTTGAAAAATTTAAGAGCTTTTTTATAGTATAAATATTCTTCGTCGCTTAATAAGTCCAATCTGTTTATATCTTTTTCTATTTCATCTTTGATAGACAAGTGTTTTTTTATTTTTATGTTTTTCATATTATTTGTTCCAAAGTTACTTATTCTTATTGCTATCATTTGTTTTGTATTATAAAAAGATTCAAAGTCTAAAATATGTTTAAAAAACAAAGATTTTGAATCTAATTGATTATATATAAATTTCTTAAAAGGTTCTGGCATTTTCGTAATTATATCTAGATATTCTATTGAAAGTTCTGTAGGAACATCTACCATTTCGATTGGTTTAAATCTATATTTGGTAGAAATTCCAAAGTTTGATACTTTTACAATATAACCGTCGATAACATTTATAGTTCCAAGATTATAAGGATAATTTATATCTTTAATATTCGGATTTATTTCGATTTCTATTACAGGGTCTACTGGGTATATTCCGTTCTCTAACATACAATAAATAGTAAAGTATAATTGGTATAAACAACTTACTATTATTTGATAATTGTTTGATAACAAAACGTCCTTAAAATCTACTTTATTTTTTACTCTTTCTGTAATTAACAAGCTTTCTTTTGTTTTTGAATCGATCTTTATAATTGCATATGTTTTTAGTATATTTATCAAGTTTATTCTATCAAGTTTTTTGCCATTATTGTATGCTTTTAGTTGTGTATCTAAATGATTTATTTTTCCATCTAAATTATACTTTTTATATTTTCCATTTTCATCTATGTATTCAAAGTCAAAAGTATAGTTTTTATCTTTATAATAAGAAATATTTGAACATAGATCATTGAATAATTTCAAACATTTGTTTCTTATTATTTCTTCCTCTGAAGGCATATCTAGAAATTTTATATCAGATTCATAACTGTCTAAAGATAATTTTGCGAACAAATTTTCTTTTTCAGATTCATCTGTTAATTTTTTGATAATACGAGTGTATAATAAATTTTCTGGAGCATTCTTAATAAAAACAAATGTTCTATATAAAGAATTTAATTTAGCCTCGCTTTCTTTTTTTGATATTAAAGATAATAATTGACCAGATTTCTTTCTTGGTATATTAAAAAACTTACTTGATACAAGTGATATATTATAAGAAGATAATCGTTTTTGAAGTTCATTAAAATTTACTAGATATTCTTGTTGAACCTCTACTATTCCTTCTTCCATTTTAATTTCTACCATGCTGTCTTTTCCATATTTTTCATAATCAATTAATCTTATATAACCGCTTTCGTATTCAAGTTTATTTTCAGGCATATCTTTTAACATATTAAGAGTTGCTTCCCCGTCGATTGTAGTTCCAATAAAATGACCTCCATTTTGCAAATTTTTAGCTATTGTAGTTACAAGTTTATCAAGATCGTTATAGTTTCCATTTTCATCTTTATTAAAGAAAAAGCTTAACGACATAAAAGAAGAAATTACAGTTGCTTTTTTCAGTGGATTCTCCTTATTATCAACACATAAACATATTAAATTAAACTTTCTTATTTTGAATATTTGAACGTCATAAACATTAGGAAGATTTTTAATAAAATCAATACTATAGTTGAAAGGAACTTTTAGAAAAATGTAATATGGTCTGTTAGGATTTAATAATACATCTCTTCCGATAAAATTATTAAGAGATAAATCACCTAAAAATAAATTTATACTTTCTTCTTTCATATAATCTTTACCGCCCCATGGAGGATCGATAAAAAGTATATCTGTATTTTTAGAAAGATCGTCCCACTTTTTAACAATATCATAATTGTATGTAGACACATTATTAAAATTATAAACACTAAGATTATTCTTTAATATTTCATAATTGTTTTTATCTAGTTCCACACTGTTAACACTTTTAAAATTCATCGCGAATCTTATGCTGTCTCCTCCAACATTAGCGGTAGCATCTGTTATAGTATAACCAGATAAAGATTCACCAATTATAGACTTCATTGAATTGATAATTAATTCTGAATCCTTTTCTTTAGTCATACTATATAATCCTTCGTCGCTTATTTTTAGTTTAGAATAATCAACGCCTTTTTTACGAGGAAACCAATCTCTAAAATCTTTTCCTATCATTTTATCTTCGTATAATACATTAACGACGTTGTATGTATCTCTAATAACATTTACTATTTTATCTGTTTCTTGTGCAGTTGCTACAATTAATTTTGTTTTATTTAACATATTTTTTCTTTCTTCTAATCTTTGTAACAATTCTTGATAATTCTTTTCGTATGGTTCTACACACCATAACTGACTAACATTTGATTTGTCATATTTCCCTAAATCTCCTCCTCTTCCTGAACCAAGATCTAAAACAGAAGCGTTTTGACAATATTTATTTATAAGATCTTTTTTAATACTATTTTGATATAGACGATATGTTCTTAAAGGAGGTGGCAAAAGAAGTTCTAAAAGTTCTTTTTCTGTAAATGGATTTTTCATATCTTCCCATACATTGTCAGCAACTGTTATATAATTTGGATCTGTTTTGTCTGTTCTTTCGCGTAATAATTTAAACTTTTTTTCTTCTAAATTATATGTAAATTCATATATTCCTCGTTCTTTTAGTTCTTCAGTTGTTTCGTATATAGCAGGAGTTGTATAATCAAGAATATAAGGATATATTTTTCCCCCATCTCCTTTTACATTCAAATCATAAGTATTTAATCCATCTTTTTTCTTGATTTTATGTACCATAAAATCAATACTCATTTTTTCAGGATATTTCCATTTATAAATAGGTGACATATCTGTTAAAAAGTCTGGGGGAGTAAATATAAGCCCATCGTTATTTATCCTATCTTTGTTTAATATTTTTTTAGCATAATATTGCATTGTATCTGTTTTTTTATCCATTCTTTCAAATACTTTTACTTTAAAAACACCAGGCATTACATATCTAAAAGATTTCTCAAAAGTATTCGCAAAGTCTATTCGATCTTCATGTTCTTTAGTATGAATTAAACTATCTCCTTGTATTATTAAACAATCAAAAATATAATATATTCCTTCAAAATATTCAGCGTCAAAAACTGATATTGCCATTCCTAAAAATATCTCATTGGATAGTTTTCTAACTTTTCTTCTATTTATAGCATATACACCCTCTAAATTGAAGAAAATATAAAATCTTTCTCCGTCAAGTTTATTAGTAACACTGTAATCTAAACTATATAAATCTTGGGCAACTCGACGAGGTAAATTTATTGGTTTTGTTTCTATTATTTCATTTTCTTTAAAAATATATCTTATTCTTTTTTGTTCATTAACTGGAATGTATATAGGATTATCTACATCTGAAATTAAAAATTTAAGGACATTTTTTATTGAAAATTTAATATCTTCTATTGTTATATTTTGAAAGTTATATTCAATTTCAAATTCGTAATATTCAGAATCAGATTGTTTACTTTTTATTTTTGTTAAACTATATTCAAATAGATCTTTGTATTTATAAGTATGTCTAATTCTATCTCTTACTTCAACTACATCATATCCAATATAACTACTAGATACTTGTTTTTCTTCGGATAAAGAAAACCTAAGTGTAAAATCTGTATATTCAGAATCTTGATATTTAACACGTCTTTTTAGTTCAAATTTTTTATTATTCGAAGAATCAATAATTTCTCTAACATTGTTATCATAAATTTTTACTGTACTTTTCTCAAAAGTATAACTAAAAGGTTGATTTTTTAAAAAATCTAATAAATTTGAAAATTGGCTTTTAGTTATTCTTGGATTAAAATTTTTATCTTTTAACCCAAAACGACATTCAAACTCCATATTTTTACGAGGCATTATTTCTTTTATAAAGTGAATAACATTTGAATCAAATGAGATCTGTATTTCGTTTTTTATCAATTCAATCCAATCTGATTCTTTGAATTTTCTTAAAACCCATTGTTTAGAATCTTCATCATACAAGTGTATATCTGCATAATTTGAACTATACTTTATGTAATCAACATAATGAATTAAAGTATTTTTTTTATAAAAGCTTTCTTTTTCATTTTTTTCATTTTTTTCATTATAATAATCTAAATCTTTTTTTAAAAAAATTGTATTAATAGGTTTATCCGCATATTCCAAATTACTTTTATCTATTTCGTTAACCATATTTAATAAACTTATATTTTTTATATTATAGTTAAAAAAGTTAAAATTAAATAAAATGGGTATTAAATATTTTTTCAGTTGGCTAAAAAGAACTTTTCCTGATTATATTAATATAATCAATGTTAATGATAATGAACACAAAATTGATATTGATAATTTTTTAGTTGATATGAATGGAATCTTTCATTATTGTTGTCAGAAAGTTTATTGTTATGGATCTTTTAAAAATCTTGAAAATAAAAATAAACTAAAAAAGACATCTTCAAAGGTTAAACAAAATCAATTATTTGATATGATATGTAATTATGTTGATAAATTAATAAATCTAGTTCGCCCTAATAAACGTGTTGTTTTAGCTATAGACGGAGTAGCTCCGTTATCTAAAATATGTCAACAAAAAAGTAGAAGATTCAAATCATCTATTGAAAATGATGACGGAATTTTCGATAGCAACTCAATAACTCCCGGAACAAAATTTATGGATCAATTGTCAAAGTATATAGACTGGCATTTGAGAAAAAGTATAAACACTAAAAAATGGGGAGATCTAGAAGTTATTTTTAGTTCTGAAAAATCGCCAGGAGAAGGTGAACATAAACTTGTAAAATTTGTAAGAACATATGGTGATATAAATGAAAGCTATATGATACAAGGCATGGATTCTGATCTTATTATGCTCGCATTGGCTACCCATTATCCAAAGTTTCATATTTTAAGAGAAAATCCATATCGATACGAAAACGAATATTATTATATAAATATACAAGGAATTCGTGATCATATAACAAACGCCCTATTATGCGATCAAAGTCTATTAGATGATAAAATACATATAAATGATTTTATTACAATGATATTTTTAACTGGAAATGACTTTTTGCCACACCTTCCTACAATTGAGATTTTAGAAGGAGGCGTGGAAATGTTATTTGAGACATATAGAAACGTTTCAAAACAACATGGTTCTTTGACAAATAATATTAATAAGATAAATCTTAAATTCTTAATGTCTTTTCTAGGAACTTTAAGCATGCATGAAATGCCTTTTTTACAAGAAAAAAGAACAAAGCCTATCAATTATCCTGACGTATTATTAGAAAAATATACAAGATTAAATAAGGAAGGAAAATTTGATTTAGATTTTGAAAAATATAAAAAAGAATATTATGAATCAAAAATGAATATAACTTCTAAAGACGATATTAAAAAAGCATGCTTAAAATATATAGAAGGTTTACAATGGATTTTAACTTATTATACAACAGGAGTTTCTGATTGGAGATGGTATTATCCATATAATTATGCACCATTTATGTCTGATATTATAAAAGTCTTAGAAGAAATGTCAGATCCATATTTAGAAGTAAAACATAAAAAAGAAGGTCCATTTCACCCATTTTTACAATTATTATGTGTTCTTCCTAAAAAGAGTAAAGATCTTCTCCCAGAACCTCTTGTAGATTTAATAACATCCAAGCAATTAGAACCATATTATCCAGATAATTTCATAATTGATATGGACGGAAAACACAATTCTTGGGAAGGAGTAGTTATGATTCCACATACAAACTTTAATTTAGTTGAAAAAGAATACAATAAAGTTATTAAAAATATAGATGAAAAAGATAGAAAACGAAATATATTGGGGAAAAGTTTTATTTATAAAAAAACTGACTTTGAAACAACATTCAAATCTTTTTATGGTGATATAAAAAATTGTTCGGTAGAATCATCATTGTTTGATTTATAAAAATGAATTTTATAATTAATAACATAAAGATATTAAAAAGATGAAGTGTGATTTTTGTTCAAAAAAGATTAAGGTCATTTCTTTTGATTGTAAGTGTAATTACAAAATGTTATGCAGCAATTGTAAGTTTCCAGAAATCCATAAATGTTTGTCAATTGAAGATATTAAGATTAAAGAAAAGTCGAAAATTTCTAATAATAATCCTATTATTGTAGCGGAAAAGATTATCAGAATTTAATTTAAAACTGTAATTGTAGTTTAAAATGGTATTTATATTTAAAATAATATGATAAAAATTACACATCTAAAAGATATAGGAGATTTATTGTTAGTATGTTGTTTCTCTATATATCACGATTATAACGATTATAATGAAAATAATGAACATACCAAGACCTCATAAAATTTAATCTATTAGAATTATAATAGATTAAATTATTCTTCTGATTTTATATTTTTTAATAATCTTATAACAATTAATACAGCATGAAGTTTTAATAATTTCGTCATCTATGATTTTGTAAATTAATATTGAACACTTGGACAATATACTTTTATCTTTTATATTATTTATACATGCTACTTCTGCATGTATTGTATGCTTATTAGGTTTATACTCGTCCTCGTGTCGTATAAAATGTTCCTTCCCCTTAAAATCGTTTAGCCCATATGAAACTATTTTACCTCTGTAAATAAGAAATGCAATATACTTTTTATGTATACTAGATTTTTTAGCTGTTCTATAGATATTTTCATCTTTTAAAAAATTATTCAATATATTCAGTTTCATTAAACTACATTAAATTAAATATATAGAAAAGTCTTATTTTCATTTTTATAAAATTGATTTTAGTATAATATAGCATAATATAGTTATACGAATAATTAATGTCTTCATTTTCTAACTGGAAAAATAGTTTGGATGAAAAATACATGAAATATAATGTATGTTTATACCAACTTAAGGCTAAATATGAAATCAATATTAAGAATCCTCGTCTATTTCCAAACCAAGAATTTATTCTAAAAGCGAAACCTAATTTGATTATCAATTATATTTATAATTATGATGAAAAAGAAATGAAATTGTTAGAATTAGATTCTACATTAAGCACTCATTTTAGAGACATTGACGACTTGAAAGAAAATATCGTATCATTAATTAAAACAGATGGAAATGTAAGAGTTTCTTTTTTTACAAAAAGAAATGATAATAATCCTTATTACTATTTATTGTCAACATATGATGAAGATAAAAAATATTATGCAGAATGTGATAAATATATGTATGATGATATTGAAAACATGATATATTACATGGTTAGATATGATATTGATAAAAAAGCTACATATATTCTTTCTGGAATGTCTAATATGGACATCGATCATATGAAAAAGAACAATATCATTTATCCTCCGTGTCCATATCTTGATGATAGTGTAAACAAAGACGAATTTTTGAAATTCTGTAAAGAATATTTTGAGGATATCAATCTGTTCGATATGTTTGAAGACATTAATAAAGCAGAAAATGAATCAGAAAATATTTACAAAGAACTTGATAAAATTTACAAGAAATATAGTGTATCTTCTCATGTATTTTCATATTTTAAATTTATGAGAGATAGTGAATAACAATTACCACGAATTCTTATAAATTTTAACGAATATGATTCAATATTAATAAAAGGCCATTGGTCTAATAAAGAAATATTATCTCATATAAAAACCCCAATTCATTTTATTGGATCTTATGGCACATTTTTTCTACAGAATATTAAAGATATGGATGATGATTTTAATAATATTATTTTTTAATCCATCCTGAAATAGTATCTTTTTATTCCTATTTAAACAAAATGGATGAGATTATGTATAATGCCAAATTTATAAAAAAAGTAAAGAAATGAAAGAATAAAATAAAGTGTTTAAACACTTTATTTATAATATAAATACATTGAAGAAATGGATAAAATTATTTACTACAAAGATATTTTTTTTACTATAAAAAGTTATCTTGAAAATAAAGATATTATTGAGTTGATAACAACTTCAAAAAATATGAACAATGGATATGGTAAAACTAATATTTTTACTTCAATCTATATAGATTATAATATGAATGTTGTAGATTACATAAAACGTTATATTAACAATAAAAAAAGTGTTTTATCAGTTATCATAAATAGAATTAAAGACCCTATTTTATATTGGCCTTTTGACATAAATACTATGATATTTGTTAATTGTAATGTTGATAAAAAATACGTAGAGAAACATTATAAAACAAAAAATATTATAATTGTAGATAAATATTCATATTATCATTGGCATTGATAATATGATATAAAATATATTATTTAGAATATTTAGAATATTTAGAAACCTAGATCTAAATCTTCTGCCATATACTTGATAAAACTATCATCATCTGTAGGAAGACCTGCTTTTGTTCTTGCTTCCATATAACGATGCATATATTGAGCATGATAATCTTCATTTTCTTCTCGCATATTTTTAATTTCTTCTCGGGCTTTAATAATGTTCCTTTTCATTTCATCCATTTTTTGGAGAGTTTGATGATAAGTCCATGAAAGTTGTGCTTTCTTTACCATTAGTTCTGTGTAAGAATCATATGGGTCAACTTCTTTTCGTTCAACGTCAGCAAGAAGTTCTTTTTCTCTTTCTTGAATCTCTTTCATAGTCTGACGTTCTTCTTCTCGTTTTTTACGAATTTCTGTAGAAGTAGTTTCTACGATTTTCTTTTTAATATCTACTTCGGTAGTATTTGTAATATATTTTTTATTAACAGAAAGAGGGAATGGACGACCAACATATGTACTGTAGATGCTATGATAACTATCCCCATTTCGAATAATATATTCAGCTCGTAACATTGCTTCGTCTTCAGATGCGAATGTTCCTCTAACTTTAATCATTCCATAAACTCCATCTGAATCAGGACTTGATCCTTTTGAAGGAACAAAAGAGATGAGAGAGTAATTTTGATTTCCTAGCTGGGGATCAGCATAAAACTTTTCAAATCGAGGAAATTTGTGGACAAAATCGGCAACATTTAATTCTGACATAGCACTTTTTACTTCTTGTTCAGTTAAAGAAGGTGCTCCTAGATTATAGCTTGTTGATTGAGGATTTGGAACACGATCTAGAGGAGAAGTAAGGCTGTTTTGGGTTTCCCATTCTGGATTTGACATCTTAATATTATTTTATTATAACAATTATTCTTTAAAATCTTATATAATGATTTATAAAAGCTAATAATCCAATTATTACATCTACTAATAATATTGTCCAAGCATATTTTACACTTAATATATTTAATATCGAAAAAGAAATATAAGTAATTCCGTGTAAGGGTCTTATATCATTCCACCATATAGGCTTTCCTCCTGTTTCTAAACCTGTTTTTCTCCAACCTTTAGAATATATAACCAAGAAAGATAAACCGATTATAAAAGTTATTATTGATAACATAATTCTAAAATTCGTATTTTTTATATTAATATCAGAATAAGCTATAAAAGTTAGAAGTAAACGAACAGGGATACATCCCAATAAAAATAATCCAGGGCTCATTTTTATATATTAATATTATATTTATAATATTAATTTAATTATTTTTATTTTTTTAAAGTATCAATTCGATAAGAATGAAGGAGCATTTCTGTAGTCCAGAATAAAAGATTTCTAGATACAAATTTTACGTATGTTTCTTTATTTGATTTTGTTACATAAATGTTTCCCATATGAGAATATTTTAAAACGTCTCGTCGAATTAAAGTATCTAAGCAATGGTTTATTTCTGTTTCAGATTCTGAACATTTAATATTAACTCCGTCAATTGATAAAACGTAATAATTTTCTTCTTTTTTGTTTTCTTCAACATCATCGTTTGTATCCTCATCTTCATCATCATTTCCGTCACTTTCAACATCTGTGTCGTCATCTGTGTCGTCATCTTGGTCATCTTGGTCATCTTGGTCATCTTGGTCATCTTGGTCATCTTGGTCATC
>Ga0078894_10001558_pt1 | contig 17171 bp, 15 predicted proteins | sample LauGreSu1BDMLBSD_2_FD_67506 | JGI IMG/M metagenome (GOLD analysis project Ga0078894, IMG submission 67506) | Freshwater lake microbial communities from Lake Michigan, USA - Su13.BD.MLB.SD (version 4) (version 4) | ecosystem: Environmental > Aquatic > Freshwater > Lake | place: Lake Michigan... | reverse complement strand
CACCGTGCCGTCGTAACCATTGAAGATGGAATTCGCGATGGTGGCATCGGCTCATTGATTGCCGATGCGGTGCATGCCGTGTCTTCTGCTGTGGTGGTGGAGTCGCTGGGTGTTCCTACCAAGTTCATTCCTCACAACAAGCCCGACGTGATCTTGGCGTCGCTTGGTTTGGACGCTGCAGGAATTGTGGCCGCCGCTCAACGCGTTCTGGCGTAGCGTTGTTCCATGGCTTCGGATCTTGCCGCTGAACTCGACTTTGCATTGTCATTGGCCGACGCTGCAGATGCGTACACGCTTCCCCATTTTCAGGCACGTTCATTCAGCGTGTCCTTGAAAGAGAACACCACCGAAGTAACCGAAATTGATCAGGGGTGCGAAACCTTAGTGATGGATCTCATTCGTGCCGGTCGACCGCACCACTCTTGGTACGGCGAAGAACATGGTTCTGGTGGATCATCTTCCGAGTGGACATGGGTTGTTGACCCCATTGATGGAACATCAAATTTCGTACGCGGTGTTCCGGTGTGGGCCACGATGATTGGCTTGGTGCACGCAGATCTGGGGCCAGTGATGGGTGTCGTGTCTGCGCCGGCACTCGGCATGCGTTGGTGGGGTTTTGTTGATGGAGGTGCGTATTTCAATGGCTCGCCCATTCACGTGAGTTCTGTTGGGTCGTTGTCTGAAGCGTCGTTGTCGATCACAGCAAATTCGTTGTGGGACAAGATTGGGAAGACAGTGAACATCGACGAATTGACGCGAGCTGCATCGCGCGTTCGTGGCTACGGAGATTTTTGGCAACACATGTTGGTAGCACAAGGAGCCGTTGATGTTGCCGTTGACGCAGTGGGCTTAGAGCCATACGACATTGCAGCGTTAATTCCCATTGTTCATGGCGCTGGCGGAATGTTGACGAATCGCAAAGGCATCGTTGACTGGCGCGCGAACACTGCAATCTCTTCGAATGGCTTGTTCCACTCAGATGTCATTGAGATTTTGACTCGCTGAAACTGAATACATTCTCTGAAAGCTATCTATGGCGATACTTCTTCTTGAAAGCTGGCTGAAAAGCAGCTTTCGGAATAGCGAATTCTTCTCCATCAATCTCAATCACGTCACCGGCTTGAACTGCTTCAATTGCCTTCCGGATTAACTCAGTTCCCTTTTTTGAATCTGATTTAGTGGATAACGTAAACCCACATGGCAAATTCCGCCATTTATAGTTGTAATCAATTGGGTCAAACAAAAAAGAATCCTTCGCATCTCTCTTGAGAGCAATACAGACGTCCACAGATTCTCCCGCCGGATGAATAGCTGCGACCAGATTTTCGCCAACGCTAAAAGTCGCATACGTTGATCGAACATCAATTGAAGCATCCGAAGATTGCAGCACTTCAACCACCTTCTCTAAAGCAGAAAACGAGCTTGGCGAGATGCTCTTTAGCAAAGTCTTCATATCATCTGAGAACTCGTTCATAGGTAAATCATCCTTTTGAATAATTCAAATTTCCGTCAAGAGAAAAACGTTCTCTGATAGACGGAAGCTGCCCCACTGGCACATGCATGTTTCTAATCTTCGTCACAAACACTCTCTGATTTGCTACACGGAATTCATGCTCTCCGATTTCCTGGAACAAACCCCACTCATCCGTAGATGCGTAACCGGTCAGCGCAAAACGCGGCTGATGATCGGAATTCACCGCCCATTCACCCAGTCCATTAAAATCGTTCCAAAATTCTTCTTGACTAAAGGGTGCTTCGGCCTCTCCGCTTCGGAATCGCCGATCAAGTACTGCCAAATGGTGCTGTTGTTGCGGAGAAAGTGAGACTTTCCACTTATCGTCTTCACAAAATGTGAAAACATATCCAGCGCTCTTTGAAGGGAAATACAACCGATCTCGTGTACCCCACTGACCTGCACCAAGCGGAACAAGTGCGGGAACATCCAAAAAATCTTTCTTGTCTGTCAGCTTTCGATGAAGATAATTATTCTTTACATCCCATTCAAGATTGTCGAAGAGAAAATCTCTTTGATCAATTTCCCAAAAATCAGTTGTGCATTTGTCTACTTCAACCGCTACATCATTAACTTTGAGAAATTCTTGAATTACCTTTTCGGCAACTTTGCCTTTCAAAATGCGATTGACCCTTAAAGAAACATCAGCGCCTGGAATCCGTGCATAAGTGAACGGGAGAGAAATAATCGCGTATTTGGCCGATTCCCAAATTATGTCGTGATACACGCTTGTAGGAAAATCATCAATAAAAATGACATCTGAACTGTCCATACTTCCCCCAACAATGCTGAACTATAACATAGAGATTCTGGAGAACCAAGTGACAGACCTGCCGAAGAAGAATAAGAACACATTCAATCTGATTGATTCAAAAGAGTGGTTGCCCTTTCAAAAGTCATGGACAATCGCTGATGATGCGGAAAAGGTGTACCGCGACAACGTACGATTCTTTACCTTGCCAACACTTGAGGTCAAGGATGTTGCATACGACGGGAACCAAGCAGAAGTTTTCTCATCAATAGTTTCAGCTGAAAAAATAACTGTCACCCAAGACCAATCAACGTCAATTCAATTTGCGCTCTTTGATTGGATTAATGAAATCAAGGGAATCACACAACTTTCAGAATTGGACGGATTTCTTCGGCGAGCGCAAAACGCAATTGATATGGCTTCACAGAACCTCATTGACGGTAGGTTCTTGGCAATTTTTGCCCAGAACAAGTGGATTGAGGATCGCTATGTTCCTATTGCTTGGGAGCTTGCAAAAATGGCATCCCGAGTGCTTTCTCTTCGAGACGAAAAGATTATGTGTTTCAAAAATCAACTTGATTCACATCCGAATTCACCGATCGCAGGGGTTGCGTACGCCTTGTACCTAAGAAGAGATGCAGAACCAACTTCTCTTCAAGACGGTGAATGGGACGTCGCATCATTCACTTCTCTACCCGAGCAACCGGTCATTACGAATGAATTGCCATCGTGGTTTATCTTGAAACCGCAACGCAGAAGTGCTGATGAAGTACTTCATCCAGCCAAATATCCAGAAGAACTCGTCACAATGTTTGTTTCTCAATTCTCCAAGGAAAACGACAATATCTTCGACCCGATGTCAGGAACAGGGAGCACCCAGATGGGTGCACTTAGTATCGGACGAAATGCTTACGGAACTGAATTAAGTACCTTTTTTTGGGAGATAGCAAATAATCGACTCTTGGAATTGGTCAATCCAACTCAGATGTCACTATTTGAAGACGCAGCAATCTCAAACGAATTCCGTATTGAATGCGGCGATGCTCGTCGTTTCGCAGAATTCAATTTTCCACGGATTCAATATCTGCTCACTTCTCCGCCCTATTGGGACATGCTCAATATGAAGGGGGCAGAAACCCAAGCAAAGCGACAAGAATTAGGTTTAAGAACCAATTACTCAGAAAGTGAAATGGACCTTGGAAACCAGGGAGACTACAGCAAGTTTTTGGACGACCTAGTTGACATCTACTCCACTATTTTTCAGCAGATGGGTTCAGGGGCATTGGCCACAATCGTCGTCAAAAACATCAAGAAGAAGGGGGTTTCATACCCTTTCGCATGGGATCTCTCACATCGACTCACTGGTGTTGCCACTCTCATTTCTGAACACTTTTGGCTTCAAGATGACATCAGCATTTTCCCATTTGCTTTCGGGCGGACCTGGGTAAGTAATACCTTCCACCAATACTGCTTGACTTACAGAATTCTTTGATCTACTTCGCCATAGTACAAATCATTTTGAAACTGCAGTCACCGCAATGTTTCCCAGGCGTCGCAGAAAAATTGTTGCCATTAATTCCATTACTCACACGTTTGATTTCTGATTTCCACACCGAATCAGGTACTGGTTGAACATCAACAGTGTTACCTGTCTTGAGATAGTAAATGGTCAGTTTTTGTACATCTGAACCTGTTTGAATTTTGCGACAAGCCGAATACAGAGTGAGCTGATTTGAGTAGTCCCCTTCATCACCAGTCTTAAAGTCAATGATTTCTGTTTGCGAATCAGATTCTCTGACCATATCGAAACGACCAGTAATGGCAACTCCGTCCATATCTACATTGAATACAGTTTCAACATCAAAACTGTCGTTTGGATCTAACTTCTGCACAAAGTTCTTTACAAACAGATTTATCTGCTTTTGTCCAGCCTTGAAGTACGTACTGTTCTCCGCTGGAGATCTATACGGGTCGTCTCTCCATACATCTGCAAATATCTCATCTACTTCTGCCTGATTAACTCGGCCGAGCTGAGCAAATCTCCTCAGAACAAGTTCAATCACGCGGTGCATATTTGTACCGAACGTCATCCCGCCAACGCGAACTGTCTCTAGTCGTAGAACATGTGCGTACCAGTACTGCCGCGGACACAACTCGTAAGTTCGCACGCTGTTATAACTTAGGGCATCGCCACGAGTAGCAGTCGCCGTACCTTTGGCCTGTTCTAGAGAAGTCGCGGCTGTCAGATCTAAGTCTGACAAAACTGCGCCGGAAGTGAGAAAACTCGCTAATGGCTCCGCTGGTCCATAGGCACGGGATGTCGAGACCAGATGAGTCGACGACGACAAATATAGGAAATTACGAGCCCGAGATATCGCCACATAGAAGGTTCGAAACTTTTCGCTACGAATCTCTGTCTGCCCGAAACCTATTACTTCATCAAGACGGTTAACAATGCCCGCAGGAGGTGTACCACGAGAGTTCTGTGACGCGACAAACACAACATCAAACTCGAGTCCTTTAGCTCGATGAATTGTCGTGAGAACAACACCGTTTACAATCTTTGGAATTTCATAATCGATCGAAGCGGTCTCATTCAAGTACGAGAAATACGACTGAAGCCCATAGGGGTCAAAACGTCCGGCAAAACGGTCAAAAGAAAGAATGAGGGAAGTCAACGTTCCCAAATTTTGTTCATGAGAAGAATGACGATCAACAAAATCCGTGCGCTGAAACAATTCGTAGCACAAAGCAATACATGAACCCAAGTATTTGTGATTGGCCTTTAGATCCTCAAGCTTTTGGAAATAACCCGCAGTTGAATAGGTTGAGACGATGCTTGAACCAATTTGATCGTGCAGTTCGTTCTTTAAATTTTCAAGTGCAGATTCCTTATCCAACCAAAAAGCAAGTAAGAGACGAATTTCAATTCCAAAATCAGTGTCCAAAAGTCCTCCGTTGCCGGATACAACGAGTGGTATACCTGCACTCTCAAGTGCATTCTGGATCGCCGATGCATGATTTCGAATACTGTTACACAAAACTGCAACTTGACCGTACGAATCAATCAATTGAAGATTCTTTAGTTCCTGAATTTTCTCAACTATGAAATTTGCCTCATGAACATCATCTTCGAGTTCCGAAAAGATTGGTTCAATTCCTTCATCTGACCTCTTCGCTGTCATTTTCTTGTCGAATCGCGTATATGGAACTTGATCTAGATATCTATTGAAAGAATCAACTAACCGACTTGTAGATCGATAATTAACCGTGAGCGCGCTAGTCGTACATGGGATACCAAGCGCAGCGCATTGCTGGGGAAACTCCAACATGTTTTGCACTCTTGAGCCACGAAAACCGTAGATACTTTGGTCATCGTCACCGACAACAACTAAGTCAGCCCCCGCGTCCATCAGGCGAATAAAAATATCCGCCTGTAAATCATTAACATCTTGATATTCATCGACAAAAATTTGCGCAAATTCAGAATTGATTCGCTTAACGAATTCATGATTTGACTGAAGTTCGCTCAAAAACACCGCCTGTAGAGTGGCAAAATCAAAACACTTTTCAAATTTCAGCAGCTCAAGATAAACAGGATAAGCGTCAAGAAAACGTTGAATGTTTTCAACAGACTCAATGTCATTTGGATGAAGCCTCTGATCAGTGATTTTATTGAAAATGGCGGCACAGTCTCGAGCTAAATTCCATCCAGCTCTGCCTCTACTTTCAATCTCCCCAAATCCGAGATTAAGCAGCTTTGAGCGTATAAATGGTACCTGAATTTCTTCGCTCAATATTTCTCGGTCATCGTATTTGCCATCGCCGCAGAGCTTTAATAACGAACTTGAGATCGAATGTATTGTGCCAACAAGTACGCGCCGATGCGCTTCTTGTTCTGGTTGAACCACACGAGAAATTCGTTCAGTTAGTTCTTCGGCAGCCTTCCTAGTAAAGGTGGAGACGATACATTTGTCGTTCGGCCCTGATTGTTCTAAAAACAGTTTGACTCGGCTGACTAGTTCAGTGGTCTTTCCGGTACCAGGCCCGGCGATGATGATGTGGCCAGTGCGCATATCTAGATTTTGGAAAGCGGGTGAATCTGGTGAATGGCAATTCCCCAGTTGTCAACTTTTGTCTCGGAGTATTGTTCAATACTTTTTGAGAATCTTGGAATTAGGTTTCCCTTGATTCGCAATTCTCCATCGTCGATCTGTCCCAATACGTGGACTGAAGCGCCGTCAATTCCAATACTGGTCCACCCATTCAAATCTGGGACTAATAGACCTTCTTCATTTCTTCCTGAAAGACTAAATCCCCATTCACCTGGGATGCTCTCAACTAGGCCGAGACTCTTTGATGCAATCTTTATGTTCAGTGGCTGTTGTGATCCAATGAGTTGAACTGAGAACACCTGATGAAAATGATGAGTTGTCACCAACTTGTCGCTGTCGAGCTTTAGGTCTTCGGTGACAAGTTTCTTTGGCTGGCTCGTCCCATAAATTCTTAGTACTGCAGGCTTGTCTCCAGATCTAGCACGTTCGCGAGAAGTTGTTGATACCAGCAGTTGACCTACATCGGGCGAATCTTTCATTTCTGCTTTTTTTAGCCACGCATAATCCCAAAAAACATGACAAATGGCTTGCTTAGGAGAGCTAAAGGGGGTCGAGCCTTCAACAAATGCAAAAACGTACTTTTTATTTACTTTTCCGGCGCGCTTTTTTGAAGCACCCGAATTGAACTGGTCGACGGGCACGAGTCCGTGACATGTCATCAGCCATTCGTATTTATGGGAACCTGCGTTGGCAAGTTTTGCACTGTGATAGGGAGAATCGACGTCGATTAGAAAACTCTTGACATCTAACTGCGTATCTTTTACAGCAATGTCGTAGCGGTCGACTTGGTACCAACGAGTTGAACCGTTTCGATCAAATGGTGTGCCGATGTTCGATAAGCTTTCTTCAACAGCTTTTTCTGCCACAACTCCAACAGCAATGTTTTTCAATCGCACATACGGGTTCGGCTTACCCATTCGATTGAAGGTTGCAGTCCAAGATTTCAAAGCGTATTCAACGCCTTCTTTAGTCCAACTTGGCTTGACCTTCAGCGTTTTAATATCTGACTTCTTAATCACAGACGAACCCCCATTGCCGCGCGTTTCTAGACTACATCGGTTTCTGGCAGTCTCCATAAGATCTAATCAGTATGCGTGCCTGTATTTCTTGCGATTTCATTCTATGTCGCCTGCTTGCATGCCAAGAATATGCGCATGTCGAACTCATTAGATGGCTTTGATAAATACAGGAGTTTGCTTGAATGTTTCGTCTGACGGGCATCTCGAAGTTGCGATTGCAAACCTTGAAACTTTCAGCGCCAAGGAGTGAGCAAACCCTGTGATGAAGGGAAAATCCTTTATTTCTCGTGTGCATCACTTGCATTGTTTAGATCCAGCCGAGTGACCTGAATTTGGATACGTCGTCAACTATGCGTTGTACGATGAACTCCGTGAGCGAGAACAAGAAAACCGTCATTAGAAACGCTCGACTTGTTGACGGCTCCGGCAACCCAGAAACACAAGCAGACGTCACCTTCCAAGACGGCATCATCACCGCCATCGACCCCGCAGCAAAAGCCCCCACCGCTCACGCACACCGCGTCATCGATGCAGACGGTCTTCTCCTCACTCCAGGCTGGGTAGACATCCACACCCACTACGACGCACAAGCCACATGGGATCCATGGCTCACTCCCTCCAGTTGGCACGGCGTCACCACAGCGGTGATGGGTAACTGTGGCGTGGGGTTTGCTCCAGCGCAAGAAGACAGACACGAATGGCTCATCGAATTAATGGAAGGCGTGGAAGACATCCCCGGCGCCGCCATGACAGAAGGCCTCACCTGGGGTTGGCGCTCATTCCCTGAATACATGGACACACTCGCATCACAACAGCGCGTGATTGATATCGGCACACAGATTGCTCATGGCCCCTTGCGCGCCTACGTGATGGGTGACAGAGGTGCGGCAAATGAAACCGCCACTGCAGAAGACATCGCTCTCATGGCTAAGTACGTAGACGAAGCAATGGCTCACGGTGCTCTCGGTTTCTCCACCAGCCGCACACCTATCCACCGCAGCAAGAGTGGCGAACTCGTCCCTGGCACTAACGCCGAGACAAACGAGATCTTCGCGATTGCAGAAGCAATGAACAAGCACGGCCGTGGCGTGTTCCAGTTTGCTCCCGAACACAAAATTCTCCCCACCGATGAATGGCCGTGGATGCGCGAGATGGCCGCCAGAAACCCACACGTCACTGTGAGTGTGAATCTCAATCAAGACGATGCCGCGCCAGACGTGTGGCGCACGGTTCTCAATGAACTCACGCGAGCACAAAACGATGGCCTCAACATCATCGCTCAAGTCGCAGGACGTTCCATTGGTGTGTTGATGTGTTTGGAAGGAAGCTTCCACCCACTCGCCTTCCATCCGGCATGGCAACAAGTTGCTCACCTGCCGCTGGATGAAAAAGTGAAGGCCCTGCGCGACCCCGCATTGCGCAACTCATTCGTGAATGAGGTTCCGCGCGACAATGGATTCTTCGAAAACATCGTGTTGTCACGTTTGTGGAAGATGTTCCCCGTCACCGACGCCAACATCAATTACGAACCAGACCCCACAAAAGACAGTGTTGATGCCATTGGTAAAGCAACACGCGTGAACCCTATGGACCTGGTGTATGACCAGCTGCTATCAAATAATGGTCGCGGAATGCTGTACATGCCGTTCTTCAACTACTCATACGGAGATCTCTCCATGACACACGAGTTGTTGGAGCACGAATACACGCGCAATGGTTTGTCCGATGCCGGAGCTCACTGCGGAGCAATTTGCGATGGCGGCATGCCCACGTTCCTTCTCACTCACTGGGTGCGCGACCGTCAGCGTGGCCCACGTTTGAACCTAGAGAAGATGGTGCAGCGCCAAACTCGCAAAACTGCCGAGGTGTATGGGCTACTTGATCGCGGACTCATCGCACCAGGACTTCGCGCCGATATCAACTTGATTGATTTCGAAGTACTCAGTTTCGACATGCCACAGATGGTGTACGACTTCCCCGCAAATGGCCGCCGTTTAGTGCAGCACGCAAAGGGCTACGTAGGAACGTGGGTGAACGGAACTCAGATTGTTGCGTCCGACGAATTCACTGGCGAACTCCCCGGCCAACTCCTCAAGGGCTAAGACGCAATTACCTTTGACTTGGCGAGAATATCTGCAGGTATTTCTCTTTCTAAGTGCCAGCGAATTCGCATTGGCTTACTACCGGTGTGCTCCATATAGTTCGCGGGTCCCAAATACAAGTAAGGCATCGTTACCCCACTCTCCGGATCAATCTTGTAATCCCTGACGAACAAGTGAAAAGTTGAACCGAGCGATTTGTGATTGATGTATCGCTGCCCAACTTTTCCAGATTCAGCGGTTGCAGACTGGGATTCCCATTGAAAAACGCGACTACTGATCGCGGTATCTGCATACATCGTTGTTGGCGAAAAATGAAGTTCGGACTTATTCAAAGTCACAAATGCCAAGTCGGCTTTATTGTCCTCAACATAACGAACACCGCTCACGTCGGCACCAGTAAATGAGACTCCAAAGCCTGCAAGTATCTCCGCACGCGAATAAGTTGCATGCACTTCAAGAGGTACATCATCCAACCCTCTACCGGGAGTCACTCGGGAACGCTTCTTGTCCAGAATCTTGAGAATTTCTCCAAACTCATCAAAGACTGCGCTTGATCGTACTTCGTCAATCTTGCTCTGAATATTTTCTTTCGTTACGGACGAGTTGAAAAGTAAATAGCCAAACATCATTGAGTAAGGATCGTCTGGTGAGACTTTCCCAGTGGAAACAAAGTTGGCATATGCCGCAATTCGCTCAGCATCATCAATGTGTAAGGCGCGTCCTATCGCTTTTGAGATGTCGGCGTCAATTGGGTCGATAGGACGATCGGGTTCAAACACCATTTGTTTGAGAAGCGTAAAACTTCGGCCATTCCTGTAAAGGTCAGAAAGTTCCACATCTGCTGCCTCGATGTAGTCGCTAAGCGATTTATCGCCCATGTTCCTGATGTCGTTCATGAAGTAGCCCTTGTTGAACTTCAGAAGAGTCCTTAAGTTTTCAAGAACTTGTTCACGGGAGACTTTGTCGAGTTCGAAGTGGCAGCCCGTAGGAAGATAAGGAAATCCGTTCTCAACCGCATCAGTTAGTTTTCGTCTGCCTAAACCAAGCAATCGGCTGTATTTCATATCGAATCGGAAATTCTTGTTCTGATTTCCCACAAAATCCAGAACTGTCAGGCAATTCTTAGATGCAGATTTTCTTAGCCCACGACCAAGTTGCTGAATGAACACAGTCGCGCTCTCAGTCGGTCGCAACATCAACAACGTGTTTACGTCAGGTATGTCAACGCCTTCATTAAAGATGTCAACTGCAAAAATCGCCTTCACCGACCCAGCACGAAACTCGCTAAGTATCTGTCTTCTTTCATCGGATGACACAGCACTAGTTACCGCGCGCGACGGAATACCAGCCAAATTGAATTTCTTCGCCATGTATTCGGCGTGTTCAATGGAGACACAGAAACCGATCGCTTTCATTCCGCCCAGATCGTCCACGTAATGATTCATTTGTTCAAGTACTAGGGCTACTCGAGCGTCGTTCCCGGTGTAGACATTGCTTAACTCAGTGGTGTCGTATCCAAATCCCCGGCGCCATGTGATACCTGCAGCTTCTAGGTCAACATTGTCATGAATTCCGAAATACTGAAAAGGCGACAAGATTTGTCGATCAATTGCCTCCCACAACCGAAGTTCGGCAGAGATGCCATTTTCAAACCAATGAAGAATGCTTTGACCGTCGGTCCGCTCTGGTGTCGCCGTTAGCCCTAGAAGAACTTTGGGTTGGTAATAGTTAAGGAGTTTTTCATACGTACTTGCAGCCGCATGGTGAAACTCGTCAACGATGATCATGTCGAATGCGTCAGGCGAGAACTTCTCAGAATCAAGGTTCTTGATTGATTGGACTGATGCGAAGACGTGTTTCCATTCAATTGGTCGATTTCCATCAACGAGAAGTTCACCAAAGTTCCCATTACGCATGATGGTCCTAAATGTCACGAGGCTCTGTTCAAGGATCTCTTTTCGATGCGCTACAAAAAGAAGGCTCTTTACTTTTCCTGAGTCGACAAGTCGTCGAAAATCTAAGCCGGCAACGATGGTCTTACCGGTGCCAGTTGCCATCACAACAAGATTTCGCCACCGGTTGTGAATTTCGCGCTCGCTCTGAAGTTGATCAAGAACTTCCTGTTGGTACGGGCGCGGAGATACTTCAATATTTGCGAATTGAAGCGTTATCGCCTCGCCCTGTGGTTTACCAGCAAGTTCGAGTGCTGCGACTAGTCGATCTCCGTCGCGCGCTGGGTCATAGGGCTCGAATTCCGGATCATTCCAATAGTTTTCAAATGTTGCACTAACTGTGTCGATAATGTGCGACTGCTCCCGAGCAGAAATACGAACATTCCATTCGATTCCATCCGTCAATGCTGACTTCGAAAGATTCGATGATCCAACATAGGCAGTAGTTGCTCCACTGTTACGTCGTAATAACCATGATTTTGCATGTAAACGTGTCGTTGTGCCGTCATATGAGACGCGAACATCTGCCCCTAGTTGAACAAGCCGATCAAGAGCTTTCTTTTGCGTGGCGCCCATGTACGTGGTTGTTAGGACGCGAACTCGACCTCCCCTATTGACGACTGCAGTAAGGTTCTTCTCAAGAACATTCAGGCCGGTGTTCATTACAAATGAACAGAGCAGATCAACATCATCTGTTGACGTCAACTCTTTGTTCAGTTCGTGGCCGATACTTGGCTGGTTTCGTCCATTCACAAGCAAGGCGCTGTCTGACAGCCTTATTGAAGGTGATTGGTAATCCCTGTCGTCACCAGCTTCGATTGCCCAAAGTAGGGGTTCTGTTTCTTCCGCTATCAAATCATCGTCAGTGACAACTCCATTGGTTAACGCCGCAAGGGCTCGAACAATCTGATTACTCATGCGGATTCGGGCGAGATTGTCATCCTTCTCGGACACCGATGAAATTGCTCGTCTGATTAAGAACTGCAAATGTCGCGCCAACACCTGAGGAGCATCATCTTCCTCAAGCACCTCGCGAAGAACGCGCTCAGCTGGGAGGCCTTCCAATCGTGATGCAACTTCTCGAGTGATTAGTTGGTCATACGCTCCGGGACCCATTTTTTCGGTCATTTTCGGAGCTTAGATGGTGGGTGATACCGACGAATTCGTCCCGTCTTACAACCCGCCACTGTCACGCCGGACTACCCTTATCTACATGGCAAATCCAAAGCACACCATTCATGTCGGTATCGCAGTCACTGGACTGGTGCTGGGCGGGCTTCTCTCAGTCCTCGTTGGTGACCCTTCGGTAGTTGCCATGTTTGCCGGCGGATCCATGAGCGCTCTCGGCTACTGGCTTGGTGCCGCAGCACAGCGCCGCCATGGCTAAATCATCTAGCCCGGCCAAGCGCACCAACCGAACTCTCTTCGCGTTGGTCGTTCTCGCACTCGCAGGTTCAGGCGTCACCGCTGCCGTTGGCAACGGACCATCCACCAGCCCCACCACCACTCTTGCACCGGTGACTCCCCCATCAGATTCACTTCCTGGTGCGCGCCCCGCAGAAACAACTCACTCATGGTTCAACCACGGATTCTCTGGCGAACAGTTCGACTACGAGATGTCCGAACTCTCATGCACAGAACTTGAAGACTCCATCACTCCAGATATGTGCGCCGTTATCGGAAGCGGCAAGAGCCAATACATGATGGTGGCCACCGAGGGTTATTGGGATTCACAAGATCGTGACTCAAATGGCGACGTGTGGATTCCACTCAACATCACCATGTTCACCATGCGCGAGGACAACAAGATGCCACGCGCCGTCAGTGTGCTCGACGGATTTGTTGAAAAGCAATACACTGCTAACCGAGCACAAATTGATGCATACGTAGCGACGGTGAATGGTCAATCACTTCTGGTTCTGCACAAACACTTGTCATCTGCAAAAGCAGACCCATACGACTTAATGGATGAACTACAAGTCATTTCTATCTCCCCCACCGGAGCGCCCACCGTTGTCGCCACGTACATCGGCCCACGGATGTCGCTGCAATCCACCAGTTCGTCATTAGAAATCTCAGCATTGCGATACCGACCAACAGCAGAGACTCCAAACGCCGAGTGGTACACGCGCATCAGCCTCACCATGAATGACGACAGTTTTGGCATGACCGAGCGCGTCACATCATCGGGAACGCCAGTCAATTACGGAGCAATGTTGACCAAAGTGGGAACATACGAATTCCCGGTCGGCCGCGGCACTTCTTCCGAAGCCCCCGCCGCCTAAGAAATAGGGTCACGGTTCAATGTCTCTCGATCACCATCTTGAAACTCTCAAGAACGGTCCCCTGCATCATTTCTCCGATTGGCCTAATCGCGACATGCCGCGCGCTGCAGCTGGTGTCTACTCAATTTGGGATCAATCACATCAGTTTGTCTATGTGGGAATGGCGGGGCGCGGAAAGTCTGCATCTGACATCGCGACAGCGCTAGCTAATGGAAAGAAGACAGGTCTTTTCGATCGACTTAATAGCCATGCTTCAGGAATGCGTTCCGGCGATCAGTTCTGTGTATATGTTCAAGATTTATTAGTTCTCAAAAAATTGACTCCTGAGGACATCGACCAGATTGTGACTCGTCAACTAACACTTGATCGACTTGTACGTGACTATGTCCGTACACATTTCAGCTATCGCTTTACAATTACTACCGACGGAGAAGAAGCTGCACTTCTTGAGAGAACCATCATCAATGGAGCGTTTGGTGAACACCCCATTTTGAACCCGCCATCACACCTCAGATAGCTCACCTTCAGACGGATAGCCTGAACTCATGCCTCAGTTGACTGCACGTGGACTCAACCTTGACATCACTCGTCCACTCATCATGGCGGTCATCAATGCAACACCAGACTCCTTCAGCGATGCCGGCAAATACGCCACCGTTGAAGCGCGCATGGAACGAACCAAAGAAGTACTCGACCAAGGTGCAGACATTCTCGACATCGGCGGCCAGTCCGCTATCACCGGAGTCCCCGAGATTTCCGAAGACGAAGAGATAGACCGCATCACTCCCGTTATTCAATGGGTGGCCGCCAACACCAACGCCATCATGTCCATTGATACGTATCGCCCCAAGGTGGCCGATGCAGCACTTGAAGCTGGCGCGCACATCATCAACGACATCAGTGGTTTGCTACACCCAGAACTCGCCACTGTTGTCGCTCAACACAACGCCGGTTACATCCTCATGCACAATCGTGGTCGCCCCAAGGTTCGCCTCACCGATGCAAACCTCTATGAAGATGTTGTCGCCGATGTTCTCGAATTCATGGACGACCGCTTCGCGCAACTACAAGCCGCTGGCGTTACAAAACAGCAAGTAATTGTTGACCCAGGCCCCGACTTCGCAAAGACTCCTGCACAAACAGTGGAAGTTCTGCAGAAGATCTCACGCTTGCTGGAGTATCGCCGCCCCGTGTTGTTCCCCGTGTCGCGCAAGGACTTCATTGGCGCCATTACTGGTCGCCCTCCACGAGAACGTTTGGCGGGAACTCTTGCCGCCATCGCACACACGTTGACACTCACTCGTTCTGGCATTTATCGCGTGCACGACATTCAAGAAGTACGCAACTTCATTGATGTGTGGGATGTGTTGCAGGGCCATCAAGAATTAGGCGCCGAGGTGCTCCTCGACCGCTCCCTTTGGCGCGCCAACTAAGACTCTCTAGACCTCTATTTCGAGAACTACGGGAGCATGGTCGCTCACATCCCATGCATCGGGAAAATCAGCAACTCCGCCGTAAACATCCAACACATTCGCCTCGAAGTATTCGGACATGAAGATGTAATCAATGTTCTGCACGGCCGCATTTGGACTGTTTCCGTTCTTATGCGTCCACATATGGCCGCACTCTTCGGGTACAACATCACATCTCGTGCATCCCACTAGCGGCTCACGTGCGTCTGCCGTTCCTGCAACCACATCAATAAAGTTGTCATACAGAAAGTCGGGCATCTGTCGGGGCAACAGATTGAAGTCGCCAGCAATGATCAACTTCACGCCACGTTCCGACAAATACAACTCTTCAAGGCTCACCAGAATCTTTGGCACCGACACTGCCCCCGAGCCAATTGCGTTTCCCTCAAGGTCTTGCGTGATTCCATAGAGCCCAACAACTGTGGCCACATATTCACCATCACGCATAATGTCTGTGATTGTTACTGCACCGGGCCACGTGTGCGTAATGGAGAATCCGTCTTTCCCGCCAACTCCATTGGTGACATCAACCAGCTCGTAGTCGTTACGTGCCGCAATCACTGTTCCCCACGTGCGACGAGGACCAATTCCTCCTTGTTTCCACACCGCTGTCCACCCCGCAGGGACGCCATCGGCGGGAACCTTTGCTTCCGTCAACACAATCACGTCTGGGTCAATGGTGCCCTCAATCCACTCCCACAACTGTGGCAAGGGCTTCTTGGGCGCAACCGCCTGCTTCATGTTCCATGTGGCAACTCGCATCAGGGAATCATTCCGCAACTTTGTTTCTCATTGAACCTAGATCGCATTGTCCAAAATTCAGGGGTGTGTGATGCTTAGAGCGCGCCGATTTTTATTCGTCATCTTCATTCATCTCCTGCATGCGTCGTTGAATGATGTCAATAACGCTTTCATTAGGAATGGTCATCTTCATTGTGAACGATTTTGTTCCATCTGAATTTGTCTCAGTTCCCAGAATTTCAGGATCGAACGAATCGAAAGCAAAGAATGAAAACATATTGATGTCTTCATTAAATTGTTCTGCTTCGTCCTCTGTGAGCGAGTCGTTGAAGAAGAGAACAAATAACGCATCTCCGATGGCTTCCACAATCGCTGCGTACGCTTCTTTTTGCTCTGGTGTTGGCGTTATTTCCATTCAAAGACCATACCTCTTCTCTGAATTGCCAGCGGCCTCGCAGATCTAGCAATGGCATCAAACTGGAGCTACTTGTCGGTCGACCGTAGGCGTTTCTAGTATGGACGCAAGTGCAATGGGAGAAACATGTCCACAGATGAATCGCTGCGCTTTCACTTTGAACAAGGTGAAGAGCTACTGGAAGAACTCAACAACGGTGCCGGGATTACTCCCGAACTTCTTCGCGACATGACACACGAAATGAATTTGGTGCGGCGCAATCCAGAAGGGACATTGCTGGTCGGCACAGAGGGAACAAAGACCGTCACCATCTTTCTTGCCCCACATAGCGTTGTTCAATGCAACGGCCCCGTGCTAGTGCCAACGTTTGACGCACTGCGGGTCGCGTCAATGGTCTCGCGAGAATTCATTGAATCTCGCGCGCATGCATGCGATGAAGCCGAGGATCAAGATGCCGCCCAGAACGAATGGAACGCCCTACTTGATGGACTGTTCAATAAGACTCTTGAACTCGCCGAAGGAATGGATGAACTGAACTCCAAGTTCATGGAGCACGAGTAACGTCACTTCAACTAAGGACGGTCTTTCAAGACGGGCAGGGTCATTGGCTCTACGCAGCTCACGTCTACTCCGCGCATCAATGCACCAGCAGTTACTTCGCGCATCACATCACCCAACGCATCATCGGGCTTCCACCTGTTGTTCACCGCCCCCATGTCGGCTTCCACAATTCCTGTGAGACCAACAGCGCGATACACATCAATCAACATGGCAATCTCTACGCCATAGCCCGTCACAAAACTCAG
>Ga0078894_10001557_pt1 | contig 17175 bp, 14 predicted proteins | sample LauGreSu1BDMLBSD_2_FD_67506 | JGI IMG/M metagenome (GOLD analysis project Ga0078894, IMG submission 67506) | Freshwater lake microbial communities from Lake Michigan, USA - Su13.BD.MLB.SD (version 4) (version 4) | ecosystem: Environmental > Aquatic > Freshwater > Lake | place: Lake Michigan... | reverse complement strand
CCCCGACGCGCCAGCGCAGCGCCGCGCCCGACCCAAGCAGAGACTGCGACCGTAGGAAGACCCCGACCGTGGTTGCAGTACCCAAACTGTTGTGGCAGTGCCCAGACCGTGGTGGCAGTGCCCCGACCTCAGCTTCGACCCCGACCCCGACCCCTGCGCGCTAGTCCGCCAGCACGACGCGCGGCATGAGCACCGCCCACAGCACAGCATGCACCGGGGTCTCCACGCCGTACTGCGCGCCAAGCCGCACGACCGCTCCGGTCTGTGCCTCGAACTCGGTAGGACGCCGCGCCAGCAGGTCGCGCGCCATGCTCGTGCGTTCGTCCGGAGGCAGGCCGTCGTATCGCTGCCACACCACGTCTTTTGCACGTTCTGGCCACTCAACACCCACGGCTCGGCCCACCGCAATCACCTCATCGAGCGCGTGATCGATCAGCGCCCGGGTGGCCGGAACAGTTCGTACGGTACCGAACGACTCGCCGGTCGCCGCCCCGACCACCCCGATCGGTTCGATGAACAGAAACTTCTCCCAAAGCGCCACCGCCATGTTGGCGGGCAGCAGCGCCTGCAGGCCGGCGGCATTGAGGCACGCCGCAATGGCGGGGATCTGCGCGGCCACAGCCTGATGCGGCGGGTGCCCGGAGCGGAAGCCGAATTCCAGCAGCGGCACCACGGCCATGTGGCGGATGCGCCCCGGCGCTGCCTGTTCGGCAATCACCCGGCAGACCCCTTCGAGCACATGCCCGGGCCCAAGGGCGGCGGCGAGGTGCACGCTCGCCTCGACGCCGTTTTGCAGAGGAATCACCGCCGTGTGGGCCGCGAGCAGCGGCGCCAGTGAGGGTGCCACGGCGGCCACCTGCGTGGCCTTTACACCCACCAGGACCACGTCGACGGGGCCAATCGTGGCCGGATCGTCGGTAGCGTGGACCGGGCAGAGATGGAGGTCGCCGTGCACGCTCTCGAGCTGGAGCCCGTCGGTGCGCAGGACCTCGAGCGTGCGTCCTCGGGCGAGGAAATGCACCTCGTGGCCAGCGGCGGCGAGGCGGGCGCCGAACACGCCACCCACCGCGCCGGCGCCAACCACGGCGAAGCGCACTAGTTCTTGCTCATGGTGAAGCCGGCAATGTGCGCATCCGTGTTGTGCCCCATGCGGAAGCCCACCATGCCGTCAGTCGTCTTGAGCTTGCCCGCACCGGTCACATCGGCCTTGGTGTAGCTCGCCACTTCCTGGCCGTTGATGGTGCACGAGACCTTGTCACCCTTCACGCTCATCGCGATCTCCTGCGACACCGGCTTGCCCTTGGCTTCGGCCTTGTTGACCGCCGGGTGCGCGCCGCCACGCGGGCCGTTCATCTGGAACGGCGCGGGACCGAAGCCGCGCACAATGAAGTTCCCGTTCCCGTAGGCCGCGCAGTACAGGTAGCTCGCGTTGTCAGTGCCGAGCTCGTTGCCGGCGATCACGATGCCGTACGGGTGGGGGTGGTTGTTCAGCGCCGAGTACGCGCGCTCGGAGAAGGTCGCCTTCACCGTGTAGTCACCCGACGCCTTCATGCCGGGGTTCCAGTACGTGCTGGAGGGACCCGTCGTCGCGTGCATGCCCGGCCCCATGGTGACGAACTTGGCGCTGTCGATCGTCATGCCAGCCTTCGCTTCCTTCGCGTCGACGGCGCCCATCCAGCCCTTCACCTGGATGCCACCCTTCACCGAAATGGACTGGTCCTGCGCATGAACGAGCTGGGGCACGAGGGCGAGCGCGAGGGCCGCGGCGGCCCCGTGCATGAAACGCTTCATCGATGACTCCTGAGCTTCGGGAATGGCTTCGGTCGGACAAGCCGGTGGGAAGCGGAAAACTGCGTCGTTCCCGCCGGAGTGCAACTATACGGCGGGTGCGCGGGGTGACCCCCCCCGCGCCCCGCACCCACGAGCGCTTACTCGCCGCTCGGTAACTGCGGCACCCCGTTCACCGCACTGCTCTGCAACAGCCCCGTGCTCGAGTAGATCGCCAGCTTGTCGCGCGTGTCGATGATGTCGAGGTTGCGCATCGTAAGCTGCCCGATGCGATCGAGCGGGGAGAAGTACTCCTGCCCCTTCTCCATCGTGAGGCGTTCGGGCTTGTACGTGAGGTTGGGGCTCGACGTATCCATGATGCTATAGTCGTTGCCACGACGCAGTTCGATGGTCACCTCACCCGACACGGCGCGCGCCACCCAGCGCTGGGCGCTTTCGCGCAACATGAGCGACTGCGGGTCGAGCCAGCGCCCCTGATACAGCAACCGGCCGAGCTTGCGCCCGTTGATGCGGTACTGCTCGATCGTATCTTCGTTGTGAATGCCCGTCACGAGGCGCTCGTACGCGATGAACAGCAGCGCGAGCCCCGGCGCCTCGTAGATGCCGCGGCTCTTCGCCTCGATAATGCGATTCTCGATCTGATCGGTCATCCCGAGGCCGTGACGGCCACCAATCACGTTGGCTTCGGTGAACAGTTCGAGCGCGCTGCCGAACTCCTGACCGTTGATCGCCACCGGATAGCCTTCCTCGAAGCGGATCGTCACGGTTTCACGCGCGATCGTGACCTCGTCCTTCCAGAACGCCGCCCCCATGATGGGCTGCACGATGTGCATGCCCTTGTTCAGGAACTCGAGGTCCTTCGCCTCGTGCGTGGCACCGAGGATGTTCGAGTCGGTGGAGTACGCCTTCTCGACGGACATCTTGTACTCGAAGCCGCTCTTGATCAGGTACTCCGCCATCTCCGTGCGGCCGCCCAGCTCATCGATGAACTGCTGATCGAGCCACGGCTTGTACACGCGCAGGTTGGGGTTCGTGAGCAGGCCATAGCGGTAGAACCGCTCGATGTCGTTGCCCTTGAACGTGCTGCCGTCACCCCAGATGTTCACGTCATCTTCGCGCATCGCCGCCACGAGCATCGTGCCCGTCACCGCGCGCCCGAGCGGCGTGGTGTTGAAGTAGGTCTGCCCGGCGGTGCTGATGTGGAATGCGCCGCACTGCAGCGCCGCCAGCCCCTCCGCCACCAGCTGGGCGCGGCACTCGATCAACCGCGCCTTTTCGGCACCATAGGCCATCGCCTTGCGCGGAATTTCCTCGTAGTCCGTCTCGTCGGGTTGCCCGAGGTTGGCGGTATAGGCGTAGGGCACGGCGCCCTTTTCGCGCATCCAGTGAAGGGCTGCGCTGGTATCGAGACCGCCGGAGAAGGCAATGCCGACCTTCTCGCCGATGGGAAGACGCTGGAGGATGTTGGCCACGGGTGTCCTGGGTGTCCTGGAGGTGAGACAACCCCGTAAACTAATCAGGTGGGCCCGGCGGCCCTACCATCCGGTCAGTGCCGCCGAGATGCTGGCCGCTGGCCGCTCGCCCCCCACGGCCGACATGCTGGACGCGCGGGGTGGCTCCATGATTTCCAATGAATGAGGTGCAATGTGACGCGCGACGAACGTCCGTATTTCCCGATCATCTATGTCCGCGGCTACGCCATGACCGATGGTGAGGTGGAGCAAACCGTGGCTGACCCCTACATGGGGTTCAACATCGGCTCCACCAAACTCCGCCAGCAGTATCCCCGGTCCGTGGTGCGGCATGTCTTCGAATCGCCGCTCGTACGCCTCATGAAGGACGAAGGCTATCGCGACACCTTCGTCGACGGCGCAGAGCTGCCGAACGACCTCGAACCGTCGCCACGCTCGGTCTGGATCTACCGCTATTACGACGAGGTGTCGCGAGAGCTGGGCGCCGGGAGACGCCACGAGATCGAGCACTATGCGCAGGGGCTGCTCGATCTGGTGAACACATTGCACGACCGGTATGTGCCCGGGGACCGCGCGCGCCACGGCAGCGCCACCGACGCGTTCCGTGTGTATCTCGTCGCGCATTCCATGGGCGGCCTCATCTGCCGGTCCATGCTGCAGCGGCTCTCGCCCAACGACCGGCGCATCGACAAGGTGTTCACCTACGCCACACCACACGGCGGGATCGATCTGCGCGGGATCGGCAACGTGCCGGGGTTCGGCCTGAAGCAGTCGGAGACCTTCAACGAGCAGCGTATGCGGGAATACCTCGCGCTGCCCACCAACGCGACCGTCAACTCGCTCAATGGCTGCTTTCCCGAAGAGCGTTTCTTCTGTCTCGTCGGCACCAATCACGATGATTACGGCCTGGCGAAATTCGCGGTGGGCCCCATGAGCGACGGCCTAGTGCGGATCGTGAACGCCACCGTGGCCGACACCCCACGCGCCTTCGTGCACCGCTCGCACTCGGGGCACTATGGCATCGTCAATTCCGAAGACGGGTACCAGAACCTTCGGCGCTTCCTGTTCGGTACCATGCGAGTGGACGCCTTCCTCGACGTGGAGGAGATCATGCTGCCGTCGTCGGTGCAGGACGAGAAGGACGCGGGGCACGCCATTCGCGCCGACTATCTGGTAGACGTGATCGCGCGTGTGCGTGGCGCCCGATGGGATCTCCACCGGCGCACGGGCGACGAAGGCTCGGCGGTGCTCATCGAGTATGACCGTCATGTGCGCGCGCGGCAGCCGGTCCATCTCGCCAGTGTCTTCCTCTCCAACCGCGCGCGCGTGGATGCGTCGCGCCCCACGCTTGGCTTCAGCCTCGACGTGGGCGTGCAGGTGCCCGAGTACCAGATCGACGGCAAAGCGTTCTGGCAACGCGATCATTACGACGGTGGGTACCTCTTCCGCGACAAGGTGAACCTCGAGGCATATTTCGTGGAGGGTACGGGCTGGTCGTTGCGCTACGGGTGGGACACCGAAGCACCGAATGCGGTGAAACACACGGCGCACGCCCACCAACCCGTGCCCGACAACTGGGTCTTCGAGTTGCCCGCCCTGCAGAACACCCGTCCGGGACTGCGTGCGGTGCTACGCCTCGAGACCCGTCCGTGGAACGAAAGCTGACCGCGAGAAACGATCATGTCCCTCCTGTCGCGTCGTGATGCCCTGGCTCGCCTGAGCGCTATGCTGGCGCTGCCACTCGTTGAGTGGCCACAACTGGCCGACGATCCGCTGCACGGCACCATCGCGCAGTATCAGGCCGGGCGCCTGCGCGGCGAGTACACCGCCCTCGACATCACGCGGCGGGCCCTCGAGCGGTGCCGAACTGGTGGCGTCGCGACACGGGCGATCGACCTGCTCGCCGAGACGGCGCTCGCCGAAGCGCGTGCGTCGGACGCGCGCGTGCGGCAGCGGGCCCTGCGCGGGCCGCTCGATGGTGTTCCGCTCTTCGCCAAGTCGATCTACGATCTCGAAGGGACCGCCACGTCGGCGTCGAGTGCGGAATGGGCGCGGCTCTTTCCCACGCCGGTGAAGCGCGATGCGATCGAGGTGGAACGCCTGCGCGCCGCGGGTGCGGTCCTGCTGGGCAAGACGGCAGCCGACGACTTCGCCTATCGCGGCAATGGGACATCGAGCCATACCGGTCAGGTGCTGAACCCGTATGATCCGGCCGGCCGCAAGACGCCCGGTGGCTCGAGCGCCGGCAGTGCCGTGGCCGTGGCGTCCGGCCTTGCCTTTTGCGCCTTGGGCACCGACGACGGTGGGTCGAACCGGATTCCCGCGCAGTTCACGGGGGTGGTCGGGATGAAGCCCACCTTTGGGCGTGTTCCCCGCAGCGGCGTGATCCCCACGTGGCCCGTGCTGGACACCCACGGTCCCCTCGCCCGCACGGTGGCCGACGCCGCCCTCATGCTCGATGCAATCGCCGGGTACGACAGTGATGATGCGCTCTCGTTGCCCGGTGCATGGCAACGCGGACAACTCGGAGCACTCGATGCACACGCGCTGCGGGATGCGCGCCTGGGGTTCGTGGAAGTGCACGCGCCCCGCGCACAGATGACGACAGAATGCCTCGCCCTGCTCGATGCCGCGCTGGTGGATTGCACCAAGGCAGGGGCGATCGTCGAAGCCTTCACCCCGTCGGTGGATCGCACCAACTATCGCGAACAGTTCGCGGCGGCGGCCACGGCCCGCGGGGATGTGGCACCGAACGCAAACTCGCCGGCCAGCACCGCCAACGCTCTCAGACGCTACTTCGAGCGGCAGGGAGTGAACGCGAACGAGGCGATCCGGCATGGTCTCGCGGCGTATCGGGCCTTCTACGACGTGCTTCCGGCCGACTGGGACACCATGGAGCCGCTCACGCGCGTGGCCTACGAGCGGGACCCGGCGGCGGTGAGCTTCCTGCAATCGCGTGCGTCGGTCGTCGCCGCACTGGCGTCGAGCATGAAGACGCGCCGGATCGATGTCATGATTTATCCCACCATGCCCTTCGCGGCGCCCGACGCCACGTCGCCATGGCCCGACGTGCGCACCCCTCTCGGCTACGGCAATTGGCTGGGGCTACCCGAGGTCTCGGTACCCGCCGGCTACGGCAGCGACGGCCTGCCGGCCTGCAATCTCAGTTTCGTGGGGCTCCCAGGCAGCGACGCGCGCGTGCTGGCGTATGCCCACGCGTACGAACAGGCAAGCCGCCGGTTCCGCATGCCCGCGGCGCGGTGACCAACAGACGCAATCAGAACACCGCGTGCTCACCGCGATCGTCCGCCAGTTCGCCGCGCAACAATTTCGCGTAGTGGTCCGCTAGGGTGTCCGATCCGAACGACGGCGTGGCCGCGGCATCGTACCGCTTCTCCACCGGATCCCACACCAGCATCGACTCGGTGGCATAGTAGCGACCAATGCGCGCAAACTCGGCCCTGTTTCGGAGCGGCGGGACCACCGTGCCGAGCACACCGAGCACCGCGATGATCACATCGAAGAAGCCCACCGGCACACTCGTGAACTTCGGCGGCGTCCCCGCGAGCGAGAACAGCAGTTCGCCCTGCTGCCTCAGCGTAAGCGCGGGCCCGGGACCACCGATCGGCAGGATACGATTAGCGCGTGCAGGATCGGTGAGGCATCCGGCAAGAAACTCGGCAAGATCATCGTCGCTGATGGGCTTGCAGGCGGTGAGACCACCGTCGCCAAAGAGCAAAAAGGGCTTGCCCTGCTGCACCCGCTTCACCTGTCCCGAGATGCTCTTGAAGAACGCCGTGGGGCGCACGATCGACCACGTAAGCCCCGAAGCCATGAGCGCCTGTTCGAAGGCGAGCTTGGCATGTTGAAACGCGAGCAGCGGCTTCTGCACGCAGATGGCCGACAGCAGCACGAAGTGCGACACGCCGGCCTCTCTGGCTCCCTGCAGCACGTTGAGGTGTGCGTGATGATCAATGGCCCACGCGTCGCGCCGACCGCCGGTACGCGAGGCCATGCAGCTCACCACGGCATCGAACTGTTCGCCCCTGAAGCCATCGCGCGCCACGCTGGCGGGATCGGTCACATTCCCCGTGCGCACGGTGGCGCCGCCGATCTTCGGCGCCGTGCCGTCTCTGGCGCGCACGAAACAGACGACGTCGTGCCCGTGGCGTACCAGCGCCCGCACGGTGGCACGGCCGATGGTGCCGGTCGCACCCACCATGAACACCCGCAGACGGTTTGGAGCAGCGCTGGTGGAAGAATCAGTCATCGACGTCGAGTGGTGAAGGCACGGCCCATCGCACATCCCACATGGTATCCCACGCCGTAAATTTGACGGAGCGCGCAAGCCCCGCGCGGCGTGTTGCACCGCATTGGCCATCCCCGCAGACCGACAGACGATGTCACTCGACCTCCCCACCCCGCTCGTGAGTACTACGTGGCTCGCCGCGCACCTGCACGATCCATCGCTCCGTCTGTTCGATGCGAGCTGGTATCTGCCGACGGCGGGACGCAGCGGTCACGCCGAGTACGAGGCCGCCCACATTCCCGGCGCAGTCTTCGCGGATCTGGATGCGCTGGCCGATGAACGTGCACCGTACCCCCACACCATGCCCTCGCCGGAGCGGCTGGCCGAACGCCTCGGCGCCCTCGGCATCGGTAACGGGCATGCCGTGGTGGTCTACGACGGGTCTGGCCAGAATTTCAGCGCGCCGCGCCTGTGGTGGATGTTGCGCACCATGGGCGCCACGGTAGCGGTGCTCGATGGAGGCCTTCCACGCTGGCGTGCCGAGGGGCACGCCGTGACCACTGACGTCACAACGTATCCCGCGACGACGTTCTCACCCAACTTCGATCCCTCGCGCTGGCGCGATCTGGCTGACATGCGCCGCAACGCGTCCGACGGGGGCGAGCAGGTGGTGGATGCCCGCTCGCCCGGACGCTTCAGCGCCGAAGAGGCCGAACCGCGCGCCGGTGTGCGCGGTGGGCACATTCCGGGGGCCCGCAACGTGCACTACGCCACGCTGGTAGACGGCGACGGACTCCTGCTCCCGGCCGAGGCGCTACAGGCACGCTTCGCCGCCGCCGGCATGCAGCTCGATGGCCCCATTACGGCGAGTTGCGGGACCGGCATCACGGCCTGTGCGGTGCTGCTGGCGCTGGACGTGGCTGGGGCGCGACAGACCGCGCTCTATGACGGCAGCTGGACCGAGTGGGGGAGCCAGGCCGATACACCGGTGGCCACGGGGCACTGACCGTTCGATTCCGGCGGCGATCCTCCCTCGAACTTGCGGGGCGCGCGAACACGCGTTGATTCGCTGGGATGATCCCATTCCTCACCCAGCGTCTCGCACGACCCACGGCGGTCGCCCTGTTCTCGTTCGGCCTCACCGCCGGCGTCATCGCTGCGCCGGCGCAGGCGCAGGCGCCGGCCCGCGCCAGCGCGCTCACCCTCTGGAAGCAGGGCGGCTCGGCGTTCGGCATCTTCGTACCGAGCGAGCGGGCACCTGGAGCCACGGATGCGAACGGCAAGCGTCTCCCACCGCTGTATACCGACGCGGGGGCGAAGGCGCTCGCTGCCAATCCACTGCTCGACTACCTGTTCCTCAATCTCGAGGGGCAGTACGACGCGGGCGCCGTGAAGGCCATGGTGGCAGGACTGGCGTCGCAGCCGGCGACATCGCGCCCGACACTGCTGGTGCGCATCCCCACCATCGAGGCGGCGGGCGTGGACAGCACGCGTGCACGGGTAAAGGAAGTACTCGCGTCCGGTGCCGACGGCGTGGTCATTCCGCACGTGCGCAGTGCCGCCGAGGCGCGCATTGCTGCGGGCTTCTTCAGGGACGCCAACGTGTGGTCGCGCACGAACCCCACAGGCACCGTGGTCGCCATGCTGATGATCGAGGACAAGGGCGCGGTGGATGAGATGTCCGACATCGCGGCCATTCCCGGCTACAGCCTGCTCTCGTGCGGTATCGGCAGCCTCACGCAGGCGCTCGGTGGGCGCGAGAAGGCCGGCGATGCCGAGGCAGCCTGCCAGCAAGTGCGCGACGTGAGCGAGAAGGCGGGCATGCCCAGCATGATGACCGCGAATGACAAGACGCTCGGTGATCGCATCACGCGCGGCTATCGCGGGCTGCTGCTCATGGGCAACAACACGCAGACCGATGACCTCATTCGCAGCGGGCGCGCGCTGGTGAAGCGCTGAGCGGATCGCCGCATACTACGGTTCGACCGTCGCCGACGTGATGTAGTCGAGCGCCGGAAACCACTTCTGCAGATAGCTGTTCCCCTGGCGCACGATGCGTGAGGGGTTGGGCTCCTCACCGTACTCCGCATTGAGGGCGCGTACCACGCGCATCCCCTCCACGACGGTACCGAAGGGGGAGAAGAGCTTCTGGCCATCCAGCTTGCGCGCGTTGTTGGCCGTGCTGATGAACAGCTGGGCCGCGCGGGAGCCCGGGCCGTTGGCAGCGAATGCGATGGTGCCGTCGGCATTGCTCGAGCGAATGGGATCGTCGGCAATCGCCGCCGTATCCCACATGGCGTTCACTCTGGGATCACCGTGAATGCCGAATTGCACGATGAAGCCCGGGACCATGCGGAAGAACCGCACATCGGTGAAGTAGCCGATCGTGACCAGCTCGTGGAAGCGATCCGACCCGCGGGGCGCGAGTGCACGCTTCACCTGCACCACGAATGGTCCTTTGGAGGTCTCGAAACGCACGCGATAGCTGTCGGGGCTGCGGCGTGGCGTGGTCGACGGAGCGGGCACCACCGGAGCCGCCGCCACCGCACTGTCGGTTCGCACGGGGGGCGGTGTCTTGCCACTGTCGCATGCCATCGACAACAAACTGGCGGTGAACACCACACCCATTCGCGCACGATGCATGACCATGATCAGCGTCCGCGCCGTTCCAACTCCTTCTTCACGGCCGTGAGGCGCGTGATGAAGGGGACCAGCACGATGCCGGGCATCACCAGGAGCGGCACAAACAGCACAGGATTGATCGTCGGCCTGAGCACCAGCACGAGCACGAAGGCGAGAATCACCACCGCATCGATGATCGCGATCGTGATGAACCAGCGCAGCAGCTTCGCCTTCATCGCCTCGAGCATGTCAACGGGCAACGCAGTGAGGTCACGCATGGAGTCTCCGGGCGGTTGCTCGTAAGCAACAGTAGAATTGGAATCTGCACAGATTAGCTCCCGCGTCGCCGTTGTTCACCCCCTCGTCCCTGACCCGCCCGCCCATGCCGCGCCTTCGCTCCGCCGCCCTGCTCGTTCTGGGGACCCTATTCGCGCTCCCCGCATCAGCACAGGCTCCCGATGCCATCCCGGCGAGATACCGTGAGGTGGCCAACCGCATCATCGCGGCGGCGCAGGCGGACTCCATGGGCGCGTGGCATCGTATCGCCGAACTGTCCGATCGCTTCGGTCACCGCCTGTCGGGGTCGGCGGCGCTGGAGGAGGCGATCGACTGGACGGCGGCGACCATGACGCGCGATGGCCTGAGCAACGTGCACAAGGAAAGGGTCATGGTCCCCCACTGGGTGCGCGGCGAGGAGTCGCTCGAACTGGTGGCCCCCCGGAGGCAGCGGCTTCCCATGCTGGGGCTGGGTGGCAGCATCGGCACCCCTGCTGAGGGGATCACCGCCGAGGTGATGGTGGTGGCGAGCTTTGACGAGCTCAAGGCGCGCGCATCAGAGGCGAAGGGCAAGATCGTGCTCTACGATGCAGAGTGGCGCGATTACGGCTACAACGGGGCATTTCGCCGTGTTGGGGCCATCGAGGCGGCAAAAGCCGGTGCGGTGGCCAGCCTGGCCCGCAGCGCCGGCCCGTACAGCATGCGCACGCCGCACACGGGCAGCATGAGCTACGACAGCACGGTCACGCGCATTCCGCACGCAAGTGTCACGGCAGAAGACGCCATGATGATGCGCCGCATGATCAATCGCGGCGACACGGTGCGGGTCACGCTGCGCATGGGCGCGACAACGCGGCCCGATGCACAGAGCCACAACGTGATGGGGGAGCTGCGCGGCAGCGCGAAGCCCGACGAGGTCGTGGTCATGGGTGGGCACATCGACTCATGGGATGTCGGCCAAGGCGCCATGGACGATGCCGGTGGTGTGGTGGTGGCGTGGGAAGCCATCCGGCTGCTCAAGCGGCTGGGCCTCACCCCGCGCCGCACGATTCGTGTGGTGGGATGGACCAACGAGGAGAACGGCATGCGCGGCGGCAACGCCTACCGAGACGTGCATCGCAACGAAGTGCATCAGCTCGCGATTGAAAGCGACGGCGGCGTGTTCGCGCCGCTCGGCTTCGGTTTCACTGGCACCCCCGAGGCGCGAAAAGCCGTGGAGGCAATTGGCTCACTGCTGATGCCCATTGGCGCGGGCAAGATCGGCCCCAGCGGCGGCGGCGCTGACATCGGCCCGATCATGGCCACCGGGGTGCCGGGCATGGGGCTCGAAGTGGACGGCACGCGGTACTTCTGGTTCCACCACACCGATGCCGATACGCCCGACAAGCTGGATCCGAAGGAGGTGCAGCGGTGCGTGGCGGCGATGGCCGTGATGGCGTTCATTGCCGCCGATCTGGAGCAGTCGCTGCGATAAGCGGTCCAGCCGGTGTAGTTTGTGGGGATGAACATTCCCAGGCTCTACCGCCTCGTGGCGGCCGACGGCAGCACCGTCTCGAGCACCACACCGGGCACGCTCGGTGGGCACCGCAAACAGCGCATCTACGGGCGCCTCGACTGCAAACAGGCCCGGCGAGCGCTCGCCACGGGGCGGAGCTACGAGCAACAGCGCGTCTTCTTCGCCGACGAGGCCACCGCCATTGCAGCGGGTTATCGCCCGTGCGCGGTGTGCCTGCCGGAGGAGTACCAGGCGTGGAAGGCCAAGCAGTAGCCTGAACTCGGCGCCGCGGACTCCAGCATCCGACCGCGCCGCCGCGTACAGTCGGATATGACGCCTGCCATCCCGCCGTCCCGCCGTCTCGTTCTGCTGTACACGGCCCTGTCACTCAGCGCGTGCTCCCTTCTGGGTACGCCCACGGCAGCGCGGGCCCAGGACGGCTCCGGCACCGATCGCACCGCAGCGCCCGTGAATCCTGAAACGGTGCCGCGCCCGTCGTTCCGCGCCACACGCACCGCCGCACCTATCGCGATCGACGGGAAACTCGATGAGGCGGCATGGGCGACGGCGCCGGTCCTCACGGACTTCGTGCAGCAGCTACCCAACACGGGATTCCCGTCGCGCTTCCGTACCGAAGTGCGTCTGCTCTACGACACGAAGCACCTCTATGTGTCGGCGCGAAACTTCGATCCCGAACCGGATAAGGCCATCACGGTGGGGCTCGAGCGCGACTTCGTGTCGAGCAACAGTGACATCTTCGGTCTGGTGCTCGACACCTTTCACGATCGGCGCAATTCGTTCCTGTTCCTCGTGAACCCCAAGGGGGCCGTGCGCGACGAACAGACCTTCAACGACTCGCGGACCATCGTAGACGCGTGGGACGGTATCCACACCGTACGCACCACGCAGCAGGACAGCAGCTGGACCGTGGAGATGGTCATCCCGCTCAAGACGCTGCGCTTCGATGCATCCCGGGACCCGCAGGCGTGGGGGATCAACTTCATTCGTCGGGTGCGGCGTGTGAATGAAACGAGCTACTGGGCGCCACTCGAACGGCAGTATCGCCTCCATCGCATGTCGAAGGCGGGGACCATCGAGGGGATCTCCGGGCTGCAGCAGGGACGCAACCTGCAGATCAAACCGTATGCCCTCGCCGGCAATTCGCGCGGCGCGCAGGTGCCCTCCGCCTCGCTCGGCAGCAAGGCCGACGTAGGTGGCGACATCAAGTACGGAGTGACCCCGTCGCTCACGCTCGACCTCACCTACAACACCGACTTCTCGCAGGTCGAGGTCGATCAGCAGGTGGTCAACCTTACCCGCTTCGGCATTCTCTTCCCGGAACGCCGCGAGTTCTTCATCGAGAACAGCGGCTCGTTCACCTTTGGCGATGTGGCCGAGCGCAACTACCGTATGGGTGCAGAGCTCCGTGACTTCACGCTCTTCAACTCTCGGCAGATCGGTCTCACCGGCGATGGTCTCCCCATCCCCATTACCGGTGGCGGTCGCCTCACCGGTCGCGTAGCGGGATGGGAGGTGGGCATGCTCGACATGCAGACGCAGCGGGCCGGGGCGAGTGCCGCCGAAAACTTTGGCGTGGTGCGCCTCCGCCGAAACGTATGGGGCAATTCGGATATTGGCGTGCTAGCCGCCAACCGCCAGGCGACCGACGGCAGCGAGGCCTTCAATCGAAGCTACGGCGTCGACGCCAACATCCGGCTACTCGGCAATCTCATCATCAACACGTATCTGGCTGGCAGCCGCGCCGACACGGCCACCTCCAATGGCAGTGCCGGGCGCGTATCGGTCGCCTATCGCGGACGCCTCTGGAATAGCTCGGCGATGTACAAGCGCGTCACCGATCATTTCGATCCGGGGATCGGCTTCGTGAACCGCCGCGGCTTCGAGCAGTGGTACGCCACCACCGGCATTCATGCCCGCCCCAAGGTGCCGCTGCTGCAGGAGGTGAACCCCTACCTCGAGGCCGAACGCTTCGTGGGCATGGATGGCGCACTGCAGTCACGACGCGTGGTAGGGGGCCTGGATCTGAATTTCCAGCCCGACGGCGAACTCAAGCTCGAGGTGAACGACTGGTTCGATCGCCTCGATCAGCCGTTCACGCCATTCGCCGGGCGCACCATTCCCGTGGGGAGCTACGCGTTCCGCAACGCGAGGGCCACCTATACCTCGACGCAGCGCTATCCGCTCTACGGGAACGCCAGTGTGCAGGTGGGTGAGTTCTACAATGGCACCAATCAGACGGTGAGCGGTGGGCTCACCTGGCGCCCTCGCTACGACGTCAGCCTCGAAGGCACGTACCAGCACAACGACGTGACGCTGCCCAGCGGCGCCTTCAACGCAGACCTCGCAGGCGTGCGGCTCAAGTACGCCCGCTCCACCACGCTCTTCGGCAGCGCCTTCGTACAATACAACACGCAATCACGCAGCTTCGTCACCAATGCCCGCATCGCGTGGCGCTACGCCCCACTGAGCGACGTATTCCTCGTGTATACCGAACGACAGAATACGCTGACCAACGTGCGCAACGAGCGCTCGGTCGCGCTCAAGGTCACCCGCATGGTGGCGTGGTGACCCGCTGACTGGCCTTTCGACCCGGCTTGGCGATGTACAGCGTGTGGAACGGACCACTGGTCGCGTGGGCGCGCACCTTCATGTCGGTCACCACGCACCCGGCCCGCTGCAAGGCGCCGGCAAAACCGGGGTCGTCACCCACCGACCAGTACGCGATCACACCACCCGGGCGGAGCGCCTCCATGGTGGCCACGATGCCACCGGCCGAATAGAGACGCGAATTCTCGGCCATGATCATCCCTTCGGGGCCGTTATCGGTGTCGAGCATGATCGCGTCGAAGCCGTCAGGATTGGCGCGCAACACCTTCACCACATCCTCGTGCACGATGCGCACACGAGGATCCTGCATCGCCTCAGCCGACAGCGCGTACTCGGGGTTGGCGTTCCAGGCGATCACCTCCGCCATGAGCTCGGCCACCACCACTTCAGCAGTGGGCCCCACGTGGCGCAGCGCTTCGCGCAGCGTGAAGCCTAGGCCCAACCCACCAATCAGGACCCGCGCCCCCTCTCGGTCGGTGAGGCCGGCGCACGCCACCTCAGCCAAGGTGTCTTCGCTGAGGTGGCGCCGTGTGGACATCAGTTCCACACCATCGGCGCGAATGAGGTACGCGCCGTCGTGACGATAGAACTGCAGGAGGGTGCCGTCAGGCGTGCGGGCTTCGCCCAGGCGTTCGAGTGGCTTCATGCCACCAAGCATAATGGATGGAGGTGTCCCGTGGTCAGTTCCACCCAACGACGATCGGGCAGAATCAGCGCCCTCCCGCCGCACGTTGCAGGAGGGCGCGCCATACCGTGAGTCGTTCGTTGGCAGCACGGACCGCGGAATCCGTCGGCACGCCGTCGGCATCCTGCAACGCCTCAATCACACTGCTGTGCGACGCTGCCGCGCGCTCGATCTCTGCGGCCAGAGCAGCATCGCCACGCTGGCGGGCCGCAACGGCGAGTGGCGCTCCGTCACGCATGGCATCGTAGAGTGCCACGGAGAGATCGTGCTGCTGCCGGAGTGCGACGAGTGGGGTCGTGACGCGGGGGTCCATGCGCACACGGAACGTTTGCGTAACGACGGCACCATCCACGGTGAGTCGCGCCGTGTACACGCCCGGCATGACCCATGGACCCTCGGGCTCGCACTTCGTGTTGAACGGCGTGGCCGAGATGGGCAGCGAGCACTCCGTGGTGGGGCGCGCGTAGTGCAGATCCCACACGAATCGCTGCAGCCCCGCCTTGCGCGATGGTGCCGCGGCCGGCCGGAACCAGTACCACGGCACATTGCCGGCGTCAGCTGGCGCCGGCGTGGGATCGTCGCTGCGGTACGTGCGGATCACACGCCCGCGCGTATCGACGATGTCAATCATCACCACCTGTGCGTCAGCGGGCAGGTAGTAGTCGATCATCGCGCCGTCGGGCGGATTCTCGGCGCGCGGCTCGTCGGGCGGGATGGGCGTATCGGTATACATCGAGTAGCGGACCCGCGTAGCCGTTGCCGGCTTGAAGAGCGTCGCCGCGCTGCGGGCGCTGGCGCCGTTCCATTGGCGCAGCGAGGTGACATTGTCGAGGATCCAGAAGCCACGACCGTGGGTGCCCACCGCCACGTCATCGTCCTTGACGATGAGGTCCCGGATGGAGATGGGGGGCATGTTGAGCGTGAGCGGCTGCCACGTATCACCGTCGTTCATCGACACCCACACGTGTGTTTCCGTGCCGGCGTACAAGAGCCCGCGGCGCACTGGATCCTCACGAATCACATTGGTCGGGGCATCGTCGGCCATGCCGTTCACGATCTCCGTCCAGGTCTTGCCGCCATCCCGGGTGCGATAGAGATGCGGACGCAGGTCATCGAGGCGGAAGGTGTTGACGGCGGCGTAGGCAGTGTTGGCGTCAAAGTGGGAGGCGTCCATGATCGACACCTTCCACCACGGGCCAAGTTGCGGCGGCGTCACATCAGTCCAGGTGCGGCCGCCGTTGCGCGTCACATGAATGAGTCCATCATCGGTGCCGGCCCAAATGGTGTTGGAGTCTACCGGGCTCGGCGCGATGGTGTAGACCACACCACGCCGCGTGGGTTTGGCCGCAGGAGTGGTAGCGTAGATGCCCACGCTCGGCGGCACTGCCCAGGTGGAGCGCGACAGATCGTCGCTCAACCGCTTCCAATCCTTGCCACCGTTCACAGTCTCCCATACCACATTGGTGCCGTAGTACAGCTTCCGTTTGTTGATGGGGGAGAAGAGGATCGGCATGGTGCGGATGCCACGGAAGTAATCCGGCCCGCTGCCCGCAGTGCCGCGTCCACGCCCGGCATTGGGGCTGACGTTCTGCACCTGTCCGGTGCGACGATCAAAGCGCGTGACCGTGCCGCCGTAGTAGATGTTGGGATCGAGTGGATCGGGAGCCACGTAGCTGTATTCGCTCGCCCCCACCGGACGCCAATCGCGATAGGTAATGCTGCCGTCGTTGCCACGGCTCGACACGCACGCGGAGCCCGACTCCTGCTGACCGCCGCAGAGCATGTAGGGCCAGTTGTAGTCGGCAGTCACGTGGTAGAACTGCGCCGTGCCCTGGTTGTACCACGAGCTCCAGGTCTCACCGCCGTTCACGGTGATTACTGCCCCCTGATCGGCGGCAAGCAGCATCACCTGCGGGTTGGTGGGGTTGATCCACAACCGCTGGTAGTCGTCGCCACCCGG
>Ga0078894_10001556_pt1 | contig 17191 bp, 10 predicted proteins | sample LauGreSu1BDMLBSD_2_FD_67506 | JGI IMG/M metagenome (GOLD analysis project Ga0078894, IMG submission 67506) | Freshwater lake microbial communities from Lake Michigan, USA - Su13.BD.MLB.SD (version 4) (version 4) | ecosystem: Environmental > Aquatic > Freshwater > Lake | place: Lake Michigan... | reverse complement strand
TCCACTTTCTCGACCAAGTCCATTACCCTCTCTGCGCCAAAGACGCTTCAGAGCGGTGCGAAGCAGGCGTATCTGAATTATGGCGGCGAGCGCCTCGTGATGCAGACGGCGGTTGCGATGTCGACCCCGTTTGGCCTGAATAGCTTCCAGTCGCAGAATGGCGTGGAGTATTCATTGGACCTGTCCTTCCGTGGACAGGATACTCGCCCTGAGCTCCAGGAGTTCAAGCGTGTGCTGGAGCAGATGGATGCCCTTATGATTGAGGAGGGTGTCAAGAATTCCAAGACGTGGTTCAAGGCCGATTTGAACAAGGAGGTAGTGAAGGCGTTCTACACGCCGAGCCTCAAGTACAGCAAGGACAAGGAGGGCAATGTCCTGAGCTACCCGCCGAACATCAAGGTCAAGCTGCCGAAGCGCAATGGTGAGTTTGACACGAAGTTCTATGACCTGAATGGTACGCCGTACAAGGGTGTTCCGATTGAGGACCTGCTGGTCAAGGGCATTCAAGTGACGGCGATTATCGAGTGCGGCGGTGTGTGGTTCGCAGGCTCGAAGTTTGGCCTGACGTGGCGCGCGAAGCAGATTGCGATTCACAAGTTGCCGGAGAAGATGGGCGAGTTTGCCTTCAAGGGTCTTGGTTCGGCGACACCGGCTCCGCAGGAGGACGAGGAGGATGGCGATGAGAAGGAAGAGGAGGTCGATGATGATGCGGCCTTCCAACAGCCTCAAGCATCGCAAGCATCGCACTCGGCACAACCAGCGGTTTCCAAGCCGTCTGCGGTCGCAGCAGTGATGCCGCAGCCGTCAAATGACGCGGAGGAGGTAGAGGATGGCGATGATGTGGAGCCGATGCCTGCCCCGAAGAAGACCATTATCAAGAAGAAGGTTGTCGTTGCACCGAAGAAGTAAACATATATAGTAAAAATATATATCAAACAAAAATTATCTTATTTTTGTTTCATACATTGTAAAACCGCATCACTTTGTTATGAACTGATTCGCCTTGCATCTCATAATAGGAGGCATCGGATTGCCCACATTCGCCGTCATTCGCTGCAGATCCGTCACGGATTGCGGGATGACAGGAGGAACATAAGGCTGATAAGGAACATATCGTTGCGCTTTCACTTGTACCAATTGTGAATAGATGGTACTATTAATCGCGGCGGCATTCGCAATCGTGCTTTGAACGGTATTCATTGTGTTTGCACGCTGTACATCTTGTAATTGACTTGCCTGTCTCGCCAATAACATCGTTTGATCGGAATTGTGGACATTGTTATTTACTTTAAAGGGTGTCGAAGAAATAGACGAAAGCGTCTTGATATCGGCAGAAACGATAGGAGGGCAACAGGGCTGGATGAATCCTTGTGGTTTATAGGAATAACAAAAACGACAACTCGGCGTCATTGGTGTCGCCATTCTGTTTCTTAGTTTTCTTTTTGTTTAGGTGATATAAAAATCGCGCACTTCCTCATCGGTATAGGTATATCTAGCATCGCCAAAATCATCGTGTTCGATCTCACAGCGAAGAATCTCGATCGAAAGAGGAGCAATGATATCGCGCATTAATCGTTTATAATCTCTTTCTAGGGTGTTCCAATTATTTCCGCATTGATAAAAATAAGGCCGTTTACACAATGTAAAGATAAATCGATCGCCCTCTATCTTAAATTCATAAAACCCACTACTACCATCGGAATAGATACTGAGATCACGCCATATCCAATAAAATTCTTTAAATTTTTCTGGGATATTCTTATCGTAGTCATCATCGTACCAGTCGTCACGGTAGGTGCTATCATAAAAATATTCCATTTTAATACAATCGATATATTCTGGTTTAATAATGGCCGTACAATGTAAAAGAATATGATAGCCCATTAGGTATCATATTCTTTTATTTATTTAAGTGTTACAATGAATCGGTTACATGGCCTCATCGTCCGTTACATCTGTACAGCAGATGTAAGTATATGAATCGGTTACATGGCCTCATCGTCCGTTACATCTGTACAGCAGATGTAAGTATATGAATCGGTTACACCGATTCATCGTCCGAATCAGGTACATCCGTATGAACCGTTTCTGTCACCGGATCATACCGACCCACATAGCAACCGATCGTTTTCTCTTTGATTTTCTTGTATAGTTTGTTTTTCTTGGAATCTCGAAAGTAGGTTGCATCTCCAAGGGTGAACACGGACAGCTTTACATATTCAATCTCGAATCCGTCGGTATCAACTTCTTCGCGTTCCTGTTCCATATGGGTGGGAAGAACAACCTCTTTCTGAACCATCGATGGATCCGCCATTTTAACGGGAGTTAATGCCTTTGGTTTTCGAGTTCGTTTGACGGGTGCTTTTTTCGCGGGTACTGCCGAAGGTGCTGTAGCTGGCGCTGCCAAAGGTACTTCCGAAGACGCAGCAGCTGCCGAAGGCGCTACCGTATCCTGTGTGATAGGTGCAATAGCGGGTACAGTAGGCACAACCGCTGCAGCAGTAGGCACCGCTGCAACTTTCGGCTTTCGTCCGCGTTTGACAGGCTCCATGGATGGAGAAGGAGAGGGTACTTTAGATAGCGCTACGTCACCGATCATCCTCGCTTTCCTTTGATGTTCTAATGCAGATTCGATATCGCCTGAAGAGGGTGCTCCCCACTTTCGAACACCGTCTTCATACCAGTTTCCTCCAAATAAATGGGATCGATCAGGGATCGGATCATAAATCGTCCCGTGATCGATCTTGCGACACCATTGAATCGTGGACGCCGTTTTGATCGAACAATCTTCACAAACGTTCGTGTTCGGAGTTAAACAGGGCCTACTACATCGCATCTCCAGAAAGAACTTATGTTTTTGATCAGCGAAGTAACGTCGTGCATCAATTGCGGTGACACGAGAGGCACACAGAGTGTTCTGCGCCATGGATATCTTTGATCCGTGATCACAGATCGGATCAATTTTGTAGATCAAAAATTGATCGGATTCTCCAGCAAATAAAAAGACAATGATTCCCGTACAAATTCCCTATAAAATCCGTCCAGAGATCACTGATCCGATCGGTCATAGTGTGATCTATACCTTTACACCGAATGATATCGTGGAATATGACAATGATTATATTCTGTATCATCTTCCACACGCACCGTGCACTTATTGGACCAATTTCCGTTTTAATCAAAAAATCAATATCGAACTGATCATGATCACCACGGAAGGTACCGCGCATTTGATCACCGCTCAGAATCAACCCGCAGAATGGCACGATACCGTCTGGCCCCTCCCGTCGATTGATACCATTGATCAGTCGGGATACTATATGAAGATCTACGATCATCACGAGCCAGGTAATGTGATACAAGAGGATGTGATGATTACTATGGTAGGGTTCATCGATCTCTTTCCAGCGAGCCCCGTGTATCAACTTGTTGGCAGCGATCAATCGTGTCAGTATATTATTATCAAAGAAGATCCCACTTCGTATGAAAAAAATATAAAAGAAAGAGGTTCCATTCATCATATGACGCTAGAACAAAAAGTGAAGCGAGAAGATGGTATGATCATTCGTCTCATCGCTGATTATCACTAAAGCTTACTGTACCAATCGGTGAAACAGTAAGGGGGACCTTACTGTACCAATCGGTGAAACAGTAAGGGGGACCTTACTGTACCAACTTGTAATTCTTCGTGTTCATGTGCCAAATGGGCGACGACTCAACCAAGAGACCGTGAGCATACACACCATAGTTCATCTTGATATCCGTGTGCTCCAGAGCAAAGTGCCAAACCGTGAAGGTGCCAGTCGGCTGGTAGACAGGGGCACGCTCATCCACACAGGCGGGCAGACGGTATTTTTTATCGGTCACGAAGACACGCTCGAGCGTCTGAATGATTCCTTGACGGTGCACATCGGTAATGTGATCCACCAGAATGGCGTGGCAACCAGTGATGATGAGATCCTCGGTCAACTCAGGGTAGTTCGCCTTGGTGCAGAGGTACAGACTGTTCTTGTCACGCTTGTCACCACCCGCATTCACCATCACGCGAGAACCGATCAGCTTGACGGGCTGGTATCCGTGAAGCGACGTCTTGACGAGAGTGCCAGGGCGAATCGTTTCCACGGCAACGTACTTCTCGACGCCATCCACCTTGCAGAGAATCTTGGAGCCCTCGAGGAAGCAAGGAACGGTGGCCTCCACAAGTCCAGCGGTAGATGCGTCAGAAGGGCCTTCGTTGTTTACGGCGCGAAGCTTATAGTTACCAGTGACAGGTGAGGTAAGACCAGTAATGTTGATCGAACTTGTTCCATCAATGGTGGAGGGCAGGTCAGGAATCGATATCCAGTTGTTATAAGATCCTTCCTCCTCGCGAGCATACTGGAGATCCGTGAGAGGCGAACCGCCGTTGGAGCCGAGAGTGTATTCGACGTGAATGGTTGTGGTATCCACGATGGTGGGAGGAGAGGTAAAGGATGGCGCGTCAGGAACAGTAGCAGGAAGAGCCTCTACATATCCTCTAGTAGATGCCGCAGAGGGGCCGAAAGCATTCACAGTACGAATCTTGTAAAAACCATCGATAGGAGGTGTCAGACCGCTGATGACGCCGTCGGATTGTGATTCTATTGGCAGTGATAAACCGGCAGATATCCACGTAGTGTAGAAACCATTGATATCTGCACGAGCATACTGAAGATCCGTGAGTGTGGAGCCATTGTTATTACCAGTGAAAAATTGGATGTAGATGGAAGTACTGTTAATGGCTGCAGGCGCAGTCGTAAAAATTGGTGCGTAAGGGACGTTAACAGGAGGAGGGGCAACTACAAGTCCATCCAGAGACGCATCAGATGGTCCAATCGCATTCACGGCGCGAAGCTTGTAATAACCATCGGAGGGAGAGTCTACAGTGATGGTGACAGGGGAGGTCAGACCAGAAATAGGTGTCCAGGAATTATAGTTTTGCTCTTCACGAGCATACTCAATCCTAATGATATCGGAACCGCCATTTGCACCAAGGGTAAAATCAATGGAGATAGAAGTATCGCTCACATACGTCGGCTGACTCGCAAAGGATGGTGCATCGGGGACAGTAACAGGAGGAGGAACCTCTACAAGTCCAGCGGCAGACGCATCAGATGGTCCAATCGCATTCACGGCACGAAGCTTGTAGTTACCAATGGAGGGATAGCCTACAGTGATGGTAACAGGGGAGGTCAGACCAGAAATAGGTGTCCAGATATTATAGTTGCCTTCACGAGCATACTCGATCCTAATGATATCGGAACCGCCATTTGCACCAAGGGTGAAATCAATGGAGATGGACGTGTCACTTAGATAGGTCGGTGGACTCGTAAAGGATGGCGCATCAGGGACAGTAGGAAGATCTGCAGTGTCTTCTATCTTGATATATGTTCCAGGTTCAGCTCTGGCAGAAACATATCGTGTTCCATCAGGGCTAATCGATGCACCTAAAAGGCGCCACGAAATGGTCGCAGAATTTTGACCTAAAATATTCATTTGCTCCCATGATGCCCCAGCATTACGCGACACATATGCAACTCCATCATACGACATTGCAATGACATGATTTCCTAATGAACTACACGCCACTGTTACAAATATCCCGCTTAGAGATGTGCCTGAAAAGGATTGTCCATAATTAGTCGAATACAATACTCCTCCATTACCATTTGCAGCAACATATACTTTCTCACCAGTTTGATCGCATGCGATACCACTTGGTCCACCGGAACCAATATTAATTTGTGTAAAAGTAGCACCATAATCATTGGAAACGTATAGCTGATCATCATTGGATGATGTATGTAAATATAAATATCTTCCAGATGCACTACATGTTAAGTTACGTAAACTATTTCCAAAAATGTCTTTCCATACAAAGTTTTCACCAAAATCATCCGAAAAATACAACTTATCATTAAATTGAGATGAGCTATATACATATTGTCCAGTGGAGTCGCATGCAATAGTGGACGCATATCCTAAATTATTTATTAGATGTGAAAATGTATCACCATGATTTGTGGATTTATATATTCCATCATCTGCTGAATAATACATATAGTTGCCATCAAGACTCATTGCAACGTCATGACCGTGATTATTTGATGACGGATCAATAATCGTCCATGTGAGTCCACCATTCAAAGAGACAACTGGTCTTGGAACAGATTGTGTATTCAATGAGATCGCGTACTGATTATCGGAACTGAATCGCACTTTTTTGTAATATTCTCCAGCGTTCAGAATGTATGCCAATTCCGCAACAGAATCTGATTCACCAGCCACATTCACAGCGCGGAGCTTGTAACTACCTGTAGCAGGAGATGTAAGACCAGTAATGTCGGCCGTCGTCTGTCCCGCTAGCGGCAGAGATAGGCCAAGAGATGTCCATGTCTGATAACTATCAGTATCGCGTGCATATTGGAGATCCGTGAGAGCCGAACCGCCATCAGAGCCAAGTGAGAATTCGAAGTGTATGGAACTATCGCTGATCAGTGTGGGTGGTCTCGTAAAGGATGGTGCGTCAGGGACAGTAGCAGGAGGCACTACATATCCTGCAGCAGATTCCGCAGAGGGACCGATATCATTTACAGTACGAAGCTTGTAAAATCCATAGGGAGGAGGGGTCAGACCGTTGATAATGATTTCGGATTGTCCTTCCAGTGGCAGTGATAGACCGGCAGATATCCACGTAGTGTAGAAACCATTGATATCCTCACGAGCATACTGGAGGTCTGTGAGAGCGGAGCCACCGTTCGAGCCAAGGATAAATTGGACGAGGATGGAAGTACTGCTAAGGGCAGTAGGTGTAGCTGCAAAGGATGGCGCATCTGGAACCGTAGCAACAGAAGGAAGATCCGCCGCACCGAGTGTATGAATGTAGGTATTGGATCCGCTTGACATCATCGTTAATGAACCGTCATGGCTGATCACAGGGTCATATGTATTGTTTGAGTTCGTATCAGGTGTAGCTAGACTAGACCATGTCGCACCAGAATCTAATGAAACATAGTAAACATTATCATAGTTGTAACCACTGCTGTTGTAATAATCCAATACAACAATTCGATTTCCTGTAGAATTGCTCGAAATGGAATAGATGTCCATTAAATCGCTTGGAGCGGTAGTCAATGTAAACGTTACTCCTCCATCAATAGAACGATACACACCATCACTGCCACCCGCAATAACAACCTTTTGTCCAGACCAGTCGCATGACATAGAAAATGAATACATTGATGGAATGCCGTTAGCAGCCGTCCATGAAATCCCCATATCAGTAGAAAGATACAGATAATAGAGATAATCATCAAATGAACGCATATAAATATACATCCGATCCATAGATATGCTGCTGCACATCGCATAGTAAGATACATTTCCTGTAAATTGATACTGATTAGTCCATGTCGCACCTGAATCAATCGATGTATAGACATAGTAATCACCATCTGATAGTACCATCATTGATGTACCGGTTGAGTTGATTACACCAGTTGAGGGAGGATTTCCCACAGGGGACAATGTTGTCACAGAGAAGGTGGCACCATAATCGGTTGATAGATAGGGTGCTCCACTATCCATAAACGCCAATACAACCTCACCTGATGCGCTCGCTATTATGCTATATACAGAGCCAAAATCGGGTGTTTGAGTCCAATCTACGCCTGTGTTACTAGAGTACCAAACATAATTCGACCCCACATTACTATCATATTTTAGTGCGACAATATGCTGATTATCAATACTGATGAAAATATCAAAATAAGATGCATCATTGATCACAGTCCAAATCGGCGCAACATCAGGGGTTCCTTCTATTGTGATGTATGTTCCAGGCTCACCAAGAGCGGAGACATAACGTGTTCCATCAGGGCTGATCGAGACACCACCCGAAGTAAACGTAAGACTCTGACCTGGAATTGTCTTCATCGCCCATGTTGTTCCAGCATCATAGGATACACGAACGATTCCAGCGGGTGTCAATGATGTCAGACGATTGCCTAATGAATCACATACAACAATGCTAACATCGTCTGAATTATAATCATTGTATGATGTTTGTACAAAGGATGTTCCATAATTAACGGAAACATATACACCATACCCTCCCATTGCAGAAGCAAATACTAACTTGCCGGTTTGATCACATGTGATAGAGGTTATAACAGCATCAAGCGATGCTGTTAACGTAAAAGTAACACCAAAATCGGTTGAAACGTATATATCGTATCCGTTAAATAGATAAATATGATCTCCAGACGCATTACATGCCATTGAAGGGACGACAAATCCAGGATTTGCACCCTGTGTAAAGGTTGCACCTGCATCCTCTGAAACGTATATGTAGGAATCATCATCGGATTGTACAAATACCCTTTGTCCAGTGGAATTACACACGATAGACATGGGGAAAAGAGGTGCAGCTGCGACCGGTAAAAATGTAGCACCATAATCAGTGGATTTATAGGTTCCGCTATCATACGCTGTATAATACATAACAGTACCATCAAGGCTCATTGCGATGTCCTCACAGCTACCTGTAGATGGAGTAATGGTGGTCCATGTAAGGCCACCATCCGAAGAGACGGCGACTTCATCCGAACCACCGTCGTTGAATTTAAACGCGATGGCATACTGATTACTGGAGCTGAATAAGACTTTTGTATAGTATTCTCCGTTGTTCAAAATGTACGCAGCAGACGCAACAGATGGAGCAGAGTTACCATTGATGTTGACAGAACGAATCTTGTATGATCCTGCCGATGGAGGCGTCAGACCCGTAATAGTGGCGCTTGTTGCATCTTCTAAGGGCGTAGTGAGACCTGTAATGGTTGTCCAGGTAGCATAATTGTCCGTGTGACGAGCATACTGAATTGCTGTGAGAGCAGAAGCACTAGGGTAACCAACAGCAAAATCGAAGCTAACAGTGGTACCGTTAACAACTGTAACTTCTGAGGTAAATGATGGCGCTCCAGGAAGAAGGGGTAAATCCGCAGCACCTAGTGTCTGAGTGTATGTTACATTACTCGATCCAGTTATGATACGCGAACCGTCAGGTGAGAGCATGAACCCATAAAGGTTCCCATCAGTGGAATTGCCAGGGGTACATAGTGTAGTCCATGACACGCCTGCATCAATTGAAACATAGACAAAAAAAGTATTATAATCAGATACAACAATTCGATTTCCTGTAGAATTACTCTCAATGTACGACATAGTTGCTGTACCAATTGGGGCAGATGTATGTGTCCATGATACTCCACCATTGGTAGAACGATAAATACCGTCATTATTGGCAGAAAGAACAAGGTTTTGTCCAGACCAATCGCACGCGATATAAGCAGTATCAGATGTGGACGGACTATCGCCAAGAGATGTCCATGACGTTCCCATGTCTGTAGAAACGAATGTAACACCTAATCCGCTATCTGGATATACTGTAACATAAATCCGACCCATGTCGATACTACTGCATTGGATACGCATTTGACTGGATGGTATATCTACAAATTGATATGGACTGGTCCATGTTGCACCAGAATCAGTAGACAAATAAACATATCCATCGTTTGCTAGAGTCATGATCGATGTACCAGATAAATTCATTACAGCACTAGAAGAGGGATTATCCCCATTAGGAACCAATGGTATCTCTGAAAATGTAGCACCAGAATCCGTTGAGATATATGGCAATCCGCCATATTCCATCAGCGCTATTACAGTCTGGCCTGATAGACTCGATATCACACGTTTTACATTTCCAAAATTATTTACGTCAGTCCATGACATACCAGAATCACTTGAATACACGACCGTTTGGTCTAGTGTAGTACGATCAAGTTTCACTGCTACGATATTCTGATTATTGGGACTAAAAGCACCATTATAGTACGTTACAGTAGTATCAGTAGTCCAAATTGGCGCAATATCAGGGGTTCCTTCTACTTTGATGTACGTTCCAGGCGCACCAAGAGAAGAGACATATCGTGTTCCATCAGGGCTGATCGAGATACCGCCTGTCGTAAACACGGTATCCTGATCTAGAATCGTCTCTATCTTCCATGTTGTTCCAGCATCATATGATATACTTATTGTTCCATCGGCTTGTAATGCCATAACACGATTTCCTAGAGAATCATACGCGATATCAATACAACTAGTAAATGGGTAGGGTGATTTTATAAATGTAGTAGTGCCATAATCAAGGGAAAGTCGGATGTTACTTGTTGCTGCAACAAATATTTTTTGACCAGTCTGATCGCATACGATACGCTGTATGGGACCTCCTCCATATACTTGCACTGATGTAAAGGTGAGACCTGAATCATTGGAACTGTGTACAACTGGATCATTCACTAGATACACATACACTCCATCAGCGCTACATGCGATCGAAGTGGGTGTAAATCCAAGATTTGTGGTCTGTGTAAACGCGGTACCAGCATTAGTGGAGACATACATGTAATTATCATCGTTAGAAGGACAGTATACTTTTTGTCCAGTGGAATCGCATACGATTAATGATACAGAAACAGGAGCATCCGTCAATTGTGCAAACGCGACACCATAATTCGTAGAGTGATACACTCCGCCGCTGGATACATAATACATATGTCCACCATCGCTACTCATCGCAACGTCAATACATGCCTCGCTATTTGGTGGAGTAATCGCGGTCCATGTAACACCGCCATTGGATGAAACAGCAATTTCATCAATGCCGCCATCGTTGAATTTACGCGCAATAGCATACTGATTATTGGAACTGAATACGACTTTTGGGTAGTATTCTCCACTGTTCAGAATGTACGCGGTAGTCGCATCAGACGCGGCAGAAGGACCTGCACTGTTCACAGCACGAATCTTGTACGAACCAGTGGATGGTGATGTAAGACCTGTAATAGTCGCACTTGTATTGTCTTCCAGTGGCGTAATAAGCCCAGTAATAGACGTCCATGTAGCATAATTATCAGTATCACGAGCATACTGGATTGCAGTAAGTGCTGAGCCAAAGTTATAGCCAAGAGAGAATCCGATCGTAACAGATGTACTGCTGGCAACTATTGTTGTAGATGTAAATGTTGGTTCAAAAGGAATATTTGGGATAGTCGTAATACCCTCTATATTTAAATAATACAATTCAGGCGTGGAAAAGGTAAAACCATAACGTGTTCCATCAAGACTGATAGAGACACTGCGAGCACCAGCACCAGTATATGGATCGGAAATAAATGACAGTGTTTTCCATGTTAATCCAGCATCATATGATACATATTTGTTTGGAGCGCCTGTCGATGCAACGATACGATCTCCCGTTATATCACATACTACTCCATAATAAGCATAACCTGGGCATGAAGATGCCACAAATGACGAACCATGATTAACGGAAATATATAGATAATCAGCGGTAGCAACAAATATCTTCTGACCCGTCGCATCACAACTGATGTCTCTTATAAAACCTGAAGATAGTGATATTGGTGATGTAAAGGTAACTCCATAATCTGTTGATACGATCACGCCTTCCGTGTATATGTATGTATATACATATTTACCAGACGCGCTACATGCTATATTAGCATTGTAAATATTTGCTAGATATGCGGTTTGTGTAAAGTTGGCACCATAATCATTGGAAACATACATATAGGTATTTGCATCCGATAAGCAATATACTATTTGTCCAGTGGAATTACACACAATATTACTTATGGAATATGGAGCATTCGGTAATACTGAAAAAGTATTACCATTGTCTGTGGATAGACATACACTAGCTGTATTATTTAAATTGAGCGAACAATACATATATCCACCATCATAACTCATCGCAACGTCAGGGCGAATAGAGTTAGTTGGTAGAGTAATAGTTGTCCATGTAACACCACCATCGGATGAGATATGAGCTTCTCCCATAGATCCGTCATTTTTAGTCGCTAGCGCATACTGATTATCGGCACTGAATACGACTTTCGAATAATATGATCCACTCGTTGACGTATATGCGGCTCCCGCATTACTGGATCCAGAGTTACCAATCGCATTCACAGAACGAAGCTTATACGAACCATACGCCGAAGGCGTCAGACCTGTGATAGTAGCACTTGTATTGTCTCCTAGTGGAGTAATGAGACCAGGTAAAGACGCCCATGTAGCATAATTGTTCGTGGAACGAGCATACTGGATGTCTGTTAGATCCGAACCTCCGTTGGAGCCAAGAGAGAATTCAACCGTAATGGTCGAACTATCGACAATTAGCGGCTGAGACGTAAATGTGGGTACGTCAGGAACACTCATGCTATACTTATCCCTCACAAAAATAAAAAGATAAATAAATCACTGATTGTATTTGACTTTGCAAAATTGCATATAGACGAGAACGTTTCCGTATGATCCTACACCGCAAGCAGACGGCGACATGTGACACGATACCATACGCCCTCCTTCGGGTGACTGTTTCCACCACCCCGTATAGCCTTGCGGAAAGAGATAGGGCTGTTTGGTGCGACAGTTCGCATCCCAAACATATTGAAGACAGTTAACGGAAACAGCGGAGGCTAATGTATCCGTATCATATATACGACACGGGTATAATGGTGTACCAGAAGGTAGAAGAACAACAAGTAGGATAATCATTCCAATGGCCAAAACAGTGATACCAAATATGATCCAATTTCGATAGTCTCGCCAGTAGGAATGTAATGAGATTCTGGTATCCATATAGATCTGTTCCACTCGATTCACAAATATTTCATACGAAGTATCCCATGAATTCTTATCTGAAATCGTGGGAAGCTTGGAAACATCAATCGAGATATCTGCCATCGTGTTGTTAAAAGAAGAAAGTAGTCAGTATCAAATTTATAATAGTCTAAACAAAGAATCAACTGAATAGGTAGATGTCGAACGACTATTTTCGACCAAGGGGTGACATTACAACGGTACTGGATCTGGCGGATCGCGATGCCCAAGATAACACCTATTTTCCGATCCATACCAATGATTCTTGGTTCCATAGTGGGGCCAGGGCTTCTGCCCCATCCCACACCCTGCCTGGAGGAGTAAATGAATCCGAAATCCCGCCCCATACCCAGACCGTCTATCCCACCACTCTCAGCATCCAAGAGTTTCCCCAGCGCGGTCCCGCAGAATGGGGTCAGAAATTCACATTTGAGATCGGTTCTCTACCGGCAGGCGACTTGTTACAATCGGTTGTTCTTCAAATCAAGCTCGGTAGTTGGTACGATAATTCGGTGATTTCACGTCTGACTAACGCAACGATCACAACGGACAGTAACTCTACCTCCTATTGGACCTATATGAACGGCCTCGGCGCCAGCATTATTGAATATGCGGATTTCATTGCGAATGATCAGACCATCGAGCGGATCACGGGCGAATTCATCACCACTCATTTGGCGCTGGATTGGGATCAAAATGCGCAATTTGGTGTAGCAGCAGATGGTATCGGACTGATCCCCCATTCTTACTTGGCTCCATCGGTTGTCCAGCAAACCGCCTTTCGTCCTTCTCGTCCGTATCCTACAGAAGATGGAACGATCTTTTGCGTTCTTCCGTTCTTCTTTCTTCGTACGAAACTGAAAGAAGTTTTTCCTCTCTTATCGTGCAATGAAGGAAAAGTCCGAGTGGATATCAAGTTTCGCCCCTTTGATCAAGTGGTGCGACGATCCATTGGGTACCGTGCCACGTGTACCGATACTCCGTTGAGTAAGACCGTATCCTTTCTCACAACCACCAATCCCGCCACGAATGTCACCATCAATACGCTGACGCAACCTCCCGCGTTTCGAGATGTCCGATTGGTAACAGCAAGTGCACTGATCACGGGCTCACTGCGTGACAAGTTTCTTCGACAACCGTTTGAGCAGATGGTTAAACTCGTACAGAACTTCTCGTTTGAAGAGCCTCTCAAATACCTCGTCAGTAAGGCAAATGCACATACAGATACTGTCGATATCCAGTTGCCACTGGAACTCAATCATCCTGTCACGGAACTTCGATGGATGCTTCGCAGAAAGGCCGTTCTCATCAACAATGAATGGTCAAATTTCGCCCCCTCCATTGGTCTCGAGTCCACGCCCGATACCGTTTATCCACCATGGATCCAAACAGCAACCATTCGTATTAACGGTTCGGAAGTGATCTCGGCAGAAGGCGATTGGTTTCGTCACCATATTGCATCCAAGCATAGCGGTGGTATTGCGGCATATCAGTCGCATCTGTATGGATTTTCTTTCTCGGAACGCCCTGAATCCCATCAGCCGAGTGGATCGGCGAATATGAGTCGCGCGACGTCGGTAACGCTCACGCTGCGGGTCAATCAGCCGATGGCAAAGGATCTGACGACCCTAAGCAATCCGTCGTGTGTGTTTGATCCGGTTACGGTGGGTGGATGGGAAGTGTTTGTGTATGCGATCCATTATAACTGGCTGCGGTTTGAGAATGGTATCTGCAATCGGATGTTTACGGACTAAAGCGTAAGCGGACTAAAGCGTAAGCGGACTAAAGCGCAGCGGACTAAAGGTTACGGGTTAGAAATATCGATCGAAAGCTCTTCTTTTTCTACCACCGAATCTATTACGTAGCTGATATTGAGTACAATCGTATCATCGTGATCCGCAAAATACCACGCCATATTTTCGCGTTCGGCACAGAATTCAATTGTGGTCCATACATTGGTTTCCCACGTGAGCTTATACATCTCCATGCTGCAAAAGTCGGTCAGTACACATCGTGAATGGACATAGAATGGTTCGATATAATGACGAGGAATCACAAAAAATCCTCCGCAGAATCGCCAATGAATTTGTTCGACGCTAAAGTGTTGACCGATGGACCAGCATCCAGGAATCGCCATTTTAGTAAATCGCCGTTGACAGAGATCACGCAGCCGATCAATAAATCGCTCGGTGTCTTTTACGATTTTCAAGATTCCAAAATCGATCCACATAAACGTTTCCAGTGCATGCCATCGCTCGGCCGCTTTCTTCACGAATTCGATCTTCGTATTCATGAGGGAAAAAAATTCCTTGGTATCCTTTTCAGGAGTACGATAGGCAGGCAGATCGCGATTGTATGCCATTCCTTTTCGATACAATTCGAAATCAGTGAGGGCAAGACCGATCACGGTGACACTCGGTGGAAAGATCCGAAATTTATGAACCAGCGATGGATCGGTAAATAGGGTGATCGGTATTCCACTGATTCCGAGATCGTAAAATAAATAGAGGTATTCCATAAATTTCTCGGGTCGCTTATAAATATCATAGTAGCATGTTACTAGCATGATATAAACTATGGATGATACATCATACACCTTTATATTAGTGTATAAAGGCTATTATCGGAAGAGTAAGAAGAATGGTGGCGAGTCTCTTAAAAGTGATTGCCTCTGGAATTCAGGATGAGCGGCTGGCATTTAAGGCCACCCTCTATCCGTTTCGTAAACTCTGGAACAAAGCGGGGCGATTCACGACTCGATGGGAGCGTTTGGATTTCGAGAATACGCCAAGCTTTGGTAGTACGGGATTCTTTCGGATTTTAAGAAAGGGTCATCTGGTCACTCGACTATACCTTGTGGCAAACATGCCTGACATTTATACGATTCAAGCACAGGCAACGAATCAAGCAAAACAGCAAGGTGCGACACAGGCGTATCCTCGAATCGGATGGACGAATTCATTGGGACACGCGCTCGTTCAACAACTGACACTGGACATTGCGGCGAGTCGCGTGGAGACCATCGATAGCCGTCTGTTGGAAATATTAGACGAGTTTCATACACCGCTGGAAAAGGTTCCCGTCGTGAATGAAATGATCAAACGAAAAGATAATGGGTTTACGGAAACGAGTATTGGATGGCCGCAAGGCAATGCATTACAAGCATCCCTTGCCGCCATTGAAACAGCGACGACAAATCGTACATCGCTCCCGCTTCCGTATCAAGAAAAGGTATGCGTCCCACTTCCGTTCTGGTTTACGAGAGGTGATACGGGATGCGCCCTGCCGATTGATGCGATATCAATGGATGATGTTCGCGTAGGCATTACGTTTCGAGCTCTGAATGGTCTATATTATACGCCGACACAGGTCCCCAATGAGACAAATAATGCAGACGGAGCTTCCCTTGCCCCTCTTCTTAACACAAAATTCTATACACAAGATCCGAGCATCACTCCTAATCAAACACCGCTCTTAAACACCTATGGAACGATTCAGATGCCGTCGACCCTTCCGCTAGGAGACTGTTATATTATGGCGGAGTATGTCTATTTGGATCAAAATGAGGCAAACCGATTTCGTTTGGCAGATCTTCAGGTACCCATCGTTCAGCACTATGCGATGAATCCACACGATACACAAGGTCTATTAAATGCGCGAATCCGTCTCGACATTCCGAATCCAACTCGTGATTTATATTTCATGTGTAATCCGTATATGGCACCCGCCTATAATGCGCATTTTCTAGCTACGAGAGATCTGACGGGAACACCGAATACACTACCGACGAATGCGCAGAAGCCGTGGTGGCCGGATGCGGTAGGACTGTATGCAAACCGACCCTCTGTTTACAAGAGACCAGCCTTTCAGCTATCCGATTCGGAGCCTCTGTCGGGCTATGAGTTGAATTACCAGGGATCGCTGGTGAGATATCGCACGGAAGCACCTGCACTATTTCGATCGATTGTTCCGTCGTATGAGCAACGCAAATCGCCATGGGTGAATCGATATTATTACAATTTACCGCTGGCGATTCAAAATGGATTCACGGCGTTTTCAAGACCGTGTGGAGAGGCGAATCTGGACAAAATTACGAATCGTGACTTGGTGCTACAGTTTCGTACACCGTATGGAAATACGTCGGGTCTGAATGTGGGGAGATTTACCGTATGTACGTATGCAGAGACGTATAACATTCTAAGAGTCTATGGAGGAAGGGCAGCTCTTCTCTTTGCCTATTAATACTTTCTACGTGTTTGTCTTCTACGCAATGTCTTCCTACGTATCGTTTGTTTGCGTCTCGTTTGTTTTCTACGCCCGCCAATCATCAGATTTGGTCTAAGTATTTCATTTTTACGAAACAACTGGATTTGATCTTTTCCCCACGTCACCATCTTTATTGGATCGTAAGATAGTAATCGGC
>Ga0078894_10001550_pt1 | contig 17213 bp, 9 predicted proteins | sample LauGreSu1BDMLBSD_2_FD_67506 | JGI IMG/M metagenome (GOLD analysis project Ga0078894, IMG submission 67506) | Freshwater lake microbial communities from Lake Michigan, USA - Su13.BD.MLB.SD (version 4) (version 4) | ecosystem: Environmental > Aquatic > Freshwater > Lake | place: Lake Michigan, USA... | reverse complement strand
GGAATCTCTCAGGAACGCCGATCCCGCCGGATTGCCCGCGTCGTCGAGAAGCAAGGCTTCGTCCGTGAGCTTCGCGAGGCGAGCGATCGCCAGCACCGACTCGCCGATCGTCAGGTGCCGGAGCAGGGTGTCCCGGTCGTTTCCCGGGTCGGAGAGTGCCCGCTGCGATGCATCTTGAAAGTACTCCTCGCCCGAGGGCACCACGCGGAGTGGTCCGTCGATGTGGGCCACGCTCTTGCCGCACACCTGATACGCGGCATGAACCAGATGCTCGTGCAGAAGGCGTTGCGTGAATGCGTCGACGGTGGTGACCGGTGCGAAGGGAAGCCGCTCGAGGGCCCGGCGCGCGACCTCCTGCGTCATCGCTCCATGCGGCACGTGCGAGCCGTTGATGGCTTCCGTGTACGGCGCGTTCTTGCCGCCGACTCCACCGGTGGTCAGTAACTCCTTGAGTGCTTGCTCGAGCCGTTCCACCAGCTCGGCTGCCGCCCGTCGTGTGAAGGTGATGGCGATGATCTGGTCAGGTGAGTGCCCGGCCCGCAGTTCATGCAGGTAGCGGCTGATGATGGTGGTCGTCTTTCCGGAACCGGCGGGTGCCGTTACCAAGGAACGCAGATACTCCTGGGGCATGGCTCAGTCCACCTCCTCGCCGGCGAGATCGGCATCGGAGAGTCGCGGCGCGGCCCGGTGCCGGCACGCATCCTCGAAGTCGCAGTACGCGCCCCGTGCGGATGACAGCGGGCAGCGGTCCGGGTGCGGGAGGAGCGGGAAGTCCCCGTCGCGCGTGCAGCGGCCAAGCAGCGCGCCCAGCCGCTCGCCGAACTGGGGCAGGCTGATCGCCGCACGCTGCAGGTCGATCGACCGTGCTGCGCCCTGTGTGGAGCGGACCCGGTCGACCGTGACGGCCCGCACCATGCTTCCTGCAGGCACACCAGGGACTTGCCCTTGCGTGGCGGCAATCGCGTAGAGCGGCAACTGCGGTGAGAGCAGTCGTTGCAGGGCGTCGCGCTCGCACAGCGTCGAATTCCCGGTCTTGAAGTCGATGATCTCGTACGTTCCGTCGCTGAGCCGCACGACGGCGTCGATCTGGCCGCTGAGCCGGATCGTGACTTTGGCATCGAGCATGATCTCAGCTCCGGCCCTGCCGCCGGAGAGTCTCTGCTCGGTGGCGACGACGTGACGGTCACCGCTTTCGGAGGGCCAGGGGATCCAGCCGGATCGCAGCCGCTCGATCACATCCTTGACGAACCCGGACCGCTGCTGTGCGGTCTCGAATTCCCCGAGAGCACACCGGAGGATGTTCGATTCGGATTCGGCCTCGCGAGCCGGCGACTCAAGTTCCCTCAGGGCCGCCGTCATGAGTTCGCCGTGGCCCGGGATGATGCCGGCAGGCAGGGTGCGCAACGACGTCAGCCCGAGGGTCAAGGCGCCGCCGATCCGCTCCGTGGCGGCATCGGACTTCAGCGTCACGCCGGGCATGGCCGCCTCGAAGAAGCACATGCGGGCGCTCCTGTTCGTGATCCCCATCCGCCGCAGCAGGACCGTGGTGCGGAGCGCCACCGCCTCATCGAACGTCTGGATCCTCGAGGCGGCGAAACCCGGCCAGTGACGCCCCCATCGCTCCGCAACCTCGCCGGCACCGGGCAGGTCGAGGTCGAGCGCACCCGGGGTACGCGACCGGGCTTCCTCGGCGAGCGCGGGCCCGAACGCCGCCGTGGCTGCTCGGGCGAATTGTCCGCGCGCAACGTTCGGATCTTCCCCCTTGGGCAGTACCAGCGCCACCGACGGACCTCCTTCCGGAGGCGTTAGCGCGACCTCGATCGACCGGTGCGCCGCGGAACCGATTTCATCATGGCCGAACTCCTCCGCCCGCACCTCCTGCTCCCGGAGCTCGAGCTCTGTCGCAGCCCAGCCTCGGAACAGACAGCCGGTGAAGAGTTCCATCCGCGACGGCGAGAAGCGTAGCGAGGGAGATGCCCCGGCCAGTCCCATGAAGGGACGCACGTGCTCCGGACGGCGGTCGGGGTCGAGCCAGGCGGTCAGGGGATCACGGGCACGGTCGGGTTCCGGCGGTGACGCATCAACCATCCGCGCGCGGTCGCTCCGCACCCATTCTGCGTCGACCTGTGCGTCGAACCGCGTCAGGCCGTCCGTCGATCTGGACTCCGGTGCGCCGATCGCCTCGACCAGTCGCATCTCTTCCGCGATGCCGTGGTTGCCGATCGGGGTGCTTCGGTGCGTCGGCCCGAATTGCATCGGTGGCACGACGCGCTTTCCGTCCGCCCCTCGGGTCGTCAGCATGATCCGGCACGACGTCGACTGTGCTGCCGCCAGTTGCAGGAGGGCGAGTCGCTCGCGAACGACCTGCTCGGGATCCGCCAGGCCCATCGCTGCGCGTTCCATCGCAGTCTCGAGGATCGGGTCACCGACCGGTGGCGCGGTGATGCCCTTGTTGTGCACGTCGAGGCAGACAACCGCCTCGGCCTGCTGCAGGTCGTAGTCCTCGTATCGCAGGACGTGTACGTCGCCCGGCACCGTGTCGCCGCCCAACTCGCCCCCGAGCCGCTCATCGAGCGCCTCGTGCGTTGCCGGATCGTTGCATGCACGAAGCGCATTCGCGATTGTCTCGTTGGCGGCTCTCGCACACGGGGGACCAGACTCCGCGAGGAACTCGCCGAGGTCACGGAGGGTGCCCCCGGTGGCGTATGCGAGGAGACGCCTCATCCAGATGGCCGCGCCGCGGGAGTCAGCGTCCGGGATGCGCTGGTGCGGCTTCGCGATCGCGGCGTCTGCGCGGTCGATGGACTCGGCCGCCGTGCACCAGTGCCCGAGCGGGGCGGACGTCCGGCGACCCCGGTTGAGGATCGCGATGATGCTCTGCCGCGAGACCGGCATCAACATCACGTCGCCCACGGTCGGCGGGGCGGTCGGGCCCGTCATCCACGCCTCGAGGTCGGCGCGCCGGACATCGGACGTGCCTTCGGACGCAAAGAGCGGAAGCAGCTGCCTCGCCAGCACCGCCGCGCCGTGGGCGGCGGTGGGCAGACCGTGTCCGGTGGTCGCGCGCACCCCCAGGCGCCGGAGTGCGGCGATCACTCGCCGTTCCGTGGCCGCATGCTGCACGAGGACCAGCACGCGACGATCATGCAGACGCTCGGATCGGATCCAAGCGGCGGCCGAGCGGGCTTCCGCGTGGACGTCGAGCGCGTACTGGTAGTCGACGTGGGCTGGTAGACCTTCCACGCTCTTCCAAGCGGAATCAGGCGCGAGCGAGATGCGACGCTCCGCCGGGATCGAGGCGATCATCGCGCGCGTGGAGCGGTCGATGCGGCCGCACTGCGACCAGCGAGGATCCGGACCGAAGCCACAGGCAAAGACGCGGTCACCCTCGGCCGTTACTTGCTCTCGGAGCGCGCCCATCGCCTGCGCTCGAGCTTCGTCACACCAGCCGGCCTCGGCGAGGAGCTTGAGGTCCGGTGGCAGCACCCGCGCGTCCGATGTGCCCTCCATACGTAGGAGGGCGGCCGCCTCGGTCGCTCGCCGCCAGAGCAGCGAACGCAGTCGCGGGCGCGCCTCGGTCAACGATGCCCATCGTTCAAGGATGGGGGTGCCTCCTTGGCGCATCGCGCGAGCCTCGGCGCGGAGCCGGGACAGCTGTTGGTGGAGCACGGCATCCAGCGTGACGACATCCACCCCGAGCAACGCCGGCCGACACCTGACGAGTTCCGCCCTGAGTGCATTCCGGGTGGCAGACGAGCGGCAGACCACCCGGATCGGCGTGTCAACCCCCGCGCGGTCCCGGGCGTCGATGGCATCGAGCAGCGACTTCATTCAGGGCGCCGCCGCAAGCAGGGACTGAACACGTTCAAGCTGCTGCTTTGCCTTCGCCCGGTCGGGTTCGTCAGACCAGGCAGTGCCCGCTGCTCCGAGGATCGCCGCGAGTGCGCGTACGAGCCGCACTTCGCCGTCGGCATCAGTTTGCAGTCCTGCGGCAAGCACCCGCTCGAACCGCACGCGGGTCGGCGGGTTGTCCGGCATGCGGATGACCCAGAGCGGATATGGCTTGATGTCCGTCCGAATGCCGACGAGGCGGAAGTGCGGGTATTGCGCGCGAATGGCGTGATAGTTGCCGGCGAGGTCGACGGCATCGGAACTCGTGGACTTCACCTCGAATCCGGTGGTACCGGAAATGATGTCGGGCTGGCCGGCGCCCGGATTCTGGTAGCAGCCGCGATACTCGTCGAGCGAGCGGAGCGCAACTGCCACGGCTCCCTGGAAGCGGGATCCGAACTCCTGCTCCTTCCGGAGCCCAAGGCAGCGTTCCAGCAGCGCGACGGAGGAGTTGGGAAGGGTCACCATGGAATCCGGGGCCTCGATGTGCGGCGGTCAGGGCGCGATGGGGTCTTCGATCTGCGGCGTGCAGTGCTGGCCTGGTCGGAACTGCGGCATGCGGACCCGACGGACCCTCCGGCCGGCGCCCAAGGCAGATTTCTGGAGCTCGTTCGCGAACTCCTCGTCGAACGTGGCGACGAAAACCTGACAGGGCAGTTCGAGCATGGTCATGCCGCCGAGGTACTCAGCTACTTGCTTCCGTGCCGCTTCGTCGAGGCCGTTCGTAGGCTCGTCGAAGGCGATCCAGCCGGGAGGATGGTCGGGGGCCCCCGCCACCTTGCCCGCCACCGCGACCGTCGCCGCGATGTTCACGAGTGCTGTTTGGCCCTCCGACAGACGATCCTGTGCGGCAACGTTCGCGCGCATCACGTCGCGGCCTTGGTACCGAAGCGTCTGGACGGATGGGTGGGGAATGCGCGACACCAGCGCGTCGAATCGCGCTTGCGTCCCGGCGTCCTGCACGAGTGTCGCCTGCACGTTGTCGGCCTCGGCCTGGCGGTCGTCGGCCATGCGGTTGAGGAGCGCGATCCAACGATCTCTCTGCGTGCGGCGACGACTGGCTGCCTGAACCTGGTCGAGGGCGAGGTCCCACTGGGCGGCATCGAGGGAGGCGCGTGCCGCGAGCACGGCCCCGAGATGCTGGAATGCGGCGAAGTCCTGCCGCGCCTGCGCCAGGCCATCGTTGAGAGCGCGCTCTTCCGCCTGCAGCGCTTCGACCAACTGCCGTGCCTCGATGACGATCTCGCGGGCCGCAGTGACCGCGGCCGACGATGGCGCGGCATTTCCGAATTGGCTCTTCCAACCGCTGCAGCGCAGGTGGATCGTCTGCCGTGCTGCCCCGACAATGGGGGCGTGCTGGGCGATCGGGTGATGGGTTGCGTCGGCGCATCGCTGGAACTGCCTCAGGATCGCTGCATGCTCGGCCTTGGCTTGGTTCCTCGAAGTCTCAATGGCTTCTGCCGCCGTCCGAAGCTGTCTGGTCAGAGCATTGAATCGCCGCTCCCGCTCGCGCCATTCGTCGGCCTCCTGGTCCTGGTCGGAGTCCCGGGGGGCGATCTGCGCACGCACGTACTTCGCATCGATGGCGTTCGCGCACACGGGGCACGCTTCAACGGCGATCCCTCGATCTTGTTGGGCTCGCAGGTAACGATCGGCAACGGCCCGGCACTGAACGAGCGCGTTCTTTGCCTCGAGTGCCGCCTGCATCGACTGGGCGGCCGATTGCAAGGCCGTCATCACGGCCGTCGCCGCGGCGTCAAGCTGCGGTGGCTGCGGATCCGGGCGCTCGCGCTTCGGAAGCTCGTGCATCGCTTCCTCAATCGATGCGGCGAGCCCGAGCGCAGCGGCCTCGCAGTGAGCGGCGGCGCTTGGCGCTGGATTTGGGGCAGTCAGCCCGGCGGGGAGCTCGGCGACGATCTGTGAGAGTTCCGGCAACCCGTCGAGGTTGCGGTGCTGCGGCGTGAGGGCGGCCTCGGCGGCAAGTCGCTCCATGGGCGCGGCGCTCGGATCACGGTGGAGCCACGTTCCGCTCACGCGGTGCGCCAGTTCAGTTCCGAGTCGGTTGTATTCGGCCGCGGTGCGCGGTCGGGCCTCGCATGTGGCATCGGCAATGAGATACGCGCCCTTGAGCGTCGTGATCTGCTGAGGCTCCATCAAGGCCGACGCCGGTTCCGCGTCGTCGGCGTGATTGACGAGCTGCCGAAGCAGTCGTGCCTCGTGCTGCAGCCGAACCGTGTTCGCCGCCAGACCGAGGGCCTGTGAGAGGTCTCGGAAGCCAGCGAGCAGCTGCGTGGACCGAACAAATGTGATGCTCTGGTGCACGCCCTTGGCGACGTAGTTCTGCCGCGCGCCCGTGGCTGCGATGCAGCCCACGCTTCCGGTCGCGGCACCTGGCTTCTCGAGAGGGGAGAGAAGCGTGGTCTTCCCCGATCCGTTTGCGCCCGTGACGATCACGAGATCGAAATCGCCCAATCCTCGGAGGGAGCATGCGCCGATCGGCGAGTGCGGCGGAAGGACTATCTCTTCAACGCGCATTGTCATGGTTGGCTTGGTCTTCCTCGCCTGCGGCGTTCACGTCGGCGGAAAGCAAGGCACCGATCGCATCGAAGACCCGTTTGCCCGCGACCGACCGTTGCGCGTTCGCGGCAGCCCCGTAGAGCACCCCGGCCTCCGCTGCCATGATCTCCCTGATCGCCCGTTCGATCTGCTCTTCGTTCATCGGCATCGTCGCGCTCCATCATCGCGCCCCGGGCTGAAGCATCGGCTTCAGTGCTTCACTCTCGCCCGTTCAGTGTATTGCGGATGTTCGAGCGGACGACCGCGTCCATCCCGGCACCGACGGGGGTTAGGTCAGGCACATGGCTGGCCCTGGGCCGCCGTCGCCGAAGGTGCCGACGACTTCCCATGAACTCCCGTCGGGTCGGTAATACGTGGCTCGGGTACGCGACCATCGGACGCACCTCAGCATCGACCGGAACTCGCAGTGGTTTCGAACCCAGTCGTCGATCTGCTCGGTATCCGTGAACTCCCCCGGAATCGGTTGCTCGATCCAGACGGCGGGGATGGGCTTGATCGTCAAGGTCGGCTTGATCGGTTCATCGGCCCACGCCCTCCATTCGGCGCGTGCTCGCTTGCGCGCATCGCCCTCAAGAGCGGACACGGTGTCGGCCGGTATCCCGAGCGCGGCGGCCCAGGTCGTGATCTCCCGGTCGGAGGCGACACCGTCACGCTCGAACTCTCTGAGGCGGGAGCCGCCGATCGACGGAGTCCCCCCAGCGCGCTTGGCGACTTGCCCCGGCTTGAGCCCGAGCGATCGGCGGACAGATTCAAAGTGTGTGGAGAGTGGCGTAGGCATGGGATGCTCCTGAGGCGGTCGGCATCCCGTTTCCAGTCCCCCGGACGGCCCTGCGGCGACCCTCGCCGCGGGAAGAGTCCACAACGCGCACTGTTCGGGCGGGTGCTCGAGGTGGTCTCAGGCAGTTGCTCGAACGCGCTGGCAGACCTGCCAAATGGCTCAGGCCAGTTTGCGTGTCCGCGCCGCATGCCCCTTTCGGGGTTCCTCCGCACCGTGGTGGCCGTCCCGCTCCAGCGCGGTGGGACTCGGTTGCGATCCGGCTTTCAGAGGTCGCCGGCATTCGGAATGCTGGCGAAATCCTACCACGCCTTGCGCAGCGCAGGAGAGGGCGGTGCCGCTACCGGGCTCCGGTCGGCACTCCGCGCCCCCGATCGGGCGTCACGGCGAGGTCCTCGCGCAACTTGATCGCCGCGTTGCGGACGGCGAACGTGAGCAGTCCGAACGAACGATGAAGGAGTCCCTGAAGCAAGTCGCGATGGGGAAGTCCGTCGACGTACGGCACCGCCATGTCGGCGGCAGCGGTGACCTCGCCGTTCCCGCCTGGTGCATCGTTCATGACGAACTTCACGCCGCGCGCCCGAAGGTTCATGGCATTGCACGCTCGCAGCATGTGCTCGGGGGAGGGAGCATGACGCGCGTCGATGAACGCCGGGAACGCGAGCGTGAAGTGCTCGGGATCCTCGGGGTTTACGAGCACGAGGAACATTCCGAGTTCTGGATGCCTGAATGACACGCGATGGTGTTGGTCAACGCTTGCAACGAAGCCGAGGGCCTGTTGCACTGCATCACGGCATTCGAGGGCGATCCTGCCCATGTCATGCATGTCCGAACCTCCTTGTCGGGTAGAAGGTCCATGATAACGGTCATGGTGGCAAGTGTCGCATCGGATCGCCGTCTGAATCTGCGAAGCCCGTACGATCGCGGTTCACATGAATCGCTCCGACCGCTTGCCCGACCTCATTCTCCACTTCACGAGTGGCGGTGCCACCCTTGCGGACGGCACCGAACTCGGACCCGGACTCCGGAGCCTCTCGAAGGCCTGGAGTGCAGGGGATTTCCCTTCGAGTTTGGAACAGTCACTCCCTGTGTTCGATGACCTCGATGCGCGCCGTGCCGCACTTCTGAAGGCCGATGACTTTCCGAACCCCCCTTCCGCTTCGGGGGAGAGCTCGCCGACCATGCATCACTGGGTGCAGTGCGCTGTCGCGCAGTCGTCGGTGGCGCTGACCATGGCCCTGTCTGCATGGCTGCTCGAGCGGGGCAGCGAGCTCGCCGCCCGGGTTCCGGGCCTCATTGAAGCGGTCTACCCCCAGTGGTCGGAGCTGTATCCGGCAGGCCCGTTCGGCGAGTCCTACAGCGGCCCGCACCTGCTCCCACCGCCGGCGCGGGCCGCGGTGCTGGCATCGCTGCTGATCGCGGATGACCTCTCGCCTGGCATCGTGCGGCGGTTCGCCGGTGCTCGAGCGGCGCAGGTCGATCCAGGATTTCTGCTGTGGATGGTCCCGATCCTGGTCCCGAAGGCATCGGATGCCGGTGTTGATCCGCGTTCCGGGGCGGTCGCGACGATTCACGCGATCATCAGTCAGCGGGGCGCCGGTCTCGGTGGCGTCGACGACCCGGTGGAGCGCCGGATCGCGGCTGCGGCGCACGGCGCGGTGTTTGAGGATGCGTGGCTCGGTCGGCGTGGCGGCCCTTTTGCCGGGGCGGCGTTCGAACGCGCTACTCGGGGGCTGCTCGCGGAACGCCGCACGGAACTTGCTGGTCGAGCGGAGGTGTTTGCCCGACAGCAGCGGGACGAGCCGTACCGGGACAAGCTGATCGAGTTCGCCGCGCGCCTCAGGGGCGGCGATAGCATGCCGTGAGCAGCGGCCCGGGGGGCAGGCGTCTCGCGTGGACGCGTATCCGACGTTTCGATGCCTCGTCGGCCGTCAGTGCACGCCGAGCCAGATGGATCGCCGCTGGCCCTCGGCCTCTACCCCTCCCGATCGGATTTGACGCGCAGTTGTTCGCCCCGGGGCCCGGAACGAGTATGGCCGGCAGCTGCGCTCGTCCCGACCTCGCGCGTGGTCGGTGATGAGTCGCGGTTTGAGCGCTTGCATCGGCTCCGTCGTGCCTTCGCCGTTCTCGGCGATGACCTCCGCCGTGCGCGGGCCGCCGACGAACCGCCTTGATGCGTCGCGCTCAGCCGCCGCGTCCCACGCTGATGCGCAGTCGCGCGAATTCCTCGGCACGGCGGCGGATACGATTTCGGGCCATGGAGTTCAATGCTGTCGAGTCCGAGGAGCCGGTCGAGTCCGCGCCTCCGGGTGGCCACGGGGCCTTCGCATCGCTTTCCAGCATCGTGGCGAACGCGACAAACCGGCGCTTTCTGATCCCTCCACTCCAGCGCGGCCCGGTCTGGGGTCTTTCGGACCAGCGCCGGTTGCTGGGGAGCGTGCTGGCGGGCCGGCCCGTCGGCGCGCTCCTCACGGTCGACCGCATCACGGGGATCAACGGTGACGACGCGGTTCCTCTGGGAATGCGGGTCGGTATTGATCGCCGGTCGACCCAGGCCCAGTCGAGCGGCCCCAGCGACACCCGGTTCGTGCTCGATGGCCAGCAGCGCTTGATCGCGCTGGCTTCGGCATTCACTCCTGCCACCAAGCGGCAGGGGCGGCCGCTCGGATTCCACTCCGGCGCTCGCGTCTGGATCCTTGACCTCTCGAAACTTCTTGAGCGTCGCATGGATCCGAACGGTCGATGGACCGACCCATGCGTCGACTTCGAGAGCTCGCTCCAGGCGAAGCAGCCAAAGCAAGAGTCGGAACGCGGGCTGTCTGCCCCGGAGTGGGCCGCCGCATGCATTGAAGCTGCCCGGCAGGGGCGGGGGTACCGGATCCAGCTCGGCATGCTGCTCGTTCCCTCGGGCCGGGTGCGTGAGGGGCTCCTGGAGCTGATGACCTCCTTCATTCGGTCCGCGGGCTCCGACGCGAAGAAGCGCGAGCAGGCGGAGCGGATCTGCGATTCTCTGAAGGCGGTGGCCAGATACAGCATCCCGGTGTTCCGGATTGCGCATTGCACAGCCCTTGAGGCAGCATCGATCTTCGAGCGCATCAACCAGTCCGGCGAGTCCTTGACGAGCAACCATGTTGCAAACGCGCACATCTTCGTCAGGGACATCGGCGAGCGCCGTCGCCTCATGGAACTTGTCGAGAGGTGTAACGAGCAGGAACTCCACGGCCTCGCCGGGCTCGGCGAGGGTGAACTCCTCCTCGCCGCGATTTGCGCGGGCACAACGGTCGGCGATTCTCTGCCGTCACTGCGATCCGACGCGGTGCTCCGGCTTGTGAAGCGTGGCGACGGGGTAGGGATGTCGATCATCGCACGAGGCATCGGGCGGATCGGCGATGCGCTCGAGGAGGTCTCGGGAATCCTCTATGAGAACGGGATCCGCAACCGTGGCGATTGGCCCGTCCCTTCCGTCGGCTTGGCGTTGATCGCAACCCTCGCGCGCTACCCGGAGTCGATCCGGCGTCTCTCGGCCGGCGCGAACCGCGCCCGCCTGTCCCGGTGGTGGTGGGAGCAGTGCCTGTCGCGCGAGGGCGTGAGTGCCAGTCACACGTCGATCACAAGGTTCTGCGAGCAACTCGAGCGCTTCGCGACGAGTGGCGCTCCTCCCACGGACAACACGGCGTCGTGGTCGCTCTCGCACTTCCGCCTCGCCCCGAGCGAAGTGAAGTCGGGGGCGCAGGCGAAGGCCCTCTGCGCCTTCCTGCGGATGCGGAACCCCCGGGACTTCCGCGCGTGGGGAGCCCGGCAGGTCGGAGCTCCGCTCGACCTGCATCATGTTTTCCCGAAGGCTTGGCTCGCGCAGCGGGGGCTCCTCGCGCGTGGTGACTGCTTCGCGAATCTCGCGCTGGTCGACGAGGACACGAACCGCAACTACATCCGCGCCCTCTCGCCTTCGAAGTACGTCTCGAAGATCCTCGCGGAAGCGGGCGCGAGCGAGGACTCGCGCCGCCGGCTGTCACAGGTGCTCGCGCAGCACGGCATCGAGATCGACCATCTTGAGACAGACGACTTCGAGTCGTTCATGCGCCACCGCGAACGCTGGTTTGACGACGCGATCCGGGAGCTCGGCGACTCCCTGCGCGCCTAGTCGCGTGCACCCGATCTGAGTGCGCATTCGGCGACCTCGTCGGTGATCCCGGCGCCGGCAACGCCGTAGGCCACCAGCAGGTGCTGCGCGCGTGTCGCGGCCTGATAGAGAAGTGTGCGGTCTTCGTGGGTCCCGCGAAGGCGCTCGATTCCGACGAGAAGGACGATCGGGAAATCGTGACCGCGGCATTCGGCAACGTTGAGGATGCGGATTCGGTCCGGCGGCGGGCGCGAGGGGTCCTTCGCGCGCCGGGTGAATCGTGATGTGGCGCCCGCGTCCGTTGCGGCGCGGGCGACGGCGGCCGCCGCGCGAGGGTCGACCGACACGACAACCACATCCGGTGCTGCAGCGCCATGTCGGTCCATAAGCCCGATGGCATCGCGCACCACGGCCGCGGCAGCCGCGCGAATGCTCGGAGCACGTAGGCATCGCGTCGGTTGCCCCGCCGGACCGCTCTCGAGACCGATGCCGCGGCTCGCGAACCGAATCCGTAGCCATCCGTCTTCGGCGGGTTCGACATGCCATCGGCGCTCATGTTCGAGGCGCTCCTCGGCACGTTTCGTCGGCTCGCCCCGCGGACCGGCAAACGACCCGTGCAGTACGTTGAATGCCGTCTCGATGACCTGCCGAGGGACCCGGTAGGCAATTGGCAGTTCTTCCCTCCGTTGCACCAATCCTGCTTCTGATGCGGCTTGCCCGATTGCGTTGGGCTCGCGGCTGAGCTGCTGGGCCTGGTCCGAGCAGATCATCAGTCCTCGCCGCGAGTCTTGGCGGTGCAGGGCCCGGGTCGCGAGCCACCGAATAGCGCGAGCGTCCAACTCTTGCGCTTCATCGACGAACACGCGGACGTATCCCTCGAACGCTCCCGAGGCTCGAAGGGCCTTGACGCGCTCGATGGCGCTCGCAAGGTCCATGGCGTCCACCCAGCGGGGTATTGCGTGCTGCCCCGCCCAGCGGCGGAAGGCGCCCTGCAGTCGCGCCCGAAGCTGCATGGCGGCCGAGCCCGTGCGTGCCGTCATCAGAATGGTCGGAAGCGTAGAGAGCTGTCTCTCCGCCGGCTTCAAACGCTCGACTGCACGCGCTGCCTGCCGAGCAAGGGCCGTGGTCTTTCCGCTCCCCGCGGGGCCGTGCACATCAACGAACAGTCCGCTGAGTTCGAGGCGCGCGAGACCAGCTTGGTCCTCGTCGAGGCTGCGGCCAGAGAGCCAGCGATCAAGAACGTCCAGTTGCTCGCGCAGCGTCCCGGAGCCGCGATCTCGCTGGAGGCGTTCGCCGAAGCCGTCGAAGGCGCCGAGCGGGTCCACGAACGCCAGCGCCAGCGCGCGCATCGCCCGTCGACGATCGGTGATCGACGGCCGATCGATTGGCGCCGCATCGAGCAGTGCGTTCCGAGCTGCATCGGGCGAGGACAGGGCGTGAGCTGGCCAGTCCCTCACCATGCTCGAGGCGCGACCCGGCTGCAGCTCAGGTTGGGCAGCGGCGCCGACCTGCCAAACGGTCACGGCCGGCCAGCCATGGGCAGCCTTGCGCAGGCGGGCAATGATTGCCTCCACTTGCCCCGAGGGCTCGGCGCTCCGCATCTGGCCTGACTCGAGGAACAGGTGGCATCCGAGCGCAGGGCTGACGATGGCAAGCCCAAACGCGCCCGAGCCGAGGACCACCGGGTTGCCGATAAAAGTTGTTTCCGTTCCCTCGAGGGAGTTTCCCAAAAGGCCCGTCAGGCGTTGGATTGCGGCTCTTGGGGTCGAGGGCCAACCCGAGCCGATGGACTGTGCCATGGACGCTGTCTTCCTCCATGCCCGTGCTGTCCGTGTCGCGACAGCATCGGAAGATGGTAACGTGCGGGTGGGCGAGGGAAAAATCCCTCTTCAGGGTCCGTGGGCCCCGACTCGACCGCTCCGGCGGCAATTCCAGGTGCGCGTCGCGCGCCCCTTCCGATTGGGCTCTGCGCGGCCCTTGACTGCTTAACCAAAGATCCTTCCATGACACGGAACCTCCTCCCCTCTCGGACTGGCTGGCTGTCGCTCGTGGTGCTGTGCTCGTCCGTGATCACCGGGAGCGGGCACGGCCAGGCGGCAGATGCTCCGGGGGAACCCGTGCCCGCGCAGTCGACTGGTCCTGTCATCGATCGGGAGGCGCTCCTGCGGGCGTTTGATGCCCGCGCCGAGGAGTTCGATGCGGCCTACGCGGCGCGAGACGGCGACAAGTGCGCTGGCTTGATTCCTCAGCTCTACGCGGCGCTGGAAAGCTACCGGTCGGCCACCAACGATGACACCGGCCTGCGATCTCGCTACTTGGAACGCCTTGCACTCGACAAGTCCCTGCGTGGGGCGTTTCCCTTCTCCGTACGCCTGGATGCGGAACTCTCGGAGGCCGAGGCTGATGCAGCCTCGGGCAATCTCGAGGAGGTCAGTGCTCGCATCCGGGCACTCTCCGGCCTCTGGAATGCCGCCCGTCCGGCACTGACTGATGAGCGTGCGACCGCGTCCGCTCGCCGCATCGACGCGCTGAAGGCGATGGCCTCCGAATGGAAGTCCGCTCGTGCGGAGCTCGCCAGGCAGGAGAGGCTCGAGTCCGAGATCCGTGCGGAGCTCACGCAGGCCGGGTCGGATCTCATCCGCGCCGAGTCGACCGGGGCGCCCGACGACGCGGAGCGGCGCTTGGCTGCGGTGCTCAAGGCAGTGGATGCCGCAGAGGCGAAGGTCAGTGGGCTATCGCTCGTGCCCCTCGACCGCGTCAACGCGCAGATCGCGAAGATCCGGGATGAAGCCGCGAGCGCGCGCAGCGCGCTTCGGGCCCGGCGCGAGTCCCTGAAGGCTCGGTCACTCATTGATGCCGCGGAGCGCGCCATGCAGGAGCTGCCTGCTTCCGGCGTCACCCCGGAAGCCGCGGGGACCTGCGCGTCCCTCGTGAGCGATGCCCGGACGGCCGTGGAGGCGTCGAGGTCGGTGCCCGAGGATGAGCGCAAGGCGCTTGATGCCGGGCTCCGGCGGCTCCAGTCGCGGCTGTCGCGGATCCGCGAGCAGATTCAGGAGGAGGATGCCTCGCGGCGCTTCGAGGCCGCCATGGCAGAGTGCGATGACTCGATCCTGCAAGCGGAATCACAGATCGCCGAGGGCGCAGACCGCGAGGGACTCGAGCGCGCGGGCTCCCTTCTCGCCACAGCCGAGTCCGCGATCCGCAAGGCGGCGGAGGACCCGACCCCCGTTCGCAGCCAGAGCGCGGTCAAGGCAAACGAGACCCGCCTGAAGAGGGCGATGGCACGTGTTGACACGCTCCGGCAGCGCATCTCCGACCGGCGGAACAGCCTCGATCTCGCTGATGCTCTGATCGCGGCCCAGGAGCACATGGACTCGCTCCAGCGTGACGCGTGGTCGGTAGATGTGGACAGCATCAACGGCCTTCTTGGCAAGCCGGGCGTCACGCCCGCGCAGACGTCCGCGGCCGCAGCGATTCTGAAGGAGTTGAAGTCGCATCAGGCGTTTTACCCCTCGATCGAGGACGACTGCAAGGCGATCGAGGCGGACATCAAGGCCTGGAAGGCGTTTGCGGCGCAGCAGAAGTTGGACAAGCTGTCGAAGCGCGCGTATTCCCCTGAGTTCTCTGCCGCCCACAAGGCCTACACCCTGAGCACCTGCGGTCGGCTCGCCGCGCTTGTCAACCAGCTCTGGATCATGATCGTGCTGCTGGCGCTGGCGCTTGTGCTACTGATCGTCGCTCTCGGTCTGCTGCTTCGCCGGCGCGGTGGCTCGGGGTCGGTTCGGGCTTTCGGCTCGCAGATCCTGGAAGCTCGTCGGAAGCTGGCGGAGCGCCAGCGTGACCTGCAGCAACAATCGAAGTATGGAACCGCCGCCGAGCAGGTCAGCGCTTCAGACCGGCTGCGGCGCGTGGCGGAAGCGGCGACTTACCCGTTCGTCCCCGCGATTCATGGTGCGCGGATGCCGCGCGCCTTGTGGACGGAGGTGTACTCGCTTGTTCTGCAACTGACTGCGGCCGGAGACGGCGCCACCGGCCAGAAGCTCCTGCAGCTCGCGACTTCCTCCGGTGTGCTGCCCAAGAGGCCGTGGGTCGGTCGGGACCCCTGGTACGCGCGCCACTGGGTGCGCCTCGCCAACGGCAGCCGGGCAGCCGAGGCGGCGTTCGCGTGGGGCGAAGTGTGGCGGTCCTCCTCCGATTTCGAGTTGAAGAAGGTCGCCGATGCCGAGGTGGTCCGCTGGTACGAGATTTCCGTCCAGTGGCTCGACCGCGACAGCGATGTCGGGGTGCTGTACCGGCGCGCCCGTCACGAGAGCGACCTCGGCAGGCTCGACACGGCGCTCGATCTGCTGGTCAAGCGCGGCGCTGACGACCGGTCGGGCCGCAGTGCCGAGAGCCGCTTCGAGAGCCGCCGGTCCTCGGTTCCGCGTGAGCTGAAGGCGCGCATCCTGCTGCTTGCCGCACAGGTCAAGCTGGATCAGGCGTTAGTCGTGTCGCTTGAGCCGCTGCCGTTCCGCTCGACCCTCGTCGAATGGCCGACGCAGGACTCGCAGCGCGTGACTTCGCCCGGCGCCTCCGCTCAATACGCCGGCGTTCCCTTGCAGCCCGTTGTCCAGCGGGAGCCAACCCCGTTGGAGTCGGCGCAGTTGCTCATCCGACGAGCTTTTGACGAGATCGGACCATCGTCGCAGGCAACGGTGACAGTGCCCCTCGGCGCCCATTCTGGAACGCCCGGCTCTTCGTGGCCGACCGGCGCAACGTCGACGCGGGCGACCGGATTGGACTCGCTGCGCCCCGAGTCGATTCGAGTTCCGGAAGGCCCGGAGCGCGAGCAGTTGCTGTTCCGATGGGCGCTGGCCTCGTTCCGCCACGCACTGGGTACCTCCATCTCGAGCGCCGAGGAGATCCTTCAGCGTGACCTGCTGAGGGAGCAGTCCCCGACCTCGTATGGATCCGTTCAGTTCGGCCCGGACGGTGCGGCCTCCCTCGATCCGTCGTGGTCGCAGCTGGATGGAGCCAAGCGGGCTCAGCTTTCGGCCGACGACCGCATCGTGGTGCGGGAGCTCCGCCTCAACTGGGTCCGTTGGTGCATCGATCGTGCGAACCAGCAGGGGATTCTTGGTTCCGAGGATCGAAACAACCAGCTCCGTCAGGCAGCGTGGCTCGTGTGTCGGTATCTGCTCAGCTCTCGCGCTGATGACAGCCTCTCCGCCGTCGAGCGCGAGCTGCTTGAGCACCGGCTGCGCGAGCAGTCGTTCCGACTGCTTGACATCGCTCCGAATTCTCAGTCGGCACCAGGGCCGCGCTCGTGGACGCCTCGGGATGACCAGGATCATCGGATTCACGGACTGCTGCTGAGGTTCGTCAACGTCGAGGTCGGGGACGCCTGGTTCGTGGAACTCAACCAGAAGCTGCGCGAGCTCATCGGCCAGACGTGGCCCTGGCAGCGGGACTTCTCGGGACAGCAGCGCATACTCGTTGAGATGCGCGGTGCGCTTGAGTCCCGCTCGCGACTGGCCCCGCCGGACGAGCAGGCCAAGATCAGTCAGGTCCAGGAAGAAGTCAAGAAGCGGATCGTCGATCGTGAGGTCGATATCGAGCTTCCGCCGAGGACGGTTGCTGAGCGTCCAGCGAACGTCATCGTCCAGGCGCTCTCCTCGGAACCGAAGCGCAGCCCGGAGGACAACCCGCCCGTCAGTTCCATCCGGATCGTCGATCCGACCAACTCAAGAGTCGACTTCACGGGCGACGTCGCGTGGATTGACTATCAAGGTGGTCCGCTCAAGGCGGTCGGCGTCTTCGGCTACGAGCTGCAGGACTTCTATACCGTCCCCGTGAAGCCGGAGCGGGTCG